>Ga0326597_10006036_pt1 | contig 16663 bp, 16 predicted proteins | sample RVTome_12_FD_203789 | JGI IMG/M metagenome (GOLD analysis project Ga0326597, IMG submission 203789) | Soil microbial communities from uranium-contaminated site in the Upper Colorado River Basin, Wyoming, United States - RVT100D185 | ecosystem: Environmental > Terrestrial > Soil > Contaminated >...
TCCGCTCCCCCGCCCCCGCTCCCTTCACGTCCAGTCGACCTTACCAATCGTCACATCACACGCATCCCTGCCGTCCGATACGTAAAACGCGGCGGACGAAAACCGCCAATGCTCGGCCCGCGTCACCAGTCCCTTGCGACATGGGTTTGCGTGCAAGTAATCCAGTTTCTGTCTCCAGAACTTTTCACTGTGGATCGCTTCGGGGTGCCGACTCGGTTGCCAAAACCGTCGTTCTCGATCCGCGGTCGAGGAGGCCCGCAATGTGTCGAGGAAACAGCTCGGCAGATGACTCGCACAATAGTCGCTGAGCGACCTCCCCGTGAACTTGCGAAAGTCCGTCAGCGACTGCTGCAGGCGACCATTGTCGAAGGCGTGGTCGAAGAAAATGGCATGCATGTGGGTCGGCATGATGACGTAAGCGTTCGTGCAAAGTCCTTTCTTCTCGCGACAAAAGTTCAGGCTATCCGTAACGATCCGACATGCTGCGTCGGAGATGAACACGGGCAGCCATTCCACGATGCTGTAAGTGACAAAGTAGACGTGGGCATCGCCGGTGATGCGATAGCGTTCGGTGGTCATGGTATTTCCTCTGTGTTGTTTGAGACCTACGGTCGGCGCAGTGGGGCGGTCGGGAGACCGCCCCACAACAGGAGCGCCCTGCCGCTACTTCTCTCAATTCTGTTGTGAGCTGGTCTCCCGACCAGCCCACCCGCCGCAATACGCGGCGACAATCGTTGTGGGCTGGTCTCCCGACCAGCCCACCCGCCGGCAATACACGGCAACTCTCTTGCCGTCACGGTTTGTCGCGGACGTCGTAACAGAAGATCAGATCCTGGTCGCGAAGAAACAAGTGCCCGTTGGCGACGACTGGCGGCGTCCAGAGCTTGCCGTTCGGCTTGCGCAGTTTAGTTTCTCGCGGAATGGTGAACCGCCCGATTTCGTTCCAGCCGGACGAACTGACTTCGAGCAACACGACTTCGCCGCGATCTTCGCCGTAACAATAAAGGCGTCCATCTGCACAGGTCAGCGAACCGGCCCGCAGCTTCTGCCGCTCCGACCACACGACGTCACCCGTCAGGAAGTTCTGGCAAACCCAGCCGCGTCCTTGCGCGAAGCCATAGTTGTGGTCGCCGACCAGCACTACATTGCCGTGGTGATTGGCCAAGTTGGTATTGGCATACACTTCCTCGGTCTGAAACACACCGCCGTTGCTTCGCACGCGGATCAACGAACAACCTTGTCCCGAGCCAACGGTGACATAGACGAACTCGCCGCGCACGATCGGCGAATTGACGACCTCGGTCGAGTAACGTTGCGCGGGACGGTGACTCCACAGCAAGCGTCCGTCCTCCGCTGCCACGCCATAGATCCCTTGATTCGTCAACACGACAAACTGTCGCACGCCGCCAAACTCGGCGACCATCGGCGACGTATAAGCTGCCTGATCCGTCAACTCGGTGCTGCGCCAGACGACCTGGCCCGTGTTCTTGTCGAGCGCCGCGACGGTTCCCGCCGGCCCGCCCGGCAAACAAATCAATCGCTCGCCATCAACGAGCGGCGACCAGGTGAAACCCCAACCGAGTTTCTTGGGACCGCCACCGATCGGGTTCACTTCGGCGGCGAGATCCTTCGGCAGATCAACTCGCCAACGCTGCTGGCCGCTCTCCGCATCGACACAAATCAAATGTCCGTTGCCGCCCAACGCATAGATCTGTCCGCCATCGACCGTCGGCGTCGCGCTCGGCCCGGAACTCCAGTTGTTCCCCTGGAAATCGAAGAGCGGGCCGACCGCCACGGCCCAAGCCTGCGACACGGTCTGGTTCTCGACCGAATGCAGGTCGAGCGCGATCAGATATTCGATGTCGCCTCGGCCGCCGAGCGTAAACAATCGGTCACCCACAATCGCCGGACCCGACAAGCCGACTCCCGCATCGGCAAAGGTCCAGACAAGCGGCGGGCCACCCGCCGGCCACTGCGGCAGCAAGTCGGTCTCCGCCGAAATATCATTGCGCGCGGGGCCTTTATACTGCGGCCAATCGGCGGCGCTAGCCGCGAGTCCTCCCAAAAGCGACAGAAAGAGGAGAATCCACGCGGATCGTTTCCCGTGAGTGCGAAGGTCGTACGTTGTCTGTAGCTTGTTCATCGATTGCCAGTTCCTGTTGAGTGCCGGTTGTGCAGGCATGCGTATCTTCCTCCACGATGCTGGTCGAACCGTGCGGTCAGTTGCTGACGCGCTTCGGCTTGGCCGATTCCAGTTCCCAGGATAGCAACCTGGCCGCGCCGTTCCAAACATTTCCCCGTCCGGCGAGCAGTGTAGCCGCTGAGTGTTCTTTGGTGCGTGTTCTGCGGCCCGCATAACGCTCAACCTCGGGTGAGGAAAACGCAAGCTAATTGCTTGTAGGCACTTATCAAACAAGCTAAACTCCACTCGCGATTTGATGCGTGTTACGCCATGACCACAATTGACTCCCGGGACAATTGACGCCAAATGAAAAAGCCCGCGTTTTACGTCCACATCGTCGAATCTCCATCCCCCGATGACCTCCTCGACGGGCGCACTGAGGGCAACACGCTCTGTTCGTTTTTGGAACTCGCTGAGATTCCCTGCCAGTACAATCTCGTCGTTGACGAGGACTATCTTCAAGTCGCGCTGTCAATGCGCGTCCTTAACGCCGTCAAACGATTCGATCTTCCCCCGATCATTCACATCGCCGCCCACGGGAATGAAAACGGCATCCAACTCACCAACCAATGCGCCTCGAAAACAATCCTTCCTTGGGATCGTCTCCGGGGTCACTTGACCTTGCTCGGTCAGCTCCTGAATCCGAAAATCGGATTGTGCATGTCATCGTGCGGCGGCGCTCACGGCAAAAAGATGGCTGCGGTGATGAGGCCCGAGGAAATTCCGATGGCATGGATCGTGGGCACTAGCATGAAGGTAAACTATGCCGATGCTGCACTCGCGTTTGCTGTCTTCTATCGTGGCTTGCGGCGCGGGGACTCCGAATCCGAATTGATCAAGGCAATGAGGGCTGCATCGGGCGTCGGGGATTTCAACATCGACTATGGGCATGTCGTACAACAACAGTACTCGAAAGAACAAATGGAAGGGCTGCAGCGCGCACTTGCCCAACTCGTCGCCCGTAAGACGCAATCACCGGGGCAGCCTACAAGTGGCACGACAAGAGAATGAAGGCGAGCGGGGGTAACGGCGGTTGCCAGTGGTTGCGTCTTCCCGTCCTCGCCGCTTTATTGCGGTCGTTCGGTGGTCCAATGGGGTCGTGGCGGATGTCTGCGACGCGACCGCCTAGTGTCTCTATGCTACTCACCTTCCACATCGCTGATATGACATCGCGTAATTTGATTGGAATTGCAATTAGGATTTGGCGGGCTCTGTACTGTCAGTTTGCATTTTTCTGGCTCGATTGAATTCCGGTGCAAAGAGAGTACCTTGAGCTTCGCTCACCACAAGGAAACCTCGCCATGCCTCAACGACCCGTGATCTTGCTTGCTCTTGCTCTGTGTCTCACCACCACCCTCATCGCCGCCGAGCCTTCCCCGCAAGCGACGCTGCAAAAGGCGGTCGGCTTTCTGGAAGCGGACATGGCCAAGTGGCGGAGCGAACACGGGTGTGCGGCGTGCCATCATGGGCCGCTGGCCGTGTGGAGCCTGCACGCGGCGAAGCAGGCAGGTGCGACGATCGACGACGCGAAATACGACGAACTGCTCACTTGGCTGCTGACCGATCCGAAAGCCCGGATGGTGCCCGCTGACGATGCCAAGGACAAGCCGCTGCCAGCGACGACGCCGGCAATCTTCACCGGCATCGCCTTGCAACACGTCCCGCAGACCGACGCCGTGAAGTCCGCTCGCGAACGGATCACGCAATTCCTCGTCGCCACGCAAAATGCCGACGGCGGCTGGACCGCTCCCGCTGGCCGCCCGCCGGTGCTGTTGTTGGCCGATCAGTCGCACGACTGGGCACGGTGGGCGATGCAGTCGGACGCCGCGCCGTCCGAACAGCTCACCGAAGCCGTGCGTCGTTCCGACGAGCGCATCGCCCAGATCGAACCGGGTGACGACCTCGCCGCGCTGCTGGTGCCGATGCTGCGCCGCGAGATCGAAGCGAATCTCGTGAGCGCCGTCCGCGACCGCCAGCAATCGGACGGAGGCTGGAAGCAAGTCGCCGACGAACCGACCGACGCATTGGCGACCGGCATGGCCCTCGCCACGCTCCGACATGCCGGCATCCCCAACAACGACCCCGCCGTTCAACGGGCCGTGGCTTTCCTGCAAAACACTCAGCGCGACGACGGCAGTTGGCCCATGACCAGCCGCCCTCACCCCGAAAACAAAAGCCGCGCCGGCAACTTGGTCCCCATCACTTACGCCGGCAGCGCATGGGCGGTGATCGGTTTGGCCGCCACACTCCGCGCCGAGTGATTCGCAGTGAAGTGAGACATTCGTGGCGGACGCTGCCAGCGTCCGAAGCCGACGCAGGCTGCGTCGGCCACGGTTCGCGACAGTCTCATCCGATGCCGCGAGCAGTATAGCAAGTTATCCGACCACACACTCTTCACTCTTCGTCACGACGAATCCCATCTCCTCGATCATCTTGTAGTCGGCTTCCGCGGCTTGGCCTTCGGTTGTCAGATAATCGCCGACGAAGATCGAGTTCGCGGGATACAGGCCGAGGCACTGCATGCTGCCAAGATGAATCTCGCGACCGCCGGCGATGCGTAGCTCGCGCTCGGGATTTACGAAGCGGAACATGGCGAGCGCCTTCAAGCAGTAGCGGGGATTCAAATCCTGATTCCCGGCGAGCGGCGTGCCGTCGATCGGAATCAGGAAGTTCAGCGGAATCGATTCGACGCCGAGTTCGCGCAACTGCAACGCCATGCGCACGACGTCGATGTCTCGCTCGCCCATGCCGATAATGCCTCCCGAGCACAGTTCGATGCCGGCGTTTCGCACGGCGTTCAAGGTGTCGATACGATCTTGATAGGTGTGCGTCGTGCAGATCTCCTTGTAATGCTCGGGGCTCGTATTGAGGTTGTGGTTGACCTTGTCGACGCCGCAAGATTTCAAGCGATCCGCCTGATCTTGCGTCAGCAAGCCAAGACACGCGCAGATCTTGAGGCCGTACTTTTCCTTGATTTCGGGAACCAGTGCCTCGACGGCCGCGAGTTCGCGTTCGTTGGGTCCGCGTGCGGAGATCACCATGCAATAGGTCTTCGCGTTTCGCTCTGAGGCCAGCCTCGCCCCTTCGAGGATCTTGTCACGGCTCAGGAAGTTGTATTTCGGAATCTCGGCCTCGGAGATCTTGGACTGCGAACAGTAGCTGCAATCCTCTGGGCACAAGCCGCTCTTGGCGTTCATCAAGTAATACAGCTGAACCGTCTTGCCGAAATACCTGTGGCGTATCTTGTACGCGGCCGACAGCACGTCCAAAAGCTGCTCGTCGGGCGCACGAACGATGCTCAGGGCATCGGCTTCCGTGATCTCGTAACCGTCGAGGACTTGCTGGGCTAAATCGTTCCAATCCGTGGCGGCGGTGGTGGATGCGGCGGCAGATGCTTGAATCATGTTTAACTCAAAGATCCATTAACTGTACGGGAACCGCCCTGCCCTCCCCCGGCTGATCCGCGATCAGGCGACTTGGCGAAGCGAAGAACTTAGCCCAAAATGATAACATTCAGCGGACGTCTTCGTCGATGCCCGCTTTGGCCGTTGGATTCGAGGCCCATCAGATCGAGGTCGGCGTTGGTCGCAGCTCAGCATCTCGTGCGAATTGGTGTCATGGGACATGTCGGCCGCTTCGATTCGGTCGACGGAATCCTGTACGCCCGGCATGCGCGAGTCATCTGCCGGACGGCCCGCGGGCTGGAAGTTGGCGAAGTCCTCGCGACGAGCGAACTGAACGGGCGTGAAGGCGACGGCACGCTTGTTCGGCGTCTGACGGTTGAAGACGACTTGCTGCTCTCGCGAATCGAGCGGAACCGCGACGAGGCTTTTCGAGCGTGCAACGAACTGCTGGCCGAACGCAACTTGTCGGCCGTTCTGATGGATGTCGAGCATTTGTTCGACGGCCAGTCGCTGTACTTTTACTTCTTAGGCGACGTTAGTCCAGAACTCGAAGCCCTCACCAGCGAACTGGCCTCGGCGTATGAAACGCAAGTCCAGTTTGAAAAGTTCGCCGAAACGCTGACCGCGGGCTGTGGGCCCGGTTGCGGCACGGAAGCAGCGACAGGCCAAGGTTGTTCGACAGGCGGGTGCGGCTCATGTGCGGCTGCCGGTGCGTGCGGAACGCGCAGGGCTGCTGGCTGAATTCAAATACGTTAGCAAATCCGTCACGAACGCTTGCAACTCAGCGGGGCATTGCCCTTGATGCAACGTCTGCATCGCTTGATTCATCCACACGCGGCGATCCTCGCTGCCGGTTTCGATCCATGCTTCGAGCCGTCCCTTGGGCGAGACAAAGATCCCCTGCCGCTTCAAGTCTTCGAGCATCTCTTCGACCCACATCCGCAACTCGCGAGGCAACCACTCCAGCCGCTCGTAGCGCAGCTTCTCCCAATTCTCGGAACTCTCGCTGCCCGGCAACCGGGCCGCCACCGGTGCTGATGGTTTCGCGGCGTCACCATTCTTGATTTGATCGAGGAAACTCTCGACCTCGTTGGCACTCGCGGCGATCGACGCCTCATCGAGCCAGCCAACCACATGTTTCGCAAGTCGCTCGCGAGTCGCCAGCCACGGCTGCGGCGCGGGCGACCCACTTGCGGCCTGCACCAAGTCGCCAAATTCCTTTTCGCTTTGCAACACGTCCAGCTCGACGACCGAACAGACCGGCAACCCGCACTGTCGCACGACTTTGGTCACGAGCCCGACGTTTTTGGTGCCGGCGGCGTGAACGAATCCGATGTTGGTCGAACTTGGCAAGCGATTCGCCACCGTCTCGTAGACGATCCGGTCGTCCCCGTCCGCGGCCACGACGACCCCGTCACAGAACAGCAAACGCAATGCGTCTTGTGTCGCCAGCAGTGGAAATCGCGCGAGGCCGCGCGTCGCATCGTGAGGTATCGAATGAAATGCAGTCGCGTCGCCCTTGCGGTCCGTGCGAATGATCGTCAATTCCGACGACCCTTCGGAAAGCCCTTTCAGGAATGCGACGTCGCGAGTCGCCACGAACACCTGGCAGGCGAGCCTTGACGTATTCGCCGCGATCCAGCGGCCGAGAAATCTCGCTTGCGCCGGCTGCAAGAATGCTTCCGGCTGGTCGATCAAAATCACACGCCCTTGCCCCAGCAGCATCGTCAGCAGAATCGCCGCAAAGCTTTGATAAGCGTCCCCTTCTTCGTCGATGCGGCGTAGTTTTTGATGTTGTCTGACGTTCTTAACCGGGTCCGGCACGACGGCGGGAAAGTCGCGGGCCACACGCAGCGACAAGTTGATCTGCTCGCTGGCGTCGAGCTTCACTTGCATGCCGTCGAAGGCCGCGGCAAACGCCTCGGCGAGCGCCTGGTGGATATTGGCGTCGGCATAGTGGAGCAGTTGCAGCAGATTCTCGGGCCCTTGCAGCGGGCTCGCGGCGAGCGTCGGGGCGACGAGCCGATGGCGATCATCCGGCCCGACATACGAAATCCGCAATCGCATCAGATCGCCGAGCGAACTCATCCACACCGACTTCGCATTCATGATCGGGCGATACAAAAAGTTTTGCAGTTCGCGGCTGATGGCGAGTCGATGCGGTGTTTTCAAGTCGGGACCGATGCCTTGCACAACGGTCCCCGCCGTGGAATCGAGATCGATGACGGTCAAGCCAAGCGACAATCGCTCGATCGAGAGCTTGGGCACGAAATGCAGGTCGTACAGCACGATCGGCTGCGGACCTTCTTCGCGCGAACGATCCACCGCCAACGGATCGAAGTTCGCCGCCAACCTCACAATATCTCGTAGCGTCTCGGTCTTGCCCGAGTTGTTCGGGCCGATAAACGCGGTGATCGCTCCCACCACGACCGGTAGCCCGCCGCGAGGTGAAAGCGATTTGATCAGCGATTGGTCCGTCGCACGACGCGCGGCCGCAGGCATCGCGGAGAGGGGCGGTTGAGTGGCTGTGTCTGGCATGGGCTCTCTTTTGGTAGGCCGGACCAAGGCTTTGCGCAGTTCCGGCATTCGCTGAATCGTTGCCGGAACTGCGAAGACTTGTTCCGGCCTACTTAACTCTACTCCTGAAACTTCTTCGCCTGTTCAACATAGTGCATCGCGGCGTGTACGATCCGCTCGCGCTGTGCCTCGGTGACCTCGCGACAGACTTTGCCGGGAACTCCCATCACCAACGAACCGCGAGGCACCTCGGTTCCTTCGGTCACCACGGCGCCGACGGCGATGAGACTTCCTTTGCCAATCTTAGCTCCGTTCATCACCACGGCTCGCATGCCGATCATACAATCATCTTCGACCGTCGCACCGTGAACAATAGCCGCGTGCCCGACCGTGACGCGGTCTCCCAACACGCAAGGAAACCCGTGATCGGCGTGCAGCACGCACAAGTCTTGCACATTCGTTTGGCTGCCGATGAGAATGGCCTCGGTGTCGCCACGTACAACGGCGTTAAACCAAATGCTAGACTCGGCGCCGATCGTAACATCGCCCAGCACAATTGCTCCGCGAGCGATATACACAGTCGGATCGACGAGATCCTCTCGAAATTGGTTATGGCTCGACATTCGATTCAGGGATTCGTCTCTGGGTGAACATTACCAATGTGCGAGAAGCCAATAGACGACGAAAATCGCGAGCAGAATTACGATAAGTCGAATGACGTAAAGATAGTCCCGAATCTTGAGCAGCGTCGACAGTTGCGTTTCGGGCATCACGAACGTTTCGCCGCATGCCGGACACTTGCCGGATTCGCCTCCAAAACTCGGATTGTACTCAACAGCTTCTCCGCAGTACGGGCAAGGAAGATTCTCGGTTTTCATGGGCATTCGAATTGGTTGGTCGCTGAGTTTGCCCAGCGAGTATTCGCGCGACGCGGAAAACGATAAGCTACTTCCATGATATCGTCACTTCCCACGATTGCGAAAGCCGCGGAACAGATTCGCGCGGGTGACATCAGCCCGTTGGATCTTGTTGAGTCTTGCCTATCTCGAATCGAGCGGTACGAAGACCGCATCCACGCCTGGGTGCTGGTCGATGCGGATGGTGCCCGTAAGGAAGCGGCGCGACAAGACGCAGTCCTTCGCGCCGGCGGTGATCCAGGCCCGCTGGTCGGAATTCCAATCGGTATCAAGGACATTATCGACGTCGCTGGTTGGCCAACGAAAGCCGGCTCGCCACTTCGTGATGGCCACATCGCAAAGGCCGATGCGCCACTTGTCCGTTACCTGCGAGATGCCGGTGCGATCATTCTTGGCAAAACAGTCACCACTCAGTTCGCCAGCTTCGATCCACCGCCAACTCGTAATCCGTGGAATCCAAGCCGCACACCTGGCGGGTCGAGCAGCGGCAGTGCCGCCGCCGTTGCAGTCGGCATGTGCATGGCGGCGATCGGCTCACAAACCGGCGGCTCGATCATTCGTCCCGCCAGTTATTGCGGCGTTACGGGGCTGAAGCCGACATTCGGCCAAATCTCGCTGGATGGTATCGTTCCGTTTAGCGCGCCTATCGATCACCCGGGGCCGATTGCTCGGTGCGTGAACGATCTGCTGGCAGTGTACGCAGCGATTCGAGGTCTCACCGCGGGGTTGGAACTTGGGTCCGAGCCACTGCCGCACCGATTCCACGTGATCGAATCGTACTTCATGGAGCAAGCGACTCCCGGTGTCCGCTCGATTACGCGGCGTGCGTTGGCGAAGATTCAAGATGCTTGGAGCGAGGAGCAATCTATCGATTTACCGGCATCGTTCGCCGAGGTTCACACGAACCACTATCGCATGATGGCGTACGGGGCAGCCGAATATCACCGCCAAGATTTCTCCGCACACCGAAACGCCTACGCCCCGAATATCTCGAAGCTGATCGAAGCCGGTTTGGCTACGTCTCGCGAAGACTATCTCGCCGCTCTCGAACATCAACGACAGTTTCAATCCGACATGGATGCGATGCTGTCCGGGGGCAGGATCGCCATCATGCCATCCACCAGCACGACCGCCCCGGCGAGCGACACGACGGGCGATCCGAAGTTCAATTCGCCGTGGAGTTACGCGGGCGTCCCGGCGATCACGATCCCCTGCGGCCTCGCCAGCGACGGCCTGCCCTGCGGCTTACAGTTAATCGGCTCCCGAAACAGCGAAGCCAGACTGCTGCAAGCCGCTGCGTGGTGCGAAGAACAAATCGGGTTTCAAGATCGCCCGCCACTATTGGATGAGTAATCAGGAGTCGACATGAATCGCTCGTTCTCAACATGCACCATCGCCTTGATCTTGATTTTGCCAACGCTCGTTCTTGCCGAAGAAGAAATCGACCCGCGACGCCCGGCAGCAATCACGACCGAAGAAGTGCCGGTCGTGCCGCAAGAAATCTTCGCGCGACTGAACCAGTACAGCAATATCCGCGGCGCGAACTTGCAAGGCTGGGCACCGGATGGAAACGGGATTCTCGTCTCGACGCGATTCGCCAATTCGTCGCAGTTGCATCGCGTCTACACGCCGGGTGGACGGCGCGAGCAGGTGACGTTTTTCGAGGAACCGGTCAGCGGCGGCTTCATTCCCAGAGCCGAAGACGACTCGATGTTGCTTTCGATGAGTTCAGGAGGCAATGAGAACTATCAAGTCTATCTGTTCGATCGCAACTCCTTTACGACTGAGTTGCTGACCGATGGCCACTCGCGAAACTCGCTGGGCGCAATCCGCGACGACGGCCAGCAGATGGTCATCGCGAGCAACAAACGCAACGGACGAGACACCGACCTCTATCTTGCCAATCCGCGGAAGCCGGACTCGATGGAGATGATCTTCGAGACGAACGGCGAGTTTTGGTATGCGGCAGATTGGTCGGGCGATGGCAAGACGTTACTGTTGGGACACTACGTTTCGATCAACGAATCGTATTTTGCCCTACTGGATGTCGAGACTCGACAGCGAACCGACTTGGCGTTGCCCGACGGCCAGGCAGCCGCAATCGGAAACTTGCGTTTCTCGCCGGATAGCCGTTCGATTTATATCACCACGGATGCGCGTGGCGAATTCAACCGGCTCGCGCGGTACGACATCGAGACAAAAACGTATCACTGGCTGACTGAAGAGATCGATTGGGACGTCAGCGATTTGGAAGTCCACGACGAGAGCGGACAAGTTGCTTTCGCCGTAAATGAAGACGGAGCCAGCCGCCTCTACTTGCTCGAAGACGACGAACCACGCCCGCTTGATTTGCCGTTAGGCATCATCTCGGGCACAGAGTTCTCGCCCGATGGCAAGCATCTCGGGTTTACGCTCTCACGGCCCGACGCGCCTTCCGACGCGTATTCGTTATCGCTGGCAGATGAAAAGCTCACGCGTTGGACATTCAGCGAAGTCGGTGGATTGAACCCGGAAACGTTCACCGCGCCCCAGCGGATTAAGTTCCAATCGTTCGACGACCGGACAATCCCCGCCTACTACTACAAACCTCGCGGTGCCTCTCCCGATAGCAAGGTGCCCGTTGTCATCAGCATCCACGGCGGGCCCGAAAGCCAATACCGCCCGTACTTCTCTGGCTCGTCGCAGTACTACGTGAATGATCTCGGTTTCGCAGTGATCGCCCCAAACGTTCGAGGCTCGGCCGGATATGGCAAGACGTACCTGAAGCTCGACAATGCCGAACTTCGCGAAGACAGCGTCAAAGACATTGGCGCGCTGCTGGATTGGATCGCGGAACAGCCGGAACTCGACGAGTCTCGTGTGGCCGTGATTGGCGGCTCCTACGGCGGCTATATGGTGCTGGCATCGCTGGTCCACTTCGGCGACCGATTGAAGGCGGGCATCGACATCGTCGGGATCGCCAGCTTCACGACCTTTCTGGAAAGCACGTCAGCGTACCGTCAAGACCTCCGCCGCGCCGAATACGGCGACGAACGCGATCCCGCGATGCGGGCCGTCTTCGAGCGGATCAACCCGACGTCGAACGCTGACAAGATTCGCTCCGCCCTGCTGGTGGCCCACGGCAAGAATGACCCGCGTGTCCCGTTCAGCGAAGCCCAGCAAATCGCCGAGAAAGTCCGCTCGCAAGGTCGCCCCGTCTGGACGGTCTACGCCGACAACGAAGGACACGGGTTCGGCAAGAAAGACAACGCCGACTATGTCCGGGCCGTGGAAGTCATGTTCTTGAAGCAGCATCTGGGGGGGGAATGACCGGATACCGGGCTCTCGTTGGACTATCGCAACCTAAGGCCTCGTGACTAGAATAAAGCCGCTCGGTTGGCTTGGCGACTCGACGAATCGCAGCCGACCAGCCCCTGCCTAACCGCCCCCGCCATTGGCCCTGGTTCGCCGCGCAACTACATACCGCAACCTTCGCCGCAAACTCCTAAATGGGACCACGATTATGCAAGCTGTCCTGCTCGCACTCGCGTTCGCTTCGACCTCGCCATCTGCGACCTCGCCATCTGCGACCATTGAACCGGGTACACAACTGGTCTTTCAGGGCAACTTCGTGGCCGAGAAAGGTTCGGCCGCAGAAACGGAAAAGAAGTTCACCCTCTCGCTGCTCGTTGCTGACGTGCGGCCAACCGGAGCTGGCGTTTATTGGGCTCTGGAGGAACAAGGCCGCGGTGGCTGGTCGTGGATTCATCGATTCGGTCATTTTCAGACGGGTCGATCCGATAGAGAAGGACAACCGACCCTGCTCTACGAGCGAGCGGAAGGAACCAACGTGATTCAATTGCTTAGCCCACTCTTCTTTCGCGATCCGCCACTTGCCGACGGTACCCAGTGGAAAGAGGGACGCTTCGACCATGAAGTGACCGGCTCGGAAAAGCTCGGTGACACAGCCGCCTGGAAGGTTGAAGTCAGCAACGCTTACGGTCTGAAGCGAAGCATGCTCATCGATCAACGCAATCCGCTGATTCTGTCCCTGAAAGAGAACGTCTTCATTGGACAAGGTGAGAAACATGAGTTGCAGTACCAGCTCGTTTCAGCCACACAACTCGATGCACCCCAGACCGAGGCGGGCGTGTCGGCTTTTGACGGTTTGTTGGCGCTGCGCAATCGGCTTGGGATCGTCCCCGGAACACGTGACGTGAAGTGGAATGACGACCGCCTGGTGATCCTGCGAGAGCAATTGCCAAGTGTAGCCACTCGCATCTTGGACGGACCGCTGACGAGCATCGCTCGTGACGCGGAGCGTGACGCAAAGGACCAGAAGAATCGTGCGGGTGCCGTGCAGCTAATGCGCGGCAAACTGGTTGGCAATGCGGCGGCTCGCCCCGAGCTGCACCAGTTGAATGGCAAAGCGTTTGACTGGTCGCAAACTGACGGGAAAGTGACGGTACTGCATTTTTGGGAGTACCGCGACACGCCGCTCGAGGAGCCCTACGGCCAGATCGCCTACCTCGACTTTCTATTCCGCAATCGTCCTTCGGAAGAGGTGCTGGTGCTGGGTGTCTGTGTGAACCAACGCCTGCTAGATCCAGAAACTCGATTGAAGAGCATCCTCAGTGCCAAGAAACTTGTGTCGTTTATGAATCTCAGCTATCCGATTTTGACAGACCACGCGGAAGGAATTCGCCAATTCGGAGATCCCCGCGTGACGGGAGCCAAGCTGCCGCTGTTCGTAGTCGTCGGGAAAGATGGCAAAGTCGCTCACTACCATGTCGGTACCTACGAAGTGAATCGGGACCGTGGTTTGGAAGAACTTGACGCCATCGTCAAGAAGGCCCTGGCTAATCCCGAGTGATCGGGTAGTCCCGAGTAATCTTGAGCACTTCGTCGAGCACAAGACCGTTGGTGCCAACTCCTTCGCCGCCGTCGATGCGAGGCTTCCCTTGCCAGTCGGTGAACGACCCGCCAGCTTCTTGCATGACTGGTTGGATCGCGGCCGCATCCCAAATATTCATGATCGGGTCGACCATCGCCTCGGCACGGCCCGTTGCGATCAGCAAATAGCCGTAGCCATCTCCCCACGTCCGAGTGATGTAGGCGGCGCGCTCCAAGCGTTCGTAGGCCTCCATCGCAGATCGTTTACCGAAACCATCGACTTGCGACGTAACGAAGACACCGTCCGCAAGGCACTCGCGATCGGACACTTTCGCCGCACGAGGAGCCGTTTCGCCCTTCGTCCACCAAGCCCCCTCCCCTTTCGCGGCGTAGACGCACTCGTCGAGTCCTGGCACGAGAATGACTCCGATTAAGCTCTCGTCGTTCCGCACAACGCCCACGAGTACGCTATACAGAGGCACTCCCGCAATAAACGACTTAGTGCCATCGATCGGATCCAGAATCCATTGGTAGCCGGATGTCCCTGGCACCTCGCCATGTTCCTCGCCGATGATGCCATCCTCGGGGAGAGCGGTGGCGATCCGTTCGCGCATCAACAATTCTGCTTGTCGATCCGCCTGAGTGACCGGCGAGTCGTCTCGCTTCCGTTCGACTTTGACAGAGTCCCGTTGAAAAAACTCCAACGTCAAGGCGCCAGCGGCACGAGCGATTTCAAGAGCAAGCTTTAGCCGTGCGGATACGTCGTCTGACATAAGAGTATGAAGAACCGGCAGGCTAAGCTTTAGGAGGTGCGAGCAGCTGAGAGAACTTGATAGCGTCCAACTGTTGCCGAGCGGTTTGCGTGATCTCGTTCAGAGCACCGCGCAGTCTCTGCTGCGAGTCCTTGGGAAAACCATCGCCAGCGGGTTCGTCTGCATTCATCGGCCCTTCGATCGCTTCGATGACGTCCAACAGCGAGATATTCTCGGGGGGACGCGTTAAAGCATAGCCACCATCGACGCCGCGAGTCGAACGCAAGATTCCATGCGTCACCAAGTTACGCAGAATCTGGAGCAAGAAACGCTCTGGCATGTTGCCCTCGGACGCCAGCTTGCTGCACGGGATTGGCCTGTCTGACGGCTCTTGCGCCAATTGAATGGTCGCTCGCACTGCGTACGCGACTGTCCTGGATAGCTTCATTGCTGTTGTCCAACGTCGCCTTTGAGTGATTGAAAGTGCGACCAATTTAACAAAGTCGAACGATTTGTCAATGAAATTGCAGGGCGGGGAACAAGCTTCGCCGGGATTATTCATCAGCCGCCAGGCGCTCGCGTGCGGTTCTCGCTAACTCGAGAGAACCGCACGCGAGCGCCTGGCGGCTGATTTGCGTGATTAGGCGGCGATGCCCGACTTGGTTCGCGATCTTGCCTCGTCTTCCGAGCGCTCCCAGAACGCGTGCAACATCAACATGATCGCGCCGCAAACCAAAAGCGAATCGGCGATGTTGAAATTCGGCCAAGTGTATTGGCCGTAGCGTAGGAGAATCCAATCGCGAACGCCGCTACTCCACTGCTCCGGGTATCCCGGCTGAATCCATAACCCGAGACGATCATAGAGGTTACCGAGAACGCCACCCATCACAAACGACAACGCCCACGTCAGCCACCGATCTTGAGCGGCCCCAAACCGGAACAGCCAAATGACGATTCCTACGGCCGCGAGAATGGAGAGACCAGCGAAGATCTGCCCGTAGCCTCCCCCCATGCCGAACAGCGCTCCGACGTTGACAGCCGTCTCGATTCCGACGTAAGGCTCCCACAGCCACCATTCGTTTCTCTCGCGAGGTAAGCCTCGCCACTGGAAAACCCACTGTTTTGTTAATAGATCAGCCGCACATCCCAATGACGAAACTGTAGCGAAGATGACGTAACGATCGCGCGGGATGGCATCGCTTGCCACGGTCGGGTTATCGGCCTTGGAGCGTACTGGCGCACTTGATGCAGAATGGCGTGTAAGGGATTGCATTGAGTCGGGTTTTCGTGATCCGGCCGTCGCACTCGACACACGAACCATAGATCCCGTCCTCAATACGTTCAAGAGCAGCTTCGATCTGGTCGAGCGTCTCTTCCTCGTTCTGTAGCATGCTCAAGGTGAACTCTTGTTCGTAGTTGTCGGTGCCGACGTCAGCCATGTGAATCGGCATGCTCGAGAGATCACCGCTGGCTTCTCTTCGAGTCTTACTCAAAGCCGCTTCAGTCATTGCGTGGACGTCACCACGAAGTCGTGCCCGAATCAGCAGCAAGCGTTCCTTGTAAACTCGCATCTCTGTTTTCTTCATGGTTGTACTCCCATTCACCCGGCGAAGGACCGATCTAGCCTCTACAGCCCATCGATTTTAAATAGCGGCATACACGATGTCAAAGGGGTGAAATTCGATGACCGAAGGCAGGTATTTACAGTAAACTACTTATATAAAACAAGTTACGTAATAGAATAACCGCCGTGCCGGCACCCAAAGTCGTTCTCCTTGATGATGCAAACGGGCTAACGTAGACTTAGCCGGTACCTGATTTTGTAGTAGGAACTCATGTCATATCAAACGGTTAAACGCCAAACCGCTGAAATTGTCCCAATCGCGAGTCGACCAGCGGGAGACGAATCGCTGAATCCAACTGGACAAACTCAGCCGTATCGAGAATAACCCGTGGCGCTCACCGATCTCGCCTATCAACGTTGCATTTCCCCTCAGTGCGGGGAGACTTATGGCACCG
>Ga0326597_10006037_pt1 | contig 16660 bp, 12 predicted proteins | sample RVTome_12_FD_203789 | JGI IMG/M metagenome (GOLD analysis project Ga0326597, IMG submission 203789) | Soil microbial communities from uranium-contaminated site in the Upper Colorado River Basin, Wyoming, United States - RVT100D185 | ecosystem: Environmental > Terrestrial > Soil > Contaminated >...
CAGGAGAGTCCTGGTTCGATCCCAGGAGGGGCAACTCGAAGCGCGATGCGCGGATAAAGCGTGTCGCGCTTCTCGTGTTTTTGGGGCCTACAAGCGTTTTACAAGCGTTCACCCGACTGTCCCTCGCTGTCATCACTTCAGAAGCCCCGCGCCCCGAAGGCATGCCTCGATGGTCTCGACGATCGTGCGGGCCTTGATGACGACCCCCAAGGCGAGCACCTGCGACACCCGGATGCGGGGCTTCGGCACAGACGGGACGGCCACGAATTCGAGCGTCCCTTCATCCTGCCTGACCAAGACTGCCGAGATCAGGCCGAGCAGGTGCAAGCGCGTACCCACCACAAACCCGCTTCGGCTCGGGAAGCCACCGGTATTGCAAATGAAGACCGGACTCCCGCTTGATCCCGGGAATACAGCGGCATCGATCAAGAAGCACGGCTGACCACCGTAGTCGATCGACGGCGGTGTCGCGGTCGTTCCGCGCCGAACGATAGGCAGGTAATTCTTTGCATCAAAGATCCCGCTGGGGTATCCCACGAAAACGACCTCTTCGAGAGCGTCGAAATCATCCAGCACGGCCTGGGACGGGATGAGCTCGGTTCCCACGATGCGGAAGAAGGGTTTGAAGCCCTGCTCGCCCATCTGTTTGAGGAGTGGACCGAACGGGAGTACCGCCACATCAATCTTTGCGTCAGGGTGGAAGAATACAGCCTTGTCGACATCCGCGACCTCAAAATCGTCGCGCTCGCCAAGGAGGGGCCGATCGCCGTCGCCTCGAAGGAAAAAGAAACGGACAACTTCGGCCCCCCTGACCACGTGGCGGTTGGTAACGAGAAACTGGGCCTTCTTGTCGGAACCAAACTGGTGCTCGACGAGAAAACCCGTACCTACCCTCTCCCCGTCACGACCGTGACCTTCGATTCTCACGGTGACGAAGAACAACTGCTCTGCCGGGGTTTCAACCTTCATTCTCTCAACATTGGCTTGCCTTGCGCTCCCGCAGCTTCACCGGACTGCTCATCACCTCGAGCATGCCGTCCGTCGTTGCCAACTGGTAGCAGCTGTGCAGCGTCTGCGCGTCCCGCCACCCGCCGGCCGCCATCACGTCCACGAGCGACATGTTCTTTCGCTCCGTGGCCCACTTTCTCCTGAACGGATGGAAGCGACCGCCCTTCAAGTGCGGCAGACCCGCATGCCGCTCCACGCGGTCGTACAGCTCGCCGAAGATCTCCCGGGGCCAGTGATCGTCCTTGTCGGCGCACGGGAACAGCCACCCGTCACCAACCGCCGCGAACTTGACCCTAAAGCCTCGCAGCTCCTCGGCCAGCGCTTCGGGGATGGGAACCACTCGATCACGGCCCCGCTTGTCGAACTCCGCCCTGAACTTGATCTCGGGCGGGTCGAAACTGATGTCCGACCAACGGAGGCCACTGATCGCCCCGATACGCGCCCCGGTCGCTTCCGCCAGCACGAGCGCCAATTCCCAACGTTTCCAACGGTCGCGCCCGCGCTGCTGCGGCGCCGTGGCCGCCATATCCTGGGCGGCTTCCCTGAGCTTCAGGAACCGGTCATACGTCGCGATCGGCCGGCGCGGGTCCTCCTCCTTCGGCAACTTCACGCCGCGCAGGGGGTTGTTCTCGAGCAGCCAGGAACCGTCCGGCAGCCGCTCGCTCATGGCCCAGTAGATCATCTGGCGCAGCTGCTTGATCTCGCCTTGGATCGTCCTGGCGCGCACCGGTTTAGTCTCACGACCGTCCGGCCACCCGTGTCCTGTTCGACGCATCGCGACGTAGCGCTCCACGTCGTTCTTGGTCAGGTGCTCCACCCGCTTCGTAGCACCGAGACCGGCAATGAGTAGCCGGACATCGGTTTGCTTCTGCTTCCGCGTCCGTTCAAGGTTTCCGCGGTAGCTCGACGCCTCCTGCTGGTAACGGTGCCACAGTCTTTCGAGCGTCAGCGGCTCGGCCAGGTTGATCTTCTTGCCCTTCTCGATCTCGCGAATGAACTCGATCGCGAGCCGGCGCGCTTCTTGGCGATCGGTGGTGCCGAGCGACGCATACGAGACGCGCCGGCCTACCCGAAACACCCGTTGAAACGTGCCGCCTGGCTTGTGCTGCTGGACCCGCACTTTCAGCCCCCTGACGCCGAGCGAGAGGGACCAGCGGCCGCTCTTGCTCTTGTGCCAGGGGCGTTCCGGAATTGGGAGTCGCCGTTCAGCCATTCGAACCTCCTAATGAGGTCCGGGTGGCGACCCGCCGAGCATCGGCGATGGGATCGTACGCCCGGACCGGCCGGGCGTCAACGACGGTCGGTTTCTTGGGCAGATCTCCGGCGCGGAAGAACAGGCGTCGCCCGTCCCGGCGAGCGGGCAGCTTGCCAAGCCGATGTAAACGACCGAGATGGTCGGTGGAGTATCCGGAGCGGGCGGCCGCGTCCTGGAGACCCAGGAGCGCCTCATCTTCGGCCGTCGTTACGGCCTCGAAATCGGCGAGGACCTCGTCGCAGAGTTTGGCGCCTTCAACCTGGGCGCCGAGTCGAGCCAGCTCGTCGCGGCGCGCGCGCCAGCGCCTGACGAAGTCTTCCCTGTTCATAGGGCCTCACCGGATACGCCGGTTCGGCGCGCAAAAAAACCGCGCGCCCTCAAAAGACCTCTCCCGAGAGCGTTCGCCTCCCTGGAGGGTCCCTTGAGAGCGCGCGCAGTGTTTCTTCTCGCCCTTCGCTCTCTGCGGACTAAATCAGCTTCAAGGCAACCGTGCCATCCAATGAACGGATACGTCCGTCGGTCTCGGTGAGTCAAGGAGCGCGAGACCTCGAAACGACATTCTGTCGCTCGAAAGTCCCAGTTTGGTCCTTTGAGGGTCGATTCACGGTCTAGACCGCGTTGTCGGTCTAGGCCTCGCGACGTACGGCGTTTTCTGCGGGTCTTCCACGGCGTTTTGGACGGCGTTTTCCACGGCTCCACCTGGGTGTTTCCCAGGCGGTTTGGTAGCCTCTTGGTAAAGCGTTTTCGTAGGCCTTACACTAGGCAAACATGACCGAGAGCGCTGTATATTGGCTCCTACTGACGTTGCGGTCCTAGCGCGTTTTTCCTGCCGCGGTCGCATGGAAACGATGACAGAGGAGGCTTGATAGGTGGGTACCTCTCCTTCTCATGTTAAGGCTACCAAGAAGCCAAAGCGGAATTCCGCGGGCTCCAAGGAGTGGGAGAGTATGACCTCAACAGCGCCGGTTGATCTTGCCGCGTACGTGCCTTCCGAACTCAAGGCATTGCGGAACCCGCAGACGGATGTACCACGAATCGCGAGAGACCCCAAACTCACGGCCCTTGTCGAGGACGCGGTTCGGCGGATTCCGACTCATCACGACCTGCACCTTCACGATGCCCGCGCAATGAGCTTCCTGAAGCGCGAGAGCGTCCATCTTGTGCTGACCTCCCCGCCTTATTGGACGCTGAAGGAGTACCGGCGTACGGATGGGCAGCTGGGGTTCGTGGCAGACTACGAGGCCTTCGTTTCGGAGTTGGACCGGGTCTGGCGGCAGTGCTTTGACGCGCTCGTACCTGGGGGTCGTTTGATCTGTGTCGTAGGTGATGTCTGTCTTTCTCGACGAAAAAACGACGGGCGTCATACGGTCGTGCCGCTGCACGCATCTATTCAGGAGCACTGCCGCCCCATCGGGTTCGACAATCTTGCGCCGATTATCTGGCATAAGATCGCCAACGCCGCGTACGAGGTCGAGAATGGGGGCTCAGGCTTCCTCGGGAAGCCCTATGAGCCCAATGCTGTCGTGAAGAACGACATCGAATTCATTCTGATGGAGCGAAAGCCGGGCGGGTACAGAAGTCCTTCTGAGGCGACCCGGGTGCTGAGCGTTCTCTCGGCCGAGAACCACCAGAAGTGGTTCCAGCAGATCTGGAATGGTCTTACCGGGGCCTCGACGAAACAGCACCCAGCGCCATTCCCGCTCGAGCTGGCGGAACGGCTGGTTCGTATGTTCAGCTTCGTGGGCGATACCGTCCTCGACCCCTTCATGGGAACCGGGACGACCAACCTTGCGGCGGCTCGTTGGGGGAGACACAGCGTCGGAGTTGAGGTAGATCCTCACTACTTCGACCTCGCCTCCGAGCGTCTCACCGAGGCCGCGGCCGACATCTTTGGCGCGGTTTCGGTCAAACTGGACAAGCCTCCTTCGCGGACGTCCGCTCACTCTTGATGAAGAACCTCGAAAAGAGAGTCTCAGCGGCCGTATCGCACTTCTGGAAAACAAGGGATCAACAGTCAAAGACGCAGGGGTCGGCCGCAGGTGACCGTGACCGAGGAGCGCGCAGCGCGGTTACGGGCGGCGCACAGATGGACGGGTTCATCCAGCTGCTCGCGGACCTGCTGGCCGATGCCGGCATCCCGGATTCGATCATCTACCGTAAACAGCGAATCGAACTTCCGGGCTTCTTCCGCCCCACGAAGGAGTGGGACTTGCTGGTGGTAGCGGACGGACAACTGCTCGCGTCAATCGAGTTGAAATCTCAGGTTGGGCCGTCGTTCGGCAACAACTACAACAACCGGACGGAAGAAGCGGTAGGGAACGCCACCGACTTCTGGACCGCCTATCGGGAGGGGGCCTTCACCAAATCGCCCCGTCCCTGGCTTGGTTACTTGATGCTCCTTGAGGAGACCAAGGGTTCAACGACCCCGGTGAGGGTCTCGGAGTCGCATTTCAAGGTTCGGGAGGAATTCCAAGGAGCATCCTACGCCGAGCGTTATCGTCTGCTCTGCAAGAAGCTCGTGCGCGAGAGACTGTATGACGCTGCCTGTTTCCTGCTGTCAAGCAGTGATGGCGGCCTCAAGGGCCGTTACGCGGAGCCGGATCTCGAGCTGGGTTTCGCCAATCTGGCTGCATCGCTGACCGAGAAGGCGATGGCTCACCTGAGAACTCGTCCGCGCAAGCGTTAGCGCCCGGGAAAGGCTGGGTTGGTCACTTCGGCCGGAACTCCGAGTAGACAAGGAACGCCGTCAGGAGGAGTATCACTAAGGTCATCCATGTGACCGCCCTCTGCAGCGCCAGGTTCCCTTTGGTACTAAGGATGTTGCTTCCGACAGTGAGGTTTTCAGTTACGTCGGCAAGTGCCTGCCTCACCGAGTGAGCGCCGCGCGAGAGGCTTTCGGACAGGTCTTCGACAAGCTCCTTCTTGCCTCCCCACTTCTCATCAACCGGCATGAACTTGTACTCTCGTCCTCGGGCCAGCCCTCCATAGCGCTCCATCGTTTCAAGGTCATGAACAATCGACAGGACATCAGGTCGCAGCTGCATGAGTTCTTCCTGTGTGCGATCGAGTGTTCGTGATGTCCTAGTCAGAGACAAGGCCTGGAACGAGCGGTCTCTTAGGGTCGCGAGTCGGTCTGCATACAGGCTCACCAGTTCTGACAAACCCCATCGCACTAGCCACAGGTCCAGGTCGAGCTGGCGGGATACAAAGGCCCTCCCGATTGCGCCCTTTGGTTGGAAATCCTTCTCCTGCTCCAGTAGCTCGGTTTCGTTGGCGGCCAAGATGAGATGCCGTTCTTTTCCTTTCTCGAACGTGCGCCACGCGAGACGTAGAGCTGGGAACTTGTCGCATCGCCATACGTCAAACGTCCGGGTGATGCCCAATAGCGCCCCGTACGAGTGGAAACCTGATTCAAGAGAGTCTGTGAATGGCCTAGCCTGGGCGGTTGAGATGAACTCACATGTGGGGAACTCATCCTGTCCATCCTGCAGGGAGAAGGCCCCCGGAAGGTGCGTTCGAAAGAAGCCCTGGCACCGCCTACGGAGGGCGAGCCGTGTCGCGGCAATCGCCTCGCGCTTCCGAGCAGCTGGGTCGAGGATTGTGAGCCACCTCCCCGAGTGAGGCCGTACATCGGTCGCGTAGACGCGACGTAACGAGTCTTCATAGGTCGAGCTGTCCTTCTCGTCCAGAATGAACTGCATTACAACTGCAGTTACGCTCGGAAGGACATGGTGGATCGAGGCGAAGGCAAAGTCCACGCCTCCTGGTAGCCAGGCTCTACGTGGCTGCATCAGAAAGCGCTTGTCCCCCGGTCGAGCGATGAGGCCCAGGCCAAACCAACCTCTGGCACCGAAGTGATCGCGCATGTCCTGCACCCACGTGACCGGGGAGCCTGACCCTAGCCCGTCTCCGGGATTGTCCCAACCGAGGCTCCTGAGGCCTTCAATGAGGGCCGGCCGTCGGGACGGCGGAAAGAACTCCATCGCCCACAGACAGTGGAGCGAAACCTTCTCATCAACCGGTGGAGTTGACTCTCGGTTGTCTTCTTCGTCCATCTTACCTCGATGGAACGCGACAACATGGGCTGCCTGGTTCTTGAGCTCCCTGTTTCGATAGCCAGGCACCATGCGCTTGATTCGAGTGAGAACCTTGTTGAGGCGACGGACTACGGGGCTCTCTTCCGGCGAGAGCGGCGCGGGCTGCACGTCTTCAGCGGGAGGTAATGGTGCTGATCCCGAGCTGTCGTTTGAATCATCAGTCATTGTTCGCGCCATGGAATGGGAGCTGAACTAGGTAGTGGCGGAAGCCACGACCCTCTTGAAGGGGTCCTATGAGCCCCAGTGCCCAATGAGGCCGCTCATGCCGCGTCGCGGCACTCGATCCCGCACGAGGTCCAGGGTGAGGTCTGGTGGCTCGCCGTCGGACGCCAGCTGCAGAATCCTTTCGAGGTCCTCACGGCTGAGCACCGCCATGCTGTCCTTGCCGGCAGCCTCTAGTTCAGCAGCGGCCAACCGATTTCCGAGAAGTGAACTAGCGATCACAGCCTGGGCTCGCGGCGTGCCGGTGTTGCCGATGGCTTCGCGTACATCGGCCATGCGCTTCTTGAGCCGCGCTAGCTTTCCATCCTGATTTAGCGGGCCAGTCGTGCACTCGACCACCAAGGTCGTCGAGGTCAAGTCGTCATAGACAACGGCATCCGCGGCTTGGCCGGCCCTAGGATCGTCCGAGAACATATCTACCGCGAGGCCAGCGAGTACGAACAGTCGCGCTACTGCCCGTTCAAACTCCTTGGCCTTCGTGCCGTCAGCGCCAAACAGGGCGGCTTTCAAGCGGCGCAGTTCCGGATCAACAGTCATGTAGGCGGCGATCCGGGAATTCTTCCGGAGTGGCGGACCCAGCACAGCTGCTCGGCTCGCTACTTGCGAGCCCAGTCTTAGCAGGAGGGTCAGACGCCCAGCCTCTCCGATCTCCTCTCGTGTTTCACACGTCGCGAGGCCGCGGACTTGCTTCCAGGTTCGTCCCTTCAAGAGGAACGAACTTGCGATCGGGGTCCCATCCGCGTTGGTACCCGAGTACCCGACCAGGCTTCGGCGTCCAACAGACGGCGTGGCGGCAACCGCCTTCAAACGGAGTGTGCCACCGGCCGATAGGGAGCATGATCGCGGCTCCAAGCTGACTTCGAGGGGCGCTAGAAATACCGCGCGAATAGAGCTCGAGTGGTCAGCGCTGTCCAACAGCCCAAGTCCATCGTGGATCAGCGCAGCGACTCCGTCCCAAGGAGAGTTCAACGCCCAAAGAGCTTGATCCAAGGCATCACGCCCACCAGGGGTTAGTTGGTAGAGTGTTTGAGCAGAACCGCCCGAGAGAATCAGCTCGTGGGCGATCGGAAAGCGATCACGAACGCGCCGCGGATAACCTGCGCTCGCGGCAGCGAAGGACGCGTAGTCGTACGGCCTTTGGCTCTTGTCTGGCCCTTCTGGTGGCGTCGCGAACACTACTCGAGTGCCGCCTGCATTGTACTCTCCAGCCGACACTAACCGAATGAGCTCTGGAAGTCTCGAGACTGAGTAGACCGTCTGGAACGCGAACAGGTTTGCAGTTTTCGGCCAGTGTTGAACCCTAGGCACTCTCGCGATCGGGCGCGATGTAAGGCTGCAGCGCGCTAGCAGATTGTACCAGGTGTCTCCGCAGCGAACAGCTACGAGCCGTAGGTCGACTGAGCGCCACAGTCCGGGAAGCTCTTTAACGCATTCGAGGAAGGCGCTGATGTGCTGGTCGGTTGTAGTCATGGTCTGGCAGAGAACAGTCGAGCCAAAGTTGTTGCTCCCCGTGGCGCCGTCCTGGGCATTAATGACACAAATGGGCTAGTCGTGTCTCCTGAAGAGGCCTTCCCACTGTGGATGGCTCGCGTGAAGTATCGGGATCGAGTTGTTTGGACACGTGTGCGCAAGAACGGTCACCAGTCCTGAGTCTCCGAAACCTCTTGGCGACCGCGCGTTTGCTGTTGTGCAATAGCGAAGCAAGACATCGCGCTCTTGCGCGGTAAAGTGGTGGCACGCTTCTCCGAAGATATTGTCTTGCGCTGTGAGTTCGATGTGAGGGATTACTGCAAGCCGCGTCTGTGCCGCTATCCTCTCTCTCGCGTCGCGGGTCGCCGCAATTAGCGCAAGGTAGACCGTCGGACTTCCCGGCAGCAGCTCGGCTAGCTCAGGCCAGTGCTCAGAAACCTGATTGCCTGTACCGGCGAAATCGTCGACGAAGACGACGACATCCTGCGGGCCCAGCCTTTCGCCCAGGAGGTCGCGCTTGTGAACAAAGAGATCGGTATACTGCCGGCCGGTCAGGTTATTCGCGATGCGAAATCGATGGAGCATTGAATCACCGCTCTCTCCTGCGCTGGCCGACAACGCAACAAATCGCCAGCGACCCTGCCTTTCACCTTCGTTTGCTGACCAACCGGGCAAACCCTGCAGAATTGCCCGAAAGCCCTGTGTTATCTGACCAGCAGAAATGAAGTCGACGCTGTCGAGGACGCGTGAGGCAAGATCCCTGTCCGCATCATCGAACTGCCCCAACCAGCGGTCGATACGAGCTTCGTTCACCGTATGGCGATACCCGGTGAATATGTCGAGCCAGCCCCGCATCCTCCGCGCGTCAACGGCAGTACCGCGCGGGAGCGGCTCTTTCATGCCTTGGGTCTCCGGCCTGCTTCAAGGAGTTTAGATCTGATTGTCCCGAGCAACTGCTCGAGAGTGTCCCAGAGCTCCTCTTCTCCGTAGTAATCCTCTGGGTCCAGTGCCTTCAGCTCTGCATGGACCTTCCTAAGGCTTGACAGCAGCTTTCTGGCGCTCGCCGAGATGTCTGCGGACTTGATAAGGAGGTGGTCAAGCGTTCGGGTGTCGTCAAAAGTGAATTCCTTAAGCCTCTTCTCAATGTTCTTCTCCTGCCCGGCGTGACGAGCGTTACTCACGTGTTGCTTCACAATGCGGAAGTCTGTGACCGCCTTGATGCCCGCTCCCGTCTCGTACTTCTTAAGCATCCGCTCTGTGAATTCGTCCTTCGCGAACCATTTCATGGCATTCACGAAGCGGTCGTTCCTCACAGCATACAACTCAATGAAGAAGTCGGTCTTCACTCGTTTGTCAGGATCTGGGTCGAGCATTAGATCTTGGAATCTCTTGGGATACGACAAGAGCTTCTTGCAGCGCGACACCATCGCCTCATCAAGCCCTGTGAGGTCGGCGAGCTTGCCGTCGTTTCTTTCCTGCAGCTCTTGCATCAGGATTTCCAGCTTGAGGGCTGTGGGCATTAACTCCCAATCTTCTCGCAGCTTGTGAATTTGAAACATCGTGACGATGTTCTGAACCAACGTCGGCTCAGCGACCTGATTCACCGGCACTTCCGGAAGTCCGAGGGCCTGAGCGCAGATCCAGCGGCGTTGTCCGTCAAGGATCACATACTGCTTGAGGCCCTCACTCCGGTAAACGGTGAGAGGCACCAGTATCCCGACCTTGCGAATCGATTCCTCGAGGACCTTCATCGGCCTTCGGTCGAACAACATCCGCGGGTTGTGCGGATTCGGCACGAGACTCTCCGTTGGGAGGGTCTTGACGCCAATGGTTTCAGGTGCGAGCTGGTTCAACTGCTGATCCGTCATCGTGGTGTTCCTGCGTCGGCCAAAGGGGGAGGGATATTGGAGCGCCGAAGGGACTCACATCCTGGATGTGACTATGGTGTTGGTGCTCTGTTCGAAATCAGAAGCTCTCTCGCGCGAACGCGATTCTTGGCGAAGCCAGCGATATTCCGTTGGACCGCGGCAGCGCGAACATAGTATTCGCCCGCGAGCTGTCGCGCCTCTGCTGAGTCGGCGTAACTCACGAGGAACGCAGCACCGCGCTCGTCAAGAAGAGTCAACCACCGTTTCAACCGGAGCACATCGGCTTGACCAAACACGGACGGGCCATACTCTCGGAAGACCCTTCTTGCCCTGACGCTAAAGGGAGGATCGAGGTAGACGAAGTCGCCCGACTCAACGCGGGTCAGCACCGTATCGAAATCGCCGGGAACGAGCTCTGCCTGCTTGAGAAGTCTGGCGCACTGCAAGAGTGTTCGTTCCGAAGGTAGAAGCCCGCTTCTCTTGCCTCCGTACGGAACGTTGAAGGTTCCCCTGCGATTGGTTCTGTGGAGTCCGTTGAAGCAGTATCGGTTGAGGTAGATGAATCGCGCTGCGCGCTCGGCGGGCGCGAGCGTTGCCGGCTCTACACCTCTGACTCGGAGGAAGTGCGCCTTGCCTTTTCTAAGGCAGGCAAGAGCCGATAGCACGCCGGAAGTGTTCTCTCTTACTTGCTCGAAAGTCTCGATGAGGTCCTGGTTGATGTCCCCAAGGATCGCTCGAGCGGGGGCAAGCTGAAAGAAAAGGCATGCCGATCCAGCGAACGGCTCGACATACCGAGCGTAGCGGTCTGACCAGTATTTGGAGAGGCGGGCAACTAGTTTGCGCTTGCTACCTGCCCAACGAAGGAAAGGTTGTGCGCCGGCGCCTCCCGCTTGGGGGCCCGGTCCGGCCTCCAGCGCGCATACGTCGGCGGGCGTGGGTCCCGGTAAGCCAGTCATTTACTGAAACATAGGCCATTTCTCAAGCGGTTTCCAGCCAATTCTCCAAGCTCGATACCCCTCAGTAGGCCGGGTTGCAAACGACAGTTCCTCACCTGCCTTCTACAAACGACTGCACGTGCGCGAGCTGACGGGACGGCGGTCATCCGGTGGGAGTCGCCGTCCTGGTGCCGCAAACGAGCCCCTCCGTGCCGCATTTCCGACCTAGCTAGCCTGTGCGTTTCTCGCTAAGAGTATTGGGCTTGTCTCTAAGCGGCGGCACCGGGTCGGAGCTTCTTGCACGGGGCTAACTGTCATGCCGAAGATCGACACGAGTGTTGGCAAGCTGGTCACGATGATCAAGGACGGCGAGCTTCGGCTCCCAGAGATGCAGCGCCGATACGTCTGGCCGGCGACCCGCGTTCGAGACTTGGTGGATTCCTTGTATCGCGGCTATCCCTCAGGAACGATCCTCGTCTGGGAGACGGACCGGGAGATGCCGAGCCGCGACCTCGCGGTCTCTCAAGACTCCAGTCCGTTCAAGGGGCACAAGTTGCTGCTCGACGGCCAGCAGCGCCTCACGTCATTGTCAGCTATCGTGCGTGCGGAACCGGTAACGGTCCGCAACCGCAAGAAGCCAATCGAAATCCTTTTCAATCTCGGCCATCCCGACGGTCCCCCGGTCGAGGTAGTCGAAGTGGAGGATGATGCTCAGGATGTTGATGAGAACGACGTTGACGCCGCAGATGAGGAGGAAGAGGAGGGGCCCAACATTCAGGAGCGACTTAAAAACAGAACGTTCGTTGTGGCCAGCAAGGCCCTCCTGGCCGATCCTCATTGGATTCGCGTCTCCGACATCTTCCGCGGGGACAAGACTGATGCGCAGATCCTCAAACCCTTGGTGAAGTCCTTCGACGATCCTCTCTTCGACAAGTATTCCAAACGCCTTCAGGCGGTGCGGAAGGTGCGAGACTATCCCTACGTCATGCACGTCCTGGACAAGGATCTCTCATACGAGGAAGTAGCGGAGATCTTCGTCCGGGTGAATTCCCTCGGTATGAAGCTCCGTGGATCAGACCTGGCCCTTGCGCAGATCACGTCTCGCTGGCCGGACTCGCTCAAGCTTTTTGAGAAGTTCCAAGAGGAATGCGAAGAGAAGTGGTTTACGCTGGACCTTGGCCTAATCGTCCGCGCGCTCGTCGTCTTCGCTACGGGGCAAAGCCGGTTCAAGACGACTGGCACAATACCGGTCGATCGATTGAAGAATGCCTGGCCGAAGGCGAAGCAAGGTGTCCAGTTCTCGATCAACTTCTTGAGGGCAAACGCCGGAATCGAAGACGAGAGTCTCCTGTCGTCGCCGTTGTTCATGATCACGGTGGGGTTCTTCGCGGCGAAACTCAACCAGCGCTTCTCGGCCAGCGAGGAAGCCAGTCTCAGGCGGTGGCTGTACCTCGCGAATGCCCGTGGGCATTACACTAGGGGTTCGTCGGAAACCATCCTCGATTCTGATCTCAACATTATCTCGAAGGGTGGCACGTCGGCCGAGCTAGTGGAATCCCTTAAGCAGCAGCTAGGGCGACTGGAAATAGAGCCAACGGACCTCGTGGGTCGCGGTCAGCGCAGCGCACTTTTCGCCACTGCCTACCTAGCTCTTAAGGCGCAGGGAGCCAAGGATTGGAGGACGCAGCTGGGCCTCTCGCTAACGCATCAGGGCCGCTATCACTTCATTGAGCATCATCACATTTTCCCCAAGTCTCTCCTCAAGCAGTCGGGTCATGAAAAGAGTGCGATCAACGAAATCGCGAATATGGCGTTCGTTACTGGCGGTACGAATCGAAGGATCTCCGCTCAACCACCTGAGCAGTACCTGCATGCGATTCTCGATCAACAAGGCAAGCAGGCGCTTAGTGCGCACTGCATCCCTCTCGAGACGTCGCTGTGGACAATCAAGGCGTACCCACAGTTCCTCGAATTTCGAAGGGCGGCCCTGGCTGCTGCGATAAACCAGTTCATCTCGACAGCAGATACGGCCACAACTCTCGATATCGATGCCCTGATAGGAAGGGGGGAGACTGACACTGTTGAATTCAAGGCATCGGCCCGATGGGGCTACGAGGAGAAACGCATCAACAAGGACGTGGAGTTCGCGATCCTGAAGACTATCGCCGGGTTTCTCAACGGCGAAGGCGGTTCGCTGCTGATCGGCGTAGATGACAATCGCTCGGTTGTCGGCCTGGACGCCGACTACCGAACACTGGGTAAGCGACCAGACCGCGACGGGTATCAGCAGTTCATAGTGACTTTGGTGAGCACAAACATCGGGAAGGAGGCTTGCGCCTCACTCTCGATTTCCTTCCATGCCGCCGAAGGGAAGGATGTGTGCGTCGTGAGGGCGGAGCCTTCGCCGAAGCCGGTCTATGTTGAGGAGAACAAGCAGAGTCGATTCTTCATGCGAGCGGGGAATACCACTCAAGAAATGAGCATGAAAGACGCTGTCTCCTACATCAAAACGCATTGGACCTAGGGCGCGCCGGGAACCATGAAGGCCTTTCTCTCCCATTCCTCCCGAGACGCAGAGTTCGTTCACGCCGTTGCGAGCGAACTTGGACGTCAATTCACGTGGCTCGATCAGCAGGCCTTCGACACCGGCGACGAGTTCATCTCCGCCATGGAGCGTGGGCTGAGTGAGAGTAGCGTATTCGTGCTATTCGCCAGCCGCCACGCGCTAGAGTCAATCTTTGTTGAGTTCGAAATCACGGAAGCGCGCCGTCAACTCATAGCGAAATCCTTGGATCGAGTCCTCGTATTCATCATAGATCCTTCGATAACCTATCGCGACCTCCCCTCCTGGCTCCAGCGAGCGCAGAGTACGGCCGCGAGTGCGCCGAAGCCCGTTGCCCGTGCAGTCCGGCATGCCCTGGACCAGCTCGCGAGATCCCGTCAGCAGGCGCTGTTTGTTGGTCGATCGAAACAGATCGCCGAGGTTGAGGGACAGCTCTTGCCCGTGGACGGATCGCCACCGCCACGGGCGATGGTACTTATTGGCCTGCCGAGCATTGGTCGGCGGACGCTTGCAGGGCGCGTGGCACGGGATCACTGGAACCTTCCCCGCCTTGTCCAGGTGCCGGTCGAGGCAGGCGATTCGCTCGCCGATGTTGCCATCAAGTTGGCGGATCGTTTTGAAGCCTACAACACCATCGCGGCCTTTAAGGCAATTAGTGATGTAATTGCTGCGGAGGCGTCGACGAAACTTAACGAGCGTGTTGCTGGATACATCCGGGCGGCATTAGGCGCTCACGAGCTTCCCACATTCATCGATGACGGAGGGCTGCTCGGAAATGAGGCCGAGCCAAGCGACGTCACGACAGCCCTCTTGGATATCGTGCGAGCCAGCGGTGATATATACGTGGCTTTCATTCTGCGTCGTCGACCCGCTGCTCTGCCAAGCCAGCCTGGCTTCCCGCTCGCGGTTATCAGCGTTCCCCCCCTCAGTGGGACGGAGAGTAGACAACTAATCGCAGCCCTGGCTGGTAGAGACCAGCTGGTACTTGGTCCGGACCTAGTCGCTGGACTCGCTGAGGCCGCCGCGGGGTATCCGCCCTCAGCTTATCACGTGATTGAGCTGGTAAAGAGTTACGGGCCCGATGTCGCAGTCGGCGACAAGAGCCGCTTGACATCGTCGCGGCTTGGCCCGCTAATCCGCTATCTGAGGACGATTTCACTCACCCAGCTGGAACGTGACGTCCTGCGGGTGCTCGCGGCAAATAGCCCACTACCCCTCGTGGTCCTCGGTAAGGTCTTGAATGCGAAACCATCCGAACTGGCTCCGGTCGTAGCTCGCCTGATCGATTCATGCCTCGTAATCCCAGGAGACGAAGGCTACTACTGGCTCGCCGAGCCGGTAACCGACGTCGTCGGACGTCTCTACCCCGAAGTATCAAAAGACATGTTCGCGGCCGTTGCAGATGAGCTCGACGAGTTCATTAAGCAAGCCGATCCCGAGACACCGCGTTTAGACTTGGCTCGCGCTCTCCACCGTGCGCACCTCTTGGCTGACGATGAGCGTCATCGAGAGTCCGCGTTCTCTTTAACGAGCGATCTCATTCGGGCGGCTGAACTGATGTATCACCGTCGCGATTACAAGAGGGCTGTTGACTACGCGACGGAGGCGATGAAGGCGCGACCACGAAACTACGATGTCCGATACACTCTTTCCCGCGCATTGATCAAGCTGGGGGAATCTGAGCGAGCAGCACAACAGATCGAAGAGCTCCGACGGATGGGCCATTTGCGCGAGAGTGCTTTTCTCACCGGATTCCTTGAGCGCAACCGCGGTCGGCTCCACAAGGCAATTGAAGCATATGAGGCCGCCAGTCAGCGAGGATACGGTGGGCTTTCCATTCATCGCGAGCTGGCACAATGCTACTTGGGACTCGGGGACCTTCAAGAGGCAAAGCGTCATATCGTACAGGCCGCTCGCGTGGGTAGCGACAACCGTTTCGTCGTTGACTTGGAAATCCAAATCGCGACCAAGGAGCGGGACGAAGCAACCGCCGTGGGTAAGCTGGCACTGCTGGAGGCGATGGATGACCCGGAGTTTTACTACCACCGACGCTCGACTGTGCTTGCGGCATTCGGGCATGACACAGAGGCGCTCGACGCGGCGCGAGAGTCGCTGCGCCAGGCGGGGCGACCAACGTTCGCCATGCTTTCGCAAATCGCTGTATGCGAGATCCGGGCGGGGCGGCTGCCAGGGGCCGCAGAACACATCGCTCGCCTGGATCGAGAGTTCCCAAATCACAACCCCGATGTACGAATCGGGCTGCGGTGTCAACTGGAGATTGCGCATAGACGATATGAGGATGCGCTTGTACTTTGGGAAAAACTGAGCGATAAGACCCGGCCTGTGCATCTCGTGCTCCGACGCAATGCAATTGCTGGTTTGCTCACGGGAGCACTTACGGGTGCTCGCAGGCAGTCCTTACAGGATGAGCAGGCCGAGCTCAACACGAAGCTACGTGGGTACACCGATAGTGGTCTTGAACTAACGTTGTTCTAGTTCAGTTGTCGTTGCGCCCATCCCTCGTGTCCTTAGCGCCGACGTAACCACCGCTCCACCCTCCTTACCGATCTGCAGGTGAGTGGCATCAGAACCCCTACAAGCATTTTACAAGCGTTTCTCCGGACCAATCCGGGCATTGTCCCCCGAGCCTGCGGGCGCCGATGCTTGGCGGGCAACCACTTACGGACATGGTGTCCTCCAAACAAACCCGCACGGCTCGGCTCTGGATCAGGAGAGTCCTGGTTCGATCCCAGGCTGCGCTCCGATCCCAGGAGGGGCAACTCAGAAAGCGCGGTGGTGACTAGCTTCTCTCGCTAGTTATGGCAACCTTGTCATCGGAGGGGAACCGTTTTACCTTGTTATAGTGAAAAAGTCTGCGTTTTAGGCCATTTACAGCGAAAAAGTGTGCACTTGCGTGGCGTTGGAGCCGAATATTCCTAAATTGGTCTCAAGAAGTCTGCAAGAGAGTCTCGTTATAATGAAAAAGTCTGCGTTCCAGGGGTCTCCAGTGCCGGTAAACGAAAAAAGTCTGCAACCGCTGCCTGAAGTTGTCTTGAGCACTCGCGAGACGTCCTACCAGGTCTCCCGGGAAGTCTCGGCTGGTCGTCTCAAGAAAATCGCTCCTCGTCTCTACACGACACGGGTGAACGAACCGCCGCACAAGGTCATTCGACGGAACCTCTGGGACGTCGTCGGACTCCTTTCTCCCGGCGCTGTGATCAGCCAGCGAACGGCTCTCGAGT
>Ga0326597_10006038_pt1 | contig 16657 bp, 15 predicted proteins | sample RVTome_12_FD_203789 | JGI IMG/M metagenome (GOLD analysis project Ga0326597, IMG submission 203789) | Soil microbial communities from uranium-contaminated site in the Upper Colorado River Basin, Wyoming, United States - RVT100D185 | ecosystem: Environmental > Terrestrial > Soil > Contaminated >...
CTCTGGCAACCAGCGGAGTCGTCCCGTAGGCGAGAAAGTTGAACCCGATGAATGCCACAGAGAAGATGGCAGTGTTGATGCCGAGCGCGGCCAGTGACGTGGTACCAAGCCGACCGACAAACGCGGTGTCTATCAGGGAAACGAGAGGGTCGGCGGCCAGCGTCATGAGCGCTGGAAACGCCAACCGGGCTATCTGGCGATTCACAACACCTTGTCCGGGTACGGGCAGCGATCCATGAGTGGACAGATCACGCACCTGGGTTTGCGTGCGTCGCACGTGTCCCGTCCGAATTGGATGAGTGTCATCGACATCGCAGCCCACTTCGACCTCGGAAATACTGCCTTCAGATCCTGTTCGATCTTGGCAGGCTCGGTGGAGGTCGTCAGACCGAGGCGAGCCGAGACCCGCTTCACATGGGTATCAACGGCGATCGCCGGAAGACCGAATGCTTCTGCGAGCACGACCGAGGCCGTCTTCCGGCCGACCCCCCGCAATGTCACGAGAGCGTCCAGATCTGCCGGAACCTCACCCCCAAAGTTGGCAACGAGGTCTTCGGAGAGACTGATGATCGACCTGGTTTTCTGGCGGAAGAAGCCCGTTGAATAGATGATCTGTTCGACTTCGTCGGGGTTGGCAGGGGCTAGATCGTACGGGCTCGGAAAGCGGGCGAAGAGCACCGGGGTGACCCGGTTGACATTCTCGTCGGTCGTTTGCGCCGATATTGTCGTAGCAACCAGCAGCTGCCACGGATCCTGATACTCCAACGCCGTCCGAATGTTCGGATAGATCTTCGTTAATCGGTTGGCCAACACGCGAGCATGGCGAATGGCGTCGGTGGTCGGTTCAGTGCCGTCGGACTTCTGCATGTGTTCAGATTGGTCGGAAACTCGCAACACTTCCAGTCCGTCTACGATTCGGGCCGTGAACCTGCGCGAAGCGATCCTCAGCCTTGCCACTGTTGACGGCGATATCGTCAAAGTTGATGGGTTCCTCAACCATCGGGTCGACCCCGAGGTCATCGCCGGAGTGGGCGCCCAGATCGCGGCGTGGCTGAAAGGTCGTCAACCAGACGTCCTGCTTACCGCCGAGGCGTCGGGACTCCCGCCGACGGCGGCCGCCGCCCGGATCCTCGGACTCCCATACATCTACGCCAAGAAGTACGTCGGACCGGGCGAGAGATACACCTTCGCCCGTGAGATATCGTCACCAACCAAAGGCATCGAGTATCGGGTTGAAGTTGCCCGCCACGTCCTCACCCCCACCATGCGGGTGGGAATCGTCGACGACTTTTTGGCGGGCGGGCGCACTGCTGCGGCCCTGGTCGATATCGCCGAGGAGGCGGGCTGCACCGTCATCGGGTCCGCCTTTGTGATCGAAAAGGCCGCAGCCGGAGGACGGGCGCTCCTCACGCAGAGAAACGTCGACGTGTTCGCCGTCGCAATAATCGAACGCATCGAAAACGGCGTCGTCGTTCTCGCTGATTGATGCGTCGAACCCTCCCATACGCGGCGGTTGCCGGGGCCGCCATTCTGTTTGGCTCCACGTTCACAGTCATCAAATCGGCAGTGGAATCGATGCCACCGATGGCCTTCATCACCTGGCGATTTCTCATTGCCGCCGCCGTTCTCCTCTTCATCAAGCGACCCGGCAGCAGGCGGGTATGGCGCGATGGGATTCTGGCCGGCTCCTTTCTGTTCATCGGCTTTGCAGCCCAGACCCAGGGTCTCGTAACGACCTCGGCTTCCAATTCAGCCCTCATCACCGGGCTGTACGTGATCATGGTTCCGCTTTTCGTGGCAGTTGCCAAACGATCGCGGCCTACTCTGGCCACACTGCTCGGGGCCGGTACCGGAGTCTTTGGCTTGGCACTCCTGACGAACACGTCATTATCTGAGGTGGTGACCGGGTCACTCCACAGAGGAGATCTCTTGACGATCGCGGCCGCCACGGCGTTCGCCAGCCATATTGTGGCCCTCTCTTACACCGCGAGAAGTCACCATCTCATCGAGTTCGCAGCAGTCCAGATGCTCACCGTGGCGGGAATGGGAGCCGTCATGTCGGCCATTCTGGAGGGACTGCCGCTCCCCGCCAGGACAGACCTGTCGGCTCTCATTATGACCGGGCTCATCGTGTCGATCGGGGCGTTCCTGCTTCAGATATGGGGACAGAGCCACATGTCAGCTGCTCGAGCCGGAATCATCCTGTCCATTGAACCGGTCGTCGGAGCCGGATTGGCAGCCATGATCCTCGGCGAACAGCTGGACGTCAAGGCGTGGATGGGCGCGGCTCTCATCGTCGGATCGATTTACATCGTCAATGTGGGCCACGAGCGACGAAGTAATTGCGCTCGAAACGATCTCAGCAAGTAGTTAGCTGCCACCCTCGGATCGCATGCGGCGGCTGAGGTGCACACCAACCCGAACCAGGGCGACCAGGACGATCAAGACCAGCATAAGGGCCGTGCTGAGTTCAACCGAGGCTACAAACGAAAAGTCACAACTGCCGAGGCCACCTTCGCAAATCCCGAAACCGTTACCACCATTCGACAGGTTCACCAGGATGAACGTTGGCACGGCAGCCACGACAACGGCAGCAAATACGACCCCAAAGAAGAGCAAACGAAGCAACAACATGATCAGTGAAATGTAGGTTACTCGGTCAAGTTCGACCGCCGGTACAATCTCCTGCCGTGCTACGACAAGCCCCTGGATCTCCTCAAGACCAAATCCACGATGGGCGAAGCCTGCGACCATATCCGGCCAAGGAACGCATCGCCTGGGGACTTTTAGGTGCCCTGGTCGCGGTCTTCCTTCTCGTCACTCAAGCCACTGCCCTGGGATCGTACGATTCGGTGTTGCAAGTCGGCGAGGATAGCGGACTAGCCAGCTACATCTCCAGTCGCCTCCCCGACCTCCAGCTCACGCCAGGTGTCGGCAACGACGGTTCAATCTATTTCGCCATCGGGTCCGATCTGAGCGGATCGACGGTTCCGAGGTTGATACCCAGTCCCGGCCTTCGATACCGGCGAATCGCATACCCACTCCTGGCATCTTTCGGCGGACTGCTCGAAGGTCGAGGCCTTCTGGTTGGCATGATCACGGTCGTCGTAGCTTCCGCCGCCTCGTCCTTGGCCTCTCTGATGGCCATGGCAGCCCATTTCAATCTGCGACGATGGGTGGCATTCGGCCTGATCGGGAACCTCGGCTGGGTACTCGGGACCCGACTTCTAACACCGGATCCGCTCGGTATCGCCCTCATGCTCGCTGGAATCGCCGCAGCTCTAAGGGAGCGGCCGGCAAAGGCGACGCTGTTTCTGGCCGCCGCAACGCTCACCAAGGAACCGTACTATGTCGCGGCGCTCGCGGTGGCAGTGTGGCTCTGGACAAATCAACGCCGGGGATGGGCTTTAACGTTCCTCATGACTCCGCTGGTTCCAGTGGTGGTCTGGACGGCAATCCTTCACGGACACATGGGCGGATTCAATACCGGTTCCCACCTGGATTGGCCCATTATGGGCATTGTCAAAGGCACGGCGTTTTGGGTAGGGGCGCCAGCCAGAGACCACATTTACTCGGCTCTGGCACTGTTCAGTCTGGTATTTGCGATCGGCGCAGGGTTCGTGGCTAGGGCGGCGCTCCTTCGTTGGCTCGCCTGGGGATGGGCCGGGGTCGGATTGATCAGCTCCGACTGGATCTGGAAGTTTGGAAATGCGAGCTTGCGAGTGCTCGCTCCATGCTTTCTATTCGGGCTCCTTTGCGTGGCATCCCTCGATCATCGAACGAGTGAACAAAGAACCGAGCCGTTCGACTCCGCGGTCGATCTCGGCGGGGCTGGCGACTGAGTACGCCAGCCGCAATGTGTTCTGACCGGATCCGTCCGTGAAAAACTGCTCCCCCGGGACATAGGCGACCCCCTCATCCACGGCCCGCGCCAGGAGTGCCGTGGCATCGAGTCCATCTGGCAACGTCACCCAGATGAACATGCCGCCTTCAGGGACGGTCCAGCTGGCTTCCTTTGGAAAGTAGTTCGCCAACGCCAGCAGCATGCGGTCGCGCTGGCGTCGATAGTGAGACCGAACCTGGTCGACGTGGCGATCGAGAAAATCACCTGTCAAGGCTTCCGCGGCCATCGCCTGGGTGGTCGTGGAGGTGTGAAGGTCGGCGGCTTGTTTGATCATGGTGAGCTTCTCGATCATCCCCCTGGGCCCGGACAACCATCCCAAACGGAATCCAGGAACAAGAATCTTCGAAAAAGACCCTGCGTATAGAACATGGCTCGAACTCATCGTGATCATCGGAGGAACCGGTTCCCCTGAAAAGCGAAGCATCCCATAGGGGTCATCCTCATAGACCAGCACATCGAACCGTTCGGCGAGTTCCACGATCCGGTGCCTCCGGGCCGCCACCATGGTCTTGCCAGTCGGATTGGAGAAGTTCGCATTGAGATAGATCATCCGGGCCCCCTCCTTCAACGCCCGCTCCACACCGACCGGATCGATGCCCGCTTCATCCGTCGAAACGGCCACATAACGAGCTTGATAAACATCAAACGCCCGCAACGCCCCGAGATAGGTAGGAGCCTCCACCACAATCGAGTCACCGGGGTTTATCAACAACTTTCCAGCCAGGTCAAGCCCCTGCTGGGATCCTGACACGATGAGCACATTTGCGGGGTCAAGCAACTCCGGCGACCGGGCGGCCACCAGTTCGCGCAGCACCGTTTCACCTTCGGTAATCGAATATTGCAGGTTCGCCGGATTCGACAAAACGTGATCTGCAGCCTCGCGGAGCCTTCCAACCGGGAACAGGTCGGGTGCCGGGAGTCCCCCCGCAAACGAAATGACGTCTGGCTGCTGGGTGAGATGCAGAATCTCACGGATGGTCGACGGTTTGACGTTCGCCACCCGATCCGCAAAACCAACCATCAGGCGAGTGGCAGCCGCAGCACCAGATAACCATCCTCAAGTTCCCAACTGGCGTTGGCGATAAGCGAAAAGTCGATGAGGTCCATTTCCGCTTGCTTGATGAAGCCTTTGCGAGCTTCGCCCTCGACCGGTGGCATCGGCCGGTCCCTGACCGCTTGGGCTCGTTCCGCGAAACGAGCCAGCATTTGATCTACGTCAAATTCCGCCATGGGTCCCTTCCCGTCCTGTCCCGATTCAGATTACTCCAACGCTAGCCTGGCACGATGCAGCAGCAGCTACTCCTGGTGACCGGCAAGGGCGGAGTTGGAAAGTCAGCCGTGTCCGCCGCACTGGCCATCGAAGCCGCTCGCCGGGGAAAGAAGGTCCTCACGATCGGCATGGTCGAGAAACGGGGCCTGGCGGCCCATCTGGGAGTCGAAAGTCTGAGCTATGAGGCCACGGAAGTCCGTCCCGGAATATTTGCCCTCGGTATCGAGCGACCAGCCGCCCTCGACGAGTACCTCCGCATCGTTTTGCGGGTTCCCAGGCTGTCGAGGATTGGCCCGGTTGCCCGGGCCTTTGACGCGCTGGCTTCGGCTGCTCCAGGCATCCGGGAGACCGTCACCATGGGCAAGGTTCTGTTTGAGACGCGCACGAATAACTGGGACCTCGTGGTAGCGGATGCGCCACCCTCGGGAGCCATAGGGTCCCATATTCGGGCCCCGAAGACCGTCTCCGAACTCGTCGGCGCCGGCAAAGTCCGCGAACAAACCCGCTGGATGGAAGATTTGATGGGTGATGGTGCCAGGACCGGCCTCGTCATGGTCACGCTCGCCGAAGAATTGCCGACCGTTGAGACCGCGGAAACGCTGAGATGGATCAGTGGAGAGGGGCTGATCGGGGTCGCAGAAGTGATTACCAACCGGATTCTCGAACCGCTCGGAGCCCGGATCCCCGCAGATTTGTCCACCCCGATCGGGGCGGCTGCCGCGCTGCACGCCGGAATCTTCCAGGAACAACAACGGTGGCTGGCCCAACTACCCGACCGGGGACGCGAACTACCGTATCTGTTTGGCGTCACCGGACCGGTCGAGGTGGCCGAACGACTCGCCGACGTGCTGGAGCAACGATGACGGGGCCGATCTTGGTTACCGGCGCGGGTGGGGTTGGCAAGACAACCGTGTCGGCGGCGCTCGGTGTGGCCGCCGCTCAGGCCGGATACCGAACGTTGGTCCTCACCGTCGACCCGGCGAAGCGACTGGCCACTGCTCTCGGTCTCGACGAATTGCACAACACGCCAACGGCCAACAAGATGCTGCCAACCTTGTGGGCTGCCATGCTGGACTCGGAGGCGAGTTGGGATCAAATAGCCCGCAGCCATGCCCCGCCCGATGCCGCTGATCGCCTCGTCAATTCGGAGTTCTTCCACGCAATCACGCGCCACTTCCCCGCCTCACAATCGTATGCGGCTGCCGAGGCGATGGCTCAATACCTCGACGATCGTAAATGGGATGTGGTCATCGTCGACACGCCTCCCGCTTCAGGCGGTATCGAGTTCTTCACCGCCCCGACCGAACTCACGAATTTGGTCGGTGGACGCCTCTTCCGATGGCTCACCGGTGGAGCGATACCCGGTCGACGCGAACTGTTCAATGTTGCGGCACGTCCGGCGCTCAGAATCGTCGACATCGCGCTCGGCTCTGATTTGCTTGAACGGGTCGGCGCCTTTTTGTTCGATCTGAGAACTACGTATGACGGACTACGAACGCGATCCCAGGAAATCGAGAAGTATTTCCGCAAGTCAACGACGATCGTCGTAACAACCTCCGATCCGGCTCCGGTAACCGAAGCCGCCCGATTCTTCAAGGAACTACCCCAGGTCGCTCGCCCGCCTGCGGCTGTGGTATTCAACCGGACCCTTCCAACCGCCTGGGAGAAGGCTGAGATCCCAGCTGACACAACGCGACCATTGGCGCGCAATCTGGCGCTCTGGGCGAGAGAAGCCCGGCGTCAAGAAACAGTGCGGGACGAGTTCGCCGCCCGCTATCGGACCAGAATTGTGTCGATCGGGTGGAAGCCGAGCGCCCCGACCGATCTGGAATCGCTCGCCGCCCTCATCGACGAAACCGGACTTCTGGCCGACCTGATCGACTAGCCGGCCGTCAAATGACGGACTTCTGACCAAAAAGCTCTCGTATCTCGGCATATAAGGCCGAGCGCGGCTCGACCCGATGGTTGTCGTCCAGCCGCAGAACCTTATGCCCATCGTTGGTCGTCATGTGCAAGACCACCGGCGCCTTGCCAGGATGATTGATGAGAACTTCTTTCAGCCTTCGAACATTCTCGGCCGACAGGAGCTGAGCCGGAACCTCAAGCCGGACCGTCTCATCAACGGTGAGGTCAATCTCGCGAAGCGTCCGAGCCTGAATCTTCACCGAATCGCCGCGATGGTCAAGGGACCCTGTCACGACCAAAATGGCGTCTTCTCTGACGAGCGGGCCGAATTCGGCGACCGTTCGTGGAAAGCACATGACTTCGACGGCACCTTCCAGATCTTCGAGATCAAAGAACACCATTGGCTCGCCCTTGCGGGTCATCCTTCTGGTGATGGGGCCGACCAGGCCCCCGATGGTCACGGTGGCCTTGTCACCAAGATCCATGAGCCCACTGATCGACGCCGATGAAGCGGACCGTATTGCCGACTCGACCCCCCGTAGCGGGTGATCGGACACGTAGAGTCCCAACATCTCGCGCTCGAATCCCAGTTTGATCTTCTTGTCCCACTCGTCGATCCCGATAAAAACGTCCGATTCGATGGTGTCACTCTCGGCAGCCGCAAACAGGCTGAACTGGCCAACGTCCTCATTTCTTCGCCGTTCCAGAGTGCTGGTGAGAATGTCGTCATAGATGAGAAACAGGCTCTTGCGTCCGTGTCCAAGACTGTCGAACGCCCCCGCCTTTATCAGCGATTCGATCGTCCGCTTGTTGAGAGCGATCGGATCGACCCGGTTCACGAAGTCGGAAAAGTCAACAAACGGCCCGCCCGGTTCTCGAGCCTCGACCATCTTCTCGACAACTCCCTCGCCAACATTTCGCACCGCCGACATCCCGAAGCGAATCTTGCCCTCCCTCGTGACGAAGTCGGTCTCCGAGACGTTGATATCGGGCACCAGCACATCGATCCCCATGGCGCGACATTCATTCAGGTAGATCGCAGTTCGATCTTTGTCTCGTTTGGTGGAGGTTAGAAGGGCTGCCATATATTCAGCCGGGTAGTGCGCCTTGAGGTAAGCCGTCTGGTATGCCACCAGGGCATAGGCAGCAGAGTGGGATTTGTTGAACCCATAACCTGCAAAAGGTTCGATGGCATCCCAAAGGTCTGCACCGAGTTGCGGGTCGTGTCCCTGAGACACGCATCCATCGACGAACTTCTGTTTTTCGTCGTCCATGACAGACTTGATCTTCTTGCCCATGGCCTTGCGAAGCTTGTCGGCATCAGCCATGTCGTAGCCGGCGATCTCCTGCGCGACCTGCATGACCTGCTCCTGATACACGATGATGCCGTAGGTGTTGGCGAGGAACTTCTCGGTTGCAGGGTGGGGATACTCGACCGGTTCCCGGCCGTTCTTGCGGTCGGCGTACGCATAGTGCATCTTCATGCCCATTGGGCCAGGACGAAACAGGGCGTTTACCGCAATGATGTGATCGAACGTGTCGGGCTCCAACGAACGGATCAGAGCCCGCATCGGAGTGCCCTCCAACTGGAACACGCCAATCGTGTCGGCAGCTCGCAGCAACTTGAAGGTCTTTTCGTCATCGAGGGGAACGTGATCGATATCGGGTGCCTCGACCCCGGACTTGCGAATGAGTTCAAGGCATCGCTCGATCGTGGATAGGTTCCTCAAACCGAGGAAATCCATTTTCATAAGACCAAGGGCTTCGACGACTTGCCACTCGTACTGGGTGACGATTTCGTTATCTTCACCCTTGCGCTGCACCGGCAATAGCTCGGATACGGGCTGTGGTGAAATAACGACCGCGGCGGCATGGATGGAGTCCTGGCGGCGCAAGCCTTCCAGGCCTCGAGCCGTATCGACGACCCTGCGCACATCCGGATCGGATTCGTATGCGGTCCGCAGTTCGGAGGAGCTGTTGAACCATTCCTTTTGGTCATGGTCGGCATTGACACCAGGGGGCTCAAGCACATTGTCGAGGGTTGCCTCGTTGCCGAGAATCGCCTGGGGCATCATCTTGGCAACTTTGTCGCCCACCGCGTACGGGAGTCCCAACACTCGCGCCGAGTCCCGAATCGCCTGCCGGCCCTTGATGGTCGAGAACGTAATGATCTGCGCGACGTGATCGGAACCGTACTTCTCGGCGCTGTATTTGATCATCTGGCCCCGGTACCGTTCATCGAAGTCCATATCGATATCCGGCATTTCCCTGCGACCCGGATTCAGGAAGCGTTCAAAGATGAGGCCATATTTGAGAGGATCCAGATCGGTAATGAGCAACGTGTACGAAACGATTGAGCCGGCCGCAGAGCCTCGCCCTGGGCCGGTCCGAATCCCCTGGTCCTTCGCATATTTGATGATGTCCCACACAATAAGGAAGTAGGCAGGGAATCCCATGTCGCTGATGATGCGAAGCTCATGCTCGATTCGCTCGACCACTGCCTCGTCGAGCATCGCTCCGTAACGCTGCTTGGCACCTTCGTAGACGAGTTCGCGCAAATACGAGTCAACGTCATATCCGTCAGGCACGGGAAAAGAGGGCAGAAGAATGTTGCCGAAGTCAAGGGTCACGTCGACCCTGTCTGCGATATCAAGCGTGGTGTCGCAAGCCCCCGGGTACACCTCATCCGGGAACAACGCCCGCATCTCGCGGGCAGATTTCAGATAGAGACCCGTGCCTTCGAACCGGAAACGATTGGGATCGTCGATCGTTGACCCGGTCTGGATACAGAGCAAAACATCGTGCGCTTCGGCGTCGGCCGCAGCAATGTAATGGGCATCGTTGGCAGCCAGGAGCGGTGCGCCGAGCCGTTTCGAAATCTTAACGAGGTCGGGGAGAATCCTCCGCTGCGCCTCAATCCCATGATCGGCAATCTCAATGAAGAAATTGTCCTTCCCGAAGATGTCCTGGTAGCGCGAAGCCGCCGCCAATGCCCCATCGAAATCTCGCGAGCTGCTGCGGTTCCCTTCTTCGCGGGAGGCGTCAGGAGCGAGCCGGGCTGCTACCTCACCACCAAGACACCCGGACGTGGCGATTACGCCCTCGGCGTACTTGGCAAGCAGATCGAAGTCCATCCGGGGCTTGTAGTAATACCCGTCGAGGTAGCTGGCTGAAACCATCTTCATGAGGTTTTGATAACCAAGCTGGGTTTCTGCGAGCAGCGTGGTGTGATACCGCTGGTTCTCTGCGCGACCTGGCCGATCAAATCGGCTGCCCGGTGTGATGTAGGCCTCGACCCCCAAGATCGGCTTTACGCCTTCGGCAGTCGCCGCACGATAAAAATCACCAACCCCGTACATGACTCCGTGGTCGGTTATGGCGATCGCCGGCTGATTGTCCTCGACCGATACCCGGACCATATCTTTGACACGCGCCGCGCCATCGAGCATTGAGAACTCGGAATGAACGTGAAGATGGGCAAAACCGTCCCGGGCCACCCTAGATCGACCTCCAAAGGTGAATTACAGGCGTGTGGTTCGACGTTACCAGACTGACACCGCGATGCCGGCGAGTATCAACGCGGCTGGTGCAAGCGCGAATATGGTTCGCTTGGCCCGGTCGGTAATCCCAAATAGGTCCCAGCCGGCCGCAACGAGCAGACCCCCGACGAGTCCGCCGAGATGACCTTGCCAGGAAATGAAACCTCCAAGAGCGAAAGGAAGCACGATACCGATCCCGACCAACCACAGAACCAGCTGCCAGCCTTGGCGTCCTTGAACCGATCGCCGAGATGGCCACCAGTGCCAGAACAAGTATCCGGCGATGCCGTAAATCGCTCCCGAGGCACCGATCTGAGCAAACCCTGGCCCGCCCAACACGTAGCCGCCGATACCGCCCATTACCGCCGAGAACAGATAAAGGCCGAAAAAGGGTCCCGTCCCGAGTTGGGTCTCGACCCGGGGACCCAGCACGTACAACGCATAACCATTAAAACCGATATGCCAGAGGTCGAAATGGATGAACGCAGATGTCAACAGCGTCCACCATGTTCCATCTGCCCCAATCGAGAAATTGACCTGGACGAACGGGAGGACCAGGTCGGCGCCGCCCGGGGTCAGTTGCAGTACGTAGACGGCGATGTTGATGGCAAGCAGGGCTTTCGTAACCGGACCGAGGGCTGCCACTCCGGTTCCGCGGCTAACTCTGGTGGTTCCGATCGCCTTGTGACAGTCAAGGCAACGTTGGCCCACGGCCGCATCCACGGAACAATCCGGACAGATCGGGTTGCCGCAGTTGGAGCAAGCCAACCCGGTTTCCCGGTCGGGGTGGCGATAACAATGTGAAAGGCCTTCGGTCATTTGCTGCACCAACCTAGCCGTTGATGAAACGTAGCCGACCAAGGACGGCACCCGATTAGCCTGAGTTCCATGATTGGAATCCTTACCGCCGGAGGCGACTGCCCCGGACTGAACGCGGTTATTCGCGGGGTGGTCTACAGGGCTCACCAGGCCGGACGGCCCTGCATAGGCATCCGGGACGGCTGGAAAGGACTGATGGAGAACATCACCGTCCCTCTTGACCGCGACAACGTCGACGACATCATGGGTTTGGGAGGGACCATTCTCGGGACATCCCGAAAGGACCCCTACATCCACGGCGATGGCTTTGCATCCATCATGCCAACCATCGAAGCGCACGGGATAGAGCAGGTCGTGGTGATCGGAGGCGAGGGCACACTGGCGTCGGCGCTTAAACTCTTCAATGAGGGTCTCCCGGTCGTCGGAGTGCCGAAGACGATCGACAACGACATCGCGGCCACCGATGTCACCTTCGGTTTCCATACGGCCGTGCAAATCGCTACGGATGCGATCGACCGACTGACGACGACTGCCGAATCTCACAACCGTGTCATCCTCGTAGAGGTTATGGGCCGGCACGCCGGGTGGATCGCCGCCTATGCCGGAATGGCGTCCGGAGCCGATGCAGTCCTCGTACCCGAGGTCCCGTACGACCTCGACGAACTGGTCGACATGTTGGCACGCCGCCATGAGCGTGGAAAGAATTACTCGATCGTCGTCGTGGCCGAAGGCGCGGCGTTACCCTCCGATCTCCATTCACCGACGCTCCAACGAGACGCCTATGGATTTGAGCGCCTCGGCGGCATATCGAACGTTCTGGCCCCTGCCATCGAGGCGCGTTCCGGGTTCGAGACCCGGGTAACGGTACTCGGACATGTCCAACGCGGGGGCACGCCCACCGCCTACGACCGAATTCTGGCAACCAGATTCGGCGTCGCAGCCGCCGATCTGGCAATCGCAGGCCAAACCGGATTGATGGTGGCTCTCCGGGGAGACGCCATCGTTCCGGTCTCTCTTGAAGAGGCGTGCTCAAGGGTCCGACTGCTCGATGCCGGAATCTATCGGGTGGTCGAGACGTTCTTTGGGTAACCCGGACTAGCCGTCCAGCTCATCAAGCACTGCCTGCAGGTCCGGAGCCAAGGGAGCCTCGACCTCCATGGTTTCGCCCGTGAATGGATGTTCGAATACCAGTCGGTGAGCGTGCAAAAACATTCGCGGCGTGCGGATCGGATCGGGTCCTGGCCGATACAAGCTGTCACCTACCACCGCATGGTCTATGGCTGCCATATGGACCCGGATTTGATGGGTACGACCGGTCTCCAACTGAACCTCGAGCAATGACAGTTCGGGACTCAACCATTCACGAATCCGCCGGTAATGGGTCCGGGCGTACTTTCCATCAATGAGAACCGCCATCTTGGTGGCTGACCCCGGATCGCGAGCGATGGGTGCTTCTATCGTTCCTCGCTCGATGGGAAAAAGTCCACTCACCAGGGTGGTGTAATGACGATGCACGGATCGGGCTTTGATCTGGCGACTGAGCACTACATGACTACGAGGCGTGAGCGCCACCATCATTGCGCCACTCGTATCCCGATCCAACCGGTGGACAATCCCCCACCGGGGATTCTCACCGACGCCGACAATGCCCGGATAGCGGGCCACCAATCCATTCACCAGCGTTCCTGAACGGTTGCCGGCTCCCCGATGAACCACCAGGCCAGGCGGCTTGTTGACGACGGCCAGGTCATCGTCTTCGAAGAGCACGTCAAACACGACGTCGAAGTCCGGAACAACCGTATCGTTAAGCTGGTTCAGCGGCAGTCGGATCTGATCCCCGTCCGAGACTTTGTCAGCCGGCCGTATCGGCTCACCATTCACGGTGACCAGGTTGTCGTCGATGAAAGCCCTGGCAATCGAGCGGGGCACTCCCGCCAAGGACGCAATGACTTTGTCTACCCGCTGGCGGTCCAACCCGGCTGGAACCGTCACGACCCGAAAGTCGTCCTCGGACAATGCGGTCGGCTCAGTGTCCATCAGCTCGCCAGGCCATCCACATCAGCAAAGCCGCCCCAACGGTGATCGATGAGTCGGCAATGTTGAAATTCGGGAAGTTGGGAAGACGTATCCAGTCGACCACAAACCCGGCCAGAAACCGATCGCTGTTGGCAATTCGATCAACCAGATTCCCGGCCGCCCCACCACCAACGAGGGCCAAACCGACAACCTCTGCGGTTCGGCTTGCCCGGGAGATCGCATACGAGACGACACCAATCGCAACGACAGCCGCCATGCCAAGCACAATCCCGGCGTCCGAACCTCGTAGCAATCCAAATGCCGCCCCGGTGTTTTCGGCATACTCCCACGACAGGAAACCAGGGATCACCGTCTTTGGGGAGCCCACCAGGTCGGTGCGAGCCCAGTATTTGGTCATCTGATCGGCCACCACGACCGCCAACGCGATGAGCGCGGCCGGGCGTCCCCTCACGAGCGTTTCGAAGCGCAGCTCACGCATTCGGTGGCGTGGGGTAGAACCTCCAACCGTTCGAGTGGAATCGAGACACCACAACCCTCACATATGCCGTACTTGCCGTCCCGTAGCCGTACCAGCGCGTACTGGGTCTTGGAAAGCAGGTTCTGGAGATTGCGATCAACCGAACGATCTTTCTCATACTCGAAGGTCATCGAACCGCCCTCAGCCGTTGTCGGATCGGGCATACGCTCGGACGAGGTTTCTGAGATACGCGACTCCTCACGTTCCCGCACGTGCGTTTCAATGAGCGTCGACAGGCGCGCCTGTTCTGCTTCAAGTTTGGCTTGAAAGCGTTTGATTGTATTGGGAGCCAATTCGCGGGTCATAATTACCTCCGAGCGTGACCAGCAAAATTAGCACGAAGATCAGGTTATATGGTCGTCTTGATCTGCGTTTTGACATCCAGCCCGACGCGACCGCCTCCCGTTATTCCCGAACGACGCCAGCTCAAAGCCAGGTACCCTTATCACCCATGAATGATGCAACCCCATTCCGACGAATCGATAACCGACCAGACTTCCCCCAACTCGAACAAGAGATTCTTGAACTCTGGGACCGAACCGACGCATTTGTTCAGTCTGTCGAACTGAGGCCGGCGACCAACGAGTACACGTTTTACGACGGACCACCGTTCCCGACCGGCAGCCCGCATTACGGCAATTTGCTGGCCGGGATCATAAAGGACATGGTGCCGCGCTATTGGACGATGCGCGGATACCGGGTCGAACGCCGGTTCGGGTGGGACACCCACGGGCTTCCCATCGAAATGGAAGTCGAGAAACGGATCGGCATTTCCGGCCCAAGAGCCATTGCCGACTATGGCGTCGACAAATACAACGAGGCGTGCCGGGCCGAGGTACAAACCAACACCGAAAATTGGGAAAGAATCACCCGCCGTATAGGGCGATGGATCGATTTCGAGAACGACTACAAGACCATGGACCTCGACTTTATGGAGTCCGTATGGTGGGTTTTCCGCCAACTCTGGGACAAGGGCCTGATCTACAAAGCCTCGAAGGTGTTGCCTTATTCGGTCGGCGCGACCACGCCGCTCTCGAACTTCGAAGCCAATCTCGATTACCGCGACGTTGACGACCCGTCGATAACCGTTCGGCTCGAAGTCATCGAAAACAATGGCCCGGCCCTGGCCGGCGATTGGCTGCTCATCTGGACCACGACCCCGTGGACCCTGCCATCGAACCTGGCCGTCGCGGTTGCCGAGGACCTCATGTACGGTGCCGTGGTCGACGCCGATGGGCGCCGGCAATGGATGGCAGTCGACCGGGTGGAAGCTCTGTTCGGCGAGGCAGCCATCGTGTCGGAAACCGCCCGGGGTGCCGACCTGCTCGGAACGTCTTACCGCCCCCCATTTGACTACTTCGGAGACGAGCGCGATCGAGGTGCCTTCCGGGTGATCCCATCACCGGATGTGACGACCGAAGAAGGCACCGGCCTCGTGCACATGGCCCCGGCCTTCGGGGAGGTAGATTTCTTCGCCCTTCAGAATGCCGGACTCGATGTCCTCGTGGACCCCGTTGATGCGGAGGGGCGTTTCACCGAGGCGGTGCCCGACGTGGCAGGTATGGACGTCAAGGAAGCTGACGCCGTTCTCATCAGGATGCTCAAGAGCGGCGGCCTTCTCGTTGACCAACGGACCATCAACCATTCGTACCCATTTTGTTGGCGAACCGGCACACCCCTGATCTATAAGGCAATCCCGACGTGGTTCGTAGCCGTCGAGCAGATCAAGGATCGAATGGTTGAGCTCAACAATACGATTCACTGGGTGCCCGATCACATCGGCTCAAAACGGTTCGGCAACTGGCTGGAGGGAGCCCGAGACTGGGCGATCAGTCGCAATCGATATTGGGGTAGTGCCATACCGGTCTGGGAATGCGATACCGGCGGCCACCTCGTTTGCATCGGATCCGTCGAAGAACTTTTCGAGCTGTCCGGGGTGCGACTCGACGACATCCACAAACACTTCGTAGACAACGTCGACTTCCCGTGCTCCGAGTGTGCCGGGACCATGCGCCGGATTCCTGAAGTTCTGGACTGCTGGTTCGAATCCGGTTCGATGCCGTTCGCCCAGATCCACTACCCCTTTGAAAACGAGGAACGGTTCGCAAGTCGCTTCCCGGCCAACTTCATCGCCGAAGGCATCGACCAGACCCGTGGATGGTTCTATACGCTCGTCGTGCTGTCCGTGGCACTGCAGGACGAGGTGCCCTTCAGAAACTGTGTTGTCAATGGCCACATCCTTGCCCAAGACGGCCGGAAGATGTCCAAGAGTCTAAGAAACTACGAAGATCCCGAGGTCCTGCTCGATGAGTATGGTGCCGACGCATTGCGGACCTACCTTATCGACTCACCGGTGCTGCGAGGCGAGCCGATGCGATTCACGGAATCGGGCCTACGCGAGGTGATTCGATCGGTCATGATCCCGTTGTGGAATGCCTACTCGTTTTTCACTACGTATGCAGAGGCCGATTCCATCACGTTGGCTGACATCGAGCGGGCGCCTGATCCAACCGATCGACCCGAGATTGATCGGTGGATTCTCTCAGTGCTCCAGACCTTGATTGCCAATGTCAACGAACAGATGGAGGGTTACTACCTCTACGCCGTCATCAAGCCGACGCTGGCCTTCATCGACGATCTTACGAACTGGTATGTCCGGCGGTCCC
>Ga0326597_10006039_pt1 | contig 16654 bp, 11 predicted proteins | sample RVTome_12_FD_203789 | JGI IMG/M metagenome (GOLD analysis project Ga0326597, IMG submission 203789) | Soil microbial communities from uranium-contaminated site in the Upper Colorado River Basin, Wyoming, United States - RVT100D185 | ecosystem: Environmental > Terrestrial > Soil > Contaminated >...
CGACCCCGCCGACCGTCTCATCGTCGCCGCGGCGCGCGCGCACGCGCTGCGCCTTGCCACGCACGACGGGGTCATCCGGCGCTCGCGCGCGGTGCGGCTGTGGCGGGCGTGAGGCAAGCGCCTGGACGACCGGATCGGCGCCGTATCGGGCGCACAGCTGGAGGCAATCTCCGCCTCGCTCCGGGGCTGGCTCGATCTGTAGCCGCGTGAGTACGGCGGCCGCCGCGAAGGTGCTCGGCCGCGTCGAGGCGTTCAGGCGGTCTTCGGCCACTTGCCCGGCCTCGCGCGCGGCGGTGTCATAATGCCCTGCCTCCGGGTCGACATTCACGCGGTCGGGCTCGCAGTCGAGCCAGCGCACTGCCCGATCGCTCCTATCCCTCCCCACCGAACCCTTCCGCATCCGCATCGATGCGAGAGCCGAACGCCTCATCCCGCGCACGCGCGGGACACGAAAGGTCAGTTTGAGATCTGCAATCCTCCGCGCCTTCGGGCGCGCGCCGCAGGCGGTACCGTGGAATAGCGAAGAGTCGATCCGCGAGGAGCTCTTCGGCGCCGAGCGCCTCGAGGAGCATGCCGAGAGCCTCGCGGCGGCGCAGGCCGTCACCGCGAGGCCGGCGGCCGAGCGCACGCTCGCCGCCCGGCTGAAGGACAACGAGGCGGCATTGCTCGAGGCGTATCGCGCCATCGCCGGCGCGGTCGGCGAGGGCCGGGCCGTGACGCCCGCCGCCGAGTGGCTGCTCGACAACTACCACCTCGTCGAAGAGCAGATCCGCGAGATCCGCGGCGACCTGCCGCCGGGCTACTACCGCCAGCTGCCGAAGCTGGCGAGCGGGCCGTTCGCCGGCTATCCGCGCGTTTTCGGCGTGGCCTGGGCCTTCGTCGCGCACACCGACAGCCGGTTCGATCCCGGGATGCTGCGCCGGTTCGTGCGCGCCTACCAGCGCGTGCAGCCGCTGACGATCGGCGAGCTGTGGGCGGTGGCGATCACGCTGCGCATCGTGCTTGTCGAGAACCTGCGCCGCGCGGCGCGGCGCATCGTGACGAGCCGGGCCGCGCGCCAGGAAGCCGACGCGCTGGCCGACCGGCTGCTGGGCCCGGACGCGCCCGCGGCCGGGCCGATCGCAGCGATACTTCGGCGCTACGCCGAAGCGCCCCTCGCGGAGTCCTTCGCCGTCCAGCTCGTGCAGCGGCTGCGCGACCAGGATCCGAAGGCGACGCCGGCGCTGGCGTGGCTCGAGGAGCGCCTGGCGGCGCAGCGAAAGACCGTCGACCAGATCGTGCACGACGAGCACCAGCGCCAGGGCGCGACCAACGTCACGGTGCGCAACATCATCACGAGCATGCGGCTCGTCTCCGACGTGGACTGGGCGGAGCTGGTGGAGAGCGTCAGCCTCATCGACGACACGCTCCGGCCGGGCAGCGGCTTCGCGCAGATGGACTTCGCGACGCGCAACCTCTACCGCAGCGCGATCGAGGAGCTCGCGCGTGGCTCGAAGCGCCCGGAACTGGAGATCGCGCAGGCCGCCCTGGCGGCCGCCACCGGGACCGAGCGTGAAAGGGATCCCGCATCCCGCTCGCGGGATCCTGGGTACCACCTGATCGCCGGCGGGCGCCGCGCATTCGAGGCGGCAATCGGCTATCGCGCTCCCGTGCGCCGCTGGCCCGGGCGCTTGAGCGCCGCGATCGGCGTCGGCGGCTATATCGGCGCCGTCGCCGCGGTCGCCGCGATCGTCCTCGCCTTGCCGCTCTTCGCGCTGGCGGGAGCGGGGCTCGGCGGCGCCTGGCTCGGCGCCCTCGCGGCGCTTGGGCTCGTCCCGTCGCTCGACGCGGCCGTGGCGCTCGTGAACCGCGCCGTCACGCGCGGCTTCGGCGCGACCCTCCTGCCGGGGCTGGAGCTGCGCGGCGGCATCCCCGCGCAGCTGCGCACGGTGGTCGCGGTGCCGATCCTGCTCACCACCCGCGCCGCTCTCGACGAGCAGATCGAGCGCCTGGAGATCCATCACCTCGCCAGCCCGGAGCGCGAGCTGCATTTCGCGCTGCTCTCGGACTGGACGGACGCCGAGACTGAGACCGCAGCGGAGGACGGCGCGCTCCTCGACGCGGCGGCCGCGGGCATTGCGTGCCTGAATCGGCGCTACGGCCCTGCCGCCGGGGGCGAGCGGTTCCTGCTGTTCCACCGCCGGCGGGTGTGGAACGAGGGGCAGCGATGCTGGATGGGGTGGGAGCGCAAGCGCGGCAAGCTCCACGAATTCAACCGGCTGCTGCGCGGCGCCGCCGACACGACCTTCGTGGGCGTAGGCGGACCCCTGTCCGCCGCGCCGGTGGGCGTGCGCTACGTCATCACGCTCGACGCCGACACGCGCATGCCGCGCGAGGCGGCGCGGCGCCTCGTCGGCAAGATGGCGCACCCACTCAACCATCCGCGCTTCGACGCCGGCACGCGGCGCGTCGTGGAGGGCTACGGCGTGCTGCAGCCGCGCGTGACGCCGTCGCTGCCGGTCGGCCGCGAGGGCTCGCTGTTCCAGCGGATCTTCTCGAGCATGGGCGGCATCGATCCCTACGCCGCCGCGGTGTCCGACGTGTACCAGGATCTCTTCGGCGAAGGCTCGTACACGGGCAAGGGCATCTACGACGTGGATGCGTTCGAAGCCGCGCTCGAGGGCCGCGTGCGCGACAACACGCTGCTCAGCCACGACCTCTTCGAAGGGACGTTCGCGCGCGCCGGCCTCGCCTCCGATATCGAGGTGGTCGAGGAGTTTCCGTCGCGCTACGACGTGGCCGCCGCGCGCCAGCACCGCTGGGTGCGCGGCGACTGGCAGCTGCTGCCGTGGATCGCGGGGCGCGCGGGCGCGCTGCCGCTGATCGGCCGCTGGAAGATGTTCGACAACCTGCGGCGCTCGCTGTCGGCGCCGGCCTGCGTCCTCGCCCTCGCCGCCGGATGGGCGCTGCCCCTGCACGCGGCCGTCCTCTGGACCGGGTTCGTCGCCTCGACGATCGCGGTGTCGACGCTCGCTCCCGTGCTCGCGGCGCTCGTGCCGCGCCGCGCGCGCACCACGGCGCGCAGCCACCTGCGCGCGCTCGCCGCGGACGTGCGGCTCGCGTTGTCGCTCACCGCGCTGCTCCTCGTGTTCCTCGCGCACCAGGCCTGGCTGATGGCGGACGCGATCGGCAGGACGCTCTACCGCCTGCTCGTGAGCCGCCGGCGCCTGCTCGACTGGGTCACGGCCGACCAGGGGAAGGTGGGTCCGCGGCTCGACCTCGCCGGGTTCTATCGGCAGATGGGCGGCGGCGCCGCCATCGGCGGCGCGGCCGCGATCGCCGCCTGGTGGGCCGGGAGCGAGGCCTGGCCGGTGGCGGCGCCGTTCGAGATCGCGTGGCTCGCCTCGCCCGCCATCGCCCGCTGGACGAGCCTGTCGCCGCTCGTCGCCGGCCGCCTGCCGGTGTCTCCTGCGGACGCGCGCGCCTTGCGCCTGGTCGCGCGCCGCACCTGGCGCTACTTCGAAACCTTCGTCACGGCGGCGGAGCACTGGCTGCCCCCGGACAATTTCCAGGAAGACCCGAAGCCGGTCGTCGCGCACCGGACCTCGCCCACCAATATGGGCGTCTATCTCCTGTCCGCGGTCAGCGCGCGCGATTTCGGCTGGGCCGGCACCGCCGAGACCGTGGAGCGGCTGGAAGCGACGCTCGCTGCGATGCGCGGCCTGCCGCGGTTCCGCGGGCACTTCTACAACTGGTACGACACGCGCGACCTGCGCCCGCTCGACCCACAGTACGTCTCGTCGGTGGACAGCGGCAACCTGGCCGGGCACCTGGTCGCGCTGGCGAATGCCTGCGCGCAGTGGATCCGGTCTCCCGCGGCGGGTGCGCCGGCAATCGCGGGCATCGAAGACGGCCTGGAGCTCACGCGCGAGGCCGCGCAGGGGCTTCCCGCGGACCGCCGCACGCAGACCATCACGCGGCAGCAGCTCAGCGAAGCGCTCGATGCGCTCGGCGCCGCGCTCGGCCGGGGCTTCGCGGAAATCGGGCCGCAGGCCGCGACCCTGCTCGACGTCGCGCGCACGCTGGCGAGCGAGCGCGGCGACGAGGCCGGCGCCGAGATGCTCTACTGGGCGGAGGCGACGCACCGGACGATCGAGAGCCACCGCAGCGACCGCGCGCGCAGCGGCGAGGACGCGCGCGACCTGGAGCGGCGCCTCGCGGCGCTCGAGGCGGGCGCGCGCAGCCTCGCCGAAGCGATGGAGTTCGGCTTTCTCCTCGACCCGGAGAGGAAGCTCCTCTCGATCGGCTACCGGGTCGCCGAGGGCGAGCTCGACCCGAGCTGCTACGACCTGCTGGCCTCCGAAGCGCGCCTGGCGAGTTTCGTGGCGATCGCCAAGGGCGACGTCGCCTCGCGCCACTGGTTCCGGCTCGGGCGCGCGGTGACGCCGATCCGGGGCGGCGCGGCGCTGATCTCCTGGTCGGGATCGATGTTCGAGTACCTGATGCCCTCGCTCGTCATGCGCGCGCCGGCCGGGAGCCTCATCGAGCAGACGAGCCGCCTGGTCGTGCGCCGGCAGATCGCCTACGGCGCCCGGCTCGGCGTGCCCTGGGGCGTTTCGGAGTCCGGCTACAACGTGCGCGACCTCGAGCTCACCTACCAGTACTCCAACTTCGGCGTCCCCGGCCTGGGCCTCAAGCGCGGCCTCGGCGAGAATGCCGTCGTCGCGCCCTACGCGACGGCGCTCGCGGCCATGGTCGATCCGGGAGCGGCGGCGCGCAACTTCGCCCGGCTCGCCGCCCTCGGCGGCTGCGGCCGCTACGGCTTCTACGAGGCGCTGGACTACACGCCCGCGCGCCTGCCCGAGGGAAAGGACGTGGCGATCGTGCGCGCCTTCATGGCGCACCACCAGGGCATGACGGTGGTCGCCCTCGCCAACAGCCTGTTCGACGGGGCGATGCGCGCCCGGTTTCACGCCGAGCCGATCGTGCGGGCGACCGAGCTCCTGCTGCACGAGCGCACGCCGCGCGACGTCGCCATCGCCCACCCCAGGGCGGAGGAGGTCGGGACGACGGCGACGGTCCGCGACCTGGAGCTGCCGGCGGTGCGGCGGCTGCGCTCGGCGCGCGGTGCCACGCCCGAGGCGCACCTGCTCTCCAACGGCGGCTACGCGGTGATGCTGACGGCCGCCGGCTCCGGCTACAGCCGCTGGGGCGATGTCGCGATCACGCGCTGGCGCGAAGACGTCACGCGCGACGATTGGGGCGCGTACCTATACCTGCGCGACGTCGAAAGCGGCGAGGTATGGTCCGCCGGCCACCAGCCGACCGGCGCGGAGGCGGACCGCTACGAAGTGACCTTCACCGAGGATCGCGCCGTGTTCGTGCGGCACGACGGCGCGATCACCACGACGCTCGAGGTCGTCGTCTCGCCGGAGGACGACGCCGAGGTGCGCCGCGTGTCGGTCTCGAACGCGGGCAGCGAGGCGCGCGAGATCGACCTCACCTCCTACGCCGAGCTCGTGCTGGCGCCGGCCGCCGCCGACGCGGCGCACCCGGTCTTTTCCAGGCTCTTCGTGCAGACCGAATACCTCGCCAAGGACGGCGTCATCCTCGCGACGCGGCGGCGCCGCTCGGGCGCCGAGCCCGAGATCTGGGCGGCGCACCTCGCCGTGGTCGAGGGCGAGGCGGTGGGCGAGCCCGAGATCGAGACCGACCGCGCCCGCTTCCTCGGCCGCGGGCGCGAGGTGCGCACGCCGATGGCGGTCATCGACGGCCTGCCGCTGTCCAACACGGTAGGCACCGTCCTCGACCCGGTCTTCGCGCTGCGCCGCCGCCTGCGGGTGGCGCCGGGGCGGGCGGCGCACGTCGCGTTCTGGACGGTGGTCGCGTCCTCGCGCGCCGAGGTGCTGGATCTCGCCGACAAGCATAGCGACCCCACGGCGTTCGAGCGCGCAGCCACCTTGGCGTGGACCCACGCGCAGGTGCAGTCGGGCTATCTCGGCGTCTCCCCGGAGGAGGCGGGCCTGTTCCAGCGGCTCGCGGGCCGCGTGCTCTACGCCGATCCGTCGCTGCGCCCGCCCGCCGACACCCTGCGCCGCGGCGGCGGCGCGCCGCAGGCGCTCTGGGCGCAGGGCATCTCCGGCGACCTGCCGATCGTGCTGGTGCGCATCGACAACGCGGAGGACCTCGGCATCGTGCGCCAGTTGCTGCGTGCGCACGAATACTGGCGCATGAAGCAGCTCGCGGTGGATCTCGTGATCCTGAACGAGCGGGGCACCTCGTACATCCAGGACCTGCAGGTCGCCCTGGAGACGCAGGTGCGCGCGAGCCGGTCGCGCCGCCCGAGCGCGGCGCCGGCCGCGCGCGGCGCCGTGTTCGTGGTGCGCGCCGACCTGATCCCGGCGCAGACGCGGGCACTGCTCCTCGCCGTGGCGCGCGCCGAGCTCGTAGGGCGCCGCGGCACGCTGCAGGAACAGCTGAACGGCCTGCCGGCAGCGGACGCCGGCGGAGCGCCGCCGCCGCGGCGCGCGCCGTCCGCCGAAGTGCCGCAGGGCGTCGCGGCGCAGCCGGAGCTCGAGTTCTTCAACGGCTTCGGCGGATTCGCCGCGCAGGGGCGCGAGTACGTGACCGTCCTCGGCGCCAAGCGCTGGCTGCCGGCGCCGTGGATCAACGTCGTCGCCAATCCCTCCTTCGGTTTCCAGGCCGCGGTCGAGGGCAGCGGCTACACCTGGTCGCTCGGCAGCCGCGAGAACCAGCTCACGCCCCGGTCGAACGACCCCGTCACCGACCGGCCGGGGGAGGTGCTCTACGTGCGCGACGAGGAGAGCGGCGAGCTGTGGGGGCCCACGGCGCTGCCGATCCGCGACGAGGCGGCGCCCTATGTCGCGCGGCACGGCCAGGGCTACAGCCGCTTCGAGCACACGTCGCACGGCATCGCGCTCGATCTCCTGCAGTACGTGCCGCTCGAGGATCCGGTCAAGATCTCGCGGCTGACGATCCGCAACGCTTCGGGCCGCAAGCGGCGGCTCTCGGTCACGGCCTATGCGGAATGGGTGCTCGGCCCGTCGCGCGGCGCGTCGGCGTTCTCCGTGGTGACCGAATTCGATTCGCAGACCGGCGCGCTCTTCGCGCGCAATCCCTGGAATGCGGCGTTCGGCTCGCGCGTCGCCTTCGCCGACCTGGGCGGACGGCAGACGGGCTGGACCGGCGACCGGCGCGAGTTCCTGGGCCGGAACGGCACGCTCGACAGCCCCGCCGCGCTCGCGGGGGAGGCGCCCCTCGCGAAGCGGGCCGGCGCCGGGCTCGATCCCTGCGCGGCGCTGCAGGCCACGGTCGAGCTCGAGCCGGAGGGCAGCGCGGAGATCGTCTTCCTCCTCGGCCAGGCGGCGAGCGAGCGCGACGCGCGCACGTTGATCGCGCGCTACCGGACGACCGACCTGGATGCGGTCCTGCGCAAGGTCGCCGCGTACTGGGACGATCTGCTCGGCACGGTCCAGGTGAAGACGCCCGAGCGCGCGATGGACGTGATGCTGAACCGGTGGCTCCTCTACCAGACGCTCGCCTGCCGCATGTGGGCGCGCTCGGCCCTCTACCAGGCGAGCGGCGCGTACGGCTTTCGCGACCAGCTCCAGGACGCCATGGCGCTGGCCGTGCAGCGGCCGGCGTTGACGCGCGAGCACCTGCTGCGCGCCGCCGCGCGCCAGTTCGTGGAAGGAGACGTTCAGCACTGGTGGCTGCCGCCGACCGGCCAGGGCGTGCGTACGCGCATCTCCGACGATGCGCTCTGGCTCCCCTACGCCGCGGCGCACTACGTGGAGACCACCGGCGATGTCAGGGTGCTGGACGAGAGCGTTCCGTTCCTCGAAGGCCGGGCGCTCGGGGCGGGCGAGGACGACGCCTACCTCCAGCCCGTGCTCGCGGATGAGCGCGCGTCGCTCTTCGAGCACTGCGCGCGCGGGCTCGATGGGAGCCTCGCCGTAGGCGCGCACGGTTTGCCGCTCATCGGCACGGGCGACTGGAACGACGGCATGAACCGGGTGGGCGAGAAGGGCAAGGGCGAGAGCGTGTGGCTGGGCTGGTTCCTGCACGCGGCGCTCGTGGCGTTCGCGCCGCTGGCGAAAGCGCGGGGCGAGGAGGCGCGCGCGAAGAAGTGGAGGGCGCACGCCGCTGCGCTGCGCGCTTCGCTCGAGCGCGAGGGCTGGGACGGCGAGTGGTACCGGCGCGGCTACTACGACGACGGCACGCCGCTCGGCTCGGCCGCGAGCGAGGAGTGCCGCATCGACTCGATCGCGCAATCCTGGAGCGTGATCTCCGGGGCGGCACGGCCGGAGCGCGCCCGGCGCGCGATGGCCGCCGTGGACGCGCAGCTCATCCGCCGCGAGGAAAGACTGGCGCTGCTCTTCGCGCCGCCCTTCGATCGCACTTCGCTCGATCCCGGGTACATCAAGGGCTATCCGCCCGGCATCCGGGAAAACGGCGGCCAGTACACCCATGCCGCCGCGTGGTCGGTGATCGCCTTCGCTGCTTTGGGCGAGGGGGACAAGGCTTTTGAGCTGTTCTCGCTCCTGAATCCGATCAACCACGCGAGCACGCGCGCGGACGTGCAGCGCTACAAGGTCGAGCCCTACGCCGTCGCCGCCGACGTCTATTCGGTCGCGCCGCACGTGGGCCGCGGCGGCTGGACCTGGTACACCGGGTCGGCGGGGTGGCTTTACCGCGCCGGGCTCGAAGGCATTCTCGGCTTTCGTTTGCAGGGCGCTTTCCTGCTCCTGGATCCCTGCATCCCCAAGGCCTGGCCCGGGTTCGAGATCGCCTTCAAGTACCGCTCCGCGCGCTACGAGATCGCGGTGGAGAATCCCCGGGGCGTCAGCCGCGGTGTTGCTTCAGCTTCGCTCGATGGGAAGGTGCTGCCTGAGGGTTCGGCGCGGGTGCCGCTGGCGGATGACGGGGCGGTGCATGAGGTGCGGGTGGTGCTGGGGTAGCCGGCCGGAAATCCCGGGGCGTTCTTGCTACCCTCTCCTGATCCCCGGAGATCGCCTCATGCCTGCTGGAACACCTGAAATGCGCATCGCCGCCGCCGTGGCGCGCCGCTTCGGCGCGGCCTTCGAGCTTCCCCCTGGTCTTCCCAACCTCGACGCACTCGCCGCGCTGAACGAGCGCTCGGTGTGCCGGCGCTACCGCAGCGAGCCCGTGCCGGAGGCGCTCGTGCGCCTGCTCTGCGCGAGCGCGCTCGCCTCGCCTACGAAGAGCGATTTGCAGCAGGCGACACTGATCAGAGTGGCCGATGCGGCGAAGCGCGCCGCGGTCTGCGCGCTCCTGCCGGGCTCGCCCTGGATCGCGCGCGCGCCGGAGCTCTTCGTGTTTTGTGCGGACGGATTTCGCCTGCGGCGGCTCTTTAAGCGGCGCGGCGCGGAGTTTCCGAACGAGCATCTGGATGCGTTCTTCAACGCCGTCGTCGATGCGGCGCTCGCTTTAGGGGCGTTCGTCTCCGCCGCGGAGCTTCTGGGCCTGGGCACCTGCCCCATCAGCCAGATCCGCGACCACGTCGCGAGGATCGACGAGCTGCTCTCGCTGCCCGACTGGGTGGTGCCGGTCGCCGGCCTCGCGCTCGGCTATCCCGAGGTGAAAGAGCCTTTGAGCGCGCGGCTTTCGCTCTCGGCCACCGTCCACACCGACCGCTACGACACGGCGGCCGTCGAGCGCGAGCTCGACGCCTACGGTGCGCGGCGCGGCCGCGACTGGAGCGGGGACAAGGTGAAGCAGTACAGCAGCGTCATGCGCGCCGACTTCGGCGCCTACGTCGGGCGCAAGCGCTTTCGGCTTGCCTAGCCGTTCAGGCGCTCTTCGGCCATTTGCCCGGCCTCGCGCGCACGCCGAGCTCGGCGGCGATTCTCTTCAGGTTCGCCGCGACCTTGTCCGGCGTCGCCCATTGGCCCACCTGCGCCACCAGTCCGCGCAGCAGCTCCGCCGGCGCCTCTTCGAGCAGCACCACGAAGTGCGCGCGCCTATTCCGCGGCGGCTTGCCCGTGAGCAGCGCCTTCACCAGCTCGTCGGGCGCAAGCGGCTCGCGCAGGCTCACACCCGCGCCGGTGCAGGCCATGCCGATGTAGTCGGGCGCGACGTCGTAGCGAGCCTCCGGCTCGCGCGCAGCCGCGCCGGCGGGCGCCACCAGGAGGCGCAGCCCGAGCACCTCCAGCACGTCCAGCACCTTGTCCGTGCGCAGCGTGTCCTTGCCGGATTCCAGCTCGTAGAGGAACTTCAGCCCCACCCGGGCGCGCTCCACGAGCCGCGCTTGCGTGAGCCCGGCGGCTTCGCGTGCGGCGCGCACGGCGTCGGCGAGCTGCCTGTTCGTGCGCCAGATGAGGGTCTTTGCCATGGGCGGAGCGATCCTTCCGATCGGAAGGAGTATGCGGACGCGGGGTGCTCGCCGTCAAGCGGCGGAGCACGCTTACTTGATGCCGGGTGAACATGCCTGTTCGTAATGCGTAGAACCGTTCCCCGGAATGCGGGGATACTTCGCAGTATGGAATGGAAGCGCTGATCTCAATCTTCCGCTCGGTCGAAGGATGCCAAGTTCGCCGCAGGAAATGCAGGCACGAATCGACGCGTTCCTGACGGCGATCGAGACCGCAGAGCACGTACGGATTCTCTATGCCGTCGAGTCGGGAAGCCGCGCCTGGGGATTTGCGTCGACCAATTCGGACTGGGATGTCCGCTTCATTTATGTTCGCAGCCTGGATTGGTATCTCTCGGTACGGAATCGACGCGATGTACTGGAGTTGCCGATCGATGACGGCTTGGATGCGAGCGGCTGGGATATTCGAAAGGCGCTGTATCTGTTTGGCAAGTCGAATCCGCCTCTTCTCGAATGGCTGCGCTCTCCGCTCGTGTATCGGGAAGCACTGACGACGACCGAGCGTTTGCGAAAGCTGTCGTGCGATTTCTTCTCGCCCGTGTCTTGCACGTATCACTACCTGCGCATGGCCGAGAGGAACTATCGTGAGTATCTGCAGGGCGAGAAGGTGTGGCTGAAGAAGTATTTCTATGTGCTGCGACCGGTTCTCGCATGCTGCTGGATCAAGCAGCACGGATCGATGCCGCCCATGGAGTTCGGGAAGCTCGTGGACGATCAATTGCCGGAGGAATTCAGGCCGAGCGTAGACCAACTCTTGCAGCGCAAGCGCTCCGGCGATGAGCTTGATGAGGGTCCGCGTATACCCGAGATCAACCAGTTTGTGGATGAAACCGTCGCCCGCCTGCGCGTGTCTTCGGAAACGCTTGCCGGCGTACGTCACCCGGATCCCTCGGTTCTGGATTCGGTGTATCGCGAATGTCTCGCCGAAGCCTGGGATCTGCGGAACCTCTTCTCCAAGGCGGCGATATAATGGCGGCATGGCCAAGATCGACGCCTCCAGAATCTCCCCCGACGCACTTGCCGAGTTGCGGGCGGGCCGCAGCGTGCGGCTCGTCAAGCGCGGACGCACGATCGCGACGCTTCGCGCGCAGCGCGCACGGCCGCAAGCCGACGCCGCGCGCGAATTGGCTGTGCTGCGCGATGCGGACCGTGGCGACGACTGGGCCGACTACGCCGCTTGGCCGAACCGCTGAAGCGCGGCGACCTGTACTTCGTCAAGCCGCCGGGATTCGTCGGCAAGGGCGCGCAGCTGGAGGCAATCTCCGCCTCGCTCCGGGACTGGCTCGATCTGTAGCCGCCTAAGGTATGACGGGGAAGAGAAGCGGATTGAAGCGGGCAGCGGCGACGTGTTTGTCGACCCCGGCTACGCGGAAGCGGCCGGCGGCGGTGGTGCATGCGGAGATCTACAGCGACGCGCGCGTGCGCGAGTTCGAGGAGGCCGACCGCAGCACTGCCGCCGAGAACGCCCGTGTCGCCAAGGTGCTCAGGCCCCGGCGGCGTTGAGCGCTCTCGCTACGATCCGGATGGGTTCAATCGCGTCAGTCGTCGAAGCGCGTGCGCGACGCGGCGGCCGCGTCGATGATCTCCAGCGCACGGCGGAAAAGGGGCGCGCGCCTATCCCGCGGCGGCATGCCCGTGAGCAGCGCCTTCACCAGCTCGTCGGGCGAAAGCGGCACGCGCAGGCTCACGCCTACGCCCCGAAAATAGCGACCAGAGGGCCCGGACCGACCGAGGAGGCTCGCGTGGCTGAACCCAACACCCGTCCCTGGGAGCGCGACTACGCCATCAAGCAGTCGCCGGTTCTCGCCGAGACGGCGGAGCTCGTCGTCAGGCGTACGCCGCACACGAAGCTCGACGCGTGAAGCCCGGGCGCACGCGGCTCCTCGTCGATGCGGTCGCCTTTGCCGCGTACAAGCATCGCCGCCAGCGGCGCAAGGACGCGGAAGCCTCGCCCTACATCAACCACCCCATCGCGCTCGCGCGCGTGCTGAGCGTGGAGGGCGGGGTTTCCGACACGACATTGCTCGCGGCCGCCGTGCTGCACGACACGCTCGAGGATACCGAGACCACGTTCGAGGAGCTGAAAGGACGCTTCGGCACCGCGGTGGCCGCGGTCGTGCTGGAAGTGACCGACGACAAGTCGCTGCCGAAGAAGGAGCGCAAGCGCCTGCAGATCCAGCACGCTTCGCGCATCTCGCGGCGCGCGAAGCTCGTCAAGCTCGCCGACAAGATCTGCAACGTGCGCGACGTCGCGGCGAACCCGCCGCGCACCTGGCCGCTGCGGCGGCGCCGGCAGTATTTCGACTGGGCGAGGGCCGTCGTCAAGCGGATGCGCGGCACGCATCGCCGGCTCGAGCGGCTGTTCGACGAGGCGTACCGGCTGCGGCCTTAGATTCGAGGGGGTCATCAAGGACATCCTGCACCGCGCGTTGCGGACGTGATCGCGTCGGGGGTCTTATAGGAGGGTGCCATGCCGAGAACCAGGGTTGTCGTTCCCAACGTCGCCGAAGCCGAGCCGGGGCTATGGTCGAACGGCATCCGCGCGGGCGACCTGCTCTTCATCTCCGGACAGGTGGCGCGCCCCTACGACGGCGGCAAGACGCTGGTGGGCGCGAACGAGTACGAGCAGGCGTGGCACATCTTTTCGCGCATCAAGCGCATCTGCGAAGCCGCGGGCGGCGGCCTCGGGGACCTCGTCAAGATGACCATCTTCATGGTCGACATCCGGAAGAACACCGAAGTCTGGCGCGCGCGGCGCGAGTTCTTCGCCGGCGACTTTCCGGCGTCGACGCTGGTCGAGGTGCGCTCGCTCGCCGGCGCGCAAACGCTGGTCGAGATCGAGGCCGTCGCGTATCTCGGCAGGAAATAGGCGGGCGGACCGGGGGCCGGCATGCTGCAGGCAGCCATTTGCGGGGCCGGCCACTGGGGAACGCATCTGAGAAGGGCGCCCTGGAAATGCGTCTAGCTCCCCGTTCGCCGCGCCGCCTGCGCCGTGAACCCATCTAGAAGCGAGAGCACCGCGCCCAGGGCATAGACCGCTACGGCGAAAAGCGCCACGGCGGCGACGCCGAGCTGGTCGGCGAGGGCGCCGGCCGCGAGCGGCCCGAGCAGCTGGCCGATGCCCAGCGCGGCCGTGGCGACGCTGAAGGCGAGCGCATAGTCCCCGGCCGAGCAGCGCTCGCGCGCATAGGTGGTCACGATCGTAGGCGTCGAGGCGGTCCCGAGGCCTACGAGCAGCGCGCCCGCGAGCGCGGCGCTTGGCGCGTCGCTCCAGGAGACGAGGGCGCCGAGCGCGCCGGCGAGCAGCGCGGCCACCAGCGCGAACCTGCGCCGCCGGTCGATGCGCAGCACCGCGAAGCCGAGGGCGGAGCCCGCGATCGTCGCCGCGCCGAACGCGATCCACATGGCGCTCACCGCGCCGAGCGGCGCGCCGATCGCCGCCAGCCGCGCGCCGGCGAAGGTCGACCAGGCGATGTAGCCGGCGCCGAACATGAAGTAGGCGCCGATGAGAAAGCTCCAGCGCGCGCGCAGGAACTGGCTGAGGCCGGCGCGGGCGGCGGCGGCCGGCTCGGCGCCGGTGGTTCGCAGTCCGCGCGGCGGAAACACGAGCGCGAGGAGCGCCGCCAGCACGGCGGACACGGCGAAGGCCGCGCGCCATCCGTGCACGCCCTCCACCAGCGGGCCCGCCGCGAGGCCGCTCAGCACCACGGCGAACCCCATGCCGGACCAGACGAGCGCGCTCGCCAGCGAGCGCGAGGCCGCCGGGACGGCGGCGAACACGATGACGAGGATCGCCACGATGCCGGCGCCCGCGCCCAGGCCCGTGCCGAGGCGGCCGAGCGCGAGGAGCATCGGGCCGAAGGGCGCGGAGCCCGGCGCGATCGCGCACACGAGCGCGCTCAGCGCCACCAGCGCGTGCGCGTAGCGCGAGAGGCGCGGCATGCCGAGCCGGCGCGCGAGCGCCGGCGCCGCCAGCGTGCCGGCGAGGTAGCCGAGCAGGTGCGCCGCGTTCAGCGCGCCGCCGCCGAAGTAGGCGAGCGAGAGATCGCGCTGCAGCGCCGGCAGCATGACGCCGTAGGTGAAACGGGCGATGCCGACGTTGAGCGCGATGCCGAGCGCCGCCCAGGCGACGAGCGCTATGATGGACGGTGACATCATCGATTCCCCGTCAGAGCATACACATCTGGGTCGACGCCGACGCCTGTCCGGCGGTCATCAAGGAGATCCTCTACCGCGCGGCGGAGCGCACCCAGCGTTCCATGACGCTGGTGGCGAACAAGATGCTGCGCACGCCGCCCTCCAAGTACATCCGCGCGCTGCAGGTGCCGCGCGGCATCGACGTGGCGGACAGCCATATCGTGCGGGAGCTGAAGCCTGGGGATCTGGTGGTTACGGCGGACATTCCGCTGGCCGCGGACGTGATCGCGAAGGGCGGGCATGCGCTCAATCCGCGCGGGGAGTTCTATACGACGGAGACCATCCAGGAGCGGCTGGCGTTGAGGAATTACCTGGATGAGCTGCGCGGGACGGGGGTGAGGACGGGTGGGCCGGAGGCGATCGGGATTACGGATCGGAAGAGGTTTGCGGATCAGTTGGATAGGTTTTTGACGAAGGTGGGGTGATTGCACCGCTTGTCCACTGGCTCATGCCTTGAGCCAGCCATCACTCAGCATGTGGTCGACGCTGGGGCAAGAGGTGCCTGGAGCTGCCCCGTTTCCGTGGACGGTTTAGCGCTTGGGTCACAAGCGGTTATCCACAGGCTGCGCGCGGGGCGCCTCAAACGCTACCGAGCGCGCAGCCCTGTGGGTAACCGCGCGCTCGCCGTGCATTGAATGACGCCGCTCGAACTCGACGGGCGAGATTCTCCCGAGGCCAGAGTGGCGCCGTGTGGGGTTGTACCAGCCTTCGATGAATTCGAACACCGCCATCCTCGCCTCGGCTTTGGTTCTCAAGGTTACGCGATCGAGCAGCTCGCATTCCAGCGTCGCGAAGAAGCTCTCGGCCATCGCGTTGTCGAAGCAATCGCCGATCGAACCCATCGAGGGTCGTACGCCCGCCTGTTTGCAGCGCAGCCCGAAGGCGATCGAGGTGTACTGCGTGCCGTGGTCGGAATGATGCACGACGTCTTTGGAACGCCGCTGCCCGATCGCCATGTTGAGGGCGGAGAGCACGAGCTCCGTTCTGAGATGCTCGGCCATCGCCCAGCCGACGATCTTGCGGCTAAAGGCGTCCAACACCACCGCCAGGAACAGAAACCCGGCCCAGGTCGGAATGTAGGTGATGTCGGCGACCCAGAGCTTGTTCGGCGCATCCGCGGCGAACTGCCGCTGCACCAGATCGGCAGAGGGCTGCGCATTGGCATCGCGCGTCGTCGTGATCACGAACTTCCGGCGGCACACGCCGCGAAGCCCGTCGGCCTTCATCAGACGAGCCACGCGCTTTTTACCGACGCGGATGCCCTCATCGCGCAGATCCTCGAGAATGTTGGGCGCCCCATAGGCGCCCTTCGAGCGCGCATGGAAGAACCGAATGCGCGCCCTCAGCCTCGCATCTTCGATCGCGCGTGCCGACGGCTCGCGCGAATTCCACGCGTAAAAGCCGCTGGGGGAAACGCCAAACACGCGGCACATCGTCCTCACCGCAAACTCGACCTGGTGCGCCGCTACGAACCGGAAGACTTCTTCGGGTTCGTATCGGCCTCCCGTGCGAACCAGGCCGTGGCCTTTGCCAAGATCTCGCGCTCAACCCGGAGCTTGCGGTTTTCCTTGCGCAGACGGCCGAGCTCTTCGCGCTCGACGCTCGTTAGAACATCGTGGCGCTTGCCGCCGTTGGCTTCGGCTTGCGCGATCCAGTTGCGGATCGTCTGCGCCGTGGGCTCGAACTCCCGGGCGAGGTCCTCAGGACTACGGCCGGCGTGCACCAGCTCGATCAACTTCTGCCGGAATTCCGGCGGGTAGGCAGGGCGACTGCGGGGCATCGTGAACCTCCTTCAATCCCAACATTGAAAAGTGTCCACGAAAGCGGGTCAACTCCATTTCGGTACGGCGCCACGAACTTGGGCGCCATCAGCTTCACCGTGTGCCCGTGCCGTTCGAACCGCCGTCCCCACTCGTGTGCCCCGGAGCACGCTTCCATCCCGATCAGGCACGGCGAGAGCCCCGCCACCGTCTCCACCAGCCGATCGCGCCGCACCGTTCGGCGCAGCATCGTCTTGCCCTTTGCGTCCACCCCGTGCAGCGAAAACACGCTCTTTGCCAGGTC
>Ga0326597_10006040_pt1 | contig 16654 bp, 14 predicted proteins | sample RVTome_12_FD_203789 | JGI IMG/M metagenome (GOLD analysis project Ga0326597, IMG submission 203789) | Soil microbial communities from uranium-contaminated site in the Upper Colorado River Basin, Wyoming, United States - RVT100D185 | ecosystem: Environmental > Terrestrial > Soil > Contaminated >...
GGATTGACGAAGGAGAAACACTCGGGCTGGTCGGCGAAAGCGGCTGCGGCAAATCCACCCTCGCGCGCGCCATCGTCCAGCTCTACAAGCCTACGGCGGGCGAAGTCATTTTTCGGGGCGAGAACCTTGCCGCGCTCGGAGGCGAGCGACTGCGCCAAGCGCGACGCCACATCCAGATGATTTTTCAGGACCCCTACTCGTCGCTCAATCCGCGCATGTCGGTCTCGCAGATCATCTCCGAGCCGCTGCGCAACTTCGGCGAGGCCGCAAGTGAGGATGCTCTTGACGCCCGACTCCGGGAGTTGCTTGCGACAGTGGGACTCGATGAGTCCGCACTCGGCCGTTATCCGCACGAGTTCAGCGGCGGCCAGCGGCAGCGCATCGGCATCGCACGCGCCCTGGCGCTTCGTCCAGCGCTCGTCGTCGCGGATGAGCCGGCCTCCGCGCTCGACGTGTCCGTGCAAGCGCAGATCATCAATCTGTTGCGGGATTTGCAGACCCGCTTCCGGCTGAGCTTCCTCTTCATTTCGCACGATCTGAGTGTCGTCTCGCTATTGAGCTACCGCGTCGCAGTGATGTATCTCGGCGAGATCGTCGAGACCGGCCCGACCGCCGATCTGTTTTCCCGCCCGCAGCACCCTTACACAGAGGCGCTGCTCTCCGCCGTTCCGGTTCCGGACCCCCAGGTCGAGCGTGCCCGGGTCCGCATCCTGCTTTCCGGAGATGTCCCCAGCCCCGTCAACAAACCCCCCGCCTGCCCGTTCCATCCGCGCTGCCCCTACGTGTTCGACCGCTGTCGGACAGAAAAGCCGGCATTGCTTGAGTCCGAACCCGGTCGATTCGCCGCCTGCCACCTGCTCGACGAGCCGGCGCGCCAGCCACGACCCGGCGCCGGGAAGTAGTGACTCGGTCCGGCCTCAGCCGCTTAGCGCATCCGGGCCTGTAGCGCTTGGTGCTCGGTCTGAAAAGCGTACAGGTCTGGCAGCAAGTCGTCTTGAATCGCCTGCGCTTGGCTCCTCTGTTCTTCGGTGGCGTCCACCCGTTCGAGAAGCCAATCCGCCCCTCTGTTCCATTGCGTCTCTAACTCCTGCGGGGAAGATTGGCTCATGCCCCAATGGCCGCGAAGCCCGAACGGGCGGTGCAGCGCCGTCAGCGGGCGCGAGATCGCCAGAACTCCCGCCACGATCAGGGAAGCCCAGAAGAGCTTGCGGCCCAGGCCGCGCCGCCGAGATGGATTTCCGCGAGCGGCGCCGGAGGTGTTTGGATAGTTGGTATCTGACATGTTGGTGTTCTTCTCTGTTCGAAAGTCTTCCGGCGATTGACGCCGGGCGGAGCAAGCGCTGATCCGTGATTGCTATTGGGTGTCGCACTCGCTCCATGCGACAACGATAGTTAGAAAGGCCTAGCTAGTCATTGACCCGACCGGCCGAATCTTTTGTCCGATTGCGCCACGTCGCTAAGCTCCGGTGGAAAAGAAAGATAGGCGGTAACGTTAGCGGGATTGCAGGCTTCGGAACTCGGCCGGGGTTTGCCCGGTCCAGCGCTCTTGGGGGGAGACGTTGTTGTATGTTGCAAACGATGTGCCAAATGGAGTTGCTTGCTCGCAATGCATTGATGATACAGGAGGATATATGCTTTTTCAAAAGCGCCGAATCGTACGCAGTGTAATTCTCCGCGTAGTCCTCCAGGGCAAAATTCCCTTCAGCCCATAATCGCCGGCGCCTACAAGACGCTGTTTTGCCGAGCCCCTTACATGCTTTGCGTGGCGTTGGCCTGTTCTATTGTTTTGCCGCCGGCAACGCGGACTTTAAAGAGGATGCACTCGCTCCTTCTATGTATTAGACTGTGAGAGGCATCCCAACCTTAATTTTTCGGGGGCTCGTTGAGCCGCCGCCAAGGAGGAAGCGAGTGGCGCGAAGAAGAGTTGATTCTAGAAACCGAGCAAGGCAAGCCCTCCTAGTCCGGGTGGTCATGTTTTCATGCTCGGCGTTCCTCTTGACAACTGCATCGCCGGCATTGCAGGCGCCGCACTCGGACGAAGCCAGCCCGGAGCGGGAGGCGTGGTATCTCGTGCGGCACCGTTGTTTCCTGTGTCACGAGATCGATCGGCCGGAGACGAAGTTCGCCCCCAGCCTGATGGGGCTGTTTGAGCGTGGAGACGCCAGGATGATCAACGGCAAGCCGATCAATGAACAAACCGTGACGGAGGTAATCCTCGCAGGCGGTCCCAATATGCCTGCGTTCCAGTACACGCTGACTGCAAGGCAGATCGGGCTGATTTTGCGCTACCTCAAAGGAGGCTTTCCGAACGCCCCGAAACAGGACGGGAGACACATGCAAGAAGGACCGAGGTAGGTGCGGGAAATCATGCAATTTTAAAGTTTTGCGGTTCGGAATCCACTGATCGCCGGGAGAGCAATTATGTCCATCCGAATTTACAGTCTTCTTCTTGTGGCGCTATTGGCTTCTGCGATGCCCCGTGCGGTTGAGGCCGCGGAGCCTGTGTCGATCCGCGGGACAATCACGGCAGCGGAAGGTCCGCTTGAGGGAGCTTATGTGGGCGCACGCGCCAACGGGAGCACGGTCACGAAGTACGGGATGACCGACAACAGGGGCGAATTTCTGTTGCGAGGGCTCGAAAGCGGCACGTACACGCTGTTGACGCGGATTCCGGGGTTCCGCAACGTGAAGAGAGAAGGCATCCGGGTCGAGTCGGGTGAGGAAACGAGAGCGGACGTTCGGGTGGAGCCGGAAACCGATTTTCTGAGGCTGGTCGAGCAGGCGAGCAATTCCGAGTTGTTGGAGAGCCTTCCGGTGACCGACATGGAGAGAGTCGCCCTCGACAGCCGCTGCAGCAGCCGGTGCCATGGCGCTTCCTATTTTGTGGAAAGCCGCTTCAGCGCAAGAGACTGGCGGCTGATCGTTTCCAAGATGGAGTCGATCACGCCGGTGGGAGACCTGGATCCTCCGATTGCACGCCCAGGGCGCGGGGCAGGCCAGGAACCTCCCCGGCGCGGTTCGAGCTTCGACACGGATGCGGAAATATACGGTTCTACGGCGGAGGGAGGATCGTTTCGTGACGATGAGCATCTCGTTCAGTACCTGTCGAAGATCAGCGGCCCGGACAGCAAAGGCTTCCCCATCAAGTTCCAACCGCGGGCAACTGGTCAGTTGACCCGGGCCGTGGTCACCGAATATCAGATTCCCCGGCCGGGCGCTTATGTCCATGACCTGATGCTTGATCCGCGGGGCGGGTATGCTTGGTATAACGACTGGCGGGTGAATGTCGTTGGAAGCGTCAATATGCAAACCGGGGAGGTCAAAGAATATCCGGTTCCTGGCCGCGACGACCGGCCGGGAGGTTTTCACTCCGCGCGGTGGGACAAGGAAGGCAACCTCTGGCTGGGACAACTCTGGTCAGGACGAGTGGTGCGGTTCGACGTGAAGCAGGGGAAGGTGACCGGAAGCTGGCAGGTGCCCCTCGAATGGAGCCGCACGGGCACGGTGGTTGCATGCCAGTACGTGAACCATCCGGACGGGCCCATTTGGACACGGGACGCGCTGCTCGGCAGCGGTTGGAAACTGAATCCGGACACCGGGGTCTTCACCCAAGTCCAGAACGCAAGATGGAATCTATGCGATCGCGAGGGGAATCTCTACGGCTTTGTGGGGAGGGGAGTGCTCCGCAAAACGGAGCCTGGACTCGAAAAGTTTACAGAATACCGGACACCGACTCCCAATGCCCAGGCAAACGAAAACCGCTTAAACCTGGATACAGCCGGAAACGTCTGGTATGGGGACTGGGATTCGAGGCATATTGGTCTTCTCGACACCCACGCGGGAAAAATTACTGAGTTTCTGATCCCCACCCCCTGGTCTTTGGCCTATAACGCCATCGGCGACGGGGCGAACAATATTGGTTGGACTGTCCCGCATCACAGTGATCGGATGGTAAAGGCGGACGCCGATTCAGGGCAAGTCATCGAAATCCCCTTGCCCAGCCGCGGGTATCAGATCCGAAATCTCGGCATCGAGATGACTGCCAACCCGCCGGCAATCTGGTTCATGAACCAGCGAGACGGAACCATCGTCCGTTTCCAGGAATACACGGAGTAATCCGGATCGCAAGAAGCTTTCGGCCCTTCTTCTCACCAAGGACCTGTTCAGACGTGAGAAGCTGATGCATGGCCAGCCGGTCAGCGACCAGACGGTAAGCCAATGGATTACCCAGGGTAACGCTAGCATGCCCTCCCTCAAAAACACGCTGACGCCCGAGCGGATTGGCTTGATTGTGAATGTACCTCAAGGAACACCCCCCACTGGAAGCGTGGCGGTAGACCAGACCATGCGAGCGCAGGATTCGAGATTCCCTCCCGCGTTTCGCCGCTTCCGGCTGGGGCCTTTCCGGGAGCGCACGGGGCGGACGTGGAACAAGGGATTTGGGGTTGACAGTCAAGGGAATGCTGTCTAACATCTTTCCATGCTGTTTCAGGAGGCATCCGCATGAGGAATAAGACATTAGCGGTGTTTCTGCTGGCGATTGGGCAGGTTCTGAATGTTGGTCTGCTGGGTGCGCACCACTCGGAATCAATCAACGACCATGACCGCTTGGTGACCATCAAGGGAACCGTGACCAAGTTCGGCTTTACAAGCCCTCACGTGCAGATTTATCTGGATGCAACGGACGAGGAAGGCAATGCCGGGCAGTGGATTGCCACGGGCGGTAACCCGAGTTCCATGCGCCGGTCTGGCTGGGACAGCAAGACCCTCGCGCCTGGGCAGGAGATTACGATCACGGGCTTTCCATACAAAGACGGCAGAAAGATCCTGTTTTGGTTGAGGATCATCGGGCCCGCGGGCGAAGAGCTGCCCTCAGCCGACGGCATCCAGGGCCGGCTGGATCGTTTCCTGGCCACGCACCCGGATCAGAAACTGGATCCGCCGGGCAAGCAGCCCTAACGAATTTCAGCAGGGAGGAGTTGGCAGCATGCGAATCCCCAGCGAGCGTCTGTTTCTTGCGATGGGAGTGGTGTGGTTGTTTTCCGTGGCGGCTCAGGCACAGACGCCGGGACAGCCCGGCACGGCAGCCGGTACGTCCGTACCTCGCACGCCGGACGGCAAACCGGACATGTCGGGAGTCTGGGCGGAGATCAACTACCTGCGGTGGGAGGAGCTTCCGGAAGAGGATGCGCAATGGGTCACTCCGAGAGAAAGGTCGATGGCAAGGGAATTGACTCCGGCGACTCGCGGGCTCACGTTCGCGGAAGCGAGGGACCCCCGTCCGTTCCTTCCCTGGGCGCTGAAACGCAACCAATACGGCGTGGAACCGGCAAGACCGGGGGAACCGGATCGGGGCCGTGATCGAAACGAATTGAACAAGAACTGCTTTCCGCGTGATCCGAAGCGGCTCATGGATAACAATGGAAACCCGGTTTTCGAGATCGTGCAGAGCCCGAGCCGCGTGCTGATCCTCTTCGAGGACGATCACTGGTTCCGCCAGGTTTGGATGAACGAGCAACACCCAGCCAACCCGGAAGTGACCTGGATGGGGCATTCGGTCGGCAAGTGGGATGGAGACACGCTCGTCATTGACACGGTCGCCGTGGACGACAGAAACTCCTACCCCGCCGAGATTCATACCGATGCCTTCCACTTGGTGGAGCGCCTGACGCGGGTCTCACACGATACGATCCAGGGAATCGTCACGGTCGATGATCCAATGGTTTATAGCCGAACGTGGAGAGAGCAAACGATTATCTACAAGCTGAAGCCTGATTGGAAGATTTTTGAGAACGTCCGGTGTGATCACCGTTTCAGCAAGAAGATTTTTTACGGTGCGGGCGATATTTAAACGAGCTTCGCTCGGAGGATATCTCATATGAAGAACCCTCAGCGAGTGGCCTGGACGGTCGCTGCCGCTGTTTTCCTGATTGCGGGCACGATGTCCGCTCACCACTCGGAATCCATCAACGATCAGGATCGTCTGGTTCTGGTCGAAGGAACCGTGACGCAGTTTGTGTTCACGAATCCCCATGTGCAAATCCATCTGGATGTGAAGGACGATCAGGGCAATGTCGAGCAGTGGGTCGCCACGGCCGGCGCGCCTGGCACGTTGCGGAGAGACGGCTGGAACAACAAGATTCTGCAGCCCGGCGATGAGATCGCAATCGTAGGGTTTCCGTACAAGGACGGCAGGAACATCCTGTTTCAATTGAAGATTGTGCGGGCCGATGGCCAAGTTCTTCCGCAATCGGATGGCTCCAGGGGCCGTTGGGAACGCTTTCTGGCTACGCATCCGGACCAGCAAGTGGATCCCCGGTTCAAGTAGACAGGATCAGTTCAGAAAGAGGAAGCTTACGAAATGCTGAACCGTTTCTCGCATTGGATGTTTGCGGCAATGTTCGCCCTTGCGTTTTCGGGCATGGCATTCGCCCAGCAGCCGCCTGACCTTTCCGGAGTTTGGCAACGGGCCAAGACTCTTTCCGCGACGGATGCCAGATGGGTCACTCCTCCGACGGATCCCATTCCTTTCCAGCCACAGACACAGGAGGTATACGAGTACGGCAGAAACGAACAGGAACCAGGACAGTTTCGGCCCGAGCTGAATCCGCGGATTAGCCAGTGTTTTCCTCCGGATCCGCACTTTGTCATGAACAACGATTACCCGTTTGAGATCGTCCAGAGCCCGTCGCGGGCCCTGTTCCTCTTCGAGTGGGGGCACTGGACCCGCCAAGTGTGGATCGGCGAGGAGCTTACCGATGATGTGGACGTTGCCTGGATGGGGAACTCCTTTGGCAAGTGGGATGGAGACACGCTCGTGCTCGACACAATCGCCATCGATGATAGAAACTCCTACGCCGGGTTCATTCATACCGACGAAATGCGCATCACGGAGCGCCTGCGGCGCGTGGACCGGAACACCTTAGTCAACACCAGAACGTTCAATGATCCGAAGGCTTATACCAGGCCCTGGACGGACACGGTCGTCTATAAATTGCAGCCGAATGCAAGGATTACCCCAAAGCAACAGTGCGATCAAACCTTCACAAAGGATTTTGTCTTTTATAGCGATTAGGTCTGCCGAGGAACGTATCCGACCTTCCGTTTCCGGTGTTGGTTCCATGAGTGGGCCTTGCTTGCCCGCAAGCTGAGTTCCCAAAAAGGAGAGAGTCCATGCGAATTGTGGGGCGCAAACAGGGTGCGATTTCTTTGTTGTTGGCCGCGTTGGTTGCAGGGGGAACCCGCGTCCCCGGACGCGCGCAGGATGTGCTGCCGTTGCGCCTCAGCATTGTGACGCCCGTTCCCAGCAAGCTGATTGTCTGGGTGGCCGCGAACGAGGGCCTCTACAGGAAGAACGGCCTCCAGGTGGAAATCTACACTCCGCCGAACTCGGCTGCGAACTTCAAGAAGGTCACCGGCATCGAAGTCTCGCCGCAGTACGTCCGCCAGACCCCCCTCTCACCCGTTACGATTGGAGGCGGTACGCCCGGTATCATTCGGAGGGGCACGGATGCCCAGGCCAGGAAAACGCGCATCATCACCAGCGGCGACAACATGGCGAACTGGGCGATTCTGGCGCGGCAGGACATCACCCGGCCGGAACAACTCCAGGGTAAACGCCTGGGCCACTCCGACAATATCAGCGATTTCCACGCACGGCTGTTCCTCAAAATGATGGGGTGGACCCCGAATCGGGATATCTCGCTGGTACCCGGCGTCGAACACCTGGACCAACTTATGGACGGGACCGTGGATGCCCTCGTTGCCAATGACACTCTTACCTTCATGGCTCGGTCGCAGGGCTATCGCCCGCTTTTCGACATGGGAGTATGGAAAGTTCCCATGACGATCAGCGGGATCACGGTGGACGAGGACTGGTTGCAGGGGAACCGCGAGACCATGCGCCGTCTTGTTAAGTCCTATGTGGAGGCGATTGCTTTGATGAAGCAGGACAAACAAGCTGCCGTCCGGGCTATGGTCAAGTATTGGAACATTACTGATCCCAAGATGCAGGATTGGTTCTATGAGCGCGGCGTGACGCTCGTGCCTCGAAAGCCCTACCCGAATGTCGAGGGAGTTAAGAAGACGATGGAGCTGTACGACACTCCCGAGATGAGGAATCACACGCCGGAGGATTTCTACGACGACAGCTTTGTTCGGGAAATCGACCAGAACGGCTACATTGACAGCCTCTACAGATAAGCTCTGCTTCTCGGGTGACGTCTGAAAGCTTCCGTGGGGTTCTCATTCCGCTCCCACCGTGAGCACTTCGCCCTCCGGTGCAACCAACTTCACAACGCTAGAGCGGTTCTCTCATTGCTGTAGCTCATCCGCAGGAAGCCCCGTAGGGGCGCTATCCTGTGGCCCACGGCGCAAGCCGTGGGATTCCTGGGTGCTGATCCGAGCAAGCCCCGTAGGGGCGACAGACCCGCCGATTTACAGCAACAAGAGAAACGCTCTAGGGACCGAAGAGCAGGTCACGCTCCTCCGAAACCATGCAATTGACGAATTCATCCGTTGGTACTGCTCCGAACCCCGGCTTCCTGCAGCAAGCATGTTGTGACCCGGGATCGACTGCATCTCGAGGCGTGCCGATGGGCACCGGGAACGATTAACGGCGACTGGCTGCCGTCCGCCGTCTTGCATACGAGGCAGCTGCTTGCGGTATCTTGAGCCCAGAACAGGCAGCGGGAATCTTAGCCCCAACAAATCCACGGGGCTCATGGCGATGAACCCCGTGAACCCGTATCCATGAACATCCCAAACAGCTATCCGATCAAAACGTTAATCGCAAGCCGAATTGGATTTCGCGGCCCTGGTTCCAGGTTTCGCTAATCCGGCCCGAGGCTCCCGCAACGGCTTCGGTATCTTCGTCAAACACAGTCCGGACCGGTGTCGCGAAGAAGGTGTTGTTGAACAGGTTGAAGAACTCCGCGCGAAACTCCAGATTCACGCCCTCTCGCCACAGCGGTGTCGTCTTCATCAGGGTGAAATCCACGTTGTAGTACTTCGGCCCCCGGACCGTGTTCCGTGCCAAGTTGCCCAACGTTCCCTCCGTGGGAAGCCCAAAGGCGCAGGGATCATACCAGAGGTCCGGCGTCCCCAACTCTTGTCCTGCCGGGATCAGTGTCTTGCCCGTTTGCGGGTTCACCGGACCGCACCCGGCCGTCACGCCCTCGATCGGGTTGTTGCTGAAGCCCGGATTCAGATTGGGGCGCTCCGGGACGTTATCGTCATTGTTCAGCGAGCGGTTGTAACCCAATTCGATATTCATGGGGAACCCGGACCCATAGGAGAAGATGCTGGCGATGGACCAGCCTCCCAGGACTTTCCTGGCCACGGCGGAGCTGAGCATGTTGCCCCATGGCATGCGGTACAGCCCGTTGAGAACCAGCGTGTGGGTCTGATCGAAGGCCGAATAGCCGTAATCCCGGTCGAGGTCGTCGACATCCATCACGTTCGGGTTGACCGTCCGGACCTGCGAATTCGAGATAGCATCGGAATCAGAAAGCGTCTTCGCCAAGGTGTAAGAAGCCTGCAGTTGCAAGCCGCTTGACATAGCCTTCTGCAATTGCATCTGCCAACCGTTGTAGTTGGACCGCCCGGCGGTCCGCAACTGGGTGATATCGGTGAAGTTCGGGTTGTAGCGGGATGTGCTGCCATCCCAGTACTTGGTCCCGTCGGCCGCAATCAGCGGGATGTCGCCGTTGACGGCGGCCACGTAGGCCATGTCGTAGCCGTGCGACCCGACGTACCCGGTGCGGAAGCTGACCGTGGGCGTCAACTGGCGCTGAATCTCGAGGTTGTAGTGGATCATGGTGGGCGTGTCCGGGTTCGGTTGTATCGTGTCGTTGGCGCCACGGCTGATCGTGAACCCCTGGGATGCTCCTAACGGGAATGGAGGATTGTTAATATTGAATGTGCCGCCAAACTGCGCGTCACGCCCGTAGGAATACCACGTTCGTCCCAGCAGGTGATTGTGGAACACGCCAACGCCCCCGCGAATGGACGTGCGGCCGGTCCCGGTAGGATCCCAGGCCACCCCCACCCGCGGAGCAAGATTCGCCTTGGCTGGCACAAACGGGGGACCGATGGTGCCTACCGAATCGTTACGAACGTCAACCAGGCTCGCGTTCCTGCCGTTTACCTCGGTCGGCGCCGTCAGGAATTCATGCCGGAATCCCAGGTTCAGGGTCAGCCGCGGCGAAACCTGAAAGTCGTCCTGGACGAACCAGCCGAACATGATGCGCCGCCAGCCATTCTCCTGGCTAAAGCTGAATTCATCAAACTGCCCGACGGGCGTAATCCGGAACCGGCGGGCCCGCGCAGCCAACAGCGTTTCGAGGCCGGAAAATTGGTATTCTCCGCGGGTACGGCTGCCGGATGCGAGATTGAGCTGAATCCGCTGGAAGTCGACTCCGGTCTTGATGGTGTGCGCTCCGCGCACAATGCTGATGGAGTCCGTGGCCTGAAAGAGGTTCTGGATCAGAGTTTGCGGAGCCGCCGCACTGGTCCCGAATTCAGTGATCGCAGTGGCATCCGTCCCGGTGACCGCGCTAAACCGAATGGATCCGAAACCGGTGCCGGGGACAAAATCAAGCGATGGGTCCAGATCCAGAGGCCCGGAGGCCGTGGCCGGAGTGGTCCGATTGAACCCAAACCGGAACTCGTTCAGCGCAGCCGGCGAAAAGACGTGCGTCTGGCTCAAGGCGACAAAATGGTTGGTTCCCACTTTGGCGTCATAGAATGTCGGGCTGGTTCTTGGAGTTTGCGCCTCCGACGGGTTATACACATAGCGCCAATAGAAAGTATCGTTATCCCCGAGGCGGAAATCCATCCGCTCCATGGCGTAATCTTCTGTGGCGCTGGAACTGAAATTCTCCACAAACTCGCCCAGGCCATTTCCGTAGTTCCGTGCATTGGGCAAGGGCCAGATGTCGAGATAGGGCTGCATGGCGGGACTGACCGGAATGGGCTCGGCCTGGCCGGGAATAATGCCCCGCCGGGCGTCGGCGTCGGGCACGGTGGCGATCACTGTGAGGCCACGACGCTGCCGCAGCCCTTCATAGTTGGCGAAGAAGAACACCCGGTCCCGCAGCAGCGGCCCGCCTGCCGCGGCGCCGAACTGGTTCCGCCGGAACGGGGGCAGCTCGCCGGGGTTGAAAAAGTTGCGGGCATCCAGAACGTTGTTCCGGAGAAACTCATAGGCGCTGCCGTGAAACTCGTTGGTCCCGGATTTGGTCACCACGCTGATCACAGCGCCGGCGTTGCGACCGTACTCCGCGCTGAAGTTATGCGTCAGCACCCGAAACTCCCGGATCGCCTCCACGCCCAGATTCTGCTCGGCAGCACTGCCGGGGCCCTGCGTCGAGTGATCATTCGTCACCGTGCCGTCCAGCAGATAGGCATTCCCATCCGAGCGAGAGCCGTTGCTGGCCAGACGGTTCCCCCCACCCTGTTGGGGGTTGCGGGGTCCGGAAGGTTGATTGACGATCCCGGGCAGGAGCAAGGCCAGGTCATCAAAGCTTCTTCCGTTCAAGGGCAGCTCCGACACCTGAGTCGTGTCCACCAATCCGGAAAGCGTGGCGTTGGTGGTCTCCACCATCGGCGCCTCTCCGGTTACCTCCACCGTCTCCTGGACCGTCCCCACGCTCATCTGCAGGTTTACGATGGCTTCTCGTCCCACCGTTAGCGTCACGCCGCTTCGCACCTCGGTGCGGAACCCATCCAGTCTGGAGGTGACAGTGTAAGAGCCGAGCGGCAGATTCCGTGCTGCATAGCGGCCGGCTGCATCGGCAATAATGGTGCGAGAGAATCCGGTCTCTACGTTCCGGACTTCCAGCGTGGCTCCGGGTAGAACCGCCCCGGTGGTATCCACAACACGCCCGGAAATGGTTCCGGTCACTACCTGCGCCGATAGCAGCGCCGCACTCCACACCAGTACAAGCGCAAAGTACCCCATCCGATTTGCTAGTAACATATTTGTCTCCTCTCAGTTAGAAGTGACTCATTCGCCAAAGCAGCCCGGAAAATCAGTCATCACGGTCTGCACTCATTTTGTGCTGCCGGAATGGCAGACTAGCGGGCATCGAAATGCTCGTGCAGTCTCGGCTCTGACAAAGACCCTAACAGTCCAAGGTTCCCTTGAATTTCCCCGACTACTTCAATGTGAAGAAATACTCAACCCAGCAGGCGTAAATGCCTGCTACCAATGATGGACGCACCGCCCATCAACTACACAAAGACTTTTGAACAAAAATTGCTGCGCCCTAGACTTATTCGACGTACTCCTGGAAACGCACAATCCGCCCGTTCCTCTGGTTGACAAACCACAACGCTGGCGGATTCGCCGCCATGTCAATATCCACATTCCGCACGGCGTGGCCTTTGCTTGGCAACGGAAATTCCACCACCTGTCCTGTGTTGGCGTCCGCCTTCATCACCCGGTCACTGACGTGGGGCACCGCCCAACCGATCTTGCGCACAGCGTCTCCCACGGCATTGTACACGCGAGACCATGGCGTCAGCGCGTCATATTCAGTCACTGTGCCGGTCTGGGTATCAACGTAGGTAATCTTGGCGTGTTCCCAATCGCCATACCAAACGTTCTCTTCTCCGTCCAACGTCAGCCGGTGGGGATCCGCGTTGGGGGTGGGGGCTATGTACTCGACCATCTTCCGCGTGCCCGGTTCCGTCTTAATGACTCCGCCTTGTTCGCCGTGCTTCAAACTGTAGATATTGCCCTTGCTGTCGCACGCAAACCGCGATCCCTTGGTGTCGTGCTCCACGGCCTTCCCGGTCTCCGGATTCAAGATCCAGTGCTTGCCGAAAAGCGCGTCATCAATCCACACGGGGCCGTCCGGGTGGGCGGCGTGGCGGCAAACCCCCACCGTTCCCGTGCGGGCCCATTCCTGCGGGACATCCCACGAGCCGAGAAACTTCTCCGCTTTGACGTCAAACTTGACCGCGCGCCCGGACCAAAGCTGTCCCCCCCAGAGGTTTCCTTCGTGGTCCCAATTCAGCGTTAGAAAGCCCGGCGGGCGGTCGTCGCGTCCGGGAATCGGGTAGTCCTTCATTTCTCCCGTCTCGGTGTCAATCCTTCCAAAGTAATTCAGCCGCCATTCGGCGTACCAAACGTAGCGGCCGCGCGGGTCGACCAGCACGTCATGCGGCAGCGTCCACTCGCGCGCAATCTGGTACTCCGTGACCACGGCCCGGGTCAGCTCGCCCGTTGGCCGGGCCTGGAACTTGATGGGAAAATCCGGGCTCTCCGGTCCCCGAATCCGTGCCAGGTACTCGGCGATGGATTCATCATCGGTCCGCAGCCGCTCTTCGCCCGGCCGGAAATAGTCTTCCTCTCCCGGCTCGACGGTCCGCCCGCGCCGCCCCGGAGGAGAAATGTCCCCCACCGGAGTCGTCATGGCGGACTTCATTTTGGATACGATCAGCAGCCAGTCTTTCTCGGTGAAGCGGCTCTTGGCGATGTAGTAGGCCCCGTGGCACCCGTCGCAGCGGGAGAAGAGAGCCTCTTTTTCTTGCTGGGTGCCAGGGAAACTTTCCAGCAATTCAGAATTGCTGGCCTGCTCCACAAGTTTCATATAATCCGTTTCGGGCTCTACCTGAAAGTCCGCTGTGGTGCCGCTCGCCTCGGCTACGGTGATGTTCTCCTTTTCCAGCGTGCGGAACCCCGAAATCCGCGTGAAGACCAGATAGTTGCCCGGAGCCAGATTCCGGAAAGTGAACTGCCCCCGGCCGTCCGTCATGACATAGGTCGTAAACGTCGAATTGCCGCCACGAGCTCCGATGTAGGCGCCTTCGAGCGGCCCTTCCGCGGCCGTGACGGTTCCGCGGATGGAAAACCTCTCGGACGGGCTGGGCGCACTGCACGATACGATTCCCAGCAAGGTCAGGAACACAAATAAGAATTGATAGTTTCTGGTCATTCGGATTCCTCCCTTTCGCCCCGCTCGTACGAACCGGGCCGACCTCCTAGCGCCACGGATCGAGTGGGGGGTGGTCCTTGAGGTAATTCACGATCGACTCGATCTGCTCGGGCGTCAGCGTATTTCTGAAGGAGGGCATGTTGGCGCTGCCCTCCGCGATCCATTCGCTTACCGTCTGATCGTTCACCGGCTTGCCGTTCCGCAGTTTCTCACGTTTGAACAGATCCTGGAGGCTGGGAGCAAACTTGGCCTCCTGTCGGTTCAGGTAATGGCAGAGCGAGCAGCGCTCCTTGACGAGCCTCCAGGCTGGCGTCTCTTCGTGCGACGCGCGCGCCGGCGTCGCGGACCAGATCGCGGCGAGCAGGACCGGCAAACCGACGGTCAGCAGGCCCGCCGGAGAAATGGGGAATCGCCCCCACCGCCGGGTGCTGGTTCGGAATCGACAGCAGGTTGGTTCCATAGGACTTCTCCAGTCCAAAAATCTGCCTTCTACGCTGCGTCGGATTCTATGCCACGCTTCTTGAGCAAGTCAAGCCGAAAGCTGCTTCTTGTCAAAGCTCTTTAGAAATGTCCCCGAAAGCTGCTTCGTGCGATCCGGATTACTCCGTGTGTATTCCTGGAAGCGGACGATGGTTCCGTCTCTCTGGTTCATGAACCAGATTGCCGGCGGATTAGCGGGCAGCTCGATGCCGAGATTCCGTATCTGATACCCGCGGATCGGCAGGGGAATTTCGATGACTTGCCCCGTTTTCGCGCCTTCGCCATCCGATCGCTGTCATGCGCGATGCTTCCCGCTCCGGGCTGGCTTCGTCCGAGAGCGGCGACTGCAACGCCGGCGACGCAGCCGCCAGCCGGTTCAAGCCGCCTCAAAATTCCAGCAAAAGTAGTGCCCCAACTCGCGTCATTCGGTGTAAACTGGCTGCCAGGACGATGGCGAGTGAACTAAGGCGGCGCATGCATTGGTTGCCAGGCTGTACGGAGCAGAAGGAGAAGCTATGAGCCGAGTGGTCGGCATGTTTTTTCAAGCCGTGCTGATTCTGACTGCGATTGCTGTAGCGGCCGAACTGCGGGCCCTGCCGGCAGCGGCCCAAACCGCGGGCGCCTCCGCGGGAAGAGGAACGCCTCCACCGGCGGGCTGGCAGGAAAAATGGATGGGCATGTACGAACAGCAGGATCGAGAGGGGCAAAACGCACCGCCCGGCTTCAAGGTGGATTACCCGCCGGAGCCCGCCACCATCGAACTGATCGACTCCGTGACGCAGCCCTGGGCCAAGATGCGGCGGGAAGAAACCGTTTGGAATATCGAGGACTCCGCGCTCTGCCGGCCGCAAGGCACCGTTCGCAAAGACTCGTCGCTCGATTTCCAGATCGCGGTCTCGCCGGAGAAGATCACCCTGATCGGAGGGAGGGGAGGCAGCATCTACCTCGGCGGAAGCCGCAGGATTTACCTCAACCGCCCCCATTTGAAGAATCTGCCCTATACCTATCTCGGCGACTGGATCGGTCATTGGGAAGGGGACACGCTGGTCGCGGACGGGACCGGCTTCAATGAGAAGACCTGGTTCACGCGCGACCGCCAGCGCCATACCGAAGCCCTCCACATCGCCGAGCGGTGGCGATTTGTATCCAATGACGAATGGATCGAAATGAAAGCTACCATAGACGACCGGTTTGCGTTGACCCGCCCCTTCACCGTCACTCGGTTTTACAGAAAACTGCCCGACGACACCGCCCCTGACGAAGGAGTCTGCCTGGACACCCCGGAAGGACGACGCGCCTGGGTGAAGCTCTTCAAGCAGTCGCTTGAAGATTGGGATGAGGAGCGGAAGGGTGTTGGAGCAAAGGAATGAACGAGGAGCGGGTGCAATGAGGACAAGGTTATCGGAATCGAGCGGAACAGCCATTCAGCACGGCCTGATCGCCGCGGTGCTCGCTCTGAGCGCGCTTTCGGCGGCGGCGCAGACCCCCGTAGCCACCACGACCGCGGAGCGCCCGGAGCTGAAAGGCCCCGATTTCACCGGCGTCTACCAACTGGCTCCGAGCGGAGTTTCTCTTCCAGGCGGCCTCCGCAACCAGGGCAGCCCCGAGGAAGCTTCCTTGCAGCCATCGGCGCAGGCGACGGCTCGGTCGCGAGACCCGAAGGATGACCTGGCCAAACTCTGCATGCCGGTGGGTCCGTTCCGGATGATGGCCTGGGAGGGCAACAAGATTGATGTCTACCGCTCGCCCGGGCGCATCACGATGCTGTTTGAGAACTACTTTCTGGGCCACATGCGGACCATCTACCTGGACCGGCCGCACACGCAAGGGCCACGCCTGTGGGTCGGCGACTCGGTCGGGCGCTGGGACGGGGAGACGCTGGTGGTCGATACGAACCGGTTCAACGAGTATACGTGGCTCAATAGCGCGGGCGCTCCGCACAGCGAGGACCTGCGCCTCACGGAGCGCTACCGCCTGGTGGACGGGGGGAAATACCTGGAAGTCCGCATGACGGCCGAGGACCCGCAGGTTCTGACGGGTCCGTATACCTACACGCGCTACTACGAGCGGGTGAGCACGGAGATCCAGGAAGACATTTGCAACGACGATCTACAGACCGTGGTCGAATAGGATCGCGGACAGATCGGATGATGAGTTACAATAACAAACAGAGCAAGGTCGTCAGTCCGAAAGGGGAAAGGCAAAGGAGGCTCGAAAACTATGACGCGGAA
>Ga0326597_10006041_pt1 | contig 16653 bp, 14 predicted proteins | sample RVTome_12_FD_203789 | JGI IMG/M metagenome (GOLD analysis project Ga0326597, IMG submission 203789) | Soil microbial communities from uranium-contaminated site in the Upper Colorado River Basin, Wyoming, United States - RVT100D185 | ecosystem: Environmental > Terrestrial > Soil > Contaminated >...
TGGTGTTATATCCTTTATTGCTTTAATAGCCGCAGGAGTTGGTATAATGAATATTATGCTTGTTACCGTAACTGAGAGAACAAAAGAAATCGGCATTAGAATGGCAATCGGCGCTAAGCGAAGCAACATTTTAACACAATTCCTGTTTGAAGCAATTTTGCTATGTGAAATTGGCGGAGTTATTGGTATTGGTCTCGGAATTGCCGCGGGTAATATGCTTGGAGCTATGCTGAGCACACCGGTTTCTATCCCGTATGACTGGGTTGTAATCGGATTGATTGTTTGTTCGGTAATCGGTATTGCATTCGGCACCTACCCTGCCTTTAAAGCTGCAAAACTCAATCCCATAGATGCGTTGAGATACGAGTAATCTCTACTATTAAATATAGATTAAAATCTAAATTTTCTTGACATTTTAAAGATATATCCTTAACTTTACGAAACAATTTTAAAGGATTTGTTCAACCTGTATCTGCAAATAAAATTATTTCTTAGAACTGAGTTTATTGCTAAAGTAATTTGGGTATTGAATAATTTCCTTACAATGGAGTTCTATAGAAAAATTTGCAACAGGCTGTATTGGAAAAAACTCACCCCGCACACCGCTTCCTATAATACTCGGTTCTGGATGATAATATTTACCGCCTTATCAGCAATCTGGCTTGCATTTTATTATAATCCAAACGACCCGGCAAATTCAAATTCATCTGGATTTATAATTTTGCTGTTTGCGCTTGTATTCAAAAAATCCGGGATTTCGTTCAACACATTAATAAGAAACATATCTAAATCATTAAATCATAAAATTGATTTAATTACATACCATATTTTAGATTCTTCTAATCTCTCTCTCTGGCGTTCACGGGAAACATATTTAAAGACCTCTGCACTTCTAATCTAATTCACTTTTAATTTCGTTTTTGGCTGCCCGAGTTTAGGGCATAAACTAACATAATTGATTTTATGCTTAGCTTTTTTGAACACAATTGACAGTTAATGCAAGATAGCTTAATTAATAGTTCTTTTAAATACTGTGAGGAGATTGCAAAAAATCACTACGAGAATTTTCCAGTCGCCTCGCATCTGCTTCCGAGAGAAAAACGGAAATACATTTACAGCATATATGCATTTGCCAGGGCTGCCGATGATTTCGCAGATGAGCCGGGAATCGAGGGCGGGAAAGAAAAAAGACTGTCGCTGCTTGACGAATGGCATGGAAAGCTTAAGGATTGTTACAACGGAAAGATCTATGACCCGATTTTTATTGCTTTAAAGAAAACTGTTGATGATTGCAAAATTCCTATTGAACCGCTTGAGAATTTATTGAAAGCCTTCAGGCAGGATGTTCAGAAATCAAGATACGAAACATTTGAGGAGCTTATAAGCTATTGTACAAATTCTGCAAATCCTGTTGGAAGATTAGTTCTAATGATTTTCGGATGTTTTGACCAGGAGTTCTTTAAATATTCCGATAAAATATGCACAGCGCTTCAGCTGGCAAATTTCTGGCAGGATGTTGAGCTTGATTTAAAAAAAGGTAGGGCTTACCTGCCTGCGGAAGATTTGGTAAAATTTGGCTATAGTTACGATGAATTATTAGAAAAGAGGTACACCGAGAGCTTTAAGAAACTAATGGAATTTGAGGTCAATAGAACACAAGAATTTTTCGATGAAGGCAGAAAATTGATTGAATTAACAGCAAAGGATGAAAACCTAAATAAATTATCTAAAGAACTAAAGCTGACTTGGCTTGGAGGAACGGAAATTTTAAGAAAAATAAAAGAAATAAACTATGATATATTTAACAAAAGACCAAATATTTCAAAATTTGAAAAATTAAAAATATTTTTAAAATCACGTAGGGGTCAGGTCACCTGACCCGAGAAAAAAATTGACAAGGGAACCAATTGAAATAACGCAAAAGAGCAAAACGAACTTTCTGTATTCATTTTCACTACTGCCCAAGGAAAAGTACGAAGCGATAAACACTGTTTATGCTTTTTGCAGGCATACCGATGATATTGTTGATAACGAGCTTGAATCAACCGAAGTTAAATTTAAAAAGATTCGTGAATGGAGGGATGAATTCGAAAAAGCTTTAAATGGAAATTCATCTTATTTGATACTCAGACAGGTAAACAAGATAATAAAAAAGTTTAATATACCGGCTGAGCCGTTCTTCGGGCTTATCAAAGGAATGGAGGCTGATTTGCAGGTTTCCCGCTACAAAGACTTTGAAACATTGTACCAATATTGCTTCAGAGTTGCTGCAACGGTCGGACTTATGTGTATCGAGATTTTCGGTTATAAAACGGAAAACGCAAGGCAGTATGCAGTAAACCTTGGGATAGCCATGCAGCTTACAAACATACTAAGAGATATTAAATTTGATGCATTAAACGGAAGGATTTATATTCCCGAAGAAGATTTAAAAAGATTCGCATACTCGGAGGATGATTTGCTAAGTTTCAGGTATAACGATTCATTTATTGAGTTAATGAAATTTGAATGCGAACGGGCAAGGAAATATTTTGAGATAGCAAATGATTCGTTTCACAAAGACGATAGAAAACTTCTGTTCCCGGCCCGTATAATGCAGAAGATTTATTTCAATATTTTACTCAAAATCGAAAAGATGAACTATAACGTATTTCACAAAAAAGCAAAAATTTCAATGCTTAAAAAGCTTTATTATACATTTGGAGTGTTTGTGAAATACAAGCTGGCATATTAATGTCAAAAAGCGTTACCGTAATTGGCGGTGGTGTTGCAGGACTCTCAGCCGCGGTGTTCTTAGCATTTAAAGATTTTAAAGTTACTCTAATTGAGGCGTCTCCGAAGCTGGGAGGCAGGGCTTATTCGTTCTTTGACAATATCATAAGGGCTAATATTGATAACGGACAGCATATATTCGCAAGCTGGTACCATAACACATTTGATTTTTTGAAAATCACCGGTTCTTACAATAAATTAACATTCCAGAAACAATTGGAAGTTAAATTTATTGATAGCAATGCAAAAGAATACCTGTTTAAATGCCCAAAGCTCCCTCCTCCGTTTCATCTTATACTGGGGATATTAAAATACAAAGCCTTGGGGTTTAAGGATAAAATTGCTATAATCAGACTGGTTAATTCAATAAAGAAGAATAAAATATCTGATGCAAAGTTAAGAAAAATAAACACAGATAAATTATTTGAATTAACAAGCCAAACTGAACGATTAATTAACTTTTTTTGGAAACCTTTTATAATTGCTGTTTTCAATGCAAAACCGGAGGATACGTCAGCTTTCCTGTTCAGCGAAATTATTAAAGTGGGGTTTCTTAAAGAGGGAGGGTCAAATTTAGTATTACCAGATGGTTTTTTAAGCGAACTGTTAGTAGAACAGGCTATTGAGTATTTAAAAAACAAGGACTGTGAAATAGTTATAAATAAAAAAATAGCCGGAATTAACTTTGAAGGTAATAGTGTAACTTCATTAATATTTGAAGATAGCACCGAAATTAAAAGTGATTATTATGTGAGTGCTGTTCCGTTCTTTGATTTTAAAAATTTGGTCGGAGAGGATATTTACAGCGGTGATTTTAATCAAGTTGAGGGCTTAAAACCCTCCCCTATTGTAAATATTCATATTAAATATGATAGAAGTATTAATGATATCTTCAATGAGCGATTTGCAGGATTATTAAATACTCAGGTTCAATGGATTTTTAAAGTCTCAAGTGACCAGATTTGCCTTGTAATAAGCGCCGCAAAGGGTATCGCTGAAATGAATAAGGAAGAAATTATAAAAATTGCAAAAGATGAGCTTGATAAATGTATCCCCGGTTTTAAAAATTTTAACATTAAAGGTGCAAGAGTAATAAAAGAAATGAGAGCAACATTTATGCCGGATTCCAATTCGCTTAGCTTGAGACCTGAAAACAGAACTAAATTCAGCAACTTCTTCATTGCCGGTGACTGGACTAATACAGGTTTTCCAGCAACAATAGAAGGAGCGGTAAGTAGTAGTAAGAAATGCGTAAACGAAATATTAAAATCATAAAAGTTTAAAATAATTAACAAAATATCCGTAAAATCGGATTACCTAAAGGAAGGGTAAACAACATGGAAAATTTAAATCAAAACGGAGCAACAACAGAAACTCCCGTCGGGATAAATCTAAAAAAGACGGAAAGCAAGGAAGCCGAAATCCAGAGACTGCTCCTTCAGGAGAGAATGAGGCTTGAGAAAGAGTACGGAGTTGAATCAAAACCCATCGACCATTTTAAAAGACCATTCGAAAGAATGTTTACAAAAGATGAACGGGCAAACACGACTATTTTATTCGGCGGTTTAACTTGGAAACATGAAAAGCTAATAAAGGGTGTTCTGCTGGGACTCGGCTACAATGCAAGCGAGATACCCGTTCCCGATAAAAAAGCATTTCAATTAGGAAAAGAATACGGCAATAACGGGCAGTGTAATCCAACTTATTTTACAGTTGGTAACCTTGTACAATATTTACAGAGTTTAGAGGCGCAGGGATTAAGTAAGCAGGAAATAATTGATAATTATGTTTTCTTTACAGCGGGCGCATGCGGTCCATGCCGCTTTGGAATGTATGAAGCCGAATATCGCCTTGCATTAAGAAATTCCGGCTTTGGCGGGTTCAGGGTCCTTATTTTCCAGCAAACGGGCGGCTTGGAACAGGAAGAAGTGGAAGCAGGACTCGAAATGAATCTTGACTTCTTCCTTGGTATTATTAATGCAATGAACATTGGAGATATTATTAATGACGTTGCTTATCAAATAAGAGCATTTGAGGTTAATTCTGGTGAAACCGATAAGGTGCTGGATGAATGCATGGAAATGATGTATCAAAGAATGAAAGAAAAAAAATATTTCAACTTCAACGGACTTATTGGCGATATAGTCGCAAAGGTTCCCGGCTCATCTTATATTTCAAGATTTGTTGAGCAAAAGATGAGTGATTACTATCTTGAAACGGTTAGAGAAATAAGAAATAAATTCAATGATGTGAAAGTTGACAGAACCAAGGTTAAGCCAATTTGCAAGGTTACAGGTGAATTCTGGGCACAGACAACCGAGGGAGACGGCAATTTCAATATGTTCCCCTTCCTTCACAGGGAAGGCGCACAGCTGCTTGTTGAGCCAATTGCCACGTGGATATTATATATGCTTCACCAGGCAAAGAACATGTACCACGATAGAAAAGGTTTGAAGGAAGGTGAAGAAGCGCCGAAAGCAACACAAATTTTGAAAAAGATGAAGATGTATAAAGATTACAAACAAACAGTTGCAATATTAACGATTGCTGAAAAAGTGTTTGAAAAAGAATACAACAGGATAAGAAAAGAGTTTAATAATCTTCCGCACGCTTTGGCAAACCAGCTTGAAATGCAGCGCCTTGGACATCCTTTCTACAACTCAAGAGTTGAAGGCGGCGAAGGTCACTTAGAAATCGCTAAGAACATATATTATGTGAACAAGGATTTATGCCACATGGTGCTTTCATTAAAGCCATTCGGATGTATGCCTTCAACACAGTCAGACGGTGTTCAGTCAGCAGTTACATCAATGTTCAAGGATATGATATTTATCCCGATTGAGACCTCAGGCGAAGGGGATATCAACGCTCATTCAAGAGTGCAAATGGCTCTTGGCGAAGCAAAAGCTAAAGCTAAGACAGAGTTCAAGAATACACTTGATAAAATCGGCTACTCACTGGAAGAAATTAAAGCTTATGTTGATGCACACGACGAGCTTACAAGACCGTTCTATATAGTTCCTCATACAAAAGGTGTTGTAGGGGTCGCTGCTAACTTTATATTGCACGTTGCGGAAAGAATGAGAAAAGAAGGAATAAAACCCGTAACTAAAATCACTGAAGAAGTTGAAGCTTAATTTTTTCTAAAATTATTGAACTTAAAAAGTTTATAAAAAAATGTCAAATCAAAAATCTCCGCTTTATATTGGTTTTGATGTCGGCTCAACGACTGTTAAGGCAGTTGTTATGAATGTAGACGAGGACAAAATCCTTTGGTCAGATTACCAGCGCCACGATACCAAACAGCCGGAAAAATCATTGGAACTGCTTAAGGATTTTGAATCAAAGCTCGGTAAAGATGCTCTTGAAGGCGCAAGGATATTCATCACCGGTTCAGGCGGCTCAGGTATCGGCAGGCATCTTGGAGCTAAATTCGTTCAGGAAGTGAATGCTGTATCATTGGCGGTTGAGAAATTCTACCCGAAAACACTTTCTGTAATTGAGCTTGGCGGACAGGACGCTAAAATTATCGTATTCAAGGAAGACCCTGAAACAGGAAAGAAAAAGAAAATTCCTTCAATGAACGATAAATGCGCGGGCGGAACCGGAGCTGTTATCGATAAAATTAATGCCAAGCTTAGAATTCCGGCAGAAAAGCTTTGTCAGATGGGTTATATGGGATTTAAACTCCACCCCGTTGCCGGTAAGTGCGGTGTATTCGCTGAAACCGATATTAACGGCCTCCAGAAATCAGGTGTTCCTGCCGATGAGCTAATGGCAAGTCTTTTTGAATCAATCATACAGCAAAACCTTTCCGTTTTGACGCGCGGACATACTCTAAAACCTGAGGTTCTACTGCTTGGCGGGCCGAATTGCTACATCGAAGGAATGAAACAGTGCTGGAGAGCAAATATTCCTAAAATGTGGGATGAGAGAAACGTTGAGTATGATAAATCAAAGCCGATTGAAGAATTAATTCGAGTACCCGAAAATGCGCAGTATTTTGCTGCAATCGGAGCAATCGAATTCGGCAAGGAAGAAGAGCCCAATGTTGGAATTTATAAAGGATATGAACAATTGGAATGGTATATCACAGTCGGACGTGATGAGGAAAAAGCCAAAATGATGAAGCTGATGGGCAGCGGAGGTTTATATAAGGATGACGACGACCTTGCAAGATTTAAAGATAAATATAAAATTCCAAAATTTACCCCGGCGGAATTTAAACCCGGTGAAGTTGTTAGAGGATTTATTGGATTAGACGGCGGTTCTACATCTACTAAAGCTGCGTTAATATCTGAAGATAAACAGGTGCTGGTGAAATCGTACCAGCTTTCAAAAGGCAATCCTATTGAAGATACAGTTGAAATATTGCAGGCGTTAAGAGACCAGGTTGAGGAACAAGGTGCTACTCTCGAGGTTCTTGGAATCGGAACAACCGGTTATGCAAAAGATATACTCAAGGACGTCTTGCACGGAGACGTTGCACTAGTAGAAACCGTTGCACATACTGAGGCAGCTTTACATTTCTATCCCGATACAGACGTAATTGTTGACGTAGGCGGACAGGATATTAAGCTAATCATTTTGGACCAGGGACGTGTTAAGGATTTCAAGCTTAATACCCAATGCTCAGCGGGCAATGGTTATTTCTTGCAGTCAACCGCACAGGGGTTCGGATTTAAAGTTGAAGAATTTGCTGATATTGCATTTTCTGCAAAACAATACCCTTCGTTCGGTTACGGGTGCGCGGTGTTTATGCAGTCTGATATAGTTGATTTTCAGCGTCAGGGCTGGAAACCAGAAGAAATTATGGCAGGCCTATGTAACGTTTTACCGAAAAACATCTGGCTTTATGTTTCACAGATTCCAAACCTGGCAAAGCTTGGTAAAAATTTCGTACTGCAAGGCGGAACACAGCACAATTTAGCTGCAGTTAAATCCCAGGTTGATTTTATTACTGACCGATTCAAAGGGAGCGATGTTGAAGCAAATGTATTCGTCCACAAGCATACCGGTGAAGCAGGTGCCATCGGATGCGGGATAGAAGCGGCAAGGTTATACGCAAACGGAATGAGAACCCAGTTTATTGGGCTTGACCAGGTTGCAAAAATCAAATTTAAAACCACCAGAAACGAACAGACAAGATGTTATTTCTGTAAAAATAAATGCCTTAGGACATTTATTGATGTTGCAACTGATTCCAAAGCAATGGAATTCATTGAAAATCCAGTAGTTGAAATACCAAAGGAAAAAGTTGTTAACCCTGATTCAAAAGTATCGATGGTGGAAGGAACTCAGCGCCTGATAATTGCTACATGCGAAAAAGGCACTGTCGAAGACCTTAGCTCAATGAAAGATATTAAAAAAGGATTAGACTCAATAAAAGACGCTACTCCGAACCTCGTTGAAGTAGCTGCTGTTGAGGTATGGAAATCTCATATGCCTGCAAAAGTTAAGGATGAAATTCCGGTTCCCACAAAAATGCAGGAAATCAAATTAAAAGTGGATAAAAAAGCTAAGGCGGAATTTGATAAACGTGCTGAGCTGATGAAAAATCGAGACAGAGTTGTAATAGGCATACCCAGAGTCCTCAACATGTATCAGCATACACCCTTCTTTACTGCTTATTTTGAATCACTTGGTATTAACCCCGGCAATATTGTGTATTCAGAATATACCAGTGAGGAGCTGTACAAAGAAGGTGCAAAACGCGGAGCGATTGACCCGTGCTTCCCTTCAAAAATTGGAATACCTCACATACACAACTTAATGTATAAAATACATAAGAAGAAAAAGCTTAATTATATCTTCTTCCCTATCGTAGATACGATGCCTTCAGATTTAATTTATGCGCAGGAACATCATGCCTGCCCGACAGTTACTGCAACTTCAGAGGCAGTCAAGGCAGCGTTTATTAAGGAAAGCGACCTGTTTAAGGAACATGGAATCGAATATGTTAACACTTATTTAAGAATGACCGAACCTAAGCTTTGCGCAAGGCAGATGCATGAGGAATGGAAAGATAAGCTGGGACTCTCTGAGGAAGAAAACAACAGGGCGGTTGATGAAGGATTTAAAGCATATTATAAGTTCGTGGATAACCTGAAAAGAAAATCACGCGAAGCAATCGATATGCTTGAAAAGGAAGATAAGCTCGGCATAGTCGTTCTCGCCAGACCATATCACAACGACCCCGGTGTTAATCATGAAATACTTGAGGAATTCCAGAAACTTGGATACCCTGTTTTCTTCCAGGATGTGCTCCCTACCGATGAAGATATGCTTGAAAGGTTATTTGGCGATGAAGTCCGCGCGGGAATTATAAAGGGATACATGGATGTAAGCGACGTATGGAAGAACTCATACAGCGAAAACACAACTAGGAAAGTGTGGGCTGCCAAATACACGGCAAGACATCCGAACCTAATTGCACTTGAGCTGTCGTCATTCAAATGCGGGCATGACGCGCCAATTTACACTGTTGTTGAGGAGATTGTCTCCAACAGCGGAACACCGTATTTCTCATTTAAGGATATCGATGAAAATAAGCCGACCGGTTCATTTAAAATCCGTATTGAGACTATTCACTACTTCCTCAAACGCTACCGCGAAGATATGCTTGCAAAAAAGAAAAAAGTTTCTTCAATTGATGAAAAGATGAAAGAGTTTGAAGAAAAAATCAGGATGCAGTACGAATTGCGGGAGAAGCTGGACGGTATTCACAAGCAGCAGGGAACCGGGAAGTATCATAATGGCAGCTTAAACGGCAATGCAGTTGAAATCGATTTAAGCAAAGTTACAAATGACAATGGTAATGGAAAAACAAGTGATATTAAAGAAATTGAGGAAGTAACGGCATAATATTGGATTATGATGTTTTTTTGCAGGGACGCAAAGTATGCGTCCCTTTTTTATTATTGTAAAAACCTATATAATTCAACCTTTGTCGGAGCTAAATAATATGTCATATTAAATTCCTTTTCATGCTTGTCGCTTAAGTCCATTATGTAATTTCTATAATTTGTCGTATCAACGGAACTGAAATCAATAACTAACCAAAACCTTTCAGGTCTCTGAGTATTAATGGAATCGAGTATTTCATTCCACCCGTACCTTATATGAACAGTTTTCGGAATTTTTAAACCATCCTGTTTTTTATAGTAATCTATAATCCATCCGTAATAATGCGGCTCAACATAGATTCTGTCTCCTTCTTTATATTCAGAGTTAATTTGTTTAATCAGTTCCCTGTAATCATCATTTTTAAATTTAAAGCTGTAGTGAATGTTAATTCCGTAAATGTTAACCAAAGCAAAACATCCTATAACTCCGATTGTTAAAATTTTACTGTTCCATTTTGAAATTCCGTAAACCAAGAAAATCAGTATGTAAGGAATGATTATACTAAGATACCTATAAAACTCAATTTTTTGATTGAATGATATTATTCCGGCAATAGTTAAGGGAACGAAAGAAAGCAGTAATATCAAAACAACTGTTTTGTCTTGTAAGCCGATTTTATTTTTTAAAAATAATCCAACAAAAGCGGTTACCAAAAATAAAGAAATTAATATCGATATGTATCTCACCAAGTCTAAATCTGTATAATGGTAATACAAACCGAGATTCATATCTTTTATGTAATTAAAGTATTCTCTTAGAACCTGGAAAAGACTCTGAGAACCCCTCCACCTTTGCCCCCTGCTAATATGTTCTATAAATTTCGGCAGCCAAAATAAATAGACTACAATAACTGATAAAAAAACAATAAAATACAGTTTATATTTCTTTAAATTAAATCTGAAAAGATATAATAAATAAACAAGCTGTGTGGTTAAAATAAGAAACGAGAAATAATGAGTATATAATGCAGATACAATAAAAAAAACATATAAGTAAAAACCTTTATCTCTAAATAATCTATCGATATTTAGTTGTTTATCAATCAATTTTATAAAAAAATAAATTGAGCCAATGTTCAGAAACAAGTTCATGGCTGCCATTCTTGCTTCCTGTGAATAATATAAATTTAATGGTGAAACCGAATATAATATTAAAACTGTAAACGAGTTAACCGGAGTCAATACCCTTTTGCATAAAGGGTAAATAAAAAAAATTGCTGCACTTGAGAAAATTGCCGAAAGTATTCTCATTGAAACTACTGAGTCACCGAAAACAAAATTCCACAGTTTAAGTATAAAGTAGTACAAGGGTGGATGTATATCATTAGATGTTCTTATAATTATTTCATAAAAGGATTTCAAAGTTAAGTGCCATGAAAAAACCTCATCAAACCAAAGGTTTTTTTGGTTTATAAACGCGAGCCTTAATGAAAAACAAAAAATAAAAATTATAAATAAGAGCAGTCTTTCAGATTTTCTGCTCATTCCCCTATTAATTGTACTATGACTTTCCTGGTTCGTGGTCTATCGTCAAAATCAATCAAAATTATCTGCTGCCATGTGCCTAAGAGCAGCTCGCCATTTATGAATGGAATTGTCTGTGAACATCCGAAAAGCGTAGAGCGCAAGTGTGAATGCCCGTTATGGTCACCCCAGGTATCATTATGATGATATTTTTGTTTTGAAGGAATGAATTTGTCAAGCATTTCAGGTAAATCCTTCTTTAAACCGGGCTCGTATTCAATAGTGCTGATTGAGGCTGTAGAACCGACGACAAAAACATTCGCATTGCCGTGTCTAAGGTTATGGGAAGCGAGATTATCTCTCACATTTTCGGTAATGTTGACGATGTCGCAATTCCCTTTGGTTTTTATAACATGCTGTTCGGTAATTATTTTCATTTAAACTTATTATTTTAACTTATTATAGTTTAAAATAATGTTTATCCCCTTTAACACAGTATTTTCAATATAAATTGTTTTAAATGAAAGTTTATTTTGTATTTTCTTCGCATTTCCTCCGGTAATTATAACTTTAAACTCTTTTTTCAGCTCTTTTTTAATTGAGCTTATAATTCCTTCCGTCGCATATAAAGCATAATTCATCAAACCCGAACGAATCGCATCCTTTGTATTTTTACCTATTAAGGATTTTTCGAATTTAAAATCACTCTTTTTTAAAAGTGGAAGCTTTCCTGTATTTAAATTCAGCGCTTTTGATGAAGTTTCTATACCGGGTGCTATGATCCCACCTATAAAATCAGCATTTTTAAGAACCACATCATAAGTATTAGCGGTACCAAAATCTATAACTATTACATTCTCGTTCTTTTTAAAATATTCAAATCCAAAAACTGAATTACAAATCCTGTCGGTTCCCAGTGAAGCAGTCTTTTCGATTTTAAGCTTAATTGGTAAATTGATTCTATTGCTAATAAATAAAGGTTTAGTCTTAAGATAAATTGCTACAAAACTATTCCAGAATTCATTTTTCGAGGGTACCACGGATGAAATTCCGGCACTTTTAATTTTACCGGAATACTTTTTCAAGTATTTCTTACATATAGAAACACTGTCAAAATTATTAGTTGAAATATTAAAATTTTCAACTTCCTTTTGACCAGAAAAAACCGCCAAATGAGTATAGCTATTTCCAATATCTACTGCAAGATTCATGATAAAGTAAAAACGCTCCGATGTTCATCGGAGCGTTATTTTAATAAACTCTCATTATTGAAATTATCTGCTTAATTCAAGTTTTTTTATTTCATCCCTAATTGATGCAGCTTTTTCATAATCTTCATTTTCAATCGCTGACTTCAAATCGGATTGCAGTTTATTCAATTTTTTAGTGTAAGGGTCTGTTGCCTCTTCGGAAAGCCCTGAAGACTCCGGCTGTTTAAATATGTCGCTTTCAGACCCTTCTTCATCACCATCTTTATCGGGTACAAATGCTACCTCATTCATAACTTCTTCGGAAACGTAAATCGGAACTGAAAATTTTAATGCAAGAGCAATTGCGTCTGAAGGCCTGGAATCTATTTCATCAACACTGCCCACATCCATTTTAATTTTAGCAAAAAAAGTACCGTCTCTCAACTCATTAATATAGACATAAGAAATAGAGAAACCAAGCTGTTCAATGACATTCCTTATTAAATCATGAGTTAAAGGACGAGGAGGCTTAATTCCTTCAAGTTCCAAAGCTATGTGCTGAGCTTCAAAGCTCCCGATGATTATAGGTAATCTTCTGTCACCTCCAATTTCCTTAAGAATCAGTGCATAACCTCCGCCGCCTGGAGCAGGTGTAGGCGACAATCCTAATATATCTACCTGAACTTTATCGTTATCCATTAAAAAAAGATTTCCTTAATATAAAAAAATAATAATTAATTTGATAATACCTTTTTAAATTCTTCTGCTAGTGCGGGAACAATTTCAAGAGCATCGCCAACTATACCATAATCAGCAACTTGAAAGATTGGAGCGTCTTTATCCTTGTTGATTGCAACAATACACTTCGATGAAGACATACCTGCAAGATGCTGAATTGCCCCGCTTATTCCCACGGCAATATACAGGCTCGGTGATACTGTTTTACCTGTTTGTCCGACCTGGTCAGAATGCGGTCTCCACCCCGCATCAACAATCGCACGTGAAGCACCCGCCGCACCTCCCAATACTTTTGCGAGTTCTTCAACCAGGTAATAGTTTTCAGGTCCTTTCAATCCTCTTCCGCCTGATACAACAATATCGGCTTCGGTCACATCAAGTTTTTCATCACTTACGACAACTTCCTTTACTTGAACACTAAAATCTGAGTCGCTTAAGTCAATTGACAGTTTCTCGACTTCGGTATTAACCCCATTAACCTTAGCAGGTTTAAATACATTAGGTCTCAAAGAAAACATTTTTACAGGTGAATTAATTTTAACGTCTATAAATGCTTTACCTGCATAAACAGGTCTGGTTGCAATTATGTTTCCATTTTCTGCCCTTATATCTGTACAATCCACCGCCAAACCCGCATCTAATTTTGCCGATGCTCGCGGTGATACGTCCTTACCCATTGCTGTTGCTGAAAGTATAATAATGTCTGCTCCATTTTGCTTCGAAACCTCTGATAAAATCTTAGAATACGCTGTAGTTGAGTATTTCTCTAATCTTCCATCTTCAATGATGAAAGCCTTTTTAATTCCGTAAGCACCTAATTCACCGGCAACCTTTAAAACCTCGCTTCCAATTAACAAGGCTTCGATTTCGTTTCCCAATTCATTAGCAATTCTTAGTGCGGTACTCGCTGCTTCAAATCCGGAATTCTTGATTTTATTATCACGCGATTCAACGAATACCAGAACCTTGCCCATTAAATAACTTTTGCCTCCTCCCGAAGCAGCCTCACAAGTTCAGGTACAGCAGATATATCTGTTCCAACAATTTTACCTTTAGGTTTTGGCTTTGGCAAGCTCATTGACAATGTTTCAATCTTATTTTCAGTATAGGTTGGCTGCTTTTCTTCAATAGCTTTTGATTTAGCCTGCATTATACCTTTTAAGTTTGGATATCTGGGTTCATTCAATCCTCTTTGAGCGCAAATAACAACAGGCATTGTGGATTCTACAACTTCCTTTCCGCCTTCAATTTCTCTCTCTGCCTTAACTTTATTTCCCTCTACGGTCAACCCTACAACAACACTAATTGAGGGCAATCCAAGCATTTCAGCAACTAGAGAACCAACCTGATTATTATCATAATCAATCGACTGCTTACCGCATAATATTATATCAGCGTTAATATCTTTTAAAACGTCAACCAGATTCCGTGCAACAGCAAACGAATCCATTTCAGTTTCACTTTTAATCAATATTCCTTTTTCAATACCCATTGCATAAGTCTTTCTAATAACTTCTTTTACGCTTTCCTTTCCGACTGACAATACAACAGTTTCCCCGCCTAATTTTTCTTTCAATCTCAAAGCCTCTTCAACTGCGAATTCATCATAGGGATTTATTATGTATGTAACGCCCGAAGGGTCAATTGATTTCCCGTCGGAGCCGATTTTAACCTTTGTAGTAGTATCAGGCACATAAGAAATACATACTGCAATTTTCATTAAAACTATCGTTTTCCTTCCTGTTTTAGCAAAAATAACTTAATATTGTCATAGTTTCAATTAATAAAAAAGTCTTTACAAAATTAGGTAGTGTTACGTTTTCACTCCATTAATTGTCATTCCTGCGAAAGCAGGAATCCATACAGGTATTTAGGGTGGATTCCGCCTGCCTGCAGCAGGCAGGCATCAAGTGCGGAATGACAAAAAGTGGGGCAGAATCAAAACGTAACACTACCTAAAATTACTTTTTATATTTTTTCATCATATCTTCCATTTCCTTGGTCTTTTCTTCCAAACCTTTCACTTTATTCTTCATGTTTTTCATATCTTTCATATCCTTCATCATATTACCGGCGTCCATGTAACTTACATCAGAGGGCGGAGTAAAAATATCGTCGGAGAAGTCAGCATCAGTTTCAAATTTCTTTGCAACCATAACCATTTTGTCGTCCTTGCCACTGAACTTTAGCGGTACCATATCTTTGTAAATACTGATTTGATAACTTTCGTCCTTGGCTTTATAAATATCACACATTTTCCCAAGGATTTCCTCCTGCCCTATTTTATCCATATTTTTAAGCTGTTCTTTGAATGTTAAGGCATCGAATTCATCTTCTTTTTTTGATTTACTGAACTCATCGCGTTTATATTTCATTCCTGTTTTCATTCCTCCAACCTCGCTAATTATATAAACATATTCTCCGCCGTCAAAATACGCTGTCGCCGAAATTTTCATATTCTTCATTTCCATTTGGCTGGTCGATTTTGATTTCTTGTTATGATAATAAGCATCAACTGTGCCGTTCATGCTCCCGCTGATTTCAAACTGGACATGAATTGGCGAGCTCTCGGATATTTTATCCAAATCTCCCGATTTTTTGTCATCGGAGGATGATTCCTTTTTGTCACCTGAAGTTGTTCCATCATCCTTTTTTCCGCAAGCCTGTACAAGTGCAAAAGATAAAAATAATACAAATAAAAAATTTAAGAATAATGCGTTAACTATCTTTGATTTTTGCATGTTAGTTTAATTTTTAAAAGTTAATTGGATATTATTTTAAATTTATTAAATCCGGCTTTAAAACATATTGAATAGGGTCTGCAATTCCTGCAAGCTGGAAACCTCTAAGCCTTAAAGCGCAGGAATCGCACTCCCCGCAGGCTTTATCTTCATTCTTGTAGCATGACCATGAAAGCTCAAACGGAGCACCCAGTTCAGCTCCTTTTTTAACAATTTCAAATTTTTTTAGGTGAATTATTGGTGTTTCAATCTTTATATTTGTTTCGGGTTTTGTTCCAAACTCAATAACTCTGTTGAAAGCATCATAAAATATTTCCCTGCAGTCAGGGTAACCGCTTGAATCCTCCTCTACAGCGCCTATAAAGATTTTAGATGCGCCAATTACTTCCGCCCAGCTTACCGCAATTGATAGTATATTAGCGTTCCTAAACGGAACATACGAAGTTGGAATTCCTTTATAATTCAAATCGTTCTTTCTTACTTCAATTTTATTATCTGTGAGTGATGAACCGCCTATTTGAGAAAGATACTCGACGTTTGCGACTAACTTTTGTTTAACTTTGTAATAATCGGCAATGTCATTAAATGCCCTCAGCTCACGCTTTTCGGTTCTATGACCATAGTTCAAATGTAAAAATGCAATATTATACTGCAAATGTGCAATAGCTGCCGTTACTAAGGAATCCATTCCTCCGCTTACTAATACAATTGATTCGGGCTTTTTGTTCTTCAAATTGTTATTTGAAATAATTTTAACCAATCGGGATAATTAACTTTTACATCAGTCAACTCGACTCTATCTATTTTAATTCGTAATTCAAAATTCATAATTGAATTCACACT
>Ga0326597_10006042_pt1 | contig 16649 bp, 16 predicted proteins | sample RVTome_12_FD_203789 | JGI IMG/M metagenome (GOLD analysis project Ga0326597, IMG submission 203789) | Soil microbial communities from uranium-contaminated site in the Upper Colorado River Basin, Wyoming, United States - RVT100D185 | ecosystem: Environmental > Terrestrial > Soil > Contaminated >...
TCGGCGGGCTTGAGCGCAGACAGCCGATGCTCGGGTTCGTTCTTATGCGGCTTGAAGTAAGCGAACAGCGAGAGTACAGCGATTGCCGCCAGCAGCGCGACATTGAGCCATAGCCGGTTTTTCATGTCCTTCGGCGACGCCACCAGATGAGGACACCGGTGGACGCGAATGCCAGTGGCAGGAAAATCAGAAAACCGAACAAAATCAGGTACTGTTGGCCGCGCCCGAGTACGAGATTGCTGTCGAGCGACGGCCGCGGCTGGATCGCGATCAGCGCCTCGTCGCCGGCGAGCCAGTTGACGATGTTGACGCCGAGATCGAGGTTGCCGCCAAGCCCGAGGGACGCGTTGGAGAGGAAGCCGCTGCCGCCGATCACTACCACGCGCTGCGTGCGGTCGTTGACGCTGCGCTCGAGCGCGATCGCGATGTTGACCGGCCCCGGTATGTCGCGCGTTTTGTCGAAGGTAATCTTGGCGTCGAGCTTGCCCATTGCGACCCAGCCGCGTGGCGCGACTTCGATCAGCCGCGTCGCGCGCCACTCGCTGTTTTCGTTGACGCCGATCTGGCGCGCGTACGGGAAAACGGTATTGAGCTTAAAATCGCCAAAAATCGGATGGCGGCCATAACTGGTCGCGCTCGCGAATACCGGCGGTCCGTTGCGCGGCTGCAGTGTCGGATCGACGACCGTGCCCGGTCCGAGCACCAGGCCGAGCAACTCGGCGACCGGCTGCAATCCGCGCAGAGGCTCGGGATCGATCAGCCACAGCAGATTGCCGCCTTGCTGCAGGTACTGCTTGATTTTTTGCACTTCAGCGCTCTGCAGATCGACCTGCGGATTCGCGATCACCAGCATGCTGGCGTTGGCCGGCACGTCCTGTGCGATGGCAAGATTGAGGCTGTTGGTCTTGAAGCCCTTGACCGTGAGTTGCTTGCCGAATTCGCCGAGATCGTGATTGGCCATGCCGTTCAGGCGCTGTTCGCCGTGGCCCTCGAGCGCCATCACCAGGCGCTCGCTCGAGCGCGCGAGCCGTACCAGCGCGTTGATAAACGCCTGCTCGTGGTAGTCGGTGAGATGCTCGCTCCTCCGGTTGTACTCGAGCACGGATTCGCCGTTGACGCGAATGCCGGCCGCCTGCGCGAGCTTGGGTTCCTCGCGTGGATCGACAAACGTGACGCTCAGGTCGGGTTTGAGGCGCTGGTACGGCGCCAGGAAGTCGCGTATCAGCTTGCGCGCGCCGCCACGCAGATCCTGGCGGGTGGCAAACGCGGTGACCTTGATCGGTCCCGTGAGCTTCACCAGCACTTCGCGCGCCGGCTGCGACAGGGTGTTGCGGGCATTTTGCGTGATGTCACGCTCGGCGCGATACTCCTGCGCGAGAAACGCAGCCAAGGCCACCAGCGCGATCAGCAGCACGACGAAAATGCCGTTCTGCACCATGAGCTGCGACCGAAGCTTCGACGTTACCTGCATGCGTTAGCCTTGCAGCCGCACCGCGTCGAGGCGGCGGATGGTCAGAATCAGAAACGTCGCGATCAGCAGCAGCAGGCACGCGATTGCGTAGCTGTCGATTACACCTTTGCCGAACGGCTCGAAGTTCTTGAGCGGGGACAGCACTTGTGCGAGTGCCGCCGGCACTTGCCAGCCGCGGCCGCGCAAGCCTTCGGCTGCGGTCTCCCCGGCGAGCAGCATGCCGAGCAGCAGGCTGAACGCGATCATCGCCGCCGCCAGCGGCTGCGCGGTCAGGCAAGAGGCATAAAGCGCGACGGCCGCGAAGCACGCCGCGAGCAGCGCGACGCCGATAATCAGGCTCGCCAGCAGTCCGAAATCAAGGCGCCCGCCGAGCAGCAGTGCCAGCGGCATCAAAGTGGCGATGCTAACGATCAGCAGCAGGAACGCGACGAGCCCGACGAATTTGCCGAGCGCGATTTCAGTCATCGAGAGCGGCGCCGACACCAGGAACACCATGGTCTGGTTGCGCCGTTCCTCGGCGATCAGCCGCATGGCCAGCAGCGGCACCGCGAACAGCATCACCACCGCAATGGTCGAAAAAAGCGGCGCGACCACCAGCTCGGTAATGCCGGGCGGGTTCGGCACCTGGATCAGCTGCGACTGGATCTGCATGAAATCATCGAGCCGTTTCAGGAAGCCGAAGGCGAGGATCAGCTGCATGAAGGTGAGTATTACCCACGCGAGCGGAGAAGCGAACAGCGCTTTGAGTTCCTTGCCGGCAATCGTGAAGATCATGGTTGATCTTCCTTTTGCGTGAGGTGCACGAACACGTCTTCCAGGCTCGACTGCGCCGGCGCAAGCTGGTAGAGCCCCCACGATTCCTTGACCGCGCGCCGCACCAGCTCATCGGTCGGGTCCGCGCCGTTCGCGAAGCTCAGGCGAAACACGGTTTCCGACGCGGCTTCGGCGCCCGCCACACCGCTGATCGCGGCGAGTTCCGATACCGCCGGCGGGTGCCTGAGCCCCAGCAGCACCATGCGCCCGCCGTGGAATTGCTTGAGGCCGGCGATCGAGTCGCTGAACACGGTGGCCCCGTGATGCAGGATCTGCACGCGGTCGCACACGCTCTCGACTTCGGGCAGGATGTGCGTCGACAGTATCACGGTGTGATTCGCGCCGAGCTCGCGGATCAGCCCGCGGATTTCGCGGATCTGGTTGGGGTCCAGTCCGATCGTCGGCTCATCGAGGATTACCACGTCCGGGCGGTGCACGACAGCTTGTGCCAAGCCGACGCGCTGCTGATAGCCTTTCGACAGCGTCCCGATCAATTGTTTCGCGACAGCGGCGAGACCGCAGCGCGCGAGCGCATCGTTAACCGCCGCGGTGCGTGCGGAATTGACGACGCGGTGCAGGCGTGCGGCGAGGTCCACGTATTCCCTGACGGTTAGCTCGCGATACAGCGGTGGTGTCTCGGGCAGGTAGCCGATGCGCGCCTTGGCGGCGGTCGGGCGCTCGAGGAGATCCACGCCGCAAATGCTGATTGCCCCGCGCGACGGCGCGAGGTTGCCGGTCAGCATCTGCATGGTGGTCGTTTTGCCGGCGCCGTTCGGGCCGAGGAAGCCGAGAATCTCGCCGCGCTTCAGCTCAAGGCTGATATTGTCGACCGCGGTGTGAGCGCCGAATCTGCGCGAAAGCCCTTGGGCGGAAACGGTAATCTCAGCGGCCTGGTCTGTCATTATCTTCGCCATGGTGCAAGCCACGGCGCGCGGGTTGCTTGTGGTAGGCGCGAAATATACCTAATATGTCACGGTTTACGAAGAACTTGCGGCGTATTATCCGCTCTAATCGTTGTTTCGGCGACATACCACCCCATCCCTTCGACCTCATTGATGAATATTCTCAAGCTTGCAGTATGGGCGCCGGTTTTGGCGCTGGCTGCCTGCGCCCAGCAGCCGCTGCAGCCCGCTGACGCGCAACCCGAGCGGCCCGCCGCCGAGGCTCCGGCTGCGAAACCTCATGTGGCGGTGCAGCCGCCCGCGAAGCCGAGGGTGCTTCCGAACCAGGATCTGAGCCCGCCGATATTGTTCAAATTGCTGCTCTCCGAGATCGCGCTGCAGCGCGGGCAGGTCAACGTTGCCGTGCAGTCCTTGCTCGAAGCGGCACGCGAAACCAAAGACCCGCGCATCGCGCAGCGGGCGACCGAAGTGGCGTGGAAGGCGCGTTTCATCAGCGTCGCGCTCGAGACGGCCGGCATCTGGCTCGCCGCCGAACCGGAGTCATCGCACGCGCGTCAGGTAATCGCAGCGCTGCTGGTCAGTCAGGCGCGGCTCGCGGAGGCCCGGCCGCACCTCGCACAGTCGCTCGCCGCGGACCCGCAAAATGTCGGCGCCGGTTTCCTGCAATTGCAAACACTGCTCGCGCGCCATCCCGACAAGGCAGCGGTGCTGCAGTTGACGCAGGAACTTGCCAAACCGTATCCGAAGCTGCCGGAAGCGCATTACAGCATTGCGCAGGCGGCGTGGAATGCCGGCGTGAGCGAACTCGCGCTTGCCGAAGTTCGCGCCGCGCTGCTGCTTCGCCCGGAGTGGGAGCAGGCAGCGCTGTTGCAGGGGCGGCTGCTGCAGCGCACCTCGAACGCCGAAGCGTTTGCCTATTACCAGGGCTTTCTCAAAAGCCATCCACGCGCCATGGACGTGCGGCTCAATTACGCGCGTCTGCTGATGACCGACCAAAAATTTGCCGAGGCGCGCGGCGAGTTCCAGGCGCTGATGAAGGAGTTTCCCGACAATCCCGACGTGGCGCTGGCGGTCGGATTGCTGTCGCTGCAGTTGCACGATTTCGATGCGGCCGAGGCGCAGCTGCTGCGCGCGCTCGAGACCAATTACAAGGACCCCGACACGGTGCGCTTCTACCTCGGACAGACCAACGAGGAGCGCAAGCGTTTCGACGAAGCGCTGCGCTGGTACGGCAGCATCAACGGCGGCGAGCAGTACGTGCCGGCGCGTTCACGCTCCGCGACGATGATCGCCAAGCAGGGCAAGCTCGAAGAAGCCCGCAAGTATCTGCAGGAATCGGCGCAGAACGCGCAGCAGCGCGTGCAGTTCACCCAGGCCGAGGCGCAGCTGCTGCGCGAAGCTAACGATTATCGCGGCGCATACGACGTGCTTGGCCAGGCGCTCGAGAAAAATCCCAAATCGCCCGAGTTGCTGTATGACCACGCGATGGCGGCGGAAAAAATCGACCGCGTCGACGTAATGGAGACCAATCTGCGCCTGGTGATCCAGATCAAGCCGGACTACGCGCACGCCTACAATGCGCTCGGCTACACGCTGGCTGACCGCAATATCCGGCTGCAGGAAGCCTATACGCTGATCGAGCAGGCGCTGCAGCTTGCGCCGGAAGACCCGTTCATCATGGACAGCATGGGCTGGGTGCTCTACCGCATGAGCCAGCACGACGCAGCGTTGACGTTCCTCAAGCGCGCGTTCGAGCTGCGGCCGGATGCCGAAATCGCTGCGCACCTCGGTGAAGTGCTGTGGGCGACCGGCCAGCCCGATGAAGCGCGCAAGATCTGGGACAGCGCGCTGAAGCTAAGCCCCGCCAACGAAGTGCTGCTGGCGACGGTCAAGAAGTTTGCTCCGTAAAATCGGCGCGTGTGCGCCGAAGTCCGACCATGAGTTCGATGTTCCGGTGCGCCATTGCACTGTGCGTCGCATTCCTTGCCGCGTGTGCAGCCGGCCCGGCGGTTGCGCCGGTGCCGGCGTTCGACCTCACCGGCCGCGTCGCGGTGCGCTTTCAGGACCGCGGTTTCGCGAGCGCCGTGCGCTGGAAGCAAAACGGCGGCAGCGACGAAATCTGGCTCACCGCGCCGCTCGGCCAGACCATTGCCTACCTGCAGGCGGACGCCGAGGGCGCGATGCTCACCGCCGCCGACCAGAAGCAATATCGCGCGAGTTCGATCGAAAGCCTTACCCGCAGCGCGCTGGGGTGGCGTTTTCCGGTTGCCGGCATGCGTTACTGGGTGCTCGGCCAACCGGCGCCCGGCATGGTGCTCGCCGCCGTCGAGCGCAATGCCGCCGGCCGTATTACCCGGTTCATACAGGACGACTGGCAAGTCGCGTTCAATTACGCCGCCAAGAGCCTGGCGCCGTCCCGGCTCGAGATTATCGGCAGCGACGCCAAGATCCGGTTTGTGATTGATAGCTGGACTCCCGGGCCGCCATGAGCGCGGAAACGGTCTATCCCGCGCCCGCCAAGCTCAATTTGATGCTGCGCGTGACCGGCAGGCGCGCCGACGGCTACCACCTGCTGCAGACGGTGTTCCGCTTCATTGACTACGGCGACACGCTGCGTTTTGCGGTACGCGCGGACGGCGCGATCACGCGCTCGAGCAAGGTGGCCGGCGTGACTCAGGCCGACGATCTCACGTTGTGCGCGGCGGCTCTGCTGCAGCGGGCGGCCGGCACCCGGCTTGGTGCCGATATCGTGCTCGAGAAGCGGCTGCCGTTAGGCGGCGGGCTCGGTGGGGGCAGCTCGGACGCGGCGACCACCCTGATCGCGTTAAACCGCTTGTGGGGTCTCGCTTTGCCGCGCGCACAGCTGCAGGAACTGGCGCTCGAGCTTGGCGCCGACGTGCCGGTGTTCGTGTTCGGCGAGTCGGCGCTGGGCGAGGGCGTAGGCGAGCAACTACGGCCGCTCGAGCTGCCGCCGGCCTGGTATCTGGTGCTTATTCCGGCCGTCAGCGTGTCTACCGCCAGAATTTTCCAAGACCCGGATTTGAAAAGGGATTCGATTCCGATTAGAATACCGCCCTTTTCAGTTGTTGTGGGTCACAACGACCTCGAACCGGTGGTGTGCCGTCATTACCCCGAGGTTGCGCGGCATCTGGCATGGCTCAGGCAGTACGGTGCCGCGCGGATGACGGGGTCCGGCGCGTGCGTGTTCGCCGAATTCAGCACTGAAGCTGGAGCGCGCGCGGTATGGCGGCAGTTGCCGGCCACCATGCAGGGTGTGGTCGCCCGCGGGCTGGATCGCCATCCATTATGGCCGCTGTGCGCATGAGCGAGAGGGCTGCCGGGGCTGCGCGCCAGGAGTTTTGCTAGCGTATGGGGAGTCGCCAAGTGGTAAGGCACCGGATTTTGATTCCGGCATTCGTAGGTTCGATCCCTACCTCCCCAGCCAGTTTTTTTGCGGGCCTAAGGTCGCGTTTACAGCGGCCGGTCTTGCGACACTTGTAAAGGTGACACGGCATGGCGTATGACCGTCTGATGGTGTTCGCCGGCAGCGCGACGCCGAAACTCGCCGCGGATGTGGTCCAGCATCTGAACATCCACCTCGGCAAGGCCAAGGTCGGCCGCTTCAGCGACGGCGAGGTCATGATCGAGGTGCTGGAGAACGTCCGCGGCCAGGACGTGTTCGTGCTGCAGTCGATCTGCTCGCCGCCGAACGACAACCTGATGGAAGTGCTGGTGCTGGTCGACGCGCTGAAGCGCGCGTCGGCGTCGCGGGTGACGGCGGCAATTCCGTACCTGGGATATGCGCGCCAGGATCGGCGGCCGGGCTCGGCGCGCGTGCCGATCACCGCGAAAGTGGTGGCCAACATGCTGGTCTCGGTCGGCGTGGACCGGGTATTGACGATGGACCTTCATTCGGAGCAGATCCAGGGGTTTTTCGACATCCCGGTCGACAATGTTTATTCCGCGCCGATCCTGCTCGGCGATATTTGGAAGCACGATTACCAGAACCTGGTCGTGGTGTCGCCGGACGTCGGCGGCGTGGTGCGCGCGCGCGCGATCGCGAAGCGGCTCGAGGCCGACCTCGCGATCATCGACAAGCGGCGGCCGCGGCCGAACGTGGCGACCGTGATGCACATCATCGGCGACGTCAGCGGGCGTACCTGCGTCATCGTCGACGACATGGTCGATACCGCCAACACGCTGTGCGCGGCGGCGAAGGCGTTAAAGGAGCATGGCGCGGCGCGCGTACTGGCGTATTGCACGCACCCGGTGCTATCGGGCAAGGCGGTCGAGCACATTGCGAATTCCGCGATCGACGAACTGGTGGTGACAGACACGATCCCGTTGCACGAGGACGCGGAGCAATGCAAGAGGATCCGCGTGCTGTCGATCGCAGGACTGCTCGCCGAAACCATGTTGCGCATCAGCAACGAGGACTCGGTGAGCTCATTGTTTGTTGAATAGCTTTGAGTGCCGTAATTGGTGATTAGTGATTCGTGATTAGTAAAACCGGTTTTCACCAGTCACCAATTACCAATCACCAGTCACTGGTTTTGAACACGAATCACTAATCACCGATCACCGTTTTTTTAACTGGATTGTCTGGTCGCGGATGATCCGAACCTGTGGAGACTGTAATGAAAATTGAATTTACCGCTTTTCCGCGCACAGCGCAGGGTACGGGTGCGAGCCGCCGTATGCGTGGTGCCGGCAAGGTGCCGGGTATAGTTTACGGCGCCGATCAACCCGCTCAGCCGATCGAACTCGATCACCATGCGCTGTTTCGCCATCTCAAGACGGAATCGTTTCACGCGTCGATCCTCAACATGACGCTGGAAGGCAACCAGCAGCAGGTGCTGCTGCGCGATGCGCAGATGCACCCCTTCAGGCAGTTGGTGCTGCATGTCGACTTCCAGCGCGTTGACAAGAACCAGAAGATCCACATGAAAGTGCCGCTGCACTTCATCAACGCCGAGATCTGCCCGGGTGTCAAGACCGGCGGCGGCGTGGTCAACCACGTGATGAACGAGATCGATGTCCAGTGTTTGCCGGACGATCTGCCCGAATTCATCGTCGTCAACCTCGAGCAGCTCGAACTGGGCCGTTCGATACGCCTTAACGAAGTGCCGTTGCCGGCGGGCGTGGAGGTGATTTCCCGGATCAAGAAGGAGAATCCGGCGATCGTGTCGGTGCAGGTGCCGAAGGCGATCGTGATCGAGGAAGAGGTCGCAGCGCCGGTCACCGAAATCATCGGCGAGGTTCCGGCCGAGGGCGAGGAGGCCGCTGCCGAAGGCAAGGAAGAGGAGAAGGGCGAGAAAAAAGAGGCCGCTGCCGACAAGAAAGAAGCCGGCAAGAAGGAATAAGCCGGGGCTTCCGGCCTGGAAGCCCGCCATGTTTGCGTCGCGCAGACCGGATATGGCGGGTTTTTTTATTGGCTGCAAACTGATGTTTTCCTGTAATTCATGAAGCTGATCGTCGGGCTCGGCAATCCGGGCACAAAATACGAGCGCACGCGCCATAACGCCGGCGTCTGGTGGGTCGAGCGGCTGGCGCATGGCGCCAGGGCGACGCTGCGCAGCGAAGGCAAATTTCACGGCCGCGTCGCCAGGCTCGCGGGCCCGATTGAAACGTGGCTGCTGCTGCCGGCGACTTACATGAATGAGTCGGGGAGTGCGGTCGCGGCGCTGGCGGCGTTCTACAAGATCGAGCCACAGGAGATTCTGATCGTGCACGATGAGCTCGATCTGCCGCCAGGCACGGTAAGACTCAAGCTCGGCGGCGGCACCAGCGGCCATAACGGCCTCAACGACATTGCCGAGCGCCTCGGCAGCAACGATTTCTGGCGCTTGCGGATCGGCATCGGCCATCCGCGCGACACCGCCGCGAGCGAGCAGGAGGTTGTGGCTTATGTGCTGCATCCGCCGCGGCCCGAGGAACAGCCGCTGATCGAAGCGGCAATCGCGCGTGGTCTCGACGCGTGGCCGCTGCTCGCGGCGGGCGACGAGCAGGCGGCGATGCTGCGGCTGCATACGAAACCTCCCGCCCCATGAGTTTGAAGTGCGGCATTGTCGGGGCGCCCGATGCGCGCATATGCAGCCGGGGAACATGCGCCTGTGCCGTGTTTATTGATTGCGGGAATTGGTCTATTCTTCAATCCCCGCAAGCGGTTTGCCCGGGTCCTTTGACTTGGGTCAAGGGAGATCCCTCCGGGAGCGGTATATTTTCGACAGGCAGCGCAACTTAGCCCGGCCGCGGGCAAATCAACGAGGAGCAGATAATGAAGATTTGGTGGCAGAGCAGCACTCCGATACACCGCTTGCACGATTACCGCACCGCGCTGAGCGCGCATCTGGAGAGCGTGAAGCGCCCGGACACGGAAATCCATATCAGCGGTGTCGACGACGGCTCGATGGACCTGCATTTCAACGCGGTGGTCGCCATCAACAGCTACGGTCCCGGCGGCGTCCTGAACAAAATCATTCAGGCCGCGGACCAGGGCTACGATGCGGTGGCGATCGGCTGCTTTCTCGATCCGGCCATGCAGGAAGGGCGCGAGGTCGTGCCGATCCCCGTGTTCGGTCTGGGCGAGACCTCGATGCTTGCGGCGTGCATGTACGGGCACAAGTTTTCGGGCGTCGCGTTCCATTCCAAGCAGTCGCAGTACTATGACCGCAAGGCGTTCGAGTACGGGCTCGCCTCGCGGCACATCCCGTTCGGGGACCTGGGTATCGATTTCACCGAAGTGCAAAAAGGCTTCACCGATCCCGGGCAGATGACGGAGACCTTCATCAAGGAGTGCCGCCGCCTTGCTGCGCAGGGGGCCGAGGTGATCCTGGCGGCGTGCGCGACGGTCAATGCGATCATTCGCCGCGAGAAGATCAACGAGGTGGATGGCGTGCTGATCATGGACTGCAACGCCGTGCTGCTCAAGACGGCCGAAGCCATGGCGGACCTGAGCAAGTCGATCGGGTTGCGCGCGAGCCGGCGGTTGCTTTTCCAGGGCCCGGAGCGGCGCGCGCTCGAAGACTGGATGCGGATCTACAATTTCCGGCCCAGCGCACAGTTGAAGCCTTGAGCACGGCCGGCCCATCTCATGGGACCCTTGGCGGGCATACGCATTGTCGAGTTGGCGGGCATAGGGCCCGGCCCGATGTGCGCCATGTTGCTCGCAGACCTGGGCGCCACGGTACTGCGGATAGACCGGGCGCAGGCAGTGGAGCTTGGCAGCCCGCGGCCGCTCAAATTCAACCTCCTGCTGCGCAACCGGCACGCGATTGCACTGGATCTCAAGCAAGCCGATGCGGTGAACCTGGTATTGAGTCTCGTGGAGCGCGCGGAGGCATTAATCGAGGGCTTTCGGCCTGGCGTAACCGAAAGGCTCGGATTGGGTCCGCGCGAATGCCACAGCCGCAACCCGCGGCTGGTGTATGGCCGCATGACCGGGTGGGGCCAGACGGGTCCGCTGGCAACTTCCGCGGCGCATGATCTCAACTATATTGCGCTGGCGGGGGCTCTGCATTCGATCGGGCGGGCGGGCGGGCCGCCGGTGCCGCCGCTGAATATGCTCGGAGACTATGCGGGCGGATCGCTCTATCTCGCATTGGGGTTGCTCGCGGGTATCATCGAAGCAAAGCGCTCGGGCAAGGGGCAGGTCGTGGATGCCGCGATTGTCGATGGCACCGCTTCGCTCATGACCGCGGCGTTCGGGCTGCATGCCGGCGGCTTGTTCAATCTCGAGCGGGGCACCAACATGCTGGATTCAGGGGCCTACTTTTACGACGTTTATCAATGTTCGGATGACCAGTGGGTTTCCGTGGCCGCGATCGAAGGGCGGTTCCACGCCGAACTGCTAAGGGTGCTGGAAATCGATCCCCAGGCGATCGGCGCGCAGGGCGAGCGCGCGAACTGGCCCAAAGCGCGGGAGCTTTTCACGGCCAAGTTCAGGACGCGCACGCGGGACGAGTGGTGCGCATTGCTCGAGGGGACGGACGCGTGTTTCGCTCCGGTATTGTCGGTTGCCGAAGCACCGGCGCACGCGCACCATGCGGCGCGCGGGACTTTCATCACGGTCGATGACATCGTGCAGCCCGCACCTGCGCCGCGTTTCAGCCGCACGGCACCGGCGCATCCAACCCCACCGGAAAAACCGGATTCACGCGCGGCCCTCGCGGGCTGGATGACCCCGGCACAGATCGACGCGCTCGCCGAGTCCGGCACGATATAATTTCAGTAGATGGAAGGAGGCAGTTGAGTGAAACCAGTCCGGATAATTCTGTTTGCGCCAGGCAGCAAAGAGCGCGTGATGACCAAGGCGCTGGAGAGTGGCGCCGATGCGGTGCTCCTCGATCTGGAGGATTCGGTACCGATCGCTGCCAAGGCGGAAGCCCGTCAATTAGTCGCAAAGGTGATCGATGGTGTCGCGGCGGCGGGAAGCGGGCGCGTCGGGCCAGCCATCTTCGTGCGCACGAACGGCACGGCGAGCGGGCTGCTTAATGACGATCTGGCGGCGATCGTGCGCACGGGCCTCGAGGCCATATTCGTACCCAAAGTGGAAAGCGTGGCCGAAGTGCAGAATACGACATCGGCCCTGGAACGGCTGGAATCTGAGCACGGCATGAAGAGCGGAACCGTCGAAATCGTCGTGATGATCGAGAGCGCGCTTGGTGTGTATCGATGCTTCGATCTCATCAAAGCCTCTCCCAGGGTCGTGAGCACCTGTATCGGGGGCGCCCAGGACGGGGATCTGCAAACCGATCTTGGCTGCAGCTGGTCGGTCGAAGGCACCGAGCTGTTTTACGCGCGCTCCAAAGTGCTGCTCGACTCTCGCGCGGCGGGGATCGCCTGGCCATTGGACGGCGTCTATGGCAATCTGAACGACGAGGCGGGGCTGATCCAGGACTCGCGGCTTTCCGCGCGGCTGGGTTACGTCGGCCGGACGGTCATCCACCCCAAGCAGATCGCGCCGGTGCGGCAGGCTTATGCCGTACCCGCGGCGGAGGCCGCTTATTATCAGAAAGTGGTGAGCGAATTCGAAGCCGTGGAAAAAGCCGGCACCGCTGCCATCACGGTGGACGGCAAATTGGTGGACTACGCGATGTATCAGCGCGCGCGGCGCGTGCTGGCGCTGGCAAAGCTCGATCGGTAAAGAAAGGTAACCGCGCATGGATTACTCGTTTACCCAGGACCAGGAAACCTTGCGGGTCCATCTCAATGAGCTGCTGGATGAGGTATGCCCTCCCGAATATGCCGAGCGTTGCGACAACGAGGCAACTCCGCCGCGCGAAGCGTTTGAAGCGCTCGGGAAACACGGCTGGTTCGGCCTGATACTGCCGGCCGAGTACGGCGGCACCGGCGGCTCCGCCATCGATCTCGCGATTCTGCTCGAGGAGGCCGGACGGCATTTCGAAGAGCTCGCGATGTGGCTGTTCCGCACGCTGACCTACGGCTGCTATGCGGTGATGTCGCACGGCACGCGCGAGCAGAAAGCCGAGCTGCTGCCCAAGCTCGTGCGCGGCGAACTTTCGTTCTGCTTCGCGCTGACCGAGCCGCACTCCGGTTCCGACGCGGCCGCTTTGACTACCCGCGCGACCGCCGTGGACGGCGGCTACGTGATCAACGGGCAGAAGGTCTTCACCTCCGGCATGGATATCAGCGACTACTGCCTGCTCGTCGCAAGGACCTCCACCGGCGCGAACAAGCAACAGGGCATCACCAACTTCCTGGTTGATACCAAACTGCCCGGCATCGAGGTGCGCAAGATCAAAACGCTCGGCCAGCGCGCGATCGGCACCACGCAGGTTTTTTACAACGACGTGAAACTGCCGGCCTCCGCGGTGCTCGGTGAAGTGGATCACGGCTGGAAAGCGGTCGACGCTTATCTCTGGTACGAGCGGTTGTGCCTTTCGGCAGCCCGCACCGGCGCGGCCTCATCCGCCTTTGAATACGCGCTCGCGTACGCGAAGACCCGCAAGCAGTTTGGACGGCCGATCGGGCAGTTTCAGGCGATATCGCACAAGCTGGCCGACATGAAGATGATGCTCGATATTTCGCGCACCATGGTCTACCGGTTTGCGTGGCTGATGTCCGAGGGCAAAGCGACCCGCCACGATGCAGCAGTCCTGAAGCTCTACACCGGCGAGACCTACAAGGCGGTATCCGACATGGGGCTGCAGATTCTGGGCGGCTACGGTTACTGCATGGAATATCCGATGCAGCGGTTTTTCCGCGATTCGCGCCTGGCCACCATCGGCGCGGGAACTTCGGAGATCCAGCGCAACATCATCGCGCGGGGTCTCGGGCTGTGAAGGAGAGATGAGATGTCGCATCCCCTCGAGGGTGTGAGAATACTGGAGTTGGGCCAGGTCATCGCCGGCACTTACGGGAGTCAAGTGCTCTCCGACATGGGCGCCGAGGTGATCAAGGTGGAAACGCCGGAAGGCGATCTGGGCCGCAATCCCTCGGTTGCGCCGTACCGCGGCCTGAGCGGGCTTTTCCTGACGCTCAACCGCAACAAGCAGAGCATCGTGATCAACCTCAAGACCGAGGCGGGCCGCAATACTTTCTACGACCTGGTGAAGGTTTCCGACGTCGTGGTGGACAATTTTCGTCCCGGCGTGCTCGAACGGCTGCAGGTCGACTATGCGACCTTGAGCGCGATCAATCCGCGCATCATTCACTGTTCGGTCACCGGTTTTGGCACCGAGGGTGCGTACAAGAATTATCCCGCGTTCGACATCATCATCCAGGCGATCAGCGGCCACATGGCGATCACCGGAGAACCGGGACGCCCGCCGGCGCGGGTGGGCATCCCGCTGGCCGACTTGAGTGGGGGCATTTATTCCTGCAAAGGCATACTCGCCGCGTTGTTTGACCGCGAGCGAACCGGCAAGGGGCGCCGCGTGGAATTATCGATGTTCGATTCGATGCTGGCTCTGTTGGGCTACATGGGCACGATGTGGCTGACCAATGGCGAACTGCCGCAGCCGCCCGGCTCGGCCCACGACTACACAGTGCCTTGGCAGGCTTTCGAAGCGAGCAACGGTTACGTCGTGGTCGCGACCCGCCAGGAAATATTCTGGCGCAAGCTGTGCGGCGTGCTGGAGGAGCCTGCCCTGGCCGAAGACCCCCGCTTTGCGACCAATGCGTTGCGGGTGGAGCACCGGGCCGTGTTGGTGCCGCAGCTTGAACGCATGTTCCGCACGCGCACGGTGGCGGACTGGCTCGCGCGGCTGCGGGCTGCCGAAGTGCCCGCTGCTCCGGTCAACAATCTGGACGGGGCTTTCGCTGAGCCGCCGGTCGCGGAACGCGAGATGATCGTCGAGTACGACCACCCCGATGTCGGCAAGGTGCGCCTGCCCGGCAATCCCATCAAGATGTCGGGCGTGTCGGGCACCATTTCCAAACCGGCGCCGCGGCTCGGCGAGCACACAGACGCGGTCCTAAGCCGGCTGCTGAGTCTGACCGCGGACCAGATCGCAAGCCTGCGCCAGCAAGGCGCGGTCAAATAACCTGACAGAGGAAACCCACATGGCTGGATTGTATTGGGAAGAATGGGAAATCGGCGCGGAATTCAAGAGCTCTGGCAGGACCGTGACCGAGGCCGACATCGTGATGTTTGCGGGATTGTCGGGCGACTACAATCCGCTGCACATCGACGAGGAATTCTGCAAGAAAACGCAGTTTGGCACGCGTATCGCGCACGGCCCGCTGGTGTATGCAATCGCGGCAGGGCTGTTGTTTCAGCTTCATCTCTACGACGATACCCTGATCGCATTTCTCGGATTCGACAGCCTGAAGTTCACCAAACCCGTCAAAGCGGGCGACACGATCCACGCACGGATCAAGGTGCTCGAGAAGCGCGAGACGTCGAACGCGGATCGGGGCGTGATGAAACGCCAGTTGCAGGTGCTGAACCAGCGCGGTGAAGTCGTGCAGGAAGGCGTCCAGGCTTTCTTGCTGAAGCGCAAGCCGGCTTAAGGCGGCTTCTACATGAATGCTTTGTAGTCCCACCCGTGAATCTTGCATACTTGTTTAGCCAGACGGCGAAACTCTGCGTTGTGCCCGCCGGCTCTCTTCGGTTCGGTCTTGTCGATCGCCTGTTTCAAGTGAACCATTTCGTGCGAGACCACGCTTGCCAGAGTGGCAAAATGCCCGATCGTCAGAGAAGACACAATCACGATGTGCTCGGCGGTCCGGACGTACCTCGTGTACTCGCCCATGGTATTGCGCTGGTTTGTCACCCGAAACTCGACCTCTTCGGCGGGCGGAAGTTTCCAACTGCTGAACGGGGGAAATTGCCGCAGACATTCGTACACTGCCGCGACCATGTCCGGGGTCAACGGGAGCATGTTAATGGTCCTTTGACAGCCATACCGACGGTGTGGCGTTTACGGTTTAACGTTCGCCGCCGATCTCGGCGCCGGAAGTACCGATGTTGATGTTGGCAGTGCTGCAATCGCTGCCCGCTGCCGACAAGAATTGTTCCGCATACTGCGGCGTTGGTTAAGCAGCGTGACGCACGTTGGCCTCGAATTCGAGGAGCGTGGCACGCAGCGCTGTAAGCGCCTCGTTTATCTGCTCGCGAGTGATGATCAGCGGTGGGGCAAAACGCACCACCGTGTGATGCGTGTCCTTGGAGAGCACGCCATGTTGCAGCAGCCCGTTGCAGACCGAGCGCGCGCTGGCCCGTGCCGGGTCGATTTCCACGCCGATCAGCAGGCCGCTGCCGCGCACCTCGCGGATCAGCGGACTTTTCAACGCGCGCAGTTCCCTCAGCAGATAGTCGCCGAGTTCGGCTGCGCGCTGCGCAAACTTTTCTTCGAGCAGAACTTCGATGGCGGCCAGACCCACCGCCGCCGCGAGCGGATTGCCGCCAAAGGTGCTGCCGTGGTCGCCCGGCGTGAATACCTCCATGACTTCGCGGCGCGCAAGGAATGCCGACACCGGGAGCAGGCCGCCGCCGAGCGCCTTGCCGAGGACCAGTCCATCCGGCCGCACGCCTTCGTGTTCGCACGCGAAAAGGCGCCCTGTGCGGCCAAGCCCGGTCTGTACTTCGTCGCAAATCAACAACACGTTGTGGCGGTGGCAGATTTCGGCGCAGGCAGCGAGATAGCCGCGGGGCGGCACGACGATGCCGGCTTCACCCTGGATCGGCTCGACGAGGAACGCAGCGGTGTGTGGCGTAATCGCGCGTTCGAGCGCCCGCGCGTCACCATAGGGGATGCGCTTGAAGCCGGGCGGATAAGGCCCGAACCCATCGCGGTACTGCGGTTCCGACGACATCGCGACGATCGCAATCGAGCGGCCGTGGAAATTGCCGTCGCAGGCGATGATCTCAGCGCGGTCTTCGGGGATGCGTTTTACCTTGTGGCCCCACTTGCGCGCCGCCTTGAGCGCGGCTTCGACCGCTTCAAGACCGGTATTCGCCGGCAGCGCGAGGTCCTGACCGCTGATCTCGCACAAGC
>Ga0326597_10006043_pt1 | contig 16647 bp, 11 predicted proteins | sample RVTome_12_FD_203789 | JGI IMG/M metagenome (GOLD analysis project Ga0326597, IMG submission 203789) | Soil microbial communities from uranium-contaminated site in the Upper Colorado River Basin, Wyoming, United States - RVT100D185 | ecosystem: Environmental > Terrestrial > Soil > Contaminated >...
TATCAGGCGCGGCCGGACGTCAAATCCGTGTGCCACTCGCACAGCGACAACGTGCTGCCCTATGCGGTGAGCGGCGAGAAGATCAAGCCCGTGATCCACATGGGGACGCTGTTCTGGGAAGGCATCGGCTGGTTCGACCGCTACGACGCGGACGGCAACCTGCTCGTCTCGACGCCGAGCGAAGGCAAGGCGCTGGCCGAATCGCTCGGCAACTGCCGGGCTTCTCTGCTCAAGAACCACGGCTCCGTGGTGGCCGGCGAGAGCATCGTGGCGGCGGTCATGGCGGCGATCTACCTCGACAAGAACGCCGAGATTCAGACGCAATCCGCCATCGTGGGGAAGCCCGTGTTCATCGAGGCCGAGATGGGCAAGATCGCTTCGCGCGTGTTCCACTCGCCGCTGGTGCAGGAGCGCGCGTGGGGTTACTGGGTGGCGCGGCTGCCCAAGGGCTGGGAGAGCGACGCAGGGCTGGGATAGTTGCTAGTTGTTAGTTGTTAGTTGTTAGTTGTCAGTTTTCAGTTGCCAGGTGAAGCATGATCCGACGGTTTGGCGAGGCGGTTCCCGAGATTGCGGCGACCGCCTACATTGACGAAAAGGCCGTGGTCATCGGCGACGTGGTGATCGGCGAGCATACGAGCATCTGGCCGCTGGCCGTCCTGCGCGGCGACATGAATTACATCCGCATCGGGGCGAACGTCAACATCCAGGACAATTCCGTGGTGCACGTCGAAACCGATCTCTACCCGACCATCGTCGAGGACAACGTCGGCGTCGGGCACAGCGTGATTCTGCACGGCTGCCGCATCGAGTCGCGCTGCCTGATCGGCATGGGAGCGATTGTGCTCAACGGCGCAGTCGTCGGCGCAGGGTCCATGATCGCCGCCGGGGCGCTGGTCCCGGAGCGCACGGTGATCCCGCCGGGAAGCCTCTTCCTGGGCTTCCCCGGCAAGGTGACCCGGAAGCTGAACGAAGCCGATTACGAGCGCATCGACCGCAACATCGCGGCCTACAAGAAGATCAAAGACCAGTACCTGGCCGAGCGCGGGGCGGGGCTGGGGTAGGTTCTCCTTGACACGGAAACAGGTGTGCTATAATGCGGTTTTTACTGTTGGCCACGCACATGCGAGAGAGACGGCGCAATCTCGGGGACGCTAATCGGAACCATAACGGGTCCCTGCCGAGCCGTCCCTGCTAACGGATTGGAATCAAGCAGCAGTCAGACGGCCCGCCGGGAGCAAGATCGGCGGGTTTTTTATTGTCCGATCGGAGCCGCGCGCGTGAGCAAGCGGTGGTTGACTTCGGGCCGTTGACTTCGGGCTGGGCCACCGCTCCCTCCCGGTCGCGGCTCGGATACTTTGTATGGCACGCAAAGAAACACTGCGAACCGGGAAAGGGATGCGTGACATCCTGCCGCCGGAGTCCGCGCTGTGGAACCGTATCGAGCGGGCCTCGCGCGAGATCTTCGCAGCCTACTCGTACCAGGAAATTCGAACGCCGCTGGTCGAAGTCACCGAACTGTTTGCGCGGGGTGTGGGCCAAGATACGGATATCGTCACGAAAGAGATGTATACGTTCGAAGACCGCGACGGGCAGTCGCTGACGCTGCGGCCCGAGGCGACGGCCTCCGTCGTGCGGTCCTACATTGAGCACCGGATGTGGGAGCAGCCCGGCGTCAAGAAGTTCTATTACATCGGGCCGATGTTCCGGCGCGAGCGGCCGCAGAAAGGTCGTTACCGGCAGTTTTATCAAATTGGCGCGGAAGCCATCGGCTCGGAAAGCCCGACCGTAGACGCGGAACTGCTGGAAATGCTGATCGAACTGCTCGGGCGGCTCGATCTAACGGGCTATAGCCTGTTCCTCAATTCCGTCGGGTGCGCGCATTGCCGCCCGAAGTATCTGGAAACGCTGCGCAGCGAACTGAGCAAAGTGAGCGGACAGCTTTGCGCCGACTGCCAGCGCCGCAGCGAGACGAATCCGCTGCGCGTGCTCGATTGCAAGGTGCCGCAAGACCAGCCGATCATTGACCAGTTGCCGACGATCCTCGATCTGCTCTGCCCTGAATGCCGCGAGCACTTTGAGAGGTTGCAAGGTTATTTGCGCGAGCGGCAGATTCCGTTTACGGTGCGGCCGCGCCTCGTTCGGGGGCTGGATTACTATACGCGCACGACCTTTGAGATCGTGCACGGGGCGCTGGGCGCGCAGGACTCCCTGCTCGGCGGCGGACGGTACGACGGGCTTTCGGAGATGCTAGGAGGACCGGCGGCGCCGGGGATCGGCTTCTCGATCGGCGAGGACCGCTTTGCGCTGGCGCTTTCGCAGCTTGCGGAGTCAGAGACGAATGCGGCGGGCTCTCCGCTCTTCATCATCTGGCTTGGCGATGCAGCTTACCGTTGCGCGGCTGAGCTTGCGCGCGAGCTACGCGCCAGGAACGTAGCCGTCGATCTGCTGGCCGACGCAGTCAAGCTCAAGAAAGCCCTGGAGCTTGCTTCCCGACTGGGAGTGCGGCACGCTTTGCTGATTGGCGACCAGGAGTTGGCTGAAGGGAAATATCCTCTGCGCGATATGTCGCAGGGCACGCAGAAATCAGTCACGAAGGAAGAACTGTTCGAGCAATTTGCCGGGAAAGGCGCCCAGACGTGATGACAGACGCGATGACATTAGACCATCTTCCTTCCCATTTGCGGCGCACGCGACGGTGCGGCGAGTTCCGGACGGAGCACGCCGGCTCGGCCGCCGTCGTGATGGGCTGGATCGGACGCCGCCGCGATTTGGGAAGCCTGATTTTTTTCGATCTCCGGGACCGTACCGGCATCCTGCAAGTGGTCTTCAACCGCGAGACGATCCCGGAGCAGCACGCGCGGGCCGAGGAACTGCGCTCGGAATACGTCGTGGCCGTCGAGGGCGAGCTGGTCCGGCGCGATGCGGAGACGGTCAACAAGGGAATCCCCACGGGCGAAGTGGAGCTCCGCGCGAGCCGCCTTTACATCCTGAACGACGCCCGCACACCGCCCTTCCCCGTCGAGGACAACATCGCCACGGCGGAAGAAACGCGGCTCGAGCGCCGCTATCTCGACCTGCGCCGGCCCGAGATGCAGGCAAACCTCATCCTGCGGCACCAGGTGGCGCTCGAGATTCGCCGCTACATGAGCGAGCACGGATTTCTCGAAATCGAGACACCGTTTCTCACGCGCTCGACGCCCGAGGGCGCGCGCGACTACCTGGTCCCGAGCCGCGTGCAGCCGGGATCGTTCTACGCGCTGCCGCAGTCGCCGCAAATCTTCAAGCAGCTACTGATGATCTCCGGGCTCGACAAGTATTTCCAGATCGTGCGCTGCTTCCGCGACGAGGACCTGCGCGCCGACCGGCAGCCGGAGTTCACGCAGCTCGACGTCGAGATGTCGTTCGCCCATCCGGAAATGATCTTCGAGCTGATCGAGCCGCTGATGCGCTCGGTCTGCGAAGTCGCAAACCGGCATTGGGAGTTGGAAGGGCCGCGGCGGCAGCTCAGTAACTATCGGCCCATTGAGATCAACGCGCTCGCGTTTCCGCGCCTCACGTACGACGAGGCAATGTCGCAATATGGAAGCGACAAGCCCGACCTGCGCTACCCGGCGAAGATTGTCTCGCTCGATTCCATCGTGTCGGTGGCGCTGGCGCAGGAGTTCGGAATTCGCCCGCCTGTCGTCGGATTCAAGTTTTCACAGCAGCAATTGCGTATCTCGAAACCGCTGTCCCGAACTGGGATCGATAATCACATCACTATCGTCAGCGAACTTGCGCACAACTCTCTACCGGAATTGAAAGCGCTGCAGGCGGAGCTCGGCAAGCCTGCTTTGTTCATTGACTATTGCCTGGTGGGCGGGAAGAAAGTCCTCCTGCGGAACGAAGAGTTCACCCGTACATTGCAAGAGACCCTTGAGGCAAAAGAGAATGACGTGCTGTTTGTCGGAGCGATCCGCGGCCAGACGCCGCTCCGCGACCGCTATCTACCAAACAAATGCTTCGCCATTCTTCGCAACGAACTGGCAGGTTACACTCTGGAATACGACCCGCAGCGCAAGGCGTTCCTCTGGGTCACCGATTTTCCGATGTTCGACTACGACGAGCAGGAGAAGCGCTACGTTGCGATGCACCACCCGTTCACGTCGCCGCAGGAAGCCTCGCTCGGCCATCTGGACACGGACCCATCGGCCGTCAAGGCCAAGGCGTACGACCTGGTTCTGAACGGCTCGGAGATCGGCGGCGGGTCGATCCGTATCCACCGCCCGGACATCCAGCGGCGCGTCTTTCGGGCGCTCGGCATGACGGAGGAACAGGCGCGGCAGCGCTTCGGCTTTTTCCTCGACGCGCTCGAATACGGCACGCCCCCGCACGGCGGCGTTGCCCTGGGGCTCGACCGCATCGTGGCGATCCTGGCGATGGAGTCCTCCATCCGCGAGGTGATTGCGTTTCCCAAAACCGCGCGCGCCGTGGACCTGATGTGCGAAGCGCCGAGTCCGGTGTCCCGGGCGCAACTGCGCGAACTGGGGCTGGAACTGAAAGAAAGTGGATAGTGAATAGTGGATAGTGAATAGTGAATCGTCCTATGCAAGGCATTTCTTTGAGTCCGTTCTTCACTAACCACTAACCACTATTCACTCATCACTAACCACTGCTTTTAACATGGGACGTATCCGCATTCTGCCCGAACCCGTAGCCAACAAGATCGCCGCAGGGGAAGTTGTGGAACGCCCCGCGTCGGTGGTGAAAGAGCTGATCGAGAATTCGCTCGACGCCGGGGCCGGGCGCATCCGCGCGGAGATCGAGGCCGGCGGCAAGCAGCGCATCCACATCGTGGACGACGGCTGCGGCATGGGCCGCGACGACGCGCTGCTCGCCTTCGAGCGCCACGCCACGAGCAAGCTCCGGTCCGCCGACGACCTGCTTTCGATCGCGACCATGGGCTTCCGAGGCGAGGCGCTTCCTTCGATTGCGGCCGTCTCGCGGCTGACGCTCGAGACGCGCAGCCTTGAAGAGCCGTCGGGAACGCGGATCGAGTTCGCCGGAGGAAGACTTCTGAACGTCCAGGAATCGGGGCTGCCGGGCGGCACGGCCATCACCGTCAACGGCCTGTTTTACAATGTTCCGGCGCGCCGCAAGTTCCTGCGGGCGGAGGCGACCGAGCTTGCGCACATCACCACGCTCGTGACGCACTACGCGCTGGCGTTTCCGGAAAAATCCTTTCACCTGGAGACGCAGACCGGGGAGCTGATCCGCGTCAGCCCGGCCGGGACGCTGCGCGACCGCGTGTTTCAGTTGTTCGGCGGGGAGATGCTCGAAGACCTGGTCGAGTTCGAGCCGCGCACGGCGGAGGTTCCCGCACCGCCTCCCGAAACCGGGTGGGAAGAAGGCGGAGAGGCAGCCTGCTCGCTGATTTCGCTCTCCGGTTTCCTGTCGCGGCCGCAGGTGCAGAAGCTCAACCGCAATTCGCTCTACCTGTTCGTCAACCGGCGGCACATTCGCGACCGCGTATTGCTGCATGCGATCCAGGAGGCGTATCGGAACGTTCTGCCGCCGCGCTGCTTTCCCGTCGCGATGCTGTTCCTGGAGATGCCGCACACGGAAGTGGACGTGAACGTGCACCCGGCCAAGACCGAAGTGCGGTTCCGGCATCAGGCGTTTGTCCACGACTTTGTGAGGGAGGCGCTGCGGGAGGCGCTGGCGGTTTCGAAACCCGTTTCGACGTTCCCAGCCGGCGCCACCATGGCTCCGAATGCCGCGCCCGCCGCGTCGCTCGATGTGCCGCTCGATGATTCGCGTGAAACTCCCGCAGCGGGCCATCCACGAGGCGGCGCGCCGTCTGCTGCAACGGGGGGATTCCGTCTCGCGGAGCGGCCTTTGCCGCCGATGGCAACGCCGCTTGGCTTTGACGCGGCGCTCGGAATCACCGCCGAGGACATCGCCCGCGCCGCGACTCCGGCAGCAGGCTCGCTGCTTTCTCCAACTGAGTCGCCGGGCGAGTCGGAGCCGGACGCCGCCGCCGAGCTTGCGCAATTGCAGCCGCTGGGGCAAATCCGCGACAGCTTCATCGTGGCGGCAAGCCCCTCGGGGTTGTGGCTGATCGACCAGCACGTCGCGCACGAGCGGGTCCTCTTCGAGCAGTTTCTGGCGAAGCGCGAGCAAGGCTCCGTCGAGACGCAGCGGCTGTTGCTGCCGTACATTCTTCATCTCAGCCCGGCGCAGCAGGCGCTCTGGGCGCAGATCGCCGAGGAGCTGGCGGCATCCGGCTTCGAGGCGGAGCCGTTTGGCCAGGGAACAGTCGCGGTCAAGGCGGTTCCCGCGGGCATCCAGTCCGAAGAGATTGAAAAACTCCTCGCGGAGATCGTCGAGTCGCTCGAAAAGGAGTCGCGCGCGATTTCCCCCGAGCGGGTTCTGGAGAAGATCGCGGCGTCGGTGGCGTGCCATGCAGCCATCAAGATCAACACGCCGCTCGAGCGGAACAAGATGGAATGGCTGCTCGCGAAGCTGGCCGCCACGCGCCTGCCGATGAGCTGCCCGCACGGCAGGCCGGTGGTGCTCAAGTACGGCATGCGGGAAATCTTGAAGGCATTTCATCGGATGTGAATTGGCTGTCGAGTGGGGAGGATCACTTATGACCAAGGCTTTCTTGTTTGCAAGAATTGGTTGGACAGAGCGTTAGAAGGAAGGGCTTTCTCAATAAGGCTCTTCCGTCAGGGCATGGCTGCAGCCATGCCGAGAATATGACTCAGCTCGTGGGCTTTAGCCCCTGAGGTTTGTCGTTGCTTCGTGCTGGCGTTCGGGCTTTTAAGGAAGAGCAGGTCCCTCGTCGCCCGCCACGGCGGGCCCCTCGGGATGACAATCTTAGAGAGGTCGGCGGAACGGCACGACTGAAGTCGTGCCCTGACGGAAGCGGTTCGGACTCTGTAAACACGCATAGGAGAATACAACGAAGCGTCTAGTCATCGCCATCGACGGCCCTTCGGGAAGCGGCAAGAGCACCGTGGCGCGGATGGTCGCCGCACAGCTCGGGTACTGCTTCGTCGAGTCGGGAGCGATGTACCGCGCGGTGGCGCTCGCGGCGCTCGAACGCGGCACGGACTTGCACGACGGGGCGGCGCTCGGGCGTCTCGCAGCGGAGGCCGGCATTCGGTTCGTCTCCAAGCCCTCCGGCAGCCGGCTGTTTCTGGAAGAAAGAGACGTGACCGAGGCGGTCCGCACGCCGGAGGTGACGGACGCCTCTTCGATGGTCTCGGTGCATGCCGCAGTGCGGCAGGAGCTGGTAGCGCGGCAGCGCGCGCTCGGGCAGGACGGCGGCGTGGTGATGGAAGGGCGCGACATCGGGACCAAGGTCTTCCCGGATGCCGACCTGAAGATTTTTCTCGATGCGTCGCCGGAAGTGCGCAGCGAGCGGCGGTTCCGGGACATCGGAGATTCCGAAGAGGTTACGCACGCGCGCGTCCGGCAGGAAATGGCGGCGCGGGACCGCCGGGACCGCGAGCGCGAGCTCTCGCCCCTTGTACCGGCCGCCGATTCGATTTACATTGACACGAGCCGGATGGGAAGCAGCGAAGTGGTCGCACGGATTCTGGAGCTGGTCAGAGAGAAGAACAAATAGCCACGGAGGCACAGAGAACACAGAGGAAAATGGGATGGAAAAGGAGACCTGCTCTGTGCCTCTGTGTCTCAGTGGCTAATCAGGAAAAGGAGATAAAGAATGGCAGAGGGAAAAAAGAAGGATTGGAGTTCGCGCAGTGCTGGATCAGGAACGTTTATCATCTCGAAGCCGAAACGGAAGAAAGCGAAACTGCGCTCTCACCGCGTCCATAACGTGCGGCGGGCGCGGTAGAGTCAACGGTGGCGCCGGCCTCCGGCCGGCAGGATGGGAAACCGGGAAACCGGAAGATCGGAAGCTTTCGTTGCACAGTGGCAAGTAAACTCAAAAGCGCCGCCGAAGTCGTGCGGACCATCCCCGACGGCTCGCATATCGGGCTGGGCGGGTTTGCCATCGCGCGGAACGTCATCACCGTGGTCCACGAGCTGATCCGGCAGAGGAGGAAGAACCTCACCCTGTCGCAGTGCGTGATGGGGATGGACACGGACCTGCTGGTCGGGGCGGGTCTGGTGAGCCGGCTGATGATCGGCGGCGGGTCGCTCGACCGCTTTGGCCTCGTCCACTGCGTGAACCGCGCGCGCAAGTCAGGGGCGGTGGTCTCGCTCGATTACAGCAGCCTGTCGATCTGCTTCATGTACCTGGCGGGCGCGCTGGGGCTGTCGTTCATCCCGATCAAGTCACTCCTCTCTTCCGAAGTGCTCGCTCGCCTCGAGAGCGGCCCGGGAGCCGACACCGTCCGGAGGATGAAGTGTCCGTTTACGGGTGAGGAGTACCTGCTCCTGCGGGCCATCGAGCCGGACGTCTCGCTCGTCCACGTACAGGCGGCGGACGTGGAAGGCAACTGCCACATCCACGGGCCGCGCTGGGAGAACGAAGAGCAGGCCAAGGCGGGCCGCCGCGTGATCATCATCGCCGAGGAGATCGTTTCGACCGACCTGATGCGGCAGCATCCCACGCGTACGATTATCCCCGCGCACCGAGTCGAGGCCGTGATCCATCAGCCGTTCGGCGCGCACCCGACGGCGGTCTATTCCTGCTACGACTACGATTCCGAGCACCTGCAACTCTACGTCGAGCATGCGCGCGACCCGAAACGAATCGGCGACTACATCGAGAAATACATCCTCGGCACGCGGGATCACGCCGAGTATTTGGATATGGTCGGGGGCCAAGCCAAACTCGACAAGCTGAAGGCCGACCCGGTGCTGGGGTATTAGGGTAGCCACGGCACGGAGTTTGTGCCGTGGGTTTGTTCTTGAGAGGTGGTGTGGTGGAGCCAGCGCGCACATCTGAGATCATGTCCGTGGCCGGAGCGAGAGAGCTGCACGACGGCGAGACGGTCGTCGTCGGCCTTGGGCTGCCGCAGGTGGCGTGCGTTCTGGCGAAGCGTACGCACGCGCCGGGGCTGACGTCGCTGCTCGAAATCGGCGTGGTCAACATGAACCCCATCGATACGCCGGTGGGCCTCGCCGACTCGCGCATCTTCCACGGCGGCACGTGCTGGAGCGGCTTTCTGGACGTTCTGGGAATGAATCTCCATCGCGGCGTGGTGGACGTGGGGTTTCTGGGCGCGCTCGAACTCGACCGCTACGGCAACATCAACACGACGCTGCTCAAGGAAGGCAAGCAAGGGAAAGAAGGAAAGGACGGGCCGGAAACAGTCCGTTACTTCAACGGGAGCGCCGGCGGGAACGACGTGGCTTCGCTGGCGAAGCGCGTGATCGTGATTCTGCGCCACGAGAAGCGGAAGCTGCCCGCGGCGGTGGCGCATCTGACAAGCCCCGGCTTTGCCGGCGGAGGCACCCGCGCCTCGCTCGGGCTGCGCGGCGGCGGGCCGCACCGCGTGATCACGGACATGGCGGTGCTCGGGTTCGACCCGGAGACGCGCGAGGCCGCGCTGCTCTCGGTGCATCCGGGCATCACCGCGCAAGCGGTGCGGGAACACACCGGCTTCCCGCTGCGGATGCCCTCAAAGGTCCCCGAAACCCCGCTGCCGACGCCCGAGGAATTGCGCCTTCTGCGGGAAGAAATTGACCCGCGCGGCGTCTATTTGCGGTGAATCCTATTGGGTCTTTTAGGAGAACTGGTGTATAAAACTCGCCTGGCTGATCGTCAGGGCATGGCTTCAGCCATGCCGCCAGCCGTCCTCCTGCAATGCGGCTTCAGCCGCTGAGGTGAGTCTGGCAGAATTTGCTGGCATCGAACGAAAGATGTACCTCAGGCGCTGAAGCGCCTCGCAACTCAATCCAGTCGGCACGACTGAAGTCGTGCCCTGACGCCTGTGTTGATTTCAGCATGTGAGGAGCAGTTGTGGTTTACGACATTGAGCTGAACTCCGTCGCGCACTATCCCGCCGACGGGCTGATCGAGATTGCGTCGCTCGTCGAGGACGCCGGCTTCGGGACGTTCTGGAAAGGCGAATCGAACAGCACCGACCCGCTCGTGGTGATCTCCGGAATGGCCGCGCGGACGAAAACCCTGAAAGTCGGCACGGCCATCTACCACATCTACGGGCGCAGCCCGGTCACGCTGGGGATTCAGGCGGCGACGCTGCAGGACCTCTCGAACGGCCGCCTGATGCTGGGCCTCGGCGTTGCGAACAAGACCATCGCCGCGTGGCACGGCGGCGTGTTCGACCGCCCGCTGCGCCGCATCCGCGAGTACGTCGAGATCGTCCGCAAAGTCGCTGCAGGCGAGCGCGTCGAGCACGAGGGCGAACGGTATTCGACCGGCAAGCGGTTCCAGCTTTCCTGGAAGCCGCACCATCCCCAGCTGACGGTTTTCCTGGCCGGCCTCGGGCCGAAGATGACGCATCTGGTCGGGGAAATCGCCGAAGGCGTCTGCATCAACATGGGCATTCCGTCCAAGATTCGCGAGATCGGCGGAAACGTGCGCCAGGGCGCCACGGACGCCGGGCGGGACCCGCAGAAAGTCGAGATCATGGCCAAGGTGCGCGTCTCGGTTCATCCGGACCGCGCCGTGGCCCGCACCAAGCTGCGGCAGGTGCTGACGTTCTACAACATCGCCGACCACTACAGCACGATGCTCAAGGACTGCGGCTTCGAGCGCGAGGTGACGGCGGTGCAGGAGGCATTCCGCGCCAACGGCTTCAAGGCCGCGATTCAGGCTCTGACGGACGACTACATGGACAAGCTGCCGGTGATTCCGGCGACGTCGGTCGAGGAAGTGCGCGACCGCCTGGGCCCCATCGCCGAAGCCGGAGTGACGCGACTTTCGATCCCGTACGTGCCCTGCTCCGAGCCGGCCATTGACGACGCCCGCCGGTTTATCGAGGGGTGGAGGAAGACAGGGTAGGAGCAGAGGTGTCCCGACCGCAATGCCTTGCCATACCAGAGCGAAGTGCAGGTCCTTCGTCGCTGCGCTCCTCAGGATGACCCGCTAGTTTTGGGAGGATTTCGATGTGTGATTTTGCCGATTCCGAAGCCGCCCGCCAGTTGCTTGTGGGCCGTGTGCTCACCGTGGAGCGCGTGCGGCAATTGAATGCCAAGGACTATTTCTACCAGATGCTCAAGGACAACCCGGAAATCGTCAAGATTCATCCGGGGATCGAGAACGAGCTGCTGCGAGGAGCGATTGATTGCCACATCCACGCCTACCCGGACTTCGTCCACCGCGCGCAGGACATGATCCAGATTGCCATCGACGCATCGAAGGCCGGCATGCGCGCGCTCGCCTTCAAAGACCATTGGAACGTCAGCGCCAACGCCGCGTATCTGGTCCAGCGGCACATCGATCATCTGATCGAGCGGGGCGAGCTGACGCACCGCGTGGAAATCTACGGCGGCACCGGGACTTGCCTCGGCATGAACGTGGAGGCGGTGCGCATCGCGCTGCAATACCCGAACTGCAAGATGATCTGGTTCCCGACGTTCACGTCGTTCGGTTTCTGGCGCGGCGCGGGGCATCCTGAAAAAGGCGGCGTGCGCCTGGTGAGCGATGCGGGCGTGGTGCTGCCCGAGGTCTGCAAGATTCTGGAGATGGCGGCTGAGAAGAAGGTCGGCGTCGGCTTCGGCCACACGGATTTCAAGGAGCTGTTGCCGCTCGCCAAGAAGGCCAAGGAATTCGGCGTCCGCGCAACGCTCGACCATCCCCTGCTCGAACTCAACAAGCTGCTGCTCGACGAGATGAAGGAGCTGGCCGACCTGGGCGTCTACGTCGGCACGTACTGCCAGCCCATGATCCCGAGCCTCTACCAGCCCGTCGCCGATCCCATGGAGACGATCCGCACGATGAAGGAGATCGGCCCCGAGCGCTGCATCATCGGGAGCGACTTCGGGCAGGTGCTCCATCTCGATTCGATCGACGGCATGCGCGTGTTCATCCGGGCTCTGCTCGGCTTCGGCATGACGGAGGCCCAGGTCCAGACGATGCTGCAGGACAACCCGGCCAAGCTGATGTGGCTCGACGAAGCGCCCGTGGAGGACTTCGCCCATATCTACCGCCACGCGCCGGCGGAGGTCAGCCGGCCGGGCAATAATTAGCGAAGCTGGTGCAGGTTAGTTCCGGTTCCTGCGCTGGTGGGTGCTGGGAATTTTCATGTCGGCGCGGTACTTGGCGACCGTGCGGCGGTTGACCATGATGCCCTGCCCTTGCAGGATCTGGGTGATCTGATCGTCGGTGAGCGGGTCGTTCTTGTCTTCCTGCTCAATCATCTTTTTCACCTTGCGCTTCAGGATCAGCAGGGGAAGCTCGGCGCCCGAGGGTCCACCGACGGCCTCGGAGAAAAAATACCGCAGCTCGAACACTCCCTGCGGCGTGTGGGCGTATTTGTTCGCGACGGCGCGGCTCACAGTGGACGGGTGCACTCCGATCTCCTCGGCCACCTCCTTGATCATCATCGGCTTCAAGTAATCCACCCCGAAATCGAGGAAGTCCTGCTGCCGCCCGATGACGGCATGGCAAACGCGCAGGATCGTCTGCTTGCGCTGCTCGATGTTCTTGAGCAGGTGCATCGCGGAGGTGTACCGCTCTTTGACGTAGTCCCGGACTTCTTTGGTGGAGTTCCCGCGGTCGAGCAGGCGGCGGTACGAGGGGTTGAGGCGAAGCTGCGGCAGGTCGTCCTCGTTGACCGTTACCGCGTACTCGTCGCCCGACTTTACGATGAACACGTCCGGCTCGATCAGGCGCGCCTGCGCCTTGTTATAGCGCTGCCCCGGAAACGGGTCGAGGCTTCGGATGGTGGCGACGGCGGCCTCGACCGCCTCCACCGGCTCCCCGATCGCCTTCGCAATCTCCCTGTGCTGCTTGTTCTGCAGCAGCTTGAGCTGGTCGCTGACGATCCTCCAGGCGGTTTTCCCTTCGAGCCCCAGCAGGCGGAGCTGAATCAGCAGGCACTCGCGCAGGTCGCGCGCGGCCACTCCCGGCGGGTCGCACTCCTGAACCAGCGGCAGGGCCTTCTCAAGGTCGCTCAGCTCGCCTCCGCCGCTTGACGCGATTTCTTCGAGCGATGCGGTCAGGTATCCGTTTTCATCCAGATTCCCGAGGATCGAGTCGATGGCGCGCTCCAGGCCCTCATCAGACTGGTCCATCGTCAACTGCCACTGCAGATGGTCTACCAGCGTGGTGGGGTTCGAAAGAAAGTTCTCGAATGAAGGAAGCTCGACGGACTCCGATTCCGACGTCGTCCGGTAGCCCGGGTCGAGGTAATCGTCAAAGAACGATCCGAAGTCAATGTCTTCAAACGGATCGCCCGAAGCCTCCGCGGGGCTTTCGGTGGCGGTGGCTGTTTGGCTCGGAGCTTCGCCCGCTTGCCTTTCCGGACTGGCCGATTCGCCAATGGAAACCGATCCACCCGGGTCCGGGTCCTCGAGCGTATCCTCAGTCCCGTTGGTTTTCAGGACGTCGAGAATTTCCTGATCGGCCGGCCTGTCATCCCGTTCTTCGGCGTCGGCTTCCTCCGACGTGGGAGACACGTCGTCCAGAAACTCTTCCAGGATGGGGTTCTCCATGATCTCCTGGTTGATCATTTCCCTGAGCTCCAGCTTGTTCAGCGCCAGCACGCTGACCATCTGCACCAGACCCGGCGTGAGGATCTGCTTCTGGGCGACCCGGAGATGGAGGCGAGGTTGGAGAGAGCTCATAGCAATTAGTGCTCCAGAACGAAGCTTTCTCCCAGGTAGACCCGCTTGACCTCGGGGTCGGTTCCCAGCTCGCCCGGCCGGCCATCGCGGAAGATGCGGCCGTTGTTGATGATATAGGCCCGGTCGGTCACTTTCAGCGTCTCGCGGACATTGTGATCCGTAATCAGCACGCCGATGCCGGAGTCACGCAACTGCGCCACCAGGCGCTGAATGTCGAGAACGGCAATGGGATCGATTCCCGAAAAGGGCTCGTCCAGCAGAATGAAATGCGGCGAGGTCACCAGGGATCGGGCGATTTCAACGCGCCTCCGCTCCCCGCCCGACAGCACGTAGCCGCGACTCGCCCGCACGGGTCCCAGGCCGAACTGTTCGAGCAGCGTCTCCAGCCGCTCCCGCCGCTCCCGGCGAGCCAATGGCAGAGTCTCGAGCACGGCGCGAAGGTTCTGCTCCACTGTCAGCTTGCGGAAGATGGAAGGCTCCTGGGGTAGATAGCCAATCCCCAGGCGCGCTCGCTGGTACATGGGCATCCGCGTTAAGTTCTGCCCATCCAGCAGGATGCGCCCCGCGTCGGGCAGCGTGAGGCCCACCATGATGTAAAACGTGGTGGTCTTGCCGGCCCCGTTCGGCCCAAGCAGACCTACGACCTCGCCGCGATGGACTTCGAGCGAAACGTCATCGACGACTTTGCGGCCCTTGTATGTTTTCGTCAGCTCGTCGGTCTGGAGCATTGTTTCCGGTTACGTCCAAGCCGGGTGCTCCTCGGCGGGAAGCCTTCCCCGCGAAGGCCACATCGGGAAAGAAATTTATCTTACCGTTGTACCTGCCGCCGGGTTTCTGCGGGGAGGCCCGGCTCACCTTCCACCAGAATCCTATCATCGGCCAGCCGGTAAGTCAATCGTGCGCCCTGCGTGCTGCCTCGCTGAGGGTCCCAAACCACTGCCGGCTTTCCGAACAAACGGAATAGATCCTGTGCGGGAAAGTATTCGGCCCGGTCGGCCGTCGCCTTGCGCCCAGCAGCCCGCCCGGCATCCCCCCCGGAATCGGTGATCACCACCTCCCCATTGGCGACCGCGTGATCGATCTGCGCCCCTCCAGCATCGTTGGGCGAAGCCCCGGCAGGAGCCAGCCCGGCAGGAACCAAAAACACTTCCAACTGCTCGGAGCTCACCGCGGAGGATGCGCTGCGCATGCGGGTTTTGCCCTCATAGACCGCCCTGCGTTCCCCGTCCTTGTAAAGCAGGCGCTCGGATCGAATTTCCACTGGATCCCCAGCCTTCGACGGCTCCGCCGCGGCAGGGACAGATCGGGACGAACTCGTGAAGGCCCCCAAGGCGGATGCCTGCTGGGGGATGATGCTATAGACCTTTCCCGAGGCCTCCATCTGCCGCTGCCGCCGGTCGAGGTCCACACGGTCCGCCTGGAGGAGATTGTTTCCCTGCCACAGCCGAACGCGGCCCTCGTACTGGGCCTTCCCCGCTGATGAATCGTATTGCAATTTATCGGCGATGGCGTGAACCGGGTTCGTCGGATCCATTCCGGGAGATGCCGCCGGGAAAAAAGTGGTCGCAACATCTCCTTCGGCCTGGATCTTGCTGCTCGATTCGCCCAGAGTGATCCGGTTGGCGGACAGCTTCCCCGTGGAGTCCCACACGGACCCTTCGCCTCGGAGCGTGACCTGTTCTCCGTCCGCCGCATATTCGGCCCGGTCAGCGCGCGCCTGTTTGCCGGCGCCCTGGTATTGATAATGCCCCCACTGCTCGATCCGGCTGACGGACCGCGTGCGCGCATCGACCGTGGCGGTAAGATGGTCGCTGGTCGAAAGCCGGCGGTCGGAGGGTCCCTTTTGCGGCTCGGCAATCACTCGCACCGCTCGCTCGGCGGCGAATTGCGTCAGATTGCCGGAAGGATCAAAGCTCATCCGGAATTCCTGCCCCGTGATCCGCCACCGCTGCTCGTCCGGATTGAACGGCACAAGGTCCAGTGTCGCATCAGGGCGGGCCAAAATCCTTTGCAGCACCTTGCCGTCCGGGGCGACCGCCATTTCGACCTGCTCCGCCGAAAGGGTCTGCGTCCCGGCTCCGGCGGAGGCCGCCGAAGCTCCCAAAGACTGCCCCTGGGCGCGAGATGTCCGGGCAGGCCGCGACGGGGAACCGCCAGAATCACGCAGGACCATCTGAACGTCCCGGACGGCAACGATACGCTCCAGCAAGCCGGCGGGCTGGGTGAAGAAGAGCCGCACGTCCTGAGCGCGTCCCTGACGCAGCGGCCCGTGATCCGGCCCGGAATCGGCGGCGGAAGCGGACCATTCGACATCCTCTTCCAGGTGCAGAGAACTCATCCTCCCCCGGTCGGAAAGTTCCAGAAGGCCGCGTCGGGAATGCACATCGGCCAACTGGCCGCCGCTTCGGTCCACGCCAGCTACGCCTTTCTCCAAACGGACGCGGCGGGCCTGGCGGCTCTCATCCAGCAGAATTTCGCTCTCTCCCGCACGAAGGCTTCGGGAGCCGCTGGTGAGCTCGACGGGCCCGGCAAGATACACTACCGAATCGCCCCGCCGGAAGCGCAAACTGCCGGCGCGGACATCGGTCGTCCCCGGGGTTGTCACCGGGGTCGCAGATGGTTCGCTCAAAGCAAAGTGGACCGCGGACCGCAGCGTGAGTTGCTGGCTCCCTGGATCGTACACAGCCCCTTTGGCGGTTCCCTGCCCTTGCGCGAACCGGAACCGGACCTGTTGGTCGGTCGATGCAACCCCCGTGCTCTGGTCAAACTTCAGGCCCGTGGTCACAATGGAAACCGAGACCGGTTCCAGCACCGGAGCCGAGCCTGTTTGCTTCCGGCTCGAATCGGCCGGAGGAATGCCAAGCTTCATGATCACTTCACCCGGAATCAGCAGAGATTTCGTTGCCGGGTTGTATTCGCACTCCTGGGTCTCGA
>Ga0326597_10006045_pt1 | contig 16645 bp, 21 predicted proteins | sample RVTome_12_FD_203789 | JGI IMG/M metagenome (GOLD analysis project Ga0326597, IMG submission 203789) | Soil microbial communities from uranium-contaminated site in the Upper Colorado River Basin, Wyoming, United States - RVT100D185 | ecosystem: Environmental > Terrestrial > Soil > Contaminated >...
ATGTGCACAAAATGTGGACGCAGACCAGCAAAAGGAGAGACACCGGACGAGGCCTGACATAAAGAATCCCCCGCCAATGCAGGGGATTCTTGTGGTGGGGACGGCCGGGCTCGAACCGACGACCTCTGCCTTGTAAGGGCAGTCCGCAGGGTTTTCGGGGGGTCAATGATTACGGGCAGAATCCCGGTTTCACCTTATGCCTGTTGACGATTTCCCCCTTCGGTGTATCGCAGTGTATCGCGGTGGATCATTGGGTGGGAAGCACTCAGGAAGCACTCGCGTAGTGTAGTGTTCGGTGCCGGGATAGCCTTAGCGGGCGACAAGACGGTTGATCTGTGAACCGTTTTCCCGGCGCTCATACCATCACAGCATCTCTACACAGAGGAGATAACGCATGACCGGTGTCACCCTCGAGGGTTTGACCAAATATATGCCTACCGGACCCTTCCCCCCCGAAACCGTCTTGGAGTTCCGAGATTTGCTGGTGGACCGCGGTTACCTGGTCTGGCACGGCGAATTTGGGGTCCTTGCCGACGACCAAATCCTGGTTGACGACCTGGTTGACATGCTGGCCGAAGTCGGGATCGGCCGACAATGACCGCCATCGATGTCGGGTTCGGCGACTTTTGCATCGCGGCGGGTCTATCCCCAAACACGGTCCGCGTGTACGACTGGCAAATCGAGAAGCTCGCCGCGTGGTGCGCGGACCGTGGCACGGCCGTGGAAGCCGTCACAGCCGCCGAGCTGGCTTTGTATGTGGAACTACCGAAGAACACGACCAGGACCGCCCGAGCGCAGATCAGAGCGGCTCTCAGCCGCTTCTGGGACTGGTCCGGGCGCCATGATCGGCCCGCGGTCGAGGATCTGACAATTCCGGCCCGCAGCGTGCCGCCACCGGCCTGGAACATGGACGGCTATCGAACCTTCCTATTCGGAGAGGGCATGTCGGAGAGGACGGTGCAGGCCTACACCTTCCAGATTGTCCATTACCGGTTCTGGTGTGTAACGCAAGGAGTCGATCCAGTCCGAGCTTCCGCAGACGATGTGCTTGCTTGGCTCGAGTCGGCGTCAACTGGGTCTTATAGCTGGGTTCGGCAGGCGAAAACGGCTTTGACACGGCTGTGGGAGTGGCAGGAGCGCTCTGATCCGCCCCTGAAAGCGATCAGGGTCCCTCGTAAGCCGCGGCCGCGACCGAGGGCCCTCGAGGAGGACACAGCCAGGCTGCTAGTCAAGGCGTCCTTCGGGTTGCATCCGGAGGGCACCGCGGTGCTGCTCGGGTTGGCCCTCGGCCTGCGGCGTGAGGAGATCGCCACCGCGAGGTGGGACCGGTTCGACGGGGATTGGTACACGGTCTTGGGGAAAGGAAATCTGACGGCGACGCTGCCAGTCCATCCGATCCTGCTCGACCATCTGGCCCTGGTCGCTGAAGTATTGGCGGGCGGCGTTGACCGGGTGATCGATGAACATGGGCCGTGGCTGTTCCCGGGATCACGTGGGCGGGCCCACGTCACCGGCGCCACGATCAACTTGTGGGTTGACCGGGTCGCGAACGTGGCCGGCGTTGGACATGTGGGACCTCACGAGCTCAGACACACCGCCATTACGGTGATAAACGACCAGACACATGATCTGCGGGCTACTCAGGAGTTCGCACGTCACGCCAGGCCGGAAACCACAATGGTCTACACGCGGGTCACGACGACGCGGCTTCAGGAGGCTTCGAGGGCGCTCGACGCGCTGTTCGCCAGTCGTTGATTAGGTTTTTGGTGGGTTCGTTCATGGGTACATAATCTATGTTATGTCCGGGGGGCGGGGATTCTCCAGCCTCGGCCAACCAGGTCGGCTCGTTCTGCTTCGACGATGGTGGCCAGGTCCGGGTCGTCGGAGACGGGAGAGCTGTCGCCGGTGATCGCCTGACGCATCAGTCCCAGCGCGGCAGTAGCCCGCAGCTCGTCAATGTCCACCGGGACAGGACCGCCACGATGTCTAGGCATGACGCCACCTCGCTTCGGCCGCATGTTGAGCCCTGAACGAAACACCGGACCGGACCACCTGACCAGTCTCCGGGGCAGGGAGAGCCAACTGAGCGACCAGCCGGGAGAGCAAACCCCGGTTGGCCCGTAACGCCGGTTCGGCCGGGTGGATCTTCGGACCCGACTTCCCATCGGCGATCAGACCGTCGACCGCGAGGATTTCCGCGAGCTGATCGATCAGGGTCATCACCCGGACCGTCTCGCGGAACAATAGGAGCTCGTCGGAGTTCAGCTCGTACTCGGAAAGGACGAGTTTCCAATAGGCCTTAGCCCGATCCGACGTGTCGGCTGGGGCCCTAGGGATTCGCTTACCAGACATTTCTTCACCCACTTATCCCGATTTGTAAGCATTGCCCGGACTGTCAAGCGCAAACCCCGCCGTGCTGCGTCCCTTGGGGTTAGGGGGGGTGGGCCACCCCCCCTATCGGGTGAGTTGGCCTCGGGACCGGGGGCGGTTTTTGCGTCGGGAAAGCTTTTCGATCGCAACGACGTCGGGAATCAACACGCCTCGGCGAGGGGCCCGCTCGCCATTCACCCAGGGGTTTGTAAGCGGGGTGGTAGATGCAAGGTCGAGGACCGCCTGGATTGACAGGCGCCACCCACCGATGTCGGCCCATCGGACTATTGACACGAGTCGCGTGTCGCGGCCGTCGCGCACGTCGAGTTCGGTCACGTCGTGGGGCCGGGCCCAAACGTGGACGCCGCCAGGTTTGGAAGCCCGCAGGGTGCCGGGTAGGCGTTCTGCACCGGGGGCCTGACCCTGGCGTGTGGTGGCTGCCCACCAGGTGCCCATTGTGGCCTCGAGGAGAGTTTGAAACTGGGTGTCGAGGTCGAGGATCTCCCGCCAGGCGTCTAGTTGCGGCTTCGTGGCGTGGGCGGCGATGGCGGCCGGGTCGTAGGCCGGGGCTGCGTCTGACAGTTTGGCAGCCAGGGGGGCGGCCTTGACGATGATCGCCTGGGCTCGCTCGTTGGCCAGGTCGACGAGAAGCTTCCGGTTGCGAGCCGCCCAAAATCCGATCTCTGACTGAAGACGTTTCACGGCGCCATGAGCGACCCTTTGGCTTTCGACCAGGTCGGCGGCTTGCTCTTCGAGTTCCCGGGCGTCGCGGACGCTATCCAATGGGTCCAGCCCGCGGACCGTTTCGGCGATGACATCGATCTCACCGGCAACCTGGGCGGCGACGACTTCGTACTGGGCTTCGAGTCGGGTCAGGTTGGCGATCAGCCCGGCCAGTTCGGCGGGTGGGGTGATCGCCGCCCGTATCCATCCGTCAACCTCGGAGCCGAGTCGGCGTCTCACAGCTTGTTCCGGTTGGCGATTCGGCTGGCGATCGCGTCGTAGTTGTCCTCCGGGGCGAATTGGGCTGCCAGTTCGGTGGCGTCCTCTTCGGACTCCGCCATGGCGGCGAGCGCTCTGGCGTCGCTCAGTGTGAGGCCGTGAGCTTTGGCGATTCGGGCTGCGTCTTTGGGGTCTATTGACATGGAGAAGATCCTTTCGAAGTCGGCTGAGTCATGCGAATCCGAGCCGTCTGATGTCTACGTTGGCGTCACGCACCTTTTTGACGAAATCGTCCCACCCGTACACGTCGCCCTCGATCACAATCGAAGAGCCCATACCGGCACCACCAAAATCGTTGGGAGAGACCTTTTCGCCGGCTTCGAGGATGGCAAGCCCTTCGGACCCGGGAGCGCCAGGCATGACCCCACCGTCGTGGAAGCGGGGAATGTTGGGGGTGTCCAACCCGATCGTGCCGCCACCGAGCAGCGATGGCAGTGTGATTTGGAGTCGGAACCCGTTCCATTTGTCGATGATCCAGTTGACAGCGTTTTTGAACGCGTTTTTGAGGCCGTCCCACATGCCGGAAACGGCCGAGCTGATGCGGGCGGGGAGTTTCTTGAAGAAGTCGACGATGTTGTCCCAGTTGGTGATGATCAAGGCTGCCAGGCCGACGACGGCGGCGACGATCAGGGCGATCGGGCCCATGGCGATCAGCCAGGCGGCCGCCACTTTGGCGGCGTGGAGCAGCGACTGGACACCCATCAGCGCCCACTTCGCAACAAACACGGCGGCGGTTTTGATCTGAGACGCCACGAATACGGCGCTTTGGGCGATCATCGACCCCAACGATTTGACCACACCCAGGCTTGCCGTACCGGCCGCTTTCATCATGCCACCGAACTTGCCGCCAAGCCCCTTGAGTTTTTCGCCGAGTCCCGTCATCGCACCGGACAGTTGATCCTGGAAGACGACTGCCACGCCGGACAGCATCGGGGCCATCGGTGCAACCACCGATCCGAGCCCGGCCGCCGCGGTAGCTGCGTCTCCGAGGATGCCGGGCGCTTCGACCACTTTGGTGAGCATGTCCTCGATGCCACGTTTGAATTTGGTTATTTTGACTTGGGCGTTGTTGTTGAGGGTCTCACTCATCCGGTCGGCTGCACCTTCGACGTCGCCGAGTCCGTCCCCCATGTTCCCCAATGAGCCGAGGAACTCGTCGATCTGGCTCACGGACATGTCTTCCAGTTGTGCCCCGAACAGGGCAATCGCCGTATTCGATTGCTCCACCGGGTCTTCGATGGCGAGAAGCCCGTCGACGATTTGGTCGAAAGCGCCCTTCGCCTCGTCGCCTCCGGCGAGGATCCTGCCCGCCATCGTTTCGGCGTCGAGTCCTATCGTGTCGAACGCACCAACCGTCAGGGCGGACATGTCAGTAGCCCGAATCGTGAATTCTTTGACGGCGTCGCCAATTTTGTCGAGTTGGATAGCGTCAGTTGCCGAGGCGAGCAGCCCGAACGTTTCCTCACCAGTAAATCCGAGGTCCGCGAAAAACCTTGCGTACTCTGTTGTTGCGTCACCGAGCTCGTCCTGCAGCCCCTTGGGTATCTTTTGCATCGATGCGACGATCAGGTCCATGGCGTGGTCGGCGTCTTTGGCCAAACCGGATTCCATCAAAGCGCCGGCCCTCGAGACGGCGTCAGCAACGTTGACGTCGAAAGCCGAGGCAAGATCCAAGACTTTCCCCGATAGTTTCTCTACCACGGCGGGATCTCCGAGCCCGTCCGTCAGCGTCGAGACGACCGCGCCGATCGCCTCGTTCACCTGGCCGAAGCTTTCACCGTAGGCGTCAGCGTACAGTTCCCCGGCGATACCGCCGGCCAGTTTCGAGTCGGCCTCTGAGAGACCGAGTTGGGCGGCCAGTTTGTCGGAGAGGGCTTCTTGTTCGAACCCGATGGCAGCGCCGGCCACGACGGCCAGCCCGGCTGCGACCCCGGCGGCTTTGGCGATGGGGGCGAGTTTGTCACCGAGCCCTTTGAACTTGTCGGCGATTCCAGAAACAGCGTCGCTGGCGTGTTTCGGTGCCTGGTCCATGCCCCTTTTCAGGTCGGAGATATCGGCGTCGATTGTGACTTTCAGGGCGGCTAGAGCGATAGTCATCGATACTCCTCTTCGTTCTCGAGCATTGAATCATTTCCGGGCATTAACGGCGGGCTTTGTCTCGGCAGGCTTCGGAACACCACTTGCGGGGGCGCCGTGTCGACGGTCGCAGCGCAGCACCACAGCCACGACAGCCGGCCGGGTCGGAGGGGCCCGGGCCGGTGACGAGCAGCCTGGCGATCCGGGACCGCTGCCCCATCGACAGGCTCACGTTCATATCGGTGAGCAGCAGCGACCACTCTTGCCGCTCGTTTATCGGTGCCACAGCTTGCGCCAGCGGTAAACAAACCAGGCTTTGAACGTTGGGGGGTCGGTAGGACGATGCGAGTCCAGATGGCTGTTGATGGCGTCGGCGACTGGAGGGAGCCGCTCGGCGCACAACGGACACAACACAACCGGTGACTGCGCACGCATTTTGAATCCGAACATGCTGGTCGTCGGTGGGCGCACACTCTCAGGAGGCACGCTGAGCTCCTGACGCCTTGAATTCGGCATCGAGCCGAGCCCGGTTCTCGATATCCCACCTGGCCGCCAGACGAAATTCTTTGTCGTTGCTCTTATTCCATTCTCCAGCGATCTTTGACTGCAACTTGTTCCGGTCGCCAACCTTGAAATCAGGTTTGGTGGCTTCCCGAAATCTGATGATCGTCAACGTTTTTTCATCGATCGTCGAAGAGCTCTCGAGAGCAGAGATATCTAACTCTTGCTCTAGCTCTTGCTCTTGCTCTAGCCGCGGTAGTGCCGCGGTTTGGCCGCGGTGTTCCAATGATGGCGGGGGTTTCTCGGCCCGTTTTCTTGAGCGTTCCCGTTCTTTGAGGAACCGGCCAGCGATGAGTTCCCAATTGTCAAGGTGGCCGTCTCGGTCGATGAAACCACTTGTCCTGAGCGCGGCAACCAACTCAGTCGCGCCATCGATCGGCCAGTCCACAATGTCTGCCAATTCGGAATCGGTGATATCGGAAACGTCGCCCTCGATGCCAACCCACTCAATCGCCCACCACCACAACAAGTGGAGCAGGCCGATTACCTCGGCTTTAGACGTGTCGAGTGACCTGGCCAGATTGCCCAGCCGGCGATCTTCCTTCAGACCGATCGGAGACTTGATCCAGATCATGGTGACGCTTAGCCAATCCCGGGCAAACGGCCGTCGCGAATATGGCCGACGATTCGCCACTCCCACATTTGCGCGTCGTGATCATGCCAGGGGGCTTGGCATCGGCGCCTGTCGATCAGCCATCCGTCACGTCGCAGCTCGTGCATGCGGGCACCCGCCCGCAAGATCGGGGGGAGCCCGTCTCCTGGCGTGAGGAAGCCGACACCGCATACCCAGCCGGCGGTGAGCATTCGCTGCACCCTGGCGATTTGCGATCTGGTAGACTTAGCCCTGGTCGGTTTCGACGCCGATTTGTTGGGCGCCCCTGGTTTGTCGGCCGGGGGTGTTCTGTCTGTCGACTGCATCACCCCACCTCGACCTTGCAGGCGGCGAGCCACTCATCCAGTGCTTGTTTCGAGTAGCGGACCGTCCGGCGACCCAACTTCAGCCAGGGCGGGCCTTGCTCGCGGTAGCGCCAATCGTTGAGGAGTCGCGGCGAGGTGTTTAGGTAGGCGGCGGTTTCCTCTGAGGTGAGGAGTCGGTCTTCGGCCATAGGTAATCAGTCCCTATGGCCCCCCTGTCGAAGGCCTGGCATGCAGCGTCTTCACGGTCACGCTGCGCTCTGAACGTTCATCCCTTGTGGACGAATGACATACGTGTAAGATTGAATCATAATGAGTCGAGACAGGTACGTCAAGCTTGTTTGCCCGGGTGATGAATGCGGAGCTCTGCTCCCGGCTAAGCAGAGCCGGCCTCATGAGGGTCGGGGTGTGCGAGGGTTTATGGTTCGGGTCCGGTGCCCGAAGTGTCGGAACGAATCCGTGTGGACGCGGCCGGGAATCGACTACGCCATCGAGCATGGCTGCAATCCTGTTGCCTGGTCCGATCATTGCGGTGGTGACTGGAGGCAGGTCGCATCGCTACCGAAGCTCGGGTGGAGGGTCTGATGGCTGGACATGTTCGGAGGCTCGAGAGTGGCCGGTGGATCGCCCGGTTTCCGTTGGGTGGTCGTGGCCGGTTTCGGTCGCGGACGTTCCCCCGGAAGTTGGACGCCACCAGGTGGCTGAGTTCGCAGACGGCCCGCCGGGACCGGGGCGATTGGGTGGACCCGGCCCATGCGGATGAGATCTTTCAGGTTGTGGCCGAGGCGTGGTTGGCGTCCCGACGTGACGTTGCAGCTTCGACCAGGGCGCGAGACGCCGCCTATCTGCGAAGCCAGATCCTTCCCCATCTCGGCAAGCTTCGTCTTCGTGAAGTATCCGTTGAGGTTCTCGATGCCTGGGTGGCGACTCTCGATGAGGTTGAGGGCCGCGCACCGGCCACTACGCGGAAGGCGTTTCAGATCGCCTCGCAGATCCTTGACCGGGCGGTGGCTCTCCGTAAGCTGCCGGCGAACCCGGCCAAAGTCGGGGAGGGGGTGAGCCTCCCGGCGTTGGACCCGTCTGAGATGCGTTTCCTCACCGTTGAGGAGGTTGGGGAGCTGGCCGACGCCTGCGACCCCCGCTGGCGGGCTCTGATTCTCACAGGGGCGTATACGGGGATGCGCTGGGGTGAACTGGCGGGTTTGCGGGCGAAGCGCCTCGATGTCGATGCCGGGCGGGTGACGGTCGCCTCGGCGCTGTTCGAGGTGGGTGCGAACCTCGGCCACAAAGACCCGAAGTCTGCTGCGGCACGCCGCACGCTGACTTTGCCACCGTATCTGGTTGACGAGCTCCGCGAGTATCTGGATGCCAATCCGGTGGTGGGTGACGGCCTGGTGTTCACCGACAGCCAGGGCGGACCGTTGCGCCGTTCTAACTTTGGGCGGCGTACTTTCAAGCCGGCGGTGCGGGCGTCGGTGGGTGAGCCTTGCCGGGTTCACGACCTGCGTCACACTCAGGCGGCTTGGCTGATCGCCAACGGTGAGCATCCGAAAACGATCCAAACGCGGTTGGGTCACGCTTCGATTTCGACGACGCTGAATATTTACGGGCATCTGATGCCGGGGCTTGATGAGGCTGCCGCGGGTAGGTTGGCGGGTCCGGTGAAGCACTCAGGAAGCACTCGGCCCGCGACCGTCACCGAGATTCCTTCGTCGAAGACGAAAAAGGCACGTTGACCGGGGGTTTTTGGTGGTGGGGACGGCCGGGCTCGAACCGACGACCTCTGCCTTGTAAGGGCAGCGCTCTCCCAACTGAGCTACGTCCCCGTCGGCCATATGAGACCACACCGCCCGTCCGCTGTCCAACTCGAATGAAAGACGCAAACATCGGTGGTGGCGTCGGTACTATCCGCGACGCTTCCCCCCAACCAAAGTGATGTTGATGGCCGCCAGATCGAGTAGCCCAGAAGGCAACGAGGACCTCCGACAATATTTGGACAGTGTGGGCTCGTTCGAACTTCTTACTGCCGATCAGGAAGTAGAACTGGCCAAGACCATCGAGGCGGGCAAAGAAGCTGCCGAGCTGCTCGCCAGTCGAGATGACCACACGATTCCAGAGCGGATCAAATTGGATCGGGCCATCCGCAAGGGACTTGAGGCCCGTCAGACGTTCATCAATGCGAACCTGCGACTGGTCGTCTCGATTGCCAAGCGGTATGCGAAAGCCTCACTCCCCCTGCTCGACCTCATCCAGGAGGGGAACCTGGGCCTGATTCGGGCCGTTGAGAAATTCGAGTACCGCAAAGGATTCAAGTTTTCGACGTATGCCACCTGGTGGATCCGTCAGGCCATTACGAGGGCGATCGCCGACAAGGGCCGCACCATTCGAGTACCGGTCCATATGATCGACACCATCAGTCTGGTCCGCCACACCGAACAGCACCTGTTCAAGCACAGCGGACAATCCCCTACCGCCGGAGAAATCGGAACCGAGGCCGGTATCCCCGAAGCCCGGGTGCGAGAGGCCCTCAAGTACGCCCCGGAGCCGATCTCGATCTTCGAACCGGTCGGAGAAGACGACGCCGTTCTCGGCGACTTCATCGAGGACATGGAAGCCGAAGCGCCGTTCGACGCCATTGCGTCGGCTTTCCAATCGGCCGACCTGCACCGATTCCTCGCCCGTCTTACGGAACGAGAGCGCCTCGTGCTTGAGATGCGGTATGGCTTGAAGTCCGACATCCCGTGCACGCTCGACCAGGTGGGCCAACACTTCAACCTGACCCGTGAACGCATCCGGCAGATTGAAGCGAAGGCCCTCGCCAAGCTGCGGCACCCGTCAAGCCCTGCGAATCTCCGACGACTGTTCGCCGGTTGAGCCAATTCGGCATCTGATTACGCAGTCTTGACGAGTTGCCACAGTTCGGCCCGGTCGGCTTCGAGTGGCGAGTTGGATTGGTCCTTGCGAGGACGACCCCGACCTCTGCGACGATAGAACGGCACCCCATCCCAAAAGATGACGCCACCCCACACGCCCCACTCTTCGCCCTTTTCCAGGGCAATTTCGAGGCATTCGATCTGAACTGAGCATGCGGCGCAGATGGACTGGGCCTGTCCCAAATCCCGGACGTCTTCCGAGAAGAAGAGGTCCGCCACATCGCCTGATACACACAGACCTTGCTCATATAGGTTGATCATGCTGGTTATCCCTCTGTCTTACCGACAACCAACCAAAAAGAAAAGCCGCCGGTTTGATTCGGCGGCTCCTACAACAAAAAAGGGTACGTTTACAACGCGTGGAGCCGCCAAAGCGCGTTGTTGCCCGTCGGAACGATCGATCCGAAGGCGTTGGTCGCGGTGAGAAGTGTGTTCATCATGTTGGTCGGCTCCTTTCCCAGAATCGTTGGCGGATAACTCGTCGGGCAACGGTATCGGATCGGCAGACTCCGAGTCAAGCTAATTTCCGGAATTTTCTCCGTGAATCCGATTGGCTACGTCGGTGAACGCGTCGGCACCGACTTTGATGCGCTCGTGATAGGACGCTTTCTGCCATGGATCCCACGAGTATCCCGCTGTCTCGACCACGTCTCCCCCGAAGGCCACCACGATTCCGATTCGATCGAATGGCTCGGTCGTTACGGCCCCATCCGGGGCGATGCGGTACGCCTGGCGCGAGGATGGATCGGAAATCCCGATCCCCTGGTAGGGGATACGTAGTTCGATGAGGTTCGCCGAATCTGCCCACATGGTGCGCGAATCGAATGCCGGGTCGGTTGGATCAGACGTGCCGTACCGCAAGGCTCCGGCTTCGAATATTTCGGCCAGGAACGTTTGGCCGGTCGTCGGGATCGTCTGGGGCCGGTTGGTGATGAGCCGGTACTTGTTCCAAACCCCGCTCCCCTCTTGAAGGTCGGCTTTGTTGACCTCGACGTACTCGCGGGCCAGACCGTACCGGATGGCGAACTGATCATTGGAGGCCCGCACCCACACTTGCGCTTCGGCGCCGGGGCCGACGGTGATGGCGTAATCGGAGCCATCGGCTGCGTCTGGATAGCCAGGAAGGCCGTCGGTTCCGCCCGCCAGGACATCGAATCCGAGCGTCACCGGGTTGGAGTCCCAGGCGTACGTCCCGTCCACGAAGAGGCGCACATACAGATAGCCTTCATCTTTGAGGGCTCTGACCTGGCGAATGCCGGTTTCGCTTTCGAGGATCACCTGAGAGCCGTTGTCCAGCCACTCATCTCCGTCACCATCGACCACAACGACGTCGGCCGGTCCCGGATCGACCGCCACCATGCCGAAATGGGCCTCATTCGTCCACGGGTTCATCCACAGTGACCTGCGACTGCCGGGCAGTTCATAATCGATCGTGTTCCAGGTGAATTTGAACCATTCGTCGACCCATTCGAACACGTAGCCGCCCGAAAACCCCAGCGTGTAGAGCATGTCGAGCATGTCGGCGTTCATCGCCGTCATTTCCTGCTCGGAATGATCGCCCTGGTCGCGTCCCTTGGGACCGAAATGGGCGGACCCGGCCGCCGACGGGACCCCGAACTCGTTGACGACGACCGGCATGCCGGAATGATGGTTACGCAAGGCAATGAGATAGCCGGCGTACGGGTCGGCTCCCCCTTTGTACACGCAGTCGGCAATCCCTGGCTGGTATCGCACGAAGTCGGGGTAATACGGGTAGGCGTGGTAGCTGGCGTAGAATCCGCCCGGCCAGGCCTCGGTAGCCGACACCATGTTGGCATCGACCCCCACCTGATCCTCGAGCGGCAACGGTTCATCGGGATGGGCCAGCGGATCGGCGGTCGGCCAGTTCACGAACGACAACGGCATTGTGAGACCGCGTTCCGCCAGGCCGGTGGCCAGATGGTCGAGCATCTGGGTAATCCAGATTTCGGTCGGACTCGCTTTGGGGAGACTGGCGAAAAATTCTCCCGAGTATGCTTCAATACCCTTGTTGGTCTTGTCCGAATCGAGCGTGGCGGCTGGATCCCACTCCACGCCGATCGCCCACGAATACAGCCACGGGGTGATATCGGCTGTGTATTCGCCTGACGCATGGCCCGGTTGGTCGGCAATGGTGATGGTGCCGCTGACCACCCCCAGGGCATCGTCGATTTCCGATTTCATGTCCACCACGACGGTCGGAGCGTGGAGGTTGTGATCACGAAGAAACTCGGTCTCGGGGATCCACACGCCGTGAATGACGTAAAGGGGGGCGTCGGGGTGGGCCGTGTTGTAGGCGAGCAGTTCTTGATAGAACTCGGGCGGATGGATCGTGTACACCCGTATGGCCCGGAAACCCATCGCCGCCATCTGTGGGAACCAGCGTTGGTAGTCGTCCCGGCTGAGAGCCAATTCACCCGGGGCATGGTTGGGAACCGTGGCGCCCAGGTTGATCCCGACCACAAACGCCGCGTCGGAGCCCTCCGTTTGGAGAAGTAGGTCGGTGCCTTCAACCTTGGCCAAGCGGCTGAGCCCGTTCACGAGGTCCGGTTCGGGTGCCCACGACCCGCTGTGTGGCTCGGGCGAGCCGTCTGTCGGGAGTACGCACACCTTGGCGATGGTGTCTTGAGGGCGCGCCTCGTCGGTCGTGCAGGCACCGACAATCAGCAACAGAACTATCAGGAAGGCTCGTCTCACCGGCAAGAACGTACCAGGCACCACCGGTTACCTGCGGCTTTTGAGTTAGTCGCCGGCGATCAACGCGTCGATCTGTTCTCGGATGAACGCTTCTCCGCGTTCGCCTGACCAGCCCGCCATGACCTGCCCATCGGGGGCGAACGTGATGGTGGTCGGGGTGCCTGAGACGCCGAGCGCCTGCCAGACGGTCAGTTTTTCGTCGTAGGCCCAGGCGATGCGGCCCGACGAAAACCACGAGTTTGCTCGTTCACCCAACAGATCGAGTCGAGAGTTCCCGCCCAAGGCCAGGAACGCGACCTGACCTTCGTAGTCTGCGGTGACCGTTTCGAGCAAAGGCAACTCCTTTGCGCAGTGAGGTCACCATTCAGCCCAGAACATCACGTATAGCGGTGTGTCGATCTCGGCCGTGTTGAACGTCGATCCATCCGACAGGATCACCGTGAAGTCGGGGGCGAAGAACGTGTCGCCGACTTTCTCGACCTGACCCGCTACCGAGGGTGGCCCGTAATTGAGGTCTGCAGCAGTAGTTCCTCCGCCGCCACAGGCGGCAACGAGCCCGAGGACGGCGCCAAGCCATTTGAGTCTTCCCATTGTACTGCCTCAACCGTCCCGGGTACCTGAGCATTCCCATCGGGATCAAACTGGCGGGTTCCAACAATCCCAAGAAAAACCACTCTGCGCGTTCATGTTTTTTGGAGCGTTTGCCGATACAGAAACAACTGATCTACTTACATACCTCTTGGGAGAAACCACATGCGTAAGATTGCAACACTCGCCCTGGCAGCCGGCCTGTCCATTGCCGCTCTCGCCCCCGCCGCCTTTGCCAAACCGGCCGCCTGCGACGGTAAAGTCTTTGCCGCCTCGATGAAGGTCGCCGCCCAAGACAAGAGTTTGAAGGGCGGCGAAAAGAACACCTGGGCTTCGACGGACTGTCTCCAGGTTGAGGAATCGGCAACGCCATCGACTACGGTTTGCGCGAACATCTTCCTCTGTCCATCCCAGTAGGGCACCGCTATGCGTGAGTTGGGCCCGGCGTCGCCGGGTCCAACTCGTTAAGCCTGGCCCAACCAGCCGTGTTCACCGACGAGTTGAGCCGCCGATGGCGGCCCCCACTCGACGCCCGCCTCATAGTCCACGACGTCATGGGGTGACTCGAGTAACGGGTCGAACAGATGCCAGGACCGCTCGACTTCGTCGCCCCGGACGAACAGCGTCTGATCCCCATCGATGACATCGCCCAACAGCGTTTCATAGGCGTCCGGCAGGTCGCCGAACGCTTCCCGGTAGGAGAAGGTGAAGGCCTCGGTGCGTAATGGCGCTCCCTCCCCCGGTCCCTTCACGTCGAAGAAGAGTTTGAACCCTTCGTCTGGCTGAATGGTGAGCATGAGCACATTCGCCTGGGCATGACCGGCGTGTTCGGGTCCAAACAGCGAGATGGGGGCTTCTTTGAACACAATGGCGATCGAGGTGGCTTTGCCTGGCAGCCTCTTGCCGGTGCGGAGCCGGAACGGTACACCTTCCCATCGCCAGTTGTCGATGAACAACTCGAGGGCAACAAATGTCTCAGTAGACGAGTCCCGGCCAAGATCATCGGCGTATCCGGGAATCGTGCCATCGGCGCCCGACGAGACGGCGTACTGACCCCACACGACCCTTTCGGGGTCGATGGGACGCACGGCGGCCAGAACTTTGACCTTCTCATCACGAATGGCGCCGGACTCAAGCCGGGTCGGAGGTTCCATGGCGACCAGCATCAACAGTTGGGCAAGGTGCGATTGCACCATGTCGCGCATGGCCCCGGCCTGATCGTAGTATCCCGCCCGTTCTTCGACACCGAGCGACTCGGCAACGGTGATCTGGACCTCTTCGATCCGATCACGGCTCCAGGCGCTCTCGAAGAGCGCGTTGGCAAAGCGGAAAACGAGCAGGTTCTGGACGGTGTCTTTGCCAAGGTAGTGGTCGATCCGATAGATCTGTTCTTCATCAAAGAAGCCATGGACCAGGTCGTTTAGTGCGACCGCCGAGTCGAACGAATGGCCGAATGGTTTTTCGACCACCAACCGGGTCCAGCCGGCACTGCGATTGAGACCGGCCTCGGCCAAACCCGTCACCGTCGCCTCGAACACCTGCGGGGGTAGCGCCAGGTAGAAGGCCCGGTTCTCGGCCGCCATCGAATGGTCGACTTCGATCCGCCGGATGCGATCGGCGAGGGCCTCGAACCCTTCGCTGACGCTTTGATAATGAAGGCATGCAGAACACCAGCGGTCGGCGTCGTCAGGGTCGAGTCCGGCGGCCCGCAACGCTGTGGCGGCTTCGGCTCTGAACTCGTCGTCGGTGAGCGTCTGGCGGCCGACCCCAAGCACGACCGAACGATGCCCGAAGTCTTCCCGGTCCTGGAGTTCGTAGAGGGCGGGGATGAGCTTTCGTTTGGCCAGGTCTCCCGTCGATCCGAAGATGACGAAGACGTGGGGTTCCGGGGCGGTGTCAGCCAAGCCGGTGACCGACCCTGTCGATTTCGGGCAGGGTCATACGAGGGCCGAGCGTTTGTCCTCGATGGCTCCCAACAGAGCCTCGAAGGCATCGATGAACGCCTGTACGCCGTCACGTTGCAGTTTGTCGGTGATGCTGTCGAGATCGACCCCAACGGCGGCGAGTTTGTCCAGGACCGCATAGGCGTCTTCGACCTCGGCGACGAGCGCCACTTCTGCGGCTGACCCATGGTCGGCAAACGCGTCGAGGGTGGCCGGCGGCAACGTGTTGACCGTGTTGTCGCCGATGAGACCTTCGACGTACATGAGGTCCGAATACGCCGGGTTCTTGGTACCGGTCGAGGCCCACAGCAGCCGTTGGGGAAAGGCGCCCTTGCCCCATTCGGCTTCGAAGTCGTCGCCGAAGAGTTCCAGGTACCGCTGGTAGGTGACTTTGGCGTTGGCGATGGCCACCTGACCGAGCAAAGCCGCACCCGCCTCGCCGAGTTCGGCCAGATGCATGTCGACGGCGGTGTCGACCCTGGAGACGAAGAAACTCGCCACCGAGGCCACCCGCGACGGATCGGAAGCCTTTTCGATTCCCCGCAGGTAGGCGTGCGAGACGGCCTCGTAGTCGTCCATCGAGAACATGAGGGTCACGTTCACGTTGATGTTCTCGCCGATCAGCGTTTCGATTGCCCGAATGCCGGCCGGGGTGGCCGGGACTTTGATCATGACGTTCGGCCGACCAACGGCAGCCCACAAACGCCGGGCTTCGGCGGTGGTTCCGTCGGTGTCATCGGCCAGATGCGGGGAGACTTCCAGGCTCACGAATCCGTCTGCGCCGTCGGTGCGCTCGTAGACCGGGGCAAGGATGTCGGCGGCCGACTTGATGTCTTCGATGGCGAGGTGCTCGAAGATCTCAATCGGCGTTGCCGAAGCGTTCGCGGCCACGAATGTGGCGATGTCTTCGTCGTACTGGTCGGAGCCGGCAATCGACTTTTCGAAGATCGACGGGTTCGACGTCATGCCACGCAGTCCGTCGGCCACCATGGCGGCCATGTCACCATTTTGAAGCATGTCGCGGCGGATATAGTCGAGCCACACCGACTGTCCCCGGGCTGCCAGTTGTTCCATCGCAGAAGTCATACGTTTCCTAAGTCCGACAATTGCACCATCTTAGGTCACCAACCGATTTGGCGGACCCGGCGGTGCCACGGGAGAGCCACCCGTTCTTGGGTTTCGCCAACTAGCTTGACCACCAATGCGAAACCTGCTGGTTCTTCGTCACGGAAAATCCGATTGGGACGCCACCTTTGGCGGCGATGAGCAGCGCCCCCTCGAAAAACGTGGCAAAGACGCCGCCAGGCGCGTCGGCACCTTCATTGCCGAGATCGGGGTCACCCCGGACCTGGCCATCACCTCGCCTGCGGTACGGGCTCGCGAAACCCTCGACGCCGCCCGAGAAGCCGGTCAGTGGTCGACTCCTGTTCAGGAGAACCGTCTGCTGTACGAAGGTGGCATTACCAACATCATCGGCCTGTTACGCGAGGTTGATCCCCGGGTGTCAACCGTGTTGCTGGCCGGGCATCAGCCAACCTCCTC
>Ga0326597_10006046_pt1 | contig 16644 bp, 10 predicted proteins | sample RVTome_12_FD_203789 | JGI IMG/M metagenome (GOLD analysis project Ga0326597, IMG submission 203789) | Soil microbial communities from uranium-contaminated site in the Upper Colorado River Basin, Wyoming, United States - RVT100D185 | ecosystem: Environmental > Terrestrial > Soil > Contaminated >...
TAAATCCCCCTTAGAAGGGGGGCTTAAAAGCTCTTGTTTCGGTTTAAAACTATCATCATCGGTTACATGGTTATACTTTGGAGCGTTGTAAGGACAAACGTCCTGGCAAATATCACAGCCGAAAATCCACCCGTTGAGGTTTATGCTATCGGGAATTTCACCTCTGTTCTCAATCGTCTGGTATGAAATGCATTTATTCGCATCAACAACATATTCCTCAGTAATCGCGCCCGTTGGGCAAGCAGAGATGCAAAGCGAACAGCTTCCGCATAGGTCTTCAATCGGACTGTCATAATTTTCAAACTCAATGTTTGTAATTACCTCGCACAGAAACAACCATGAGCCGTATTCGGGATTAATAATATTGGTGTGCTTTCCCATCCACCCGATACCAGCCCTCTGCGCCCATACTTTATCCATAACAGGTCCGTCATCAACGTAGAATTTCACACTGAGCGCAGTCGAAATGTCTCCTTGCACCTCTTCCAAATACCTGCACAGCTCCTTCATCTTTTTCTTCAAAACTTTGTGATAATCCTTCCCCCACGCATATCTAGAGATTTTTGGTTTTCCCTCATTATGCGTAAAGGGAGTGTAGTAATTGTAAGCAAGAGAAATTACGCTTTTGGCATCTTCCATTATCAGACGGATATCTTTACGCTTGCCGAATCCCTTTTTAATCCACGTCATATCGGCGTCATAACCCAAATCAAGCCACTCGTTGAGCTTTTTCGATTCATTCTCAAGCACTTCATACTTAGCAAATCCAGTTTTCACAAAGCCAAGTTCATTGGCTTTGTCAGTGATGAGGTTTTTGAAATTTTGGGTTGTTAGTTTCATGTTCTTAATTGCTGAACGAAGTGAAGCATCCTATTCAATTTAACAAAAATAATTAATTTGGTATATTTATGTTAGAGTTTCTTTAAAGGAGCAGGAGATTCTTCGCTTCGCCTCAGAATTAAGGTTACGGATTATTCGGCTTCGGGGGCTCGGCGATTTTTATCGAGCGGATAACTGCATCTACAAGCTTCTGGTATTTTTCCATCAATGCCTGAGAGGCAAAATCAACGTTCACCTGTATGTTCTTTATTCCGGTCGGGTCAGTAAACAAATAATACTTTGTTGAAAATTTCTTCCCGCTTGATTTAAGAGGGTCGGTTACGTAGGCAATAATCACGCTGTCATCCATAAGGAACGGGTTCTTGTATGTCGCCTTATTATATGCACTGTGCTGGGGGTCATCGATAATGATAAACATATTAACTGCGCCCGGGTCTTCGCTCAGCGAATCCGTGCTTATAATGACGCCGTTAAACTCCTTCTGAGTTAAGTTAATCTGCCTGTTGTCAATCAGCTTCCAGCCAACAGGAAACCAAAGCTTTAAGCCCACATCGTTCTGGTCAAAGCTTGTTCTAAGGGAATCAGGAACAAATATTCTTGAAGTATCCCTTATCCCGGAAATCAATGTTGAATCAAACTTAGTTACGTTTGTGTCTCCTAAGGCGGTTTTATTTGTATCGGCGTCTTCTGTATCCCTCGGTCTGTCTATTTTTGGGGTAACGTTTCTCTTGGTTATCTTCGGCCTGACTTCAGATATGTTACCTTCTATTTCCTTAAGTCTTTCTTCCTCTTTCATTTTATCTATATCAGGCGGGTCGAACTTCGGCATTTCAAGGTCTTCGACTATTACAATGCGCTGCTGGTTTTCTCCGTTGGGTTTTTCCACTTTTGGCACAAGAAACAAATACATTGCAAATAAAAGGAAGAAGTGAAAAATTATTGAAGTTGTAAGAGCCCGCCTTGTGTACGGCTGGTTCAGTTTTTTTAGAATTAAGAAATCCGTTCCGGGTTTATCGGTTAAGTTGTATATCTCGCTTGGTAAAAGCTCCTCTTTTTTCTCCGCTGGTGCTTCAATTACAACGGGCTTGACAATCGGTTCAGTAGTTTTGTGCGGTGGAGTTTTTCCCTTACCTCTTTTAGTGAATGATACTCCTTCCTCAAGCTCTTTTGTGGTGACTTTTTCTATTGTACTGACACCAACATCGGGTTTGCCGATAATTTCAGTTTTTTCCCTTGTCTTTTTTTCAATTAATGTGGAAGGTTTTTCGAAAACGTAATCTTTCTTAGAACGAAACTCCGAACAAATAGCAATTGTAATATCGGCAAACCGGCTTTCTACAATAACGTTGGGATGATTGCAGGTGTTTCTTATAGCACCGCGCTCATTTGAGCTGTTAAAAACGCAGTCAATATTAATACAGCGTAAAACCTTGCCATTTTGATGTGTTTTTTCGCTATCTTTTACTGTATTTTTTGTATGCTTTTCCAAAAACTGCTCTATTATTTTAATTCAAAATCTTACTATTATGTTTCACTAATTTATCTCAAAGATTATTAAGAATTTAGTCATTTTCTAAGGTTCCTCATTTTATTTAACATAAGTTTTGTAGTTATAAACAAAAACACCGAACCCATAAAGTTAGTGGCAACCATTAAATAACATGCGGTTTGAAGACTATACAAATCCGACACCCTGCCGATTAATGCAGGGGCAGGTGTGCTCCCTAACATATGAGCAACAAACAAATAAAACGCAAACGCAGTTGCCTTAAGCGATGAAGGTACAATGTCCTGGATTAACGCAACCATCGGACCATAATACCACGTCATTAAGAAAGTAGCAATAACCAGGGATACGAGCATCAATGCTTCGTTTTTTGTCGTAATCGTTATATACATTAGGGGAGTTGCAAGCAAAAATGCAAAAGCCATTGAAACCGAACGAGGCAGCCTATATTTGCTGAAAAGATAATCAGATAAATGCCCGCCGGAATATATTCCCGGAGGACCTCCGATTAAAACAGCAAGTCCTATTGTGATTGATGCCTGATCGACTGTATAATTATGGTAACGTATGAAAAACTGCGTCATCCAGCTGATTATGGCTGATGATGTGAATGTAAGCATTACTCCTGCGGCAAGTGTCATAATATAAGAGGGGGTTTTAAAAAGCTGAAGGATGTTTTTAAAATTTACTTCATCTACGTTATGATGTTCATGCATGGTTTCTTTAATTCTTAATGCGGAGAAAGCGAGTATTAAACCCGGAATTGCAACAATGAAAAAACATGCGCGCCATCCCAAATAGGTGCCAAGAATTCCCGATAATATCATTCCAAGCGTTCCTCCGAAAAACATTCCTAGATGAAATATTGAGTTTGCTTTAGCGCGTCTTTCAACGGGATAATTGTCTGCAATCAACGAAGTTGCCGATGGTGCGTAAGATGCTTCCCCGATTCCTACAAAGCCACGGGCGGTTAACAGCTGTCCGAAATTTTGCACAAGCCCGGTAAAAAAAGTTGCAACCGACCAGATTGAGACTCCGATTGCAATTATTCTTTTGCGAATCCATCTGTCTGCTAAAATGCCAAGCGGAACTGAACATGTTGCATGAACAATCATAAATACTGTTCCAACCAGTCCCAGCTGGAAATCGGTTAAGTCGAAATCTGCCTTTAGGAAACTGAATAAAGGAAATACGACCTGCCTGTCGAAATAATTAAAGAATTCTATAAGCGTTAAAACAAGAAGTATCTTAGAGGGAGACTCGATATTTTTCAGAGCGGTCCTCTTTACTTTCTTTAACTAATTAATATAACCAATTAATAAATTAGTGCGAAAGATTTTTAAACAGCTCGACAAAAAGCCTGACGCCGTACCCGGTTGCACCGGATGTCTGGTATTCGGTAATAGATTCTGCAACATTAAATCCAACGCTTGCTATATCGAGGTGAGCCCAAGGGTATTTATTGTCGGCAAATTTTTTCAGAAAGATACCTCCCATTATTGTTCCTGCCTGTCTGGAAGGACCGGTATTTTTAATTTCAGCTATATCGCTTTTCATTAGCTTGTCGTAATCGTCATAAAGCGGCATTTCCCATACTCTTTCGTAAGATTTTTCACCTGCATCAAAGATTTTTTTCTTTAAATCGCTGTCGTTTCCCATTAACCCCGCAAGCAAGTGCCCGAAACAAATTATAGCAGCGCCGGTTAAAGTGCAAATGTCTATTACTGCTTTCGGCTTATAGTTTGCTGCATAGTCAAGAGCGTCAGCAAGAATTAACCTGCCTTCTGCATCTGTATTATCTACTTCTATTGTTGTTCCTGAGTAGCTCTTGATTACATCGCCCGGCTTATACGAAGTTCCGCTCGGCATATTTTCAACAGCGGGAATTAAGCCAATGAGATTAACCTTTAATTTCAGTTTTGATATTGCTTCAAATGCCCCAACCACTGCTGCGGCTCCCCCCATATCCATTTTCATTGATTCCATTCCCAGAGCTGGTTTTAAAGAAATACCCCCGGAATCAAAAGTAACCCCTTTGCCGACCAGAACGTACGGCTTTTCAGATTTATTGCTGCCGAAATACTGGAGTATCAAAAATCTCGGCGGATTACCGCTTCCTTTTGAAACATTAATTAACCCTCCCATATTAAGCTGGTTTATTTTCTTTTCGTCAAATATTGTAACATGATAGCCAGCCTTTGCTGATGTTTTTTTTACTATTTCAGAAAATCTTTCCGGCGTCAGTATGTTTGATGGTTCATTCTCCAGGTCTCTTGCCATAAGAACCGCATCACAAATAATTTTAGTGTTTTTAACAGTATCAGCGGCTTCCTTAGTATATTTAGGCGAGTCCGTAAAAAATATTATTTCTTCAAACGGAACAAAATCATTTTTTGAAACGTATTTTTTTGTTGTAAACTGGGAAAGAAAAACCCCTTCGCATATTGCCTGCAGTATATCGGCGTGAGAGTGGTTTATATTTGATTTGATAAGCGATAAATCGGGCACTTCAAATGCTGCGGAGGTTAATTTTAAGGCGTTTAATTTCTTTGAAGCCGATGCGTAAGCTATTCTGAGCTTTTCAAGAGTTATTTCTTTTGAATTTCCAAGTCCTAAAACCTGAAGTCTTTTAGTTTTTGTCTCACCGCCTATATATGTAACTATGGTCTGATTTGCATTGCCTTTAAAATCATTAGTTTCCATTAATGGCTCCAGGCTGCCTTTGTATAAAGTGTTCAGCCATTGAAGCTTCTGGTCGGTTGAATCTTCAAAAGTAACAGAAGTAACCACCTCTGCTCTTATATCCTTAATTTTCTTTACCTCGAATTTAATTTTCATTTATGTCTCCGCAGTTGTAATTTGCCTGCCTTCTGCAGGTATTTATTTAATATATTTTTTTGCTTTTTTTATCACTTCTTTTAAAATTTCTTCAGCTTTTGCGCCATTTGTAAATGCACCTGCCGCATTTTGATGTCCTCCCCCGCCGAATTCTTTGGCAAGCTCATTGCAGTATATTTCGCCTTTGGAACGGAAGCTGATTTTAACGCCCTGCTTGGTTTCGGTTATCAATATCCCCAGCTTAACGCTTTCAAGACTCATTAAATGCGCTGTGAAGCCGTCAATTGCATATTCATCGCTATCTGTTTCTGCAAAATCCTTTTGAAAAACGGTTGAGTAAGCAATACTATTATTATGAACAAGCGTTATGTTATTTAAAAATCTCCCAAGAAGATGCAGCCTCCCAATTGAAGCTTTATTGTAGACTTCCGAGTATATCTCAAACGGGTCTACATCGAACTTTAAAAGCTCAGCTGTTATGTTGTGTGTTTCTGAATCTGTCCTGTCAAACCTGAATGAACCGGTGTCAGTCATAATTGCCGTGTATAGCGCAATTGCAATATCCTTGTCGATTACATCGTCCCCGGCATTTTTCAGGAAGCGGTATAAAATTTCTCCCGTTGCTGGAGACTCTGTATCGGATATATAATAATCAAAACCGTTGTCACCAAAGCCTAAATGATGGTCTATTACGACTTTTTTAGCTTTACTCGCCTTAATGTAGGGAGCCATAGTCCTTAATCTTTCATATTCATTGGTATCCAATATAAAAATTACGTCCGCCTTATCAATTGCGTCTTTATGCCTGGTTTCCTCAAATTGCTCTATGACATTATCCTTGTCAAGGAAAGTAAAATTCGAAGGGGTCGATGAAAAATTTATGATACGGGAATTCTTTCCCAGCTTCTTTAAATATTTATGAAGAGCAATTTCGCTGCCTATTGAGTCGCCATCGGGGTTAACGTGACTTGTCAGTATAAACTCTTGATTTTTATTAATTAATTCAGCGATTTCCTTAAACATCTCAAAGAATTTGAAATATAATTAAAAAATAGTGATTTATCAATGGTTATTAGGAAAAAGTTAGGAAAGGGAGCGGTGGAGATTACGATGCGCTTAACACCACATCCTTGCAGTTGAAGTAAACGTTTTCCTTTTCGTAGTCAGCTTTCCATTTGCGGTTAGCAATTATTTTAAGCATATCTATTACATAATCAACTTCCTCAATAGTGTTATACAAGCCGAATGAAATCCTCACTGCACCGCCAATATCAAATTTTTCCCCTTTTTTGAGGCGTCTTATAATCTCACTGGAATCTTTTCTTCCCATAAGGAAGCTTAAATACGGGTGGGCGCAAAATCTTCCGTTGCGTGTTGCGATTGCCCCTTCATTGTTTAAAATATTTGCCACAAGCCCGTTATTTAAATCGCCAATATTAAACGTAATTACTCCAAGTCTGTTTAGCGCTGGGATGTTTCCCAAAACATTCATATCCGGAACTTCCTTCAATCTTTTCAAAACAAATTCCGTTAACTCAATTTCATGCTTTCTTACATTTTCCATTCCAATGCTGCTCAAAAAGTTTAACGATTCTGCGAGTGCAATTGCTCCTGCAATATTCGGCGTTCCGCCCTGGTGCCTTTCGGGTGAGTTGGCATAAACGTAATCATCCTCGCTTACAAACATTACGGTTCCTCCTCCTGGAACATACGGCTGGGCACGGTCTAAAATTTCTCTTGGACCGAACAGGAAAGCAGAGCCGAACGGAGCGTACGCCTTATGTCCCGCAGCTGCGAAAAAATCAATGTGCTCGGGGTCTCGGTTTGGCTTAACGTCAATTTGCTTGTGAGCAAGAATCTGCGCCGCATCAACCAGAATTTTGGCGCCGTTTTCATGCGCAAGCTTTGCGATTTTATGTATATCGACTAAAAAACCTGTTACGTTTGAAGCACCGGTTACCGCAACCAGCTTTACTTTATTTGTTTTCAGCTTCCGCTCAAGGTCAGCCATATCCAAAGTGCCGTCTGGATTTACTCCGAAGTGCATAACTTTGCCCCTGTGCCTGTGAGGCAAATCGTTTGAGTGATGTTCCATTAAAGAAACCAGAGTTATTCCTTCAGTTTCTTCCATAAAGCACGCAGCCATATCAAGAGCCGTTGTTGTGTTTGATGTAAGAATTATAGCATTGTCGTCTTTATTTGCTTTAATAAAATTGAATATTGTTTCATAAACCCTGTCAAACAGCTCGGTTGAAATCATAGAAAGAAAATGCCTTCCTCGGTGAACGTTTGCATAATAATTTTTTATGAAGTCAATATATTTGTTTAATACTGTCTGGCATGGGTGGGTTGACGCGCCGTGGTCTAAATAAATCAGGTTTCTCGGTGTATCCGAGCCGTAAACGTTAAAGCATTTTTTGGTTATGGGAAATTCTTCCCTGATGAAGTTTATATCAAACACAATGTAAAGTTAGCTATAACGGATTTTTAATTCAATGAATGATATTACGCAATTCATTTGATTATAATAAAATATTGACTTATCCGAGTGCCAATTAATACTTATATTTGATTATGCGAAAATTTATTCTATTATCGCTGTTTTCAACCATGATAGCTTCCGGCTTGTTTTCTCAGGATTACTGGATTAGAGTGCCTTCTCCGACAACAAAATGGCTATTGCAATGCCATTTCATTGATACTGTTTACGGCTGGGCTTGCGGTGATTCCGGTGCAATAGTTCACACTTCAAATGCCGGGACAAACTGGACTGCTCAAAATTCGGGGATTGCAAATTTTGTAATAGATGATATTTTTTTCACAAGCAGGTATAACGGCTGGGCTTTATCGAACGATTATCTCTTTACAGGAACAATTGTTTTAAGAACTACAAACGGCGGGCAAACATGGACAAATTCAAGATTTCCTGATACAACGGTTGTATTATATACAGTTTATTTTCTTGATTCTTTAACAGGTTTTCTGGGGGGCAGTTTCCCGGGGAAAATTTTTAAAACAACCACCGGCGGGGCTAACTGGTTTGAATGCAACATTGATACGGCATATTGTCCCTATCTGTACCTTTTCCCCAAGTATGATTTTGCATTTTTGAATGCAAATACCGGTTATGCGTGCGGCGGGCAGATTGATATAGCAGGCATGATGTGGAAAACAACAGATGGGGGACTGAACTGGAAAACTTATTGCGTGACTCCCGAACCGCTTTACCATATTAAAATAATAAATCCCGCTAAAATTCTTGCTACAGGCGGGGATTTTGAATACGGTATGGCAATGGCAGTGTCATGGGATTCAGGCAACACCTGGATTTACGACACTACAAACCTTTTCGGTGTTGGAAGGTCACTCGCATTTAGAACTCCTACAGAAGTTTGGGTGCCGCTTGCATTTTACCAGCACTGGGGTTTAAGTATTGATTCTGCAAATATTTTTTCCGCGTGGCTTGAGATTCCTGCACCCGACAGCACCGCCGTTTACGCAGCGCAGTTTGTTACCCCAACATTCGGCTGGGCAGTGGGCTCCAACGGTGCAATTATGAAATATAATACTTCCCTGATTGGTGTTGGAGACCCAAATCAGGTTCCGCTTCATAGCACCCTGTTTCAGAATTATCCAAATCCTTTTAATCCAACCACAACGATAAGCTATTATATTGCCAAAGCGTCATATGTGAAAATTACAATTTATGATTTGCTCGGCAGGCAGCTGCATGTTTTCTTCGAAGGCACAAAACCTGCGGGCTACCATAAGCTTAAATTTTCAAGCTTTGGGCTGGCATCGGGGGTGTATTTCTACAAGCTTGAGGCAGGCGATTTTGTTGAATCGAAGAAAATGGTGATAGTAAAGTAGAATGTTTATAAGGCATGTTCCCGCAAAAGCGGGAATCTAAAGTTTATAAAGTTAAAAGGGGCTAACGCCCCTTTTTTATTTTGTAATAACAATTCGAATCTTTCCCAGTTGTTGGTGTTGCCTGTGGTGAGCGAAGCCGAACCATCACCAACAACAAAAAAAATGAGTGTTCACTATTTAACCACAACCATTTTTCTTGTCTCTGAAAACTTCTCAGCGGTGAGTCTGTATAAATAAACTCCGCTTGGCTGGCTTGAAGCGTTCCACTCGGTTCGATACACGCCCGGTGATAAATCCTGCGAAACCAGTGTTGCGATTTCTTTTCCCAATATATCGTATATCACCAGTTCAACAAATCCTAACTTGGCAACACTAAATTCGAAATTTGTTGTCGGATTAAACGGATTCGGATAATTTTGCTTTAAACCGAACTCCTTTGGTATTTCTGTCCCAATTTGGTGTATTCCGATTGCAGTATAGTCAACAATTGCTGACCATACTTGCAGGATTCCCGTTTTATTGCTCATCCAAACTGGATAAAGTTTCCCATTGCCCGAGGTTAGTCCTATATTATCCCCCATATTGCCCTGAGTTCCCGCTACCGGGGCGGGTTTAAATCTGTGGTCGGAAACTAAATAGTCTGTCCAATTTGAGCCGCCATTTGTAGAACGGGAGAGATATATGTTAACTGAATCCGCAGCGCTTCTGCTGTCATAATAAATTATGTTTAATCCGCCGTCCTCATCGACTCTTATTGCCGGAAAAAACTGGTTCCTTCCGTTATTAATAGGGTCCTGGTTTACTCTAACTCCTGCTGACCATGTGCTCCCTCCGTCAGTTGAACGGTGGAAGACAATATCCGGGTCGCTGCCTGCTGGGGGGAGATTTTTATTTGTAGTGGCTATATATATCCATCCGTTTCTTGAGCCTCCTGTCTTATCGATATCAATAACCGGATTGCTGTTTGCCCTTATTGTCCAGGGCGGAAGCTGTGTTGTTCTGATACCGTTGCAATCGATGGCACATTCGGTAACGGACCAGTTTAAGCCGCCATTTGTTGATTTTGCGATTCCTATACAGTCTTCTGTGAATGGTGAAGTAGGTATTGTCGAAGCCCAAACTACAAAAACAATTCCTGCCGGATTTATAGAAAGTGACGGACCGAATGAACGGTTACTGCCAAAACCATTGTTTATCTGAGAAAAACTCGTCCAGCTGACACCCCCATTGCTTGTGTATGACATAACAATTGGGAAAGGCGGGGCAAACCTTGTCCAAACAAGATATGTTCTACCATAAAAAGGACTTGCAGGAGCATCGTCGGTTCCGGGAGCGCCTTTATCCTGGTCGTCCCCTATATATATAGGATAAGTATTTGACCATGTTATACCTTGGTTTGTTGAATAGTTTGAATACATGCCTTGGAACGCGCTTCCCTGGTGTGTGAGAATAAATCTTCCGTCCTTATCTATAATAGGACCGGGGTCGCCTCCATTCTGTGTATTTATGTTCGGACAGTTGCATGTATCGGTTCCACTCCATGAATTTCCCCCGTTTGTTGAGACGTAAATACCCTCGCTTCTGAAGCTGGGAGAAATCGTATATGCGCTTGCAAATAATATTTGCTGGTTCAAAGGATTTCTTACAACAAACGGCTCAATTTGCTGCATAATGGACGGATATAACCTGTAAGACGGATATTGAGAGAGTAGTAGCTTTGTCTCGGTTATTACAAATACAAATACAAATAATGCTGCGGCTGTTTTCATTTTATTTTTCGCTTTTTAACAAATATACATTTATTTACAATATTTAATAGGAAAAACAAGTTTATAATTCCTTTTTTAGGTTGATATTTGGACAAAGGGATGCAACCCCCTGACCAATAATTCATAAAAACAAAATTTTATCTGAACATATAAGCTAAAGTCAGCCCGCCGAAAAAGTTTCTCAGAGGTCCCGACTCATAAAATCTTCCGTCAGCATCGTTAATGTTTACATACGCTACATATTTTTTATCTGTGATGTTGTTCAATCCCCCGTAAACTATAAGCCGGAACTTATTAAAGTTCATATCTAAGCCGACCTGCGCATTAATTAATGTATACGGCTCGGTTTTTAGGCTGTCTGTATTTGCATCATCAACAAACATTTCCCCTACGTGCTGAATAGTTGATTTGATGTAGGCGGTATATTTTTTCAGGAATGTATGCTGGTACTGCAATTCTGCAGTGGCAAAGTTTTTTGGGTTAGAAGGTTCATAACTTCCGCTGAAATCCTTGTTAGAAAAATTGCCTTGTGCATCAATTGTTCCCGCCAGGTATTCATCATACTTAAAATCCTGGTATGCAAAAGAGCTTTTCAATGTCAGTCCCTTAAAAATTTCAGAGCTTAATCCCGCTTCAATCCCGGTTCTTTTTGAAAGAGCCGCATTTCTGAAGAAAACTTTATTTTGAATAACGAATGGAATAATTACATCTTCTATTTTTGTGTTATAAAATGAGAGCTCAAAAAAAGTATTTTTGAAATACTTATTATCGATTCCTGCTAATTCGCCTTTTATCCCGGCTTCGAAGCTCGTTGATTTTTGCGGCTTTAAGTCGGGATTGATTGTATGCAGCCCGCCGTCGGAAGAAAATACATAATTATCAACTTCATTTCCAGCGGGAGAATCAAATCCATAACCAAATGAAGTGTATAAAGCAATGTGAGGCATTAGCTTGAAGTTTAAAGCAGCTTTTGGAGTAAACTCTGCAAACACCCTGCTTGTATCCCGAAAGCTGGCTATTTCATTTTGGAAATCGAACACAACCCTGTCGTATCTTCCGCTTACAAGCAGTGAAAGCTTTGAAGGAACAATTTCAATCTGGTTTAATGCATAAGCACCGATGTTGGAAATTACCTCATTACTCAATGATTCTAAATCATCGCCTTTCTGCCCGTTAAAATTCGGGAATTCTCTGATTGGTCCATCCTGGTAAAATAAATCTGTGCCGATTGTAAATTCATTTATCCTTTTGTTTGATTTCTTCCCGAATGCATATTTATTAACATACCTGAACGTTCCTCCGATGCCATACCTTGTAAATAATCTATAAGTAACATCTGTTCTTTCGAAAATTTTAATTGTCCCGTAAGTAGTTGCCTCAAGCGTGTGTTTCATATCGCCTTTTTCGATACTGGATAAAAGCGTTACACCAACCCTTCCTTTTTGCGATATTCTTTTTTCGTCCCTGCTCAGTGATTGAGGATTAGCAACAGTGTCATTTTCATTATATTGTTCCAGGGTCAGAGAGCCGGGGAGCTTTATTATTCCGTTAATATAATACCCGTAAACAGAAAGTCTTGACTGAGGAGTAAAATCCGCCTCAAAAAGGCTGTTAAGCCGATGCTGGTATTCCTGGCTGTGCTGCCTGTAGCCATGATAATTCTGGTAGCTGTAGGACGTCATAAACCTGGAATTCTTGGCGTTAATTCCCATCTTGAACCCGTTCTTCCTTAAATCGTATGAGCCGAATTCGTTATTAAGCTGAATGAATGAAATTGGGAAGAATTTATCGGTTAAAAAGTTAATGACACCGCCGGGCGCATTTGCGTATAAAGAAGATGAATATCCTCTTACAACTTCAATCCTTCCAATTGCGTCGAAATCAATTGCTTCTATTCTTGTCTGCCCGTCGGGCTCAGATTCAGGAATCCCGTCAAGAAGTATTCTAACTCCGCGAATACCAGTGTTTGAGCGGCTGCCATAGCCGCGGATTGTAATTCTTGTATCGTGGTTGCCGTATCTTGGCTGTAAAAATAAACCCGGCACTGTCAATAATACATCCTGCACGCCGACTTTACGGCTTGTTATCCAGCTAGTCTGGTTAATTCTGGTAACAGGATATGGAATATCTATAATTTTTTGTTCTATCCTTGTTCCTGTGATGACAATTTCGTCTGTCTGATATTTTACCGTATCAGAGGGCTCTTCCTGAGCAATTATCATTGTGTTTGCGAAGAACCCAAACAAGAGAAGAACAAGCCTGCCTGCCTTAAGGCATGGCAATTTTGTATATGCTTTCATTCTTAGCTCCTAAACTCCTAAAGGATTAAAATTAAGTTTTTTAAATTGATTATTAAGAGTTTATGCTCCAAGTAAATAGAGCATTGTAACAGGCGGTCCTCTTGAAGAGTGGTTTAAATCAACGTCGTATTTTACGAGCTCACAATTATAGGAGGAAATAACTATAAACTCGTTTGAGTTTATAAGCTCAATATTTTCAGTTAAGTCTGCATCTGACTTTACCTTTTTTAAAACGGTGCAGGAAGAAGATGATGTAATGCTTTGGGAGGTGTTCTCGGTAAAATGGTTTTTAATAATATCTTCATCAAGAAAGATAACCGTATTCAGTCCCCAAATAATGTAAATAAAAGTTTTAGGTATTCCACCGCAATTTAACGGCGAAATGTCAAATCTTTTATATGCCTTGTGAAGATATTTTAAAATTTTTTTCAATCTAATTCTCTAAACGCTGATTCACTAAACAGCATTTAAAATATTTTCTCTTTCGTCGAACTGTTTAACAAGCTCATCAAGCAATACGCTCACTTTATCGGAGGCAGGATTTATATCAACACCCGATTTTGAATTATTTTCAATTTCCAGGCAGGCTGCAGATATGGATTCAACGCTGCCCAGAAGGTTTGCATCGAATTCATACAGCTGGTTCAGCTTATCCTCTTTTACCTTTACAACATCAAATGCCCCGGAATATCCTTTTGAAGCTGCTTTAAACTTTGCAACGCACTGCTGAAGCTTCTTATCAAGCTTATCTATTCCGTTCGATTCAAAAAGCTTTCCCGATTTTGAAAGATTTAAAATTGTGTTTTTCAGCTTTGTATGATTCGAATCGAGCCTTGATGCAAGCGTATTTCTTAAAACGGTATCAAGTTCCCGGGAGTTATCCCTGTTCACGTAGCCGTCGTAACCGGGGATAAATCTCGCGATTTTTTCGAGAAAATTCTCTTTTGATTTAACTGTTTGTAATTTGGAATTCAGGTCAGACATTCGTTTTTTTGATTAATTTATCAATATGCAAAGATAAGATTTAATCAATATTTATGCAAATGAAATAAGACTTGCATATTAAAAAGACAAATATCAAATTGTTAAAGAAATCTAATAATTTGTAATTTTTCCATGATAATGTTTTCAAATAAAATTTTATTATGAATAATAATATCAAACAGGTTATTAATTATGCAGGCACGTTCAAAGGGTCATTCAGCTTCAGACCCTTAATCAAGTATTGGGAAAAGAGAGGGGCAACAAGTAAAGTTTTTGCTTCTCACTACGAAAACATAAAGAAAAAATTAGAGGCTGCCCCGGAATTGCTTCATCCGATAACAGATGTATCTGTTGTTGAAAAAAATTACGAGCTGATAGAGGAACTGCTTAACATTTGTTTCCCGCCCGCAATCCAGGACCACGAATATTATGCTGCGGTTTATCCCATGAGTCTCGAAAGCTTTTACGAAACGGCTGGATTTAAAAAACTGAAGCTCTTTGAAAACCAAATGAAATCGATGGCGTTCAACGAAAACTGCTGCCTGACTACTGACGGAAGAATTGTTGCAGCATATTCGGGAATAATCAGCGGGTTTTACGGAATGAATGTAAGCTATGAATATCCCATTATATACACCCGCACTGATGAAAAAACCGGACTCGAAAGGCATTACCGCATCAGAATATTTTCATGGTTTTGCGAGTTCAAAAACTCCGGAAAGCTAAAGGAAATTACCGATGAAGGAAAAAAGCGTCTGTTTGATAACCTTGATAACGTAAAAGTTCTTACTGAAATCATTCCGCCGGAAAATTTCGAAGTCGACGGCTTCTTTATTTTCAACGCCGTTGATATAACGGACCAGGAAACCCTATCATCACTTAAGTTCGACCTGATTCAAAAAGAATCCATTATGTCCCTCAGCAAATTCGAAAACCTGCAGCACAAGCTCAGGACACTTTTAAAGAAACCGGAAATAAACCTCGGGCTGATTGCATTCCCTTCCGAGAACAAGGATATGAAATACGCTTTAAAGATGGGCAGCAGTATCGTTCTGCAGGATGTGTTTATTGAAAACGAAATCGTTGCAGAGTGCAAGATGTATGATGAGGTTTTAAAAAGAAGGGAAGTGAAAATAATCTATGATGTAAATGATTTCGGGTGCTCGCCGAGGGTCGAAGAAGCGTTTATGAATGCGGGCATAAGAAATTTGCTCATCGCGCCGCTAATTTACAAAGATGAGCTGATTGGAATTCTAGAGATTGCTTCATCAATTCCCGGGGATTTGAACAAAATAAACGTTTTAAAACTGATTGATGTTTACCCGCTGTTTGCAATCTGCATTGAATCAAGCCTTGACGACTTAAATAAGTCTGTCCAATCCGTAATAAAGGAAAAATGCACTGCAATTCATCCTTCGGTTGAATGGAGATTCCGAGATGCAGCAATGACGTATTTGAATAACATCAGAAATGATATAATAGTAGAGATGGAGGATATTGTCTTTGAAAACGTCTATCCCTTTTACGGTTACTCCGACATCAAGGATTCTTCCGTTTACAGGAATTCTGCAATTCAGTCCGATTTAATCGAAAACCTTAAATTAGCGCAGGAAATAATTGTAAAAGTTTCATCGGAAACTTCGATGCCGATACTTGAAGAGCTTTCTTTCAGAATAACAAACCTGATTGAAAATCTTGGCAAAGGATTAAGTTCCAGCGGCGAGGTTGACGTTATTGATTTCCTCCGCAATGAAGTTGAATCGACTTTCGGATTTCTGCAGGATACAAGTCCTGCCGTAATGAGCATGATAAAAGCTTACAGGGATAAGCTTGACCCGATGTCGGGATTTTTATTCAAAAAACGCAAGGAAGTTGAAGAAAGCATTATGCTTATTAATGAAACTATTGCGAGCGGGCTTGATATTCAGCAGGATAAGGCGCAGAAAATATTTCCCCATTATTTCGAAAAATACAAGTCCGACGGCGTTGAGCATAATATCTATATGGGTGACTCGCTTGTTGCCGATAAAAAATTTAACCCGATGCACCTTAAAAGCCTTAGATTGTGGCAGCTTGTAACAATGTGCCTTATTGCAAAAAAGTGTATTGAGCTGAAGGAGCGCCTTAGTGTTCCCCTTGATACTGCGCATTTGATATATGTTCAAAACTCAACCCTGAGCATAAAATTTTTGTATGATGAAAAGAAATTCGACGTTGCAAACACTTATGATGTTAGACACGAAATAATCAAGAAAAGAATCGACAAAGCGGAAATAAAAGGCACGGGTGAACGCCTTGCTTGTCCGGGGAAAATTGCCATAGTTTACTCACAGGAAACAGAAGCTGAGGAGTATAAACAGTACATCGCTTTCCTTAAAACAAAGAACTACATTAAAGGCGATGTTGAAAGCCTTGAGCTTGCCGATATGCAGGGCATTCACGGGCTGAAGGCGCTCAGAGTTTCCGTTAACAGCAATCTTGTAATAGATAAATCGGACGACGAAAAGATGTTTGACCAGACGGTAAAAACTTCCGG
>Ga0326597_10006047_pt1 | contig 16643 bp, 18 predicted proteins | sample RVTome_12_FD_203789 | JGI IMG/M metagenome (GOLD analysis project Ga0326597, IMG submission 203789) | Soil microbial communities from uranium-contaminated site in the Upper Colorado River Basin, Wyoming, United States - RVT100D185 | ecosystem: Environmental > Terrestrial > Soil > Contaminated >...
ATATCCTCCGCCAACGCGTCATGGCTGACATCGCACGCCTGACCCGCGCCCTGCCCTACGCCCTCGTCGGCGCGGGCGCGGGCTATCTCTATTACGTCGCATCCCACTTCCAGTACCACGCGCGCGCTGGCGTGCTGGGACCGGACTTCTGGCCGAAAGCGCTGCTCGCGCTGGTGATCGCGGCCTGCCTCTACGAAATCGTCATGACGCTCGCGCTCGGCAGGCGCGATGACGTCGGCGGCGTGCTCGACGAGATCGTGGAAGAGTCGGCCGAAGAGCACGGGGGCGCGGCTGCGGCCGCGCCGGTCGAAAGCCGTCCCTACCTGCTGCTCGGCGGGATGGCGCTCACCGCGCTCTATGTCTGGGCGATCACGAAGCTCGGTTTCTTCACTGCCACCGTGCCGTATCTCGCGGCGTTCATCGCGCTCGGCGGCTACCGCCGCTGGGGCGTGATCGCGGCAGTCAGCGTGATCGGCACGCTGCTGCTGCTGTTCATCTTCATGAAGCTCGTCTACATTTCGCTGCCGATCGGCCAGGAGCCGTTCGCGCAGGTGACGCTGTTGCTGATGAAGCTCATGGGCATCCGCTAGGAGTTTGTCGGACTCAGTCTCGACAAATTCCTACAATGATGCCAAGTCCGACAGGCTGCTAGATGGAAGGCGTACTCGCCCAACTCGCCGTCGGCTTCGTGCACGTTTTCCAGCTGGTCAATTTCCTGGCCCTGGTGACCGGCATTATCCTCGGCCTGCTGGTCGCAGTGCTGCCGGGACTCACGCTGGTAATGGGCGTGGTGCTGGCGCTGCCGTTCACCTACAGCATGGACGTGATCCCGGCGATCATCCTGCTCACCGCGATGTACCTTTCCGGCACCTACGCCGGGGCCTGGACCTCGATCCTGTTCCATGTGCCCGGCGAGCCGATCGACGTGCCGCTGCTGTGGGACGGCTACGCCATGGCGCGCAAGGGCGAGGCCGCGCAGGCCCTCGGCTGGACGCTGCTGTCAGCGTTCGCCGGCGGCATGGTTGCCGCCGTCGTGATGGTGCTGCTCGCCCAGCCCGTTGCCAAGATCGCGCTGACCTTTTCCACGCCCGAATATTTCGCGATCCTGTTCTTCGGCCTGGCGAGCGTGGTATCGCTCGGCGGGAGTTCCCTCACCAACGCGCTGATCAGCCTGTTCGCGGGGCTGTTGATCGCCACCGTCGGCGTCGACGACACTTACGGCACGCACCGCTTTACATTCGGCGTGCCGCTACTCTCCGACGGCATCGATTACCTGGTCGTGATGGTCGGCGCCTACGGCTTGGGGGAGGTGTTCCTGCGCATGGAGCAGGGCTTCAAATCGGTGCCGCTGGAAGCGGTGGGCAAGATCAAGACGCGCCTGCCCCGGCTGCGCGAAGTGCTGGCCACCAAGATGACCTTCCTGCGCGGCAGCGCGACCGGCATCATCGTGGGACTCGTGCCGGGCGCGGGCGCGACCGTTGCCTCGTTCCTGTCGTACGGCATCGAAGGCCAGTACGGAAAACGCCGACAGGAGATGGGCACTGGCATCCCGGAAGGCATCATCGCGCCGCAGACCGCCGCCACCGCCTCGGTCGGCGGCGCCATCATTCCCCTGGTCACGCTGGGCATTCCCGGCAGCGGCGCAACCGCGATCATCCTCGGCGCGTTCCTGCTGCACGGACTGCAGCCCGGACCGCAGGTATTCCAGACTTCCAGCCATATCATCTACGCGATGTTCGCTTCGGTGTTCGTCGGGATTATCGTCATGTGCGTAATCGGCTATTTCGCGACGAAAGCCATGGTCCGGGTACTTGAGTTTCCCGAAGTCATCGTTTCGGCTTATGTCGTGATGATGTGCATCCTCGGCGCTTTTGCCGCGCGCCACAACATCACCGACGTGTGGTTGGTGGTGATCTTCGGCGTGCTCGGCTACCTGTTCGAGCGCTTCAAGTTCCCGATCACGCCGCTTGTGCTCGGCGTGATCCTCGGCCCGCTCGCCGAATCCTCGTTCATGACCACCATGATCAGCTACAGCAACGACTGGACCGTGTTCTTTACCCGGCCGATCAGCGGGCCGATAATGTTAATCGCAATCCTGACGCTGCTTTATCCCGTCTTCCGGCGCATGCGCCAGAGGATGAAGCAGCGCATCGCCAGCCAGTGACAAAGGAAATCGATCCACCGGGGCAAGCCATGACCACTCATGCCGAAACCGTCACCATCGGCACTGCCGCGAAGCAGACCGTGGCGGAACTGATCCGCCGCGCGCGCACCGCCCAGAAGATTTACGCGCGTTATACGCAGGAACAGCTCGACGAAGCGGCGACCGCGGTCGGCTGGGCGATCATGAATCCGGCCCATAACAAGGCGCTCGCCGAGCTGGCGGTGAAGGATACGGGGCTCGGCGTGGTTGCCGACAAGATCGCGAAGAACCACCGCAAGACGCTGGGCCTGCTGCGCGATCTCAAGGGCGCGAAATCCACCGGCATCATTGCCGACTACCCCGAGCGCGGCGTGACCGAAATCGCGCGTCCGGTGGGCGTGGTGGCGGCGGTCGTGCCCTCCACCAATCCGGCGGCGACTCCCGCCAACAACATCATCAACGCGTTGAAATGCGGCAACGCCGTCATCCTTTCGCCCTCGCCCAGGGGCTATAGCACGTCCACCCTGCTCCTCACGTACATACACGCGGAGCTCGAGCGCGTCGGCGCGCCGGCGGATCTCGTGCTGCAGCTTCCCGCGCCGGTCACCCGCGAGCTCACCGCCGAGCTCATGAAGCAGGCCGACCTGGTGGTGGTGACCGGCTCGCAGAACAACGTGCGGGCCGGCTATTCCAGCGGCACGCCCGCGCTGGGCGTCGGCACCGGCAACGTCGCGGTGATCGTGGACGCGAGCGCCGACTGCGCCGATGCGGCGCGCAAGATCATGGCCTCCAAGGTCTTCGACAACGCCACCAGCTGCTCTTCCGAGAATTCGATCATCGTCCACGGCCGCATTTACGACCGGATGCTCGCCGCCCTCACAAAGGAAGGGGGAATACTTCTTACTGCCTCCGAAAAGGAAACATTGCAGAAAGCAATGTTTCCTGGCGGCAAGCTTTCTCCCGCGGTTACAGCGCAGCCGGTAAAGAAGATCTGCGCGGCGGCGGGGCTCGTTCGCGCGGAGCTCGTTAACGCGAAATGCCTGATGGTGGAGGAGACCGGCGCCGGCAGGGAGTTCCCGTTTTCCGGCGAGAAGCTCTCCCCCGTGCTGACCCTCTATCGCGCGCGCGACTTCGATCACGCGTTCGACACCCTGCGCGCGATCTACGACCACCAGGGCGACGGCCACTCCTGCGGCATCTACACCGAGGACGAGGCGCACATCCGCAGGCTCGCTCACGACATGACGGTCTCGCGCGTGATCGTGAAGCAGGCGCACGCTTTCGCCACCGGCGGCAGCTTCGACAACGGCCTGCCGTTCTCGCTCTCCATGGGCTGCGGCACCTGGGGCGGCAACAGCTTCTCCGACAACCTCAACTACAGGCACTTCCTGAACATCACGCGCATCGTCCGCATAATTCCCGAGAACAAGCCCTCGGAAGAGGACCTGTTCGGTCGCTTCTGGAAGAAATACGGGAAGTAGAAGACATCCAAGAAAACGAAAAAGATTAGCCGCAGATAAACGCAGATGAACGCCGATAGGATCAAAATGAAAAATGGACAGGATTAACAGGCCCTAATCGGGTTGCCCCCATCCTAACTTCCCCGCGTGCGGGGGAAGGGGATACACAAGATTTGTTGTACAAGGTTTTCGTCTCCATCCTGTTAATCTTGTAAATCCTGTCTATTATTGTTTTCTCTGCGTCCGACCCTCACCCCCGCCCCTCTCCCGAGTGGAGAGGGGTGGCTCGAGATGCGCCCGCGGAGGGCGGAGCAGGTTCCGAGCGTATTGTGCTTGGATGCGACCCCGGAGCGGGATGCAGCGCCGCGATTGCCCGCGAGCTTGTGTGCACCTCCACGGTCGCATCCCCGGAAACCGGGGCCCCTGCTCAACGTTTCGGCGCACCTTCCCCTGCACGGGGGAAGGGCATGGGATGGGGGATGGGCGTGCATCGGCGGCTGTAATTCGATTCTTTAGATAGTTTCTAGCGATGGACTTCGAGGAACACGCGGCCAAGCCGCTCCTGGCCGGGAAGGGAATTGCCGTTCCCAGGGGCGGGCTGGCGAGAACGCCCGACGAGGCTGCCGGGGTCGCGGCCCGGATCGGCGGCGCCGTCGTCGTCAAGGCCCAGGTCCCGGCCGGCAAGCGCGGCAAGGCGGGCGGCATCAAGCTGGCCGCGACACCGGACGAGGCCCGGTCCCATGCCAGGTCCATCATCGGCATGGAGATCGCCGGCCACAAGGTCGGGAGAGTGCTGGTCGAGGAGCAGGTGCCGATCGCGCGCGAGCTCTATGCGGCGGTGCTCAACGATCCCTCGAGCAAAGGCCCGCTGGTCATGTTTTCCACAGCGGGCGGCATGGATATCGAGGAGGTGGCGGCGACGGCGCCCGCCAGCCTCCGGCGCCGGCCCGTCGATATCCGCCGCGGCCTCCCCCATGCGGATGCCGGAACGCTGGTCCAGGGCCTCGCGCTCGGCGTGGCCGAAGCCGCGGTCACTGACGCACTCGTCAAGCTCTACGAGGCCTATGCCGCCTTCGACGCCGAGCTCCTGGAAATCAATCCGCTGATCGTTGCCAGGGACGGCCGCGTCGTCGCGCTCGATTGCAAATTCGTGATGGACGATTCCGCCATCGCCCGCCAGTCCGACGTCTCGCGCGCGGGCACGCCCGAGAAATTGACCGGACTCGAGGCCAGGGCCAAGGCCGCCGGGCTCAAGTACATCGACCTCGAAGGCAATGTCGGCGTGCTCGCCAACGGGGCCGGGCTGACCATGACGACCATGGACGTCGTCCGTCACCACGGCGGCCGCCCCGCGAATTTTCTCGAAATCGGCGGCGAGTCCTACACCCAGGCCAGGCCGGCGCTCGAGCTGCTGCTGTCGAAACCCGGCATCAGGAGCCTGGTCATCAATTTCTGCGGCGCCTTCGCACGCACCGACGTGATGACCCGGGGCGTCATCGAGGCGATCGAGGCCTTGAAGCCCGAATTGCCGATCTTTTTTTCCGTGCACGGCACCGGCGACGAAGAAGCGATCAAGCTCCTGAAGGATCGCCTGGGCGTCACGCCGCTTCCAACGATGGAAAACGCCTGCAAGGCGGCGGTGGAGGCAGCGGCAAGATGATCGTCCGCGGCACCGATCGCGTGCTGGTGATGGGCATCACCGGCAAGCAAGGCACGTTCTGGACCGAACGCATGCAGGCCTACGGCACCCGGGTCGTCGGCGGCACCCACCCGAACAAGGCGGGAACCAAGCACTGCAACGTCCCGGTCTTCGCCACCGCCCGGGACGCGATGAAAGGCGCCGGCTTCGACGTCGCGGTCCTCTTCATCCCGCCCCTGATGGTCAAGGAAGCCGCCATGGACGCGATCGAGGCCGGCGCCAAGGGCCTCGTCGTGCTGACCGAGCACATCCCTTTGCATGACGTGATGTACTTCGTGGCCGCGGCGAAGGAGCGCGGCGCGTTCATCCTCGGCCCCAACACCGCGGGCGCCGTCACGCCCGGCGAATGCTTCGCCGGTTTCATGCCCGCCTTCAACACGCGCATCTTCCGGAAGGGCTCGATCGGCGTGATCTCCCGCAGCGGCAGCCTGGGCGTGCTTTTTTGCCTCAACGTCGTGCAGGCCGGCTACGGCGAGTCCGCCTTCGTCGGCATCGGCGGCGATCCGGTCATCGGCACCACTACGCGCGAGGCGCTCGAAGCCCTCGACACTTTTCCCGGCACCGAGGCCGTCGTCATGGTGGGCGAGATCGGCGGCTCGATGGAAGAGGAAGCAGCCGATTACGCCAGGACCATGGCGAAGCCCGTGGTCGCCTTCATCGCCGGCGGCGCTGCGCCCCAAGGCAGGAAGATGGGCCACGCCGGCGCCATCGTGATGGGCAACAAGGGAAGCTACGCCTCCAAGCGCTCGGCGCTCGAAGCCGCCGGCGTCACCGTACTGGATACGCCGTCCGAGGTGGGGGCGGCGCTGAAGGCCCGGCTCGGGCGCTGATCCGAGCGCGATAGCCCCGCCCAGGCGCCGCGGTGCTAATATATCGATTATCGATATCGAATACCGATATATTGGCGTGCAGCCCGGCACAGGAGATCGAGATGCCGCGTTCTGAAGCACTGTCACAGGCGAAAGCGGTCAAGCGGGAGTCGGCTTTCACTGTGTTCATGGTTTTCCTCAAGCTTGGATTTACTTCCTTCGGTGGGCCCATCGCGCACCTGGGCTACTTTCGCGAGGAATTCGTCAACCGGCGCAAGTGGATCACTGACCGGGCCTACGCCGATCTGGTCGCCCTGTGCCAGTTCACCCCCGGTCCGGCGAGCAGCAAAGTCGGCATCGGCATCGGCCTGTCGCAAGCGGGGCTGCCCGGCGCCTTTGCGGCATGGCTTGCGTTCACCGCCCCTTCCTCGCTGGCTCTCATTCTCTTCGGATTCGGCGTGATCGCGCTTGGCGACCGGTTCGATCTGGGCTGGCTGCACGGCCTCCTGGTCGTGGCGGTGGCGGTCGTGGCACAGGCGGTTTGGGGCATGGCGCGCAACCTTACCCCGGATGCGCCTCGCGTCACCCTCGCCGCGCTGGCAGCCATCGTCGTACTGATCTGGCCCACGCCGCTGGGATTCGTCGGAGCCATCGTCGCGGGCGGCATCGCGGGCTGGCTGCTGCTCAAGGCAAACGTCGACGAGGAACACGTCGCGATCGGCGCGAACGTGAGCCGCACCGCGGGTATCGCGGCGCTGACTCTGTTTTTCGGGCTGCTGGTCGCCCTGCCCGCTCTCAGGGCGGCGTTTCCTTTCCAATCGCTCGCGTTGCTGGACAGTTTCTACCGCGCCGGATCGCTGGTGTTCGGCGGCGGGAACGTCGTGCTCCCCCTGCTTCAGGCGGAGGTGGTACCCCCCGGCTGGGTATCCAACGATGCCTTTCTCGCCGGTTACGGCATGGCCCAGGCCGTCCCGGGTCCCCTGTTCACTTTTGCGGCCTATCTCGGGACCGTTTCGACCGTATCACCCAGTGGCTGGATCGGCGCCCTCATTTCACTGGCGGGGATTTTCGCCTCGTCGTTCCTGCTGGTGATTGGCCCGTTGCCGTTCTGGGACGACCTGCGACGCCTGCGCCCCATGCGCTCGGCACTGCTCGGCGTCAACGCGGCGGTCGTGGGTCTGCTTCTGGCGGCGCTCTACGACCCGGTCTGGACCAGCGCGATCCGGTCCGCCGCCGATTTTGGGCTTGCACTCGCCGCCTTTGTGCTGCTGATGTTCTGGAAAGTGCCGCCTTGGCTCGTGGTTGTGCTGACCGCGGCAGCAGGCGCAGTTATCAGGGCGCTGTACTGATGCTTGCATGAATCCTGATCTTTACGGCGGGTTGATCCGCCTGCACATCCTGTATCACGCGAGCCAGGAGCCGGTATTCGGCCTCGGCATCATCGAGGAGCTCGGCCGCCACGGCTACAAGTTGAGCGCGGGAACCCTCTACCCGATGCTGCATTCGATGGAGGAAGCGGGATACCTGCGTTCCAGGCCGCGAATCGTGTTCGGCAAGACCCGCCGCAACTACCTGATCACCGCCAAGGGACGTGTTGCGCTTGCCACCGCGAAGGACAAGGTCCGGGAGCTGTTCGGTGAGCTGTTCGAGGAGAATTGAAGCTGACCGGGAGCACGACGGCGCCCTGAATCCCTTCGTCGCACCAAGCTGGTCGAGAACCTGCCAAAAGGTCCGTCGGGCAAGGTGCAGCGGCTCAAGCTGCTCAAGCTTCTGCCTTCGGGGGTATCCAAACGTGAACACCGGCACGAACCCGGGGCGTGAGATCACCTTCGCCTGAAACTCGGCGTAGGTATAATGTCTAAGCACAACCGCGGCCCGTCGTTGCTGGGGGCTGATAGCTGGGGACGAACCTTCTCGATGATGAACCGGGTGGCAAGAGCGCGCCGCGCCTTGTATGGCGGCATCCCGCTGTCGCTCGTGCTGCTGTGGTGCATGAGCTTCGCTCCGCTGCCGGCCCGCGCCGCAGCTGAAGCCGCAACCCAGCCGAGTCCCGCCTGCGCTTGCTGCAACCCCGCATCCGGCATGCGGGAGTGCGCTTCCGTTTGTAACGCCCCGCAACAGTCGGTCATGAAGGACCTTGCGCCGCCGCTGGGCGCCACCGTCCTCCTGACCGCGGCACACTCCGAGCCATTCGAGTGGGAAAACGTTGCCGCGCCTCTCCGTGCGGCGCACACGCCGCTCGCGGGACCTCCCCTCTACCTCAGGCTGCACCGCCTCCTCAACTAGACGCGCTGCTCCAGTCGAGCAGCGCGATACCGCGCGCTACGGCCGCTGAATCAGGCGTTATGGCGGTGCCCGGCGCGTCGCGGCGCTCCGTCGAATTTTGCAAACGCCCATCGGCTGCCCCTTATCCCCGCACTGCAGCAGTTGAGACAGGAGAGCTTCAGATGAAGCTTCCAGACACAAAGCATCAGCTTCGGAAAGAAATCGCGATCGCCACGCGCAAGCGTCATGTCTTCATTTCTAAGGATGCGGGCAACGCCTGGAAGCAGATCGCGAAAAACGGCGAGGGTTCATGAGCATCACCGGTATTCGATTCATCCCGGCGAGTGCGGGAGCCGGCAAGTGCACGGCGTTGATACTCTTCACCGCGATCGCCTGGCTGCCGCTGATGGCGACAGCCCAACAACCCGAACTCCTCGATCCGGAGAAGGCGTTCCGCATCTCGACGCGGGCGCTCGATGAGCGCAACGTCGAGGTGCGATTCGAAATCACGGAGGGCTACTACATGTACCGCGACCGTTTCAAGTTCGAAACCACCGCGGGCAAGGTAATCGCCGACGTGGAGCTGCCGAAAGGACAGGTGAAGCAAGACCCGTTTTTCGGCAAAACCGAAACCTACCGCAGGGAAGTCCGGATCCGGGTCCCGGTCACTGCCGGGGACTCGTCTCGCGGAAGCGTGAAGCTCAGGGTCACCTCGCAGGGATGCGCGGATATCGGCGTTTGCTATGTACCGCTGGAGCAGTTCGTCGAGGTGCGGCTCCGGGGTGGGTCGTCAAACGCGCCTGCCGCTGGAATGCCGCCATCGTCGTCGTGGAGCGATGGCCTGCCGAAGGCGCTTCGCAAAAACACCTCCCCGGCTCCGCCAGCGGGGTCCAGATGAATCGGAGAACGTAATGCATGATCCAGAAACGGTCGGTTCAGTGAACGCGGATGCCTTTCCTGACTCCGGGCGCAGGAACCTGCTCGTTGCGGCGACGGCAGTCGTTGGCGCGGCCGGCCTCGCCGCGGCATCCATCCCGTTCGTGGTCTCGATGGCGCCCAGCGAACGTGCCCGGGCGGGCGGCGCGCCGGTCGACGCGGATTTCGCCAAGCTTGGCCCCGGCGAACAGGTCACTTTCGAGTGGCGCGGGAAGCCGGTCTGGATCCTGCGGCGCACCGAAGCGATGCTCAAGGCATTGGAGACCCCGGGCCTCCGCGCGAGGCTTGCGGATCCTGATTCGCACGTGAAGGGCCAGCAGCCCGCCTATGCCCGCAACGCTTTCCGGTCAGTCAAACCGGAATACCTGGTGCTGGTGCCTGTTTGCACCCACTTGGGCTGCGTGCCGACTTTCCGGCCAGACGTTGCGCCTGCGGACCTGGGGCCCGAGTGGCCCGGGGGCTACTTCTGTCCCTGCCACGGCTCTAAGTTCGACTTCGCCGGACGGGTTTATCGAAACGTGCCGGCGCCCACCAACCTTGTGGTTCCGCCACACCTCTATCTGAGCGAAACGGTGGTCCGGATCGGCGAGAATCCGAATCGCGCAGTATGAGCACAATCACACTTGCCAGGAGCGGCGGATTTACGCCGAAAAGCCGATGAAAAAAACCCGGATCGCACCATCATCGTCGCGCTGGATGGACCGCGCTCGCGTCTTCGTGGCTGCGTGCCTTGTTTCGGTATCAGCGCTCGCCGCCGAAGACGCAGAACGCGGCGCAAAGGCGTTTCAGGCCTGCGTCGCCTGTCACTCCCTCGAGCCCGGACGGCACTTCACCGGGCCGAGCCTCGCGAACCTGTTCGGCCGCAAGGCCGGCACGGCGTCCGGCTTCCAGCGCTATTCAGACGCCCTGCAAAAATCGGGCGTGGTGTGGGACGAGAAGACCCTCGATGCCTGGCTCCGCGACCCGGCTGGCTTCATCCCGGGCAATTTGATGACGTTCCCCGGCCTCAAGGACGAGAAGCTCCGGAGGGATCTCATCCAATATTTCAAGGTGGCGGATTCAACTCCTGCCGCGCGGCGGGCGGGGCCGCGACTGCCGGACCTCAAGAAAGCGCCACCAGCCGGGATCGTGAAAGCGGTCCGGCACTGCGGCGACACCTACTTCGTAACCACCGCGGACGGAATACTCCACAAGATCTGGGAATTCAACCTGCGCTTTAAGACCGACACCAGTGTCACCGGCCCGGCCCCCGGCAAACCGGTCATCGTCGGTGCCGGAATGCAAGGCGACCGCGCCTCGATCGTTTTCGCTTCACTCCTCGAAATCGGGGAGCTGGTGAAGGCACAATGCGGCTGATGCCGCGCAACCATGGAGAATGATATGAATCCCTGCCACCGACCGATACTGGTCTTTGCACTACTGCTCACCGCGCTGCCGGGGGCAACACACGAAGCGCGCGCCCAGAACGCTGAGACCGTTACGCTGACCGACGTTCACGGCCTCAGCTACAGCCCGGATGGCAAAAGCCTTCTCCTGGCCCACCATCACGGGATCGCCGTCTATGCTGCCGGGAAATGGTCCAGATCCTCCGGACCGCAGCACGACTACATGGGATTTTCGGCTACGAAGGACCACTTCTATAGCAGCGGCCATCCCGCCCCGGGCTCCGGTCTTGTCAATCCGATGGGCCTGATGAGGAGCAACGACGCCGGGAAGAGCTGGGTGAAACTGAGCCTCGAGGGGGAGTCGGATTTTCATCTGCTCGCAACGAGCTACGGCGCAAACGCCGTGTACGTCTATAACCCGGGACCCAACTCCAAGATGAAGGCGCCAGGGATTCATTACACACTGAACAACGGATTCGTCTGGAACCGCGCGCAGGCGAGCGGGTTCAATGGCGCGCCCACAAGCCTGGCGGTCCACCCGAGCGATCCCAAGGTGGTCGCTATCGGGTCCAAGGACGGGCTATATCTCTCCACTAATTCCGGCGACAGCTTCCGGGCAATAGCGACAGGACAGCAGACGCTCGCCGCCTTTTTCGATTTGGACGGCACTCACCTTCTGGTCAGCAGTTACGCCGGCGCTCCTGCGCTCGTGCGCGTCAACTGGAAAACCGGCGCGAAAAGATCGCTGACGCTCCCGCCGATGGCCCGAGATGCGGTTGCCTATATCGCGCAGAACCCGGCGAACAGGATCGAATATGCCATCGCGACGTTCGGGCGCAGCGTATACATCACACGCGATGGCGGACAGTCGTGGCAGCAAATTGCTCGTGACGGCAAAGGACTATAGTGCGGACCGAGTCCACACTCCGCCACCGGTCAATCGCCGTGTCTCATTCCGCGCGCCGGCTTCGCACGATGCTGGCGCTTGCTGGGCTGGCGGTGCTCGCAGCCTCCGCCGTCGGGATTTATGGAGCGATGGGCGAGCGCAGCGCGTTTCCGGTGCCAAGCCCACCAACGGGCGTGGGCTGGGCGAACGATCCGCAGCCGGTTCCGGATATCCGTTTCCAGGGCGCCGATGGAAAGCCGTACACGCTGTCGAATTTCCGCGGCAAGGTGGTGCTGCTCAACGTGTGGGCGACCTGGTGCGCGCCGTGCCGCAAGGAAATGCCGGCGCTCGACCAGTTGCAGCAGAAGCTGGGCGGCGCGGAGTTCGAGGTGATCGCGCTCTCGATCGACAGCGGCGGACCCGCCGCCGTCCGGCGCTTCTACGATGAGATGGGCATCCGCTCGCTGGCAGTATACGTAGACCCGTCCATGGAAGGGACCGGCAAGCTGCGGGCGCTGGGAATCCCGACCACGCTGCTGCTGGATCGCGAAGGGCGCGAGCGCTGGCGCAAGAGCGGTCCCGCCGAGTGGGATTCACCTGAAATCGTCGAGTCGCTGCGCGCGAAGCTGCGCGGTGGCGCAACCTGAGGAGACAGCCATGTGGACGCGACGAAACGTATTGAAGACCCTCGCCGCCGGCGGCGGCATGCTCGCGGTGCCCGTGACGCTGCGGCATGGCATTGGGGCCACGGAGCCGGACGTGTTTTTGCGGCTCGTCGCCGCGCCGGCCCAGATGGCGATACGCTCCGGACCCGAGACGCGCGGGCTGCGCTACACGGGTGAGGTGCTGCGCGGCCGGCGCGATGCGATCCGGGCATCCACCGGCTATCTGGGACCGACGCTCGAGCTGCGCCGCGGCGAGCGTGTGCGTATCGAAGTGGTGAATCGCACTGGCGATCCGACCGTAATTCACTGGCATGGCATGATCGTGCCCGACACGGCCGACGGGCATCCGCACCAAGCGGTGCACTCCGGCGAAAGCTACACAATCGAATTCACCGTACGCAATCCCGCGGGAACGTATCTCTACCACCCGCACCCGCACCGCATTACGGGAAGGCAAACGTACTACGGCCTCGCGGGGTTGCTGATCGTTCGCGAGACCGCGGAGCGCGACATGGGGCTGCCCGGCCCGGAGCAGGAGCTTCAACTCGTCCTGCAGGACCGGCGCATCCGCGACGACAACCAGTTCGTCTTCAAGCGCATGATGATGGACGACATGATGGGCGTGCTCGGCGACACGGTGCTGGTGAACGGCCGTGCCGACGCCGCCTTCACGGTCGAGCCGCGCGCGTATCGCCTGCGAATCGCCAACGTATCCAATGCCCGCGTCTACAAGCTCGCCTGGTCCGACGGCCGGCCACTGCGGGCCATCGCTTCCGACGGCGGGCTTTTCAGCCGCGCGGAAGGCGTGCAGGAGCGTCCGTACGTGACGCTGTTCCCTTTCGAGCGCATCGAGCTGCTGGAGGACTTCGGCGCGCGGCCAAGCGGCACCGAATTCGCCCTGGTCAGCCGCGCGTTTTCGGATGATTCGATGAGCGGAATGATGGGTGGAATGATGGGAGGCGGTGGCATGATGGGCGGGATGATGGGCGGCAGGATGATGGGCGGAATGATGGGCGGCGGCATGATGGGCGGGATGATGGGCCCGTCGCAGGGTGAAGAGCTGAACCTCGCGCGCTTCACCGTCTCGCCGGGCGCGCGCGTGCGCGCCGCGAACATCAGGCTACCCGAGCCGGAGCCCGCGGCCGGCGAAGGCAGGCACGAGCTTCGTACTCAGCTCGCGTTTCGCCAAATGCGCGGCTTTCTCAATGGCCGCAGCTTCGACACGAACGACCCGATGGCCGTCGCGCAGGACGAATGGCTTCCGGTGGGTAAACCCACGGTATGGACGTTCTCCAACGACGGCCCGGGCATGGCAATGCCTCACCCCATCCACATCCACGGCGTGCGCTTCCGCGTCATCGAGCGCAGTCCCGGCAGTGTGCCCGCAGATTTGCGCGAGGGCCTGATTGACGCCGGATTTAAGGACACATTCGGCATTTTTTCCGGCGAGCGTGTGCGCGTGCTCGTCACTCCGAGCGTACCGGGACTCTTCATGTATCACTGCCACAACCTCGAGCATGAGGATGGCGGAATGATGCGCAATTGTCTGTTCCGGGGCTAGCGCAGCCACGGGCGGGTGCGAGTTTTCTGTTTGTCAGCTTAAGGTGAACCGCGATGGAGAATGTGCGAAACGTCGAAGCGAATACGGCCGCCGCGCAAGAATGCTGCGCGCCTGCCGCGGAAAGCGGGTGGCTGAATCCGCGGAACCTGCTGATCGGTGTGGCGGTCGCGGGCGGCGCTGGAGCGCTTGTCTTCGGCTGGGACTGGCTGGTCGCCGCCGGCGTGGCGTCAATCATCATCGCGGTCGCTCCATGCCTCGTGATGTGTGCGCTCGGCCTCTGCATGAATCACCAGAGCAAGAGCGACCAAAGCGGAGCAGGAACGCCGCCAGCGTCGCCCGGCCCTGATGCGCAAGCCGTGAAGGTGGAACCGGTCACCGAGCCGAACGCGCCTGCGCCGGGAAACCGGGCCTGATCGCATCCGCTCGGAACGTTCCTCGATCAGTAGGAATAAATGTTCGAAAGCAGTACGGTCGGCCTTGCCGCGGCATTCGCCGCGGGCCTGGTCTCGTTTCTTTCGCCGTGCGTGCTGCCGCTCGTTCCGGCCTACGTGTCGTACGTCGCCGGCGATCCCTCGTATGCGATGCAGGGCGAGAGCGACAGCCGCGGGCGAATCGCTGCGGCGATGCTGAGCGCATTTTTCGTTCTCGGATTCAGCACGGTGTTCGTCGCGCTCGGCGCGAGCGCCACGGCGCTCAGCCGCCTGCTGCTCCAGTATCGCTACGAAACCAACATAATCGGCGGCGCGATCGTCATCGTCTTCGGCTTGCTCATGATCGGCATGACGCGCGGCATGCCGTGGCTGCAGCGCGAGTTTCGCTTTCATCCGCGCCTCGCCGGCGGGCGCCCGGCAGCGGCCTATGTGCTGGGTCTCGCTTTCGGCTTCGGCTGGACGCCGTGCATCGGGCCGGTGCTCGGCGCGATCCTGACGGTGAGCGCCGTGCAAACCACGGCCTCGGGCGGCATCGCGCTGCTTTCCTTCTACGCAGCGGGGCTCGGGGTGCCGTTTCTTCTGTCGGCGCTTTTCACGCGCGAACTCGTATGGCGGTTGAGGGGGCTGCGCCGCTTTGGGGCCGTGCTCCAGATCGCGGCTGGCCTCATCCTGGTATTGATGGGCATCGCCATGATCACCGGCCAGCTCTCGGCCTTCGGGTTCTGGCTGCTGCGGACGTTCCCGGCGCTCGGACGAATCGGATAATAAAGGGGAGCGCGTAAAGGAAAAGGATACCTCTACAGGTGGAATTCACGAATGAGTTGCTATGACCGCTGGGTCTTGCCCTGGCTGATTGACCTTTGCATGAGGAACAAAGAGGCCCGGCGCTATCGCGAGCGGGTTATTCCGCAGGCGACCGGCCGAGTGCTGGAAGTCGGCATCGGATCGGGGTTGAACCTCCCGTTCTACGGCGCCGGCGTGCGCCATCTCTTCGCGCTGGAGCCATCGCCGGAGCTGCGCAAGATGGCGGGCCGGAGAACGAAGGATGCACGATTTACCGTGGAGTTCCTGGACCGCTCCGCCGAAGAAATCCCTCTCGAACGAGCCAGCGTGGATACGGTGGTGACGACCTGGACCCTGTGCACGATCCCGGACGCGATCCACGCCTTGCAAGAGATGAAGCGGGTGCTGAAGCCGGGCGGCATGCTGCTGTTCGTCGAGCACGGACTGGCTCCCGATGCCGGCGTTCGCGCATGGCAGCGTCGGCTCAACCCGCTCTGGAACCGTATCGGCGGCGGCTGCAATCTCGACCGCAAGATTGACGAGCTGATCGCGCGGTCGGGATTCCATCTTGTCGATCTGGAAACGGGATACGCAAAGGGCCCGAAGCCCATGAGCTTCATCTATAGCGGCCGCGCGGTGCCCGCGTAACTCACTATGGAGAAAACCTCCGCCGACACACGCAACAAAATCGGCGTCGGACTGCTGGCCGCGGCATTCTCGTTTCTCGTCGGGGCCATCATCTTCGCGCTGCGCAACGAGGGGAAATCTTTGGCCGATGCCGGCAACCACGAACAGGTCGCACGCGGTAAAGGCGTTTACGCGCAGCATTGCGCGGCGTGCCATGGCATCCAGCTCGAAGGACAACCCAACTGGCAGGAGAAGCTGCCCACTGGCCGCATGCCCGCGCCGCCGCACGATGCCTCCGGACATACGTGGCACCATCCTGACTCGATACTGTTCGGCATCACCAAGCATGGACTCGTCCCCGGCAAGTACGCGCCGCCGAAATATCAAAGCGACATGCCGGCCTTCGGCGCGCAGCTTGCAGACGAAGAAATCTGGGCCGTGCTCGCCTACATCAAGAGCAACTGGCCGGAAAACATCCGCGCGGCGCAGGCGGAAGTCAACCGCGATGCCACGCAGCGCTGAAACATGAAACCCGCCAATTCACAGTTTGCGCACAAGGTTTGTTTCTTGAAGGACGCCGGGGGCATCTGCACGCAGATCGCCAACTGGCGTCGCGCAAAATGATGCCGATGCGAACGCCAACCGCGTTCGCGCAGCAGCCACGGCCGTGGTATCGCGATCGCGCGACCTGGAACTTCATCGCGATTCGGTACGTCCTGCTGCTCGGCGCGCTCAACCTCCTCTGGGAAATCGCCCAGCTACCGTTTTACACGCTCTGGGAAGAACGCCAGCCATCCTTTATCGCGTACGCCGTGGTTCATTGCACGCTTGGCGACGTCGCGATTGGCACCCTCGCGCTCCTGATCGCGCTCATCGCAACGCGGGCGCGCGCCGTGGAAACCTGGAGATGGCGGCAAGTGGCTTTGTTCCTCATTATCCCGGCCGTCGGGTACACAGCGCTCAGCGAATGGATTAACACCGTCGCGCGGGGAA
>Ga0326597_10006048_pt1 | contig 16641 bp, 14 predicted proteins | sample RVTome_12_FD_203789 | JGI IMG/M metagenome (GOLD analysis project Ga0326597, IMG submission 203789) | Soil microbial communities from uranium-contaminated site in the Upper Colorado River Basin, Wyoming, United States - RVT100D185 | ecosystem: Environmental > Terrestrial > Soil > Contaminated >...
CGCGTATTTCGGTTATCTCGATCTGGTCGGTCGGCAGAACGTTACCGGACCGAACGTAAGCCTCTCGGCGTGGCCGGTAAAGGACAAGGTCAAGGCGGCGATCGCGTGGCGCCACTTCTGGTTGGCGGACGAGCGTGACGCGATCTACAACGCCGCGGGTGCGGCGACACGACGGGACCCTACGGGTCGCAGCGGTCGGGAGGTGGGCAGCGAGCTTGATGTGACGGTGTTGTGGAAGGTGGATACGCATTCGACGCTGCTGTTGGGCTGGTCGCATTTGTGGGACGCCGATTTCATTCAGGAAACCGGGACGTCGGAGGATGCGGATTTGTTTTACGTGCAGTATGCGTTTAAGTTTTGAGACCCGGTGGGTGACTCCCCTTCCGAGCGGCGCCTACCCAGTGAGTCGCGCGGTCACGCGGAAAGGAGTAGAAAATGGCCAACAAGAGGCCAGACAACCCGGTAACTGTACTCAGGGCCGAGCACCAGGTCATTCTGCGCGTCATTCGGGTTCTCGCCCGGCTCATGGATCAATTCGAACGGACGGGCCAGTTCGCGGAAGCGCCGCTGGCGAAGTGTGTGGATTTTCTTCGCCTGTTCGCCGATGCATGCCACCATGGGAAGGAAGAGGACCTTCTGTTTCCGGTTCTTGAGTCCCGGGGCATCGCCCGCGAAGGGGGTCCCATCGGCGTCATGCTCTACGAGCATCAGGTGGGTCGGCGCCTGACCCGGGAGATGGCCGAGGCGCTGGGCGCGGTGCACTCTGGCGACACTTCCGGGCGGACACGGTTCCTGGGCGCGGCCAGACAGTACGTAGACCTGCTCACCAGTCACATCTTCAAGGAGGACAACGTGCTGTTCAACATGGGCGATCGGGTCATGGGTGAGGACGATCGCGAGGCGCTGGCCGATCAGTTTTGCACGGTGAACTGCCGGGCGTTTGAGGGCCGGCGGCGCGAGCAACTCCAACAGATCGCTGACGAATTGGAGGCCGCGTGGCCCGATAAGGCCAAGTCCGGTGGGCCGTGACGGCCTCGACGTTGGTCGGGCTGCACGGTTCGCTGAAACGCTGCGACCCGGCTTGCTAACACTACAGCGCCATTTCGTCGGGTCGGCCGTGGAACGCCAATTGGCGCCAAGTGGCCATCCTGCGGGCAAAACGCACGGTTCGCCACAATCGTACTCGAGACGGCTGTCGATGCGAGCCCGAGCCTGACACGCAGTGACGTAACATTCGTGCGGACAATATGTTATGGTTTAACCGCGGGCTATCCGGCGTTGTAGTGCTAAATAGGACCAGGCAAATTGGAAACCCGCGTTTGGACTCGAACGTATGCGCGGGCTGAGGCCCGCGGCTCGCCGGGGTCGTTGTTCTCGACCGTCGGTTTCCCCTTTTGCTGCTCCTATTTGGCGGCGCGGGCGTCTACGTCCACCGGGCACGAGTGCGCCGGCGGCCAAGATTGACGCGGGGCGGATGATGCGGAATTTTTCCCGGAAGAATGTTGACAGGTTCGCGGAAAGCCGCTAATAGGGATAAGAGTTATCCTTTTTAGCGGGATTCGCGGCGATGCTGACCAAGACCACGCTCACGGCGATTCGAGCCTTGATCCACATCGGGGGCCGCTCGGGAGGAGAGCCGCTGTCGATTCGCCATATCGCGGAGTATCTCGGCGAGTCACCGACCTACCTGGCCAAGGTGGCGCGGCACCTGGTCATGGCGGGCATACTTCGGGCCCATCGCGGCGTAATGGGGGGCATCGAGCTGAACCGTCCGCCGGAGTCGATCACGTTGCGGGCGATTGTGGAGGCATGCCAAGGAGCCATCCTGGCCGACTTCTGCCAGGAAACACCGACGCTCAACGGCACCTGCGCGTTTCACGTCGCCGCCGCCGAGTTGCACGATGCCATCGTCGATGTGCTTTCGCGCTGGACGCTGGATGAGTTTGTCGCTCGCCCGGAGCCGTGCGGACGCGCCTGTGGAAGCGTGCCCTGCGTGCTTTACCCCCGGCCGGCGGGGAGCGCTGACCGATCTGGCGCGAGGTCCCCGCGCACACGATCGGCGGCTCGTGGGGGATCGAAGCGTGCTCGTTCGCGGCGCACCGAGAGGTGAGCGATGCAAGGCCTGATGCAGTTGAAGGTGGAGGTGCCGGGCGAGGAATACCACCGGGGCCTCATCTCCTGCCAGATGGCCTGCCCGGTCCACACCGACGCGCGGGGATACGTCCGGGCGATCGCCGCGGGTGAGTTCGAGGAAGCCTACCTGATCGCTCGCGGTCCCAATCCCTTCGCGTCGATCTGCGGGCGGGTTTGCGGAGCGCCGTGTGAGGGGGCTTGTCGGCGGGGGAGGGTCCCCCGGGTCGATGCGGACGGTCGCTTCGTGGCCAACGATCGACCGATTGCCATCCGAGCGCTCAAGCGATTCGTCTGTGAGAGATACGGCCCGGAAACACGTTCGCCGGAGGAGGTTCTGACCGCCATTCGCGGCTATGTCCCGCCTGTGGCCGCCGACACGGAAGAGATGGCGGCCTTGATTCGCGCGGGCGTCGCCGGCGATCTGGTTCCGGCCGATGGTGAGCGGATAGCGATCGTTGGTGCCGGCCCGGCAGGATTGTCGGCGGCCCACGATCTGACGCTGCTCGGGTTTCGCCCCGTGGTGTTTGAGACGGAGCTGGTACCGGCGGGCATGCTGTCGGTCGGGGTCCCGGCCTATCGGCTGCCTCGGGAGCTGATCGCCCGGGAGGTGGCGGTCATTAAGGCGCTCGGGGTTGAGGTCCGTTGCGGAGTCACGGTCGGGCGGGACATCTCGCTGGCCCGGCTACGGCAGGACTACGCGGCCGTTTTGATTGCCGTCGGGGCCAAGTCCTCGCGGGCCCTGGGGTTACCCGGCGAGCGCGGACCGCGCGTGTACGGCGGCGTCGATTTACTCCGCGCCGTCGCGCTCGGGTCGGCCATTGACATCGGGCGGGAGGTGGTGGTGCTCGGCGGCGGGAACGTGGCCTATGACGTGGCCCGCACGGTACTCCGTCAGATCGCGTGGGACACGGCCCGCACGGCGGCGCGTCTGCCGGACATGGGGAGAGTGCACCTGGTTTCGCTGGAAACGCTCGAGGAGATGCCGGCGGACACGGCCGAGATTATCGAGGGGGATGAGGAGGGCATCGGTCGCCTGAATGGCTGGGGGCCCGTCGAGATTCAACGGGATTCGACCGGCGGTGTGCAAGCCATCGTGCTGCGGAAGTGCCTGCGGGCCTATGACGAGAACCGCCGCTTTGCGCCGCAGTTCGACGACGCGGTGCAGCAACGCATCCCGTGCGACACGGTGCTGCTGGCCATCGGTCAGATGACGAATCTGGACTTTCTGGACGACGGAGGCGCGGACGTCCAACAAGTTCGGCCCGGTTGGCTCAAGGTCGATGCGACCACGTTGGCGACGACGGCGCCCGGTGTTTTCGTCGCGGGCGATCTCGCCCATGGAACGCGGCTGCTTATCGACGCTGTCGCGTCGGGGAAGGCGGCGGCCCGATCCATCTATCGCCACGTGACGGGGCGGACGGTGGCGATGGAGTCGCTCACGGCCCACCTTGTGCTGCCGCGGTACCGGCGAGAGCGTGGTTACGAGGCCATCCGTCGCGTGCACGTGGCTACGGCTTCACCGCAAGAGCGCTTGCTCCGACCCGATGCAATCGTCGAGCGGGGCTACACGGCTGCCCAGGCGATGCGGGAGGCAGGTCGCTGCCTGGACTGCGGGGTCACGCCGGTGTTCGACGGCAGCCGTTGCGTGTTGTGCGGCGGCTGCGTGGACGTCTGCCCGACGCAATGCCTGAAGCTGGTGTCACTTTCTGACCTCGAGCCGGCGACCTCGTTGGAAACGTGCGTTCGCGGGACGCTGGGTCCCGAGGTGGAGTGGGAAGCCCACTCGGCGATCCTCAAGGACGAGAACCGCTGCATCCGTTGTGCGGCCTGCGCCATGCGCTGCCCGACGGACGCCATCACCATGGAACGCGTCACTTTTTCAACGCGCTGGAGGAGTCGATGAACACGGAACGATCTTCGGCGCCGTCGCGGCTGGATCCGGAGCCGATGGCTCGCAGGGATTTTCTGGGGCTGGCCTCGATCTGGTCAGCGCTGGGTGCGCTGGCCTTTGCGGCGATCGGGATGATCCGCCTACCCAAAGCGGCGGTGCTGTCCTCACCATCTAAGAAGTTCCGGGTGAAGCTGCCGGAGTCGCTCGTTTTCGGACAGGCCTACGTGCCGCCGGGACGCTCGGTGGCGGTGTTTCGCGACGCCGAGGGCGCGTACGCGATCTCGCTGGTCTGCACGCACCTGGGCTGCATCGTCAAATGCGGGGATGACGGTTTCGAGTGCCCCTGCCACGGATCAAGATTCAGTGCTGACGGCGGCGTTTTGAAGGGCCCCGCGCCGAAGCCGCTGCCGTGGCGTCAGGTGGCGGTCACCAGCGCCGGGATTGTGGTGGACGATGCGGTCACGGTTCCCGCCGGCACAAAGGTAAAGGCATGAGCGACCTGACTCCGTCACCCTCCGGGCTTCGTGCTTTCGTGGGAAACCTGGCCGCGGCCCCGCGCCGGTTTCTGGAATCCGCATTTCGCACGGGGATGCCCCGAACGGACCGCACGCGGTCGACGTTCGTGTTTGGAAATGTTTTTCTGCACCTGCACTCGGTGCGGACACACCGTTGGAGCCTGCGGTGGAGTACGACTTTCGGACTCGGGCTCGCGGCCGCCGCCGCCTTCCTCGTTACGCTCGTCACGGGCGTACTGTTGATGTGCTACTACAAGCCTTACCCGGAGGCGGCCTATCAGTCCATGAAGGACATCCATTTCGTGGTGCCGACCGGCCGGTTCATCCGCAACCTCCACCGCTGGGCGGCCAACGTCATGGTGGTAACGGTCTTCCTGCATATGGCGAGGGTGTTCTACACCGCGGCCTATCGCAAACCGCGGGAATTCAACTGGCTGGTCGGCCTGGGCTTGCTGGCCATCACCCTGGGCTTGTCGTTTACCGGCTATCTGCTGCCTTGGGATCAGCTCGCCTACTGGGCGATCACGATCGGGGCCAACATTGCCCAGTCGCCGCGGGAACTCACCGATGCCCTGGGGGTCACGGGGTCGTTTGATCCTGGAGGCTTACAGCGACAGTTGCTGTTGGGCTCCGATGTGGTCGGTGAGGAGGCGTTGATTCGCTTCTATGTGCTTCACGTGATGGTCCTTCCGCTGTTGTTGGTGATCCTACTGGCCGTGCACTTCTGGAGGGTCCGCAAGGACGGCGGTCTGGCTCGCCCCGCCGACGCCGATCGGCGTATCGGCCCCCCACCTCCGGACACCTATCCGGTCTTCACCGAAGCCCCGACCCGCACGTACCACCTGGCCGCCGTGGTGCGCGGGCGCACGGAGATGGTGGGCCGCGGACCTGAGAACACGGTGCCCTCGATGCCGCACCTGTTCTACGCCGAGCTGGGTGTGCTCATGGTGACGACGCTGCTTTGCCTGGCCCTGGCGATGGTGTCGGACGCGCCGCTGAAGGAATTGGCCAACCCCATGGTGCCGGAGAATCCGGCGAAAGCGCCATGGTACTTTCTGGGCTTGCAGGAGCTGGTGTCGTTCTCCGCCTTCATGGGGGGCATCGGGATCCCCATGATCGCCCTGATCGGTTTGGGCCTGATTCCGTACGTTGACACGGAGGATCGCGGGACCGGGCTGTGGTTCAGTGGCTCGAGTGGACACGGGCTGGTCGTCCAGGCGACGCTGGTGGGTCTTGGGGCGGCCATCGGCATAGAGGCCGTGGCCATCCGGTTCGGCTGGCTTCGGGAGTGGTTCCCCGATATTCCCCAACTGGTCATTACCTTCATTAATCCCGGAACATCACTGGCAGTGATATACGGTTTGTTCTCGATTTGGCTGGTGCTGCGACATCGTTCCGCCCGGGCCGGGGCCGTGGGGCTGTTCACCTGCTTTTTGTGCGGGTTTGTCGTGTTGACTCTGATCGGGACCTACTTCCGCGGGCCGAACTGGGCATTCTATTGGTCTCCCTCCGACTGGCCGAGGCACTGATGCCATGAACAAGAACAAACACCTGCTCTTGTGGTCCAGCCTGGGAGTGTTTGCCCTGCTGGTCATGGCGGCTGTGCAGGAGAACTTCCTCAAGGACTGGAGGCGCATCCAGGCGAGCGCCCGGGCAGAGGCCGCTCCCCTCGGCGTGCATCTCCGACAGATTGTCCTCCCCGAGATGAAAACCGCCGATCGTTGCGTGTCGTGCCACGTGGGCATGGGCGCGGGCGAGCAAGGCACCAGTGGCCCGGAAGTGGTTCACGCCCACCCGCCGGTGGTCCATGACCCGGCCGACTACGGGTGCACAGTCTGTCACGCCGGCCAGGGCGCCGCCACCGAAGAGGCCGACGCCCACGGGAATGTTCCGTTCTGGCCGGAGCCGATGATCCCCCTGCGCTTTGCCCAAGCCGGCTGCGGTCGATGTCACGTTCCCCTGGGGATCCCCGAGTGGACACAGTTGATGCGGGGGCAAAGTCTCGTCGAGCGGTACGACTGCCTGACTTGCCATCGGATGGATGGCCGCGGGGGCACGCTCCGCCCCAGCGGCACAGGTGGAATGGAGGGGCCGGACCTCTCCCGCGTCGGTGCGGCCGGGTGGGACCAGGACTGGTACGACGAGCATCTTGAGAAGACCCGCATGGGGACGGATCCCCGCTGGACGGATTCCTTCGGCGCGATCGACCGATCAGACCTGGAGGCCATCGGCGGCTTCCTGGCAACTCGCATTGCCGCTCCGCAGCTCGTCGAAGCCAAATCACTATTCCATTCACTAGGTTGCCTCGGTTGCCACAAAGTGGACGGCATCGGCGGCGAGGACGGACCGGACCTGACCCATGTTGGTGATAAGGACCCGGGCCGGCTCGATTTCAGCCATGTTCCCGGCGACCCCACGCTGGCGAACTGGCTCGCCGAGCACTTCCGCAATCCGGCAAGGGTCGTTCCCGGCTCCCAGATGCCGGCGGCGGGCCTGGGCCCCGAGCAGATTGACCTTCTGACTCTCTTCATGCTCAGTCTTCGGCGCGGCGACCATCCGGGGGCCTACTGGCCTAAGGACCGCATTCGCGCCGAGCGCCTGGGCGATCGGGACTTCACCACGGACGGAGCCAGTGTCTACGCGACGTTTTGCGCGGGCTGCCATGGCCGGGGGGGCGAAGGCCTGCGTTTCGGCGGGATGCCGCCGTTTCCGGCAATCGGAAGCCCCGACTTCCTCGCGGTGGCGACGGATGAGTTCATGGTCGAGACCATTCGTCAGGGCCGCCCCGGACGGCGCATGCCCGCGTGGGGCGACGCCTCGAGCGGCCTGCGACCAGCGGAAATCGCCGCAGTGATCGCCCACCTTCGCCGGCTCACCGATACTCCGGCGCCTCCGCCAGACGCGCGTCCGCCCCGCTGGGCTAAGGGTGATCTCACCGAGGGTGGCCGACTGTTCTCGACCTATTGCGCGGGTTGCCACGGCGCGGACGGGGAGGGACTGGAGGGGCCGGCCCTGCGCAACAAGGTCATGCTGAGCACGGCCACGGATGCTTATCTGTTCGAGACCATCCGCCGCGGCCGGATCGGCACGTCCATGCCCAGCTTCGCAGCACCGTCGCCGGTGCATCCAGCCCTGACGCCGGCCGAAATTGATTCGATCGTTTCCTTCATCCGCACATGGGAGCAGTCGTAACATGAACACGCGATTGACACGGCGGGAGTTCCTCGAGACGGTCCGGGCCGCCGGCTTCGGCGCCCTGGCGGCATCGGCCACGCAGGCCTGGGGGCTCGAGGCGATCACCAATCCACTCGAGTCGTATCCCAATCGCGACTGGGAGCGAGCTTATCGCGACTTGTGGGCCTACGACTCGAAGTTCACGTTTCTCTGTGCGCCGAACGACACGCACAACTGTCTCCTGAACGCCTACGTTCGGTCGGGCGTTATTACGCGGATCGGGCCCACGATGCGGTACGGCGAAGCCGCCGACCTCCAAGGCAACCGTACCACGCACCGCTGGGACCCGCGGGTGTGCCAGAAGGGACTGGCCCTGACGCGGCGGTTCTACGGCGACCGGCGTGTCAATCAATGCATGGTGCGAGTCGGGTTCAAGAGCTGGGTCGATGCCGGCTTCCCGCGGGGCGCGGACGGCCGGCCGCCGGCGGAGTACTTCCAGCGGGCCCGCGATGAATGGGTTCGCGTATCGCACGACGAAGCGGCGACGCTGGCCGCCGGCGCGCTGAAGAACATCGCGGAGACGTACACGGGCGAGGAAGGCCGCCAACGACTCGAGGCACAGCATTACGATCCCGTGACCATTGAAGCGACGCAGGGCGCCGGCACGCAGGTACTGAAGTTTCGCGGCGGAATGCCGCTCCTGGGCATCACCCGCGTGTTCGGGTTCTACAGGCTGGCGAACTCGATGGCCCTGCTCGACGACCACATCCGCAAGGTCGGTCCGGACAAGGCCCTCGGGGCACGGGGCTTCGACAACTACAGTTGGCACACCGATCTGCCGCCGGGGCATCCGATGGTGACCGGGCAGCAAACCGTGGAATTCGATCTGAACGCCGTCGAACACTGCAAAACGCTGGTGGTGTGGGGAATGAATTGGATCACCACGAAGATGCCGGACGCCCACTGGCTCACCGAGGCTCGCCTCAAGGGCACGCGCGTGGTCGTGATCGCCTGCGAGTATTCGGCGACCGCCACGAAAGCGGACGACGTGATTGTGGTCCGACCCGGCACGACGCCGGCGCTGGCCCTGGGCCTGTCGCACGTCATTCTGAAGGAGAAGCTATACGACGCGGACTACGTGAAACGATGGACCGACCTTCCCATCCTCGTGCGGATGGACACGCTGAAGAACCTGCGCGCGGAGGAAGTGTTCGGGACGAAGCCGGCTCCGCTGTCGAACCAGACGCGTGTGCTGGGGGAGGGCGAGAAGGAGCCGCCGCCGCATATGCATCGCGAAATGCTGATCCCTGGCAAGTTGCGCGAGGAATGGGGCGATTACGTATGGTGGGACAAGACCGCCGACACGGCCAAAGCCGTCACCCGCGACGAGGTGGGCGACAAATCGGGAATCGACGATCCCTTGCTGGAAGGGAAGGTCGAGGTGACGCTCACAGACGGCCGGAAAGTAACCTGCCGGCCGATATTCGACCTCGTGCAGGAATACGCGGCGCACTTCGACCCCAAGACCACGGAAGACGTTACGTGGGCCCCGTCGGCCGCCATCGAAGCGTTGGCGCGACGGGTCGCCAAAGAGCCGGGCACCACGCTGTTCGCCATGGGCATGGGCCCGAACCAGTTCTTCAACAACGATAACAAGGACCGGGCAACGTTCCTCCTGGCGGCGCTGACCGGCAACGTCGGGAAGATCGGCGGCAATATCGGTTCGTACGCGGGCAACTACCGCGTGGCCATGTTCAACGGCGCCCCGCAGTACATTAACGAAAACCCCTTCGACATCGAATTGGACCCGGCTAAACCGGCGCGGCCGAAGCAGTACTGGAGGCCCGAATCTGCCCATTACTATAACCACGAGGACCATCCGCTGCGTGTCGGCCACAAGCTGCTTACGGGGAAAACGCATATTCCGACGCCGACAAAGTCTTTGTGGTTCGCCAACGCCAACTCGATCCTGGGCAACGTTAAGTGGCACTACAACACGGTGGTCAATGTCCTGCCGCGCATCGAGATGGTCGCGGTCAACGACTGGTGGTGGAGCACGTCGTGCGAATGGGCCGACATCGTGTTCGGTGTGGATTCGTGGTCGGAGCTGAAGCACCCGGACATGACCGCATCCGTCACGAATCCATTTCTTCAGATATTCCCGCGAACGCCGCTGGCCCGCATCTTCAACACGATCGGTGATATCGAAGTGCTGGCCCTGGTGGGGTCGAAGTTCGCCGAGATCACCGGAGACCCGCGCTTCAACGACTATTGGAAGTTCGTGCGCGAAGGTCGGACCACTGCTTATCTCCAGCGTATTCTGAACGCTTCGTCGAACACCAAAGGGTACCAGATCGACGAGTTGGAGGCGAAAGCCCGTGAAGGCGTGCCCGCGTTGATGATCAACCGCACGCTGCCTAAGTCGGTCGGCTACGAACAGGTCGTTGACTCGCGTCCGTGGTACACGAAAACCGGACGGCTGGAGTTCTACCGGGAGGAGGACGAGTTCATCGAGGCCGGCGAGAATCTGCCGGTCCATCGCGAGCCCGTGGACTCGACCTTTTACGAGCCGAACGTGATTGTCGCGCCGAAACACGACGCCCTGCGCGCCGCCGGTCCCGAAGCCTACGGTGTCGAACATGACGATCTCTCATGCGACGTCCGTTGCGGACGCAATGTCGTCAAGACTTGGGCGGAGGAGAAATCGTCGCCCCATCCACTAATGAAGGACGGCTACCGGTTTGTCTTCCACACGCCTAAATACCGGCACGGCGCGCACACCATGCCCATCGACACGGACATGGTGGCCATGCTGTTTGGACCGTTCGGCGATCTCTATCGGCACGACAAGCGCAGTCCGTTCGTGGCCGAGGGCTACGTGGACATCAATCCGGCCGACGCGCGCGAACTGGGCGTCGAGGACGGCGACTACGTCTGGATCGATGGCGATCCGGAGGATCGACCGTTCCGGGGCTGGCAGACCAACAGCCGCGATTACGAGTTCTCCCGTCTGATCTGCCGGGCGCGGTACTACCCAGGGACACCACGGGGCGTGACCCGCATGTGGTTCAACATGTATGGAACGACGCCGGGATCTCAGGCGGGGATGAAGAGCCGGCCCGACGGTCTCGCCAAGAACCCGCGAACAAACTACCAGGCCATGTTCCGATCCGGCTCGCATCAGTCCGCCACCCGTGGCTGGCTCAAGCCGACGTGGATGACTGACTCCCTGGTGCGAAAAGGAATGTTCGGACAGGGGATCGGCAAAGGCTTCCTTCCGGATGTGCATTGTCCGACCGGGGCCCCACGCGAAGCCATCGTTAAGATCACGCGGGCCGAACCCGGCGGCCTGGAGGCCAAGGGCTTGTGGCGGCCGGCGGCGATGGGCATTCGGCCACGATACGAAAGCGAGGAGATGATGGCCTACCTCGAGGGCACTTTTATCAGTTCCGGCGGCAAGGAGATTTGAGTCATGGCCCGCACATACAACTGGCAGATCAAGCGGACAATGTCCTACTGGTATCCGGAGAAACGCCCCCAGCGACAGTTCGCCGCCGTCTTCGACATCAACAAGTGCATCGCCTGTCAGACCTGCACCCTGGCCTGCAAGACCACCTGGACGTCCGGGAAGGGGCAGGAGTACATGCTCTGGAACAACGTGGAGTCCAAGCCCTACGGCTGTTATCCCCTCATGTGGGATTCCAGGCTTCTCAAATTGCTCGGCCCCCAGGAATGGGACGGCGACATGTACGTCGGACGCACGCTATTCGAAGCCGCTCCCGCCGGCTCGCGCGTGCTGGGCTGGCGGCCGGAGGACCACGACTACGCCTATCCCAACGTCGGGGAAGATGATTGCATGGGGGTCATCGAGAAGGGGGCCAGCATGCAGGTGCCGCACCTGACGTGGTTCTTCTACCTGGCCAGAATCTGCAATCACTGCACCTATCCCGCCTGCCTGGCGTCCTGCCCGCGAGGCTCCATCTACAAACGTCCGGAGGACGGCATCGTGCTCGTGGACCAGGGACGCTGCCGCGGATACCGCGAATGCGTGCAGGCCTGCCCATACAAGAAGACCTTCTTCAATCCCATGACGGGCACGTCAGAGAAGTGCATCGCGTGCTACCCGAAGATCGAGCAGGGCTTGCAGCCCCAGTGCTTCCTCAACTGCATCGGCAAGATTCGCATGGCGGGCTGGGTCTCCACGCCTGAGAACGCCGACCCGGCCAACCCGATCGATTACCTCGTCCACGTCCGCAAGGTGGCTCTGCCGCTGTTCCCGCAGTTCGGGCTGGAGCCCAACGTCTACTACGTGCCGCCGATTCACGCCCCCCTGCCGTTTCTGCGGCAGATGTTCGGTCCCCGCGTGGAAGAGGCGATCCGAACGTACCGGCAGGCACCTGACGACCCTGACCTGGCCGGATTGCTGGGCCTGTTCGGGTCGACGGAGCGAATCGTCTCCCGCTGGTCCCGGCAGAACGAATGGGTCATCGGCTCCGACGAGGGGGGCACCGAAATCATCCGCGTGCCCTTGAAGGAGCCGGTGTACATCCGTGAGGCTTTCGACGCCGCACACGAAGTGGAACGGGTCAATTGCCCCTGAGAAAGGTACCGGCCATGCGTTACACGAAGCGTCCGACCCTGCTGATTTCGTGCGTCCTGTTGATCGGGACGCCGGCCTGCCGTGAACAGGTCCCGCCACCGTCGACCGAGGTTGTCCTGTCGCGTGCGGCGGAGGTGCCCCTGGATCCCGCACATGCCGCTTGGCAACAGGCCCCGGAGTACACCGCGGTTCTCATACCGCAAGACTTGGTCGAGCCCCGCCAACTGACCACGACGACCGCTGCCGTACGCGTGAGGGCGATCACCGACGACGACGAGGTTGCGTTCCGGCTCGAATGGGACGATCCCACGCGCAATGACCTGGAGGGAGCGTCCCGGTTCAGCGACGCCTGTGCGGTCCAGGTCCCTCAGAAAGTCGAGGCGCATGTGCCGGCGCCCCAAATGGGCGAGCCGGACCGCCTCGTCGAGATCGCCTACTGGAACGCGTCTTGGCAGGCTCACGTGGATGGTCGCGGCGATTCGATCACCGATCTCTACCCCAACGCAACGGTCGATCATTATCCGTTCGAAGCCGCGCCGCTCGTTAACAACCCGGCAACCCAAAAGGCGATGGCGGTGCGCTATGCCCCCGCTCGCGCGGTGGGCAATCCGGTAGCCGGTCCGCCGTCCACGCCAGTGCAGGACCTGGTCGCCGAGGGACCAGGGACCTTGGCGTTCGCATCTTCATCGACTTCGCGTGGCAAGGGCGTACGAACTATCGGCGGCTGGGCGGTGGTGATCGTTCGCGACGAGTTGCCCGCGTCCGCAGGGATGGCCAGCTCGCAGGTCGCCTTCGCCGTCTGGGACGGTTCGCAAGAAGAAGTCGGCGCAAGGAAAATGCGCACGGGATGGATTCCCACCGTCCAGCAGGAATTCCCATGACCACCTCGTGTACAGCATTGTCACCCGATGCATTCCACCTGCTCCGCGATGCAGCCGAATGGCAACTCGTTAGCATGCTCCTTGAATATCCCCAGCCGGGTTGGATAGAACAGGTCTCGACGCTGGCGAAAGAAGTCGCCTGCCCGTCCCTCAAGAGGGCAGTTGACGCCGCCCATCAAGAGGCTTTGCCGGGGCTCTACCACTCCACCTTCGGGCCTGGCGGACCCGCCGCCCCCCGCGAAGTCAGCCATCGCCGCGACGTTCTGCCCGGTGCATCGCTCGCTGAGCTGCGCGATCTCTACCAGGCGTTCGCGTACGAACCGTCTCTGGACGAGCCACCGGACCACGTCGCCGTGGAGGCAGGATTCGTCGCCTACCTTCGCTTCAAACAGGCATACGCCGTGGCTCGCGGAGACGACGAACAGGCTCTGATCTGCGCGAATGCCATTAATCACGTCGTCGCCGAGCATCTGGGTAGGATCGCGGGACCGCTGGCCACATCACTCGCGTCCTCCGGCGTTGCGTATCTCAGCCATGCCGCCGGGGCATTGCGCGCAGCCGTAGCGTGCCTTAAGAGCTCCACCGCACTGCCCGGAATGGAGGCCGGCCCGGCAAGTGAAAGTGAGTGAATCGCACCTGTAGAATGCCAACGAGCTACGGACAGAGCGAGGTTTAACATGGATCAACGGTCAGTTGCGGCCGAGCGTGAGCGGGCCGGCGTGGTTGTCGCCGTCTGCATTTCGGCGGGCGGCATACCAAAGCGGCCCGTGGACGCGGCGGAGGTCTCGGCGAGCGGACTCCTCGGAGACGGCCATGATCACGCCAAGCACTGGCACCCGGATCGCGCCGTGTCTATCCAGGACTTCGAATTAGTTGAGCAAGTCGCCGCCGAAGGTTATCCAGTCGGGCCCGGCATCATGGGGGAGAACATCACGGTGAGGGGTTCGAACGTGCAGGGTCTTGCCCCCGGTTTTCGACTGCGATTCGACGGCGGTCCGGTTCTCGAACTAACGGCCATACGCAAGCCGTGTTATGTGCTGGATGCGATTCATCCGGATCTCAAGGATGTCGTGCTGGGAAGATGCGGGTTCCTTTGTCGAGTGGTCACTACCGGCACGCTCCGTGTTGGGCAGCGTCTCGTCGTGGAGCCCCCAAGGGGTCGCGATTGCGGCAAGACGTCAGGACGCCACGTGAGTCACCCCTCGTGAACTCTGCTTCGTGTGATCCATGTGTGGCGGGGATTCTGATCGGAGGTCGCAGCGACCGAATGGGCCGGCCCAAGGCTATGCTGCCATTGCCGGGTGGGCAACTGCTTGTCGAGTATGTAGCCGGCGTCGTGATGGAGGCTGGCCGGTGGCTCGATGACGTCGTCCTTCTGGGCAGCAGCAAAAGTCTCCCGGATTCGCTTGCCGACCTGCCGGTGCTCGCCGATGCCGAGCCTGGCGCCGGGCCGCTGGCTGGGCTCGCTTCCCTCCTCCAATTCGCCGGAAAGCGATGGAGCCTGCTGGTGGCCTGTGACCTGCCCCTTTTGGAATTGAGACTGCTGGAGCGCTTGCACGCGGCGTTACGGCAAGACCGCGACGCGGTGGCCTTCCGCCGAACGGATCAGTCCACCGCTTGGCACGCATGTTGTGCCTTTTACCATCCGCGGCTTCTGCCGGACGTCAGATGTGAGTTAGGGAAAGGCAACCGCAGTCTTCAGAACCTCCTCGCGAAGGCGCGTGCAATCGCGCTACACCCCACCCCCGACGAGGAGCGGATGCTTTTGAATCTTAATCTACCTGACGATTACGATCGTCTCTTGCGCTCAGACTGACCCCCGCTTCGAGGATTCGCGGCGACCGATGGCGAGTACCTGGGGGCACCAACTCAGCCCACTTGGGACGGCGAATTTGGCAGTTGCATGGATACTCTGGGGGAACCTTTGGAGGCCCGCCGGACGCGGGCTGAAAAACCGTGTTCACGGGGTCATCACCATACTTTGTTTGTTTACAGCAACTTTGGAGCGCTACCACAGGATTCTGCGGCTGCTTGGCCAGCTTCGGGATCAAGGCAAGCTCATCGTCTTCGTCGAGCACGACATTTCAGCCGTTCGCCGCATCGCGGATCGCGTGATCGACATGGATGGGGGCCGGATAATCGCCGACGGTGCTCCTCAGGACGTACTAGGCCGGCCGGAGACTCTGGAGGCGTACCTTGGCTGAGTACGCATTCCCACACCTGCTCGTCGAGGATGTTATTGCCAGCTACGGCGAGAAGCGCGTCCTTGCTGGTGTAAGCGTCGACGTCTGGCCGGGCGAGGTTGTGGCGATCATCCGGCACAATGGCGCCGGTAAGTCAACTTTGCTGAAAGCAGTGTTCGGCCTGCTCCCAGTCTGGCACGGGCATATAGCGCTCGACAGTAGGCGGTTGAACTCGCGGTACGGACCGGTGGTATTGCACAAGCAGCACGCGCGGTGCCGCTTGTGTGGCGGTTCTTTTTCCCCCTCAGGTTCGTGACTGGGGATTGCCTCGCGAGGTTCCACTGCCACCGTCCGACGTCGTGATTCACGAACTGATCGGAGGCCAGCTTTTTGACGAGGGATTAGCGGTCGCGCTGGGTGCCTTCGCTCGGAACAACCCGTGGTTTATGGATGCCACCACGCGTGTGATTCCCGGGACAGTCGGCCTGTGGTGCCGTTTCGTGCACGTCAACCCGGAGGCCTTTGAGTCCCCGCTGTGCGCTTGCCCGGATGTTTTCACCGCTGTCGCGCCACGGAGCACCGGGGCGCGTTGTATCCTATGGGCAACATCAGGGGATGATGTTACGCCGTCGTCCGAATGGTTCTGCCTCGGCGAGTTTGTCCCCGCCTGGTCGAAGGCGATCTGTCGGAGCGGGCGCGGCAGCCGGCGCAGGAACTGGCCCGCGAAGCCGACCTGCGCAACAGACCGCCGAAAGAGTTGACGATACCGCCCGCGCCTGCCGACCTGAAGACGGTGACGGGCAAAGTCGCGATCTCGCGGGACGAACGCCTACCAATGCCGGGCACGGTGTTGAGGCGCGTGTTCACGGGCGGCAACATGGAACGCCCGGCGCTGACGCGCCTGATCGCCGACATCGAGGCGGGGAAGATCAACTGCGTCGTGGTCTACAAGGTCGACCGGCTGGCCGAGTCACTCGATGTGCGGCTCCAGGAAGCGGCCGGCAACAAGCTGACCCATGCCGAATTCCTGGAGTTGCTTCTCGCCGACGAGTTGGCGGTGCGCGCTGACCGGCTGGTGCAGCGACGAGTCAAAGCGGCGCGGTTCCGCGAGCGCCGCATGCTCGAAGATTTTGACTGGCAGTTCAATGCTTCCATCAACAAGAAGCAGGTTTATGACTTGGCCACCTGCCGGTTCATCCGCCAGGCTCGGCCGGTCCTGTGGATGGGCCCGCCGGGCACGGGAAAAAGCCATCTGGTGCAAGCC
>Ga0326597_10006049_pt1 | contig 16640 bp, 13 predicted proteins | sample RVTome_12_FD_203789 | JGI IMG/M metagenome (GOLD analysis project Ga0326597, IMG submission 203789) | Soil microbial communities from uranium-contaminated site in the Upper Colorado River Basin, Wyoming, United States - RVT100D185 | ecosystem: Environmental > Terrestrial > Soil > Contaminated >...
GGGTCGACTTACCGGACCCAGAGACCCCGGTCACACAGGTGAAAACGCCGAGAGGAAACTCGACGGTGATGTCCTTCAGGTTGTGCTCGGTGGCACCCACGATGGTGATGGATTTGCCGTTGCGTGGTCGCCGGATCAAGGGCAGCTCGATGCGCCGTCTACCAGCCAGGTAATCCCCGGTCAGTGACGTCGGCTCGGCGCAGATGTCGGCCAGCGATCCCTGGGCAACGATGTAGCCCCCGTGCTCACCCGCTCCAGGACCTATGTCGACGATATGGTCGGCGACCCGAATCGTGTCTTCGTCGTGTTCCACCACTATCAGCGAGTTACCCATATCCCGCAGCCGCATGAGGGTTTCGATCAGCTTTTGGTTGTCGCGCTGATGGAGGCCGATGGATGGCTCGTCGAGAATGTAGAGAACGCCGACGAGCCCGGAACCGATCTGGGTGGCGAGTCTGATGCGCTGGGCCTCGCCTCCAGCCAGTGTCGCGGCTGATCGAGCCAAGGTGAGATAGTCGAGACCCACATCGACCAGAAAGCGCAGGCGTGCTCTGATCTCTTTCAGAACCCGGGCGCCGATCTGGGCCTCACGCTCGGTGAGCTGCCAGGACTCGATGTAGGCAGAGAGCTCCCCGATCGCCATCGTCGATATCTCGTGGATGTTCCTGCCGTCGATCAGGACCGCCCGGGTAATGGGGTTGAGCCGGGCTCCCCCACAGGCCGCGCACGGGACCTCGCGCATGAACTCCTGGTACCACTCCCGAGCTGACTCCGACTCGGCCCCCTCGTGGCGCCGGTTGAGGAACGGAATCGCCCCCTCGTACTCAGCCTGATATTGACGGGTCCGGCCATAGCGGTTGCGATAGGTAACCGTGACCTTGCCGCCAGCCAGCCCATAGAGGACCGTCTCCCGGATCTTCTTCGGCAGCTTGGCGAAAGGTGCCTCCATCGAGAAGCCGAGCTTCTCAGCCAGACCTTCGAGCAGGCGTTTGTGATAGTCGGCGGTGTTTGAGGACCAGGGTGAGATAGCTCCGTCGCGCAGGGAGCGATCTGGATCGGGGATGACGAGATCGGGATCGACCTGGTATCGAGTTCCGATTCCCGAGCACTCCGGGCAGGCGCCGTACGGGCTGTTGAAAGAGAAGTTACGAGGTTGCAGCTCGCCAAAGGAGAGACCACATTTCGGACACGCCAGATGCTGGCTGAAGGTGAGGGTGGGCCCTTCGACGACTTCAATCTCGGCGACACCATCAGCAAGACGAAGGGCGGTTTCGAGCGACTCGGTGAGGCGTTGATTGACGCCCGCCTTCTTGACCAGGCGGTCGACCACCACGTCGATCGTATGTTGGAAGTAGCGATCGAGGCGAATGTCTTCGGTGAGCTCGCGAACATCGCCATCCACCTTGGCCCGAGCGAACCCCTGGGAAGCCAGGTCCTTCAACAGCGTTTCGTACTCCCCTTTGCGACCCCTGACTACCGGCGCCAGCACCGAAAAACGGGTTCCTTCGGGAAGTTCGAGGATGCGATCGACTATCTGTTGGGGGGTCTGTCGCTTGACCGGCGTTCCGTCGTTCGGGCAGTGAGGTGTCCCGATGCGGGCGAAAAGCAGCCTCAGATAGTCATGAATCTCGGTGACCGTTCCCACCGTCGAGCGGGGGTTGCGAGATGCGGTCTTCTGGTCGATCGAGATAGCCGGGGACAGGCCCTCGATGAAGTCGACGTCGGGTTTGTCCATCTGCCCAAGGAACTGGCGGGCGTAGGCAGACAGCGATTCGACGTAACGACGCTGGCCTTCGGCGTAGATGGTGTCGAAGGCCAGGGACGACTTGCCGGACCCCGATAAGCCGGTGAAAACGATCAGTTGGCCCCGGGGCAATTCCAGGGTTACGTTCTTGAGATTGTGCTCCCGCGCGCCGCGGATGAGAAGTGTGTCGCTCGACATGCCCTAACTACACGACTGTAGTCCCCAAAGATTAGTCGAACGCTTGTTCGCTAAGGACCAATGGTGAATGCTTGGCGACGGGAAGGAAGAGCAGGAACGGGTATGCGATGAGTACCGGAGCTATGGCCCGCGCTATGTCGTATGGCTCCCGCCAGACACGGACAGAGAGAATGGTGGCGAGAGCAATCGTCGGGAGGGCGCCCCAGGCGAGAAGGTTTTCGCTGCGGATCCCTTTGAGAGCAAAGGCTGCCAACACCGCCAGCAATACCGCACCTATGGCAAGGTCGATCGGATCTTGAACCCAGTAGCCAAAGGCCTCCCACAGCCCAAGGAACGGGGCGCTGAGCGCCTGTTCCGGTTCACCTGACGGCAGTCCGGAGAGTCGACACACCAAGTAGAGACGCCAACAGGCCGCACCCAGCACCGGGAATGCGACTAGCTGCCATGCAGCAACCCGATGGCGCAGCCAATACAACGCGACCAGGCCAAGCGCAAACAACAGCGCCACTTCCCGAGCCAGAGCGGCAAGGCTGAGCAGCAATGATGCCCCGAGCAGTCCCGTCGAGACGCCGCGCGGTTGCCTGGCAATTGCATACACGGCTGCAAGTGACATCAGCATCGCAATAACCCCTGCACCTCCTATATCGATCTCGCTCAACAGACCAAGGTTGAGCGGAACGGACAACCCGAGCCAGGGGCTCGCTCCCCATAGGGTGGCCAGCTTCGCAGCAACGACTGTTGCCAGAATCAGCGCCGTCAAGTTCAAGCCAAGCATCGCCCACACCACGACCCTGGGTGGAAACAATCCGAAGCCTCCTGCCAAGAGGGGAAACAGCATTCGCTGTCCCCGATACAGGGGCTGATCGAGGAATGCGGCATGCTCGTCAGGATTGAGATAGAACGGGTCATTCGCCTGAGCGAAGAAGAACTTTCCGTCGTGTCCGAACGCGGCTCGCAGAACCACCCTTCCTAGCAATCCTTCGGCATATGCGGTCTGGCGAGGGGTTTCTTCACCCAGCGCGAGGAAGATCGAGGGATCCATCCCTGCTGGTATCAAAACGCGGAGGACGTAGATGGCGCCGATGACCAAACTGGTCGCAACTACTGCCCACGTCCGCCGGGCGGAATCGACCGAGGTCACGGCTTGCGAGCGATGGCAATGAGGCTGAGTCCGGGAAGAAAGGTCAACTTCTCGGATATCTTGGCAATGGGAAGTAGAAGGCCAAATAGCCGCGCCTGCCAGCGAGCGATCGTCACCCGGCCCGTCAGCTTATTAAACAGCCAGCCGCCAACTCCTAACCGGTTGAACTCGTTTATCGCTTCGACCACAAGCCCGGCCCGTTCGAGCAAGGCCTTCAAGTCTGTGACTTCGTATCGACGCCGATGCTCTAGTGCTCGATCAGTAGCCGAAAAGAGGAAGGCATGGGCCGGTACCAAGATGATCGCCCGGCCTTCCGGCTCGAGGACCGACCGAAAGCCCGTCAATGCCGTGAGCGGATCGTCCAGATGCTCGATCACATTGACGCATACCACGGTGTCGAACCTTTCGTTCTCCAGCTTTGGGTAGAGCGCCTCGTCCTCGAGGTCGGACTGGATGAAGGTCACATTCTCCAGGTGTCCGAGTTTGTGATCGATCTGGTCGACGTAAAACGGATCATTGTCGATGCCCACCAGACGCGGGCGATCAAGCAGCAAACGAGTCAGATTCCCTGTGCCGAATCCGGCTTCCAGGACTCGACTGCCGATCGACCCCTGGAATTGGCGCAAGGTCCATCGCGCCAGTCCAGGCGACACAGCCAGGTTTTCCAGGATTGAGTGTCCGAATCGCTCGCTGAAACGAGTGTCGAAGAATCGGAACTTGAGAAGCAGCCAGATCGCTTGAATTCCGTCTCGCCATCCGATGTTCTTGCCTTCGAGGTACGTGCGTCCGTGATAAGAGATGGGGATCTCGTAAATGCGGGCTCCCCACTGGGCTAGGCGGGTGCTGATCTCGGGTTCGATACCAAACCGTTCGCTCCTGAGGCGTAGGTGCTTGAGGACATCGGCCCGCACCGCCTTGTAACAAGTCTCCATGTCCGTCAGATTGAGATCGTTGAGGATGTTGGTCAGCCAGGTGAGCGCCTTGTTTCCCAACGAGTGCCAATAGAGGAGCACGCGTCTTTCGGGGCTCGAGGCGAAACGCGAGCCAAAGACAGCATCGGCCCGGCCATCGAGTATCGGCTTTATAAGACGGGGATACTCGGCCGGGTCGTATTCGAGATCGGAGTCCTGCACCAGGCCGATATCGCCGGTCATTGCAGCGATCGCTGTCCGGATGGCGGCGCCTTTTCCACGATTATGCGGATGGCGCAGAGCCATGATCCTCTCATCGGCGACTGCCAGCTCCTGAAGGATCTCCCAGGATCGATCAGAGCTCCCATCGTCGACGGCAACAATCTCCAGCTCGGCGTCGACCGGCGACGCCAAGACTCTCCGACAGATCGTCTGGAGGGTCCTGGCTTCGTTATATACCGGCATCAATACGGAAAGCTTGGTCAAGGTTTACCCCGGTGGCGAGAGGTTGTCGATAGATGATCGACCAGACGGGGCCCGGCTTGATGGTCTGGCCACTATTAATCCAACGGTGAGGCCCACCAGCAATAGGTTACGAGCCACAAGCAGCGACCACCACCACACCACCCCATCAAAGAGCCGAAACCATGTGATGATCAGCACCAGGCTGACAACGCTGATTAGCAGGGTTGGACGGGTGAGCTTCTTGTGGATTGCCACCAGGGGAGCGATCCAGGCCACGTATTGAGTGGAAAAGAATGGGCTAGCTATCAATCCAGCCCCCACCAGGGCGCCGGCAAGGAGAAACGCACCTTCCCAGGTGAACGGCTCCCGGAGCCTCCTCAGAGACCATGCCCCCAAGCCCAAACCCACAACCAAGTTCACGACGATTGCCCACCCCGGAGCATCGATGTAGACCGCGGCAGTATTGGTCAGGCCGAGATCGGAGCCGGCGATCGATCTCACCATCCCGAACACGGAGCCCATCAGGGTCTCAGTGTGAAGACCCTGAGGGTCCTGAATCGCTTGGACGGCGGGTGATGCCGTGACCAGCAGCCCGGCACTCGCCATTACCCCCAGTACGACAGCACCTCGTTTCCGGCCGCTCCACCATTGCGGAACGGCCCACACCGCCGGCCACAATTTCGAGATTACGCCTAGCCCCAGAGCCGTTTTCGAGGCCCCGCTGCGGCCGTCGATGGCGAGCCAGATGCCAAGCATCGCTAGCAACACCGACCAGCTGTCGTTGCGGAACAGCAAGAACGGCAGCAAGGGAACAGTCAGCAGCAACCAGCGGACGGTCAATCCCTCCGAGGGAACCGCCAACTCGATCCGCATCAAAACGAACGATGTTGCCAGCAAACAGATGAGCGACACCCCGGCCAATGCAAACGCATACCCGCTGAGCCCGGAAGATCCTCCAAGGAGCCAGGCGGCACTCAGCGGAATCAACATCCCCGGCAGATGCTCGAATGGAAATTCGAAGTAGGGAACCTTGCCGGAGAAGAGCTCAGCCATCCGGGCGCGGTACGCCTCGGCGTCGCCAGCCAGGATCGTGTCTGGAAGTGATGCGGCCAGGAAGACCGCCGCGACACCGGCGGCGATGAGAGGCACGGCTACGCGGAGGAGCTTCACTGGTCGAGGATGTGCTTGGACAATCGGGTAACTGCCTCCTCGAGATCTGCGAGTGAGCTCGAGTTGGAGATGACAAAGTCGGCGAGTTGCAGCCACTGTTGACGTTCTGGTTGCGCTGCCAGGCGAGCCATCACAGCCGACCGATCCATTCCCCGAGCCACGGTGCGCTCAATCCGGATCGGCTCGGGGACGTCGATGACAACCACCGGTCCCCAAGACGCTCTGATTGCGCGGGGCACCGAGACTTCGACGGCTGTCGGTCCGACGGAAGCTTCCAGCCATGTGTCGACTTGACTCTGGATACGCGGATGAGTAATCGCCTCCAACAGAGCCAGCTCCGCAGGATCAACGAAGACCAGGTCTCCCAGCCTCCCTCTATCGACGAGTCCCCCTGCCACTGCCTCGGGCCACTCAAGTGCGACCCGGGTGATGACCTCCGGAATCGTCAGAACTGAGTGACCGATCCCATCGGCGTCGACGATCGACCAGCCCAAATTACCGAGAAAACCGCTTACCGCCGATTTGCCGGTGCCGATTCCACCTGTGATGACGAGACTTTTCCCGTCTGGCATGCGCGGTCAAGTTAGTGTGAGTAGCTGATGCTCCCGGTGATCTGGGATCGGCGCACTCGAACGATTCTGCTGCTCTCGCAGTGGGTGGCACTTGCCCTAGGGATATTTGCGACGGCGCTTCAGTTCGGCCCCACTCCGGTAGCTCTTGGTGCGGCCGGCGCCGCGGGGATCTACGTGTTGGGATCGACCTCGATTCCACTGGACTGGTATCGAAGGCCGCTGGCCCTGGAGGGTGCCCTCGTTCTCGGGGTGATTCTGACCATGGTGGCAGTGACCCTGACCGGTTCTGCCTCCAGCCCCTATCTGCTTCTCGCCATCACTCCAACCTTGTGGGCCGGCATCTTTGGCGGAGCCCGCCAGGCCTTCTCCACGGCACTCTTCGCCTCCGGCTTGCTCTATCTCGTGGAATTGAGTCGCGAACCGCCCGACAACCGTGAGGTGTTGTTGATCGCCGGAATCCAGCTGCTGATCGCCATCACCATCTCCCAGGTCAGGCGACTACTCGGTGACATCCAGAGCCGGGCCGCCCGCCTTGAGATCGACCAGGAGGCAAGCACGAAGCGGTTGGAACAGCTCCAGGATGCTCATGATCTTCTGACCCAGCTCTCCGAGCTGACCGCCAAACAGGAGACCAATCCGATCAAGCTGGGCAATGCCGCCCTCGATAACGTCCTCCGGCGCCTCCCGGGCAGTGCCGCCGCAGCAGCCTTTGCCAGTGAACGCGGACCGGTTCTGGTAGCCCGGACCGGGATCGAGCCGCCTCATGCTCATCGCATCACCATTCCCCTAAAGGTTGGTGGGCGGGAAACCGGGTGGATAATGGTGGCGGCCCCTCATGGCGTCTCCACCTCGGAAGTAGACGCCATCACCGAGTCGCTGCAGCCGCTGGCCCTGGCCTTTGGAAACGTTCAACTCATCCACAACATCGCCGGACGCGCTATCAGCGAGGAGCGAAGCCGAATCGCCCGCGACCTCCACGACGACCTGGGGCCGTCGCTGGCTTCGCTGGGGCTTTCGCTCGACCTGGCGATGGTGCAACACCCGGTCGACCGGCCGTTAGCGGATCAATTGACCCAACTGCGCCGGAGCGTCAGTTATCTAGTCGACGACATCCGCAAGACTGTGGCGGATCTCCGGGCCGAGCCAGAGCCGAGCATGGTGTCTTCGCTCCGGCAGGTCGCCGCCCGGCTGCCGGGAGGTCCCGAGCTCGTGATCGAGCTGGACGAACGGCGCCCGCCGCGCCCCTCTGCTGCCCAGGAGATCACAGGGATCGTGGGAGAAGCAATGCGAAACGCATTTCTGCACTCCAACGGGAAGGTGGTGCGGGTCTCGGGGAGTGTGGACTTCGACCAGGGCTGGGTGAGCGTGGCCGACGACGGTCACGGATTCGACCCGACCCAGGTCCCCAATGGTCACTACGGCCTGGTGGGGATGCAAGAGAGGGCGGATCGGATCGGCGCCCGGCTCGGCGTCGAGAGCGGCCCGGTAGGCACCACGATCTCAATAGAGTGGGGCTCCAAGTGATCCGTGTCACGATCGCCGACGATCACCAGCTTTTCGCTGATGGGCTCAGCGAGGCATTGACCGCTCTCCCCGATATCAGAGTGGTGGGAGTGGCCGCCAGTGGTCAAGAGCTTCTCGAAAAGCTAAAAGTGCAACCAGCCGACGTCGTGCTCGTGGACCTGGAGATGCCCGGGCTCGATGGGCTCGGTGCCCTCGACCAAATGCCCATTGGGTCGAAGTCGATCGTTGTCAGCATGCATGACAACCCCGAACACCGATTGGCCGCCCGTAAAGCCGGCGCTCTTGGTATGTTCTCCAAGGGAGCACCTCTCTCCGATCTGGCTGCCGCCATTCGAGCCGTCGCCGCGGGCGAGGATCTCTATACAGTCGGTCCGGATGTTCTCGAACGATTTCGTCGCCCGGTGCTCGATCCCGGTGCCGCCGCGTTGACCGAACGAGAGATTGAAATCCTGCAACTGCTCGCCCGAGGAGTGTCATCCACCGAGGACCTTGCTGACCGTCTCTTCATCTCGCAAAAGACGGTTAAGAACCACCTCGCATCCGTATTTCAGAAGCTCTCGGTCGCCGACCGCACCCAGGCCGCAATTGAAGCAATCAGATTGGGGCTGGCGAAACCCAAATAGGCCAGGCGTCCCATTGCTTCAGGCGTACCAGACCCTAGCTTGACTGCCTGCAAGCTTCCCATCAGGTCGACAAGGAGGACTCATGCTTGCTCTGTGGACCAAGCTTTTGGCTTGGAAAGAGGACAATGGCGCCAGCATGGTGGAATACGCCCTGCTCGTCGTCCTCATCGCCATCATCGCCATCGTGGCAATTTCGCTGGCCGGCCAGAACGTCTCCAAAGCGTTCTCGACCACCGCAGCCTCGTTGGCCGCAGCCAACTAAGCAAACCAACCCGAAAAGGAGGTCGGCTTCATCCGACCTCCTTTTCTTTTGCCCGGTGCGAACAGAGATTTAGCCTTATGGGCCAAACGACCTATAAGACCTGGATGGGTCTCGACCGATAGCTGGGATTGTCCGTCGTCGTTCGATCAAGGAGGGTCGATGTCTGCTCTGTGGACCAAGCTCTTGGCTTGGAAGGAAGAGAAAGGCGCCAGCATGGTGGAATACGCCCTGCTCGTCGTCCTCATCGCCATCATCGCCATCGTGGCGGTTTCGTTGGCCGGCCAGAACGTTTCCAAGGCGTTCTCCACCACCGCAGCCTCGTTGGCGGCAGCGAACTAAGGAGTCGCAATCGGGGGACGAGTCGGGGCCTGCTCCAAGACCCCGGCTCGTATCCGACAAATCATCCGGTGACACTTGATGAATAATCCCCCCGGCCCATTCGTCGCAAAAACTCGACCAATAACCTCTTTGTACAGTTAATAATCGCCCCAACACGGGAGAAAGAAAATGGACCACGACATTTGCAAACGAGCCAGAGATGAGGTTGGAGCCAGCATGGTCGAGTACGCCCTGCTGCTGATCCTCATTGCCGTGGTCGCCTTTGTAGGGGTCCAGGTCGCCGGCCAAGAAGTGTCCAACGCCTTCTCTACCGTCGCCGGTGGCTTCTCGACCAACTAAGTGACAGGCCTATCTGGCGTGGTCCACGAGCACCACGTATCGCTCGTCTCGATAGGTTTCGATCCACCCGGACGCAACCAACACTTCCCCCAACGGATCCGTCACTTTGAGGAGTGCCTGGGTCAAGTCGTACCGCTCGAATACCTCATGCCATCCGGGAACAGCTCCCCTGGCATCGACGAAAATAGCGAAATCCTCCCCGTATAACTCTGCCCGATCGTCGATGTAGACCAGCCGCTCCGGCCACTGTTCGTAGATGAGGTAACCACCAACGGCGTCATCGTGAAAGGCCTGTCCTGGATCCAGGTGGTTGATGGCTTCGACGGCAAACAGCTCCTGGTCGAGTCCACCCTCGAGCGGCACCACCCAAGGCACCACCAGAACGGCCGCCAACACCCCGGCGTTGAGAGCGCTCTGGCGGGCACTCACGGACGAGGACGGCTTTGAGGTTCGAGCCAACACAGTCACGAACCATGGCGCCAGCACGAGGGCGGCAACCGGTACGGCCCGATTGGCGGTAAAGGCGAAGAGAAGAAACGGAATCACGACCCACAGATCCCGCTTGGTAATACGGCCGTTGATGGCCCCGACCAGCATCGCCACCAGCGCAAGGGCAAAGGGAAAGTGTTCGACACTGAACAGGTCTGGAGTGAGCCACTCAACGATGAGGTCGAGCTCACCCGTGCTGGTCAGGAATTGGAGCACAACCTGCCATGTCCCCCAGCCATGGGCAGTCAAAAACGTGACGAACGTAGCTGCTCCTATGTCGGCGAGCCTGCTTCGATCGCGGCGTCTAAGACCGTCGAGAACCAGATAGCCCAGCCCGACGATGAATCCGCCATGGACCGCAGCCCAAAGCCACATGATCAAGGGCAAGGTCCATCGGAGCCGCTTGTCGTCCGCGGCCACTAGAAACAGCGCCAGCAAGGCAAGTGAGAACAGGACCGGTCGGGGCGTGAAGTAGCCGATTGTCAGCCACATGACCCAGATCGTTCCAATCGCAGCCGGTAGGGCGACGGGCGCCGACCGGTAGACCCGCAAGCCTATGGCGCCAACCATCACGACGGCACCAACCAGCACCAAGGGGGTCACGGTCCCCAGCGACCAGATGCTGTCGGCCCATCCATAGAGGAGGTCGGCCAGCCAGGACTGGGTGCGCCAGGGCCGGCCCAGGGCGGTAAACGAAAAGGGGTCGGCGGTGAGGACTTCCCCGCGCTCGATTTGCAGGCTGCCAGCCCGCACGTGCCAGAGATAAGAGTTGTCCCGGACAGGCAAGCGGGCGGCGACTACGGCCGCCACCAAGGGCAACAGGAGGGCCACCTGACCTACTGAAAACCGGCGCGGGGTCCGGCCCGTCGCCGGCGGCGTCACGAGTTGATGTCAGCGAAGGCCCGGCCAATCTGAATGGCCGCCGGACCCAACAGAACCACGAACAGCGACGGGAAAATGCAGAACACGAGCGGGAAGACAATCTTTACTGGAGCGGCAAACGCCTTCTCCTGAGCACGCTGGCGCCGCTTGACCCGCATCTCGTCTGCCTGGACCCTTAGAACCCGGGCGATCGCCACGCCAAAGGCCTCCGCTTGCATCATTGCCAGCAGGAATGAGCGGAGCTCGTCAAGATCGGTCCGTTCCATGAGATGACGCATGGCGTCGCGCCTGCTGACGCCGACCCGGGTCTCCTGCAGCATCCGGAAGAACTCCTCCGACAGAGCCCCGGGCACCGTCGCCACCACTCGAGCTAGGGCGGAGTCGAACCCAAGGCCTGCTTCGACGCTGATCACAAGCAGATCCAGAACGTCCGGCAGTGCCTTTTGCATCGCCACCCGGCGCTCCTCCACCTTGCGGGACAGCCAGGCGTCGGGTCCGAAAAAGCCGAGGAGGAGGGGCAATGCAAGCAAGAGGATTCGTTGCATTGCCGAACCAGCGACTCGCTGGGCAAAAAAGGCGAGCACCACGCCCACGATGGTCGTGAGAACCTTGATGACAATGAACGAAGGAGCGTCCAGGTTGCCGGGGCTCCCGGCCAGGACGAGCTTCTTCTGGATCGAATTCATGTATCCGATTGGTGTCAGCTTGTTGAGCGTCTTGCCCATGCCGATAACTAGCGGGGCAATGGCGCGTTCGGCCAGGGGTTTGGCCAACTGCTGCTCGCGCAGGGCATCTTTCCCATAGACCCCGAGCCGGTCGATAGCCGCTCTTTGAGCCCTGACGACGCCATTGCCGATCCACACGAATAGGGCAAGGGCGGCGGCAAACACTGCCAGAACCGGGAAGACGAGCTGTGGACTCAACATTTCAGACCTCGATATTGACTATTCGACGGAGCCAGATAATGCCAGCGGTCATCAGCAAAAGCCCCACCCCGATGGCGATGAATCCGAAGGTGGTGGTGAACAACGTACCGATGTACTCGGGGTTGGTGCTCCAAAGAAACCCAGCCATCGCAAAGGGCAGGATACCAAGGACGATGGCCGAGATCCGACCCTCCGCGGTCAGGGCGCGGATCTCGCCTTTGAGGCGGTTGCGCTGGCGCATGGTCTCAGCCACGGTTTGCAACACTTCGGCGAGGTTGCCACCAACCTCACGTTGGATCTCAATGGCCATCACCGCCCAGTCGAAGTCCTGTGATTGGGTTCGGTTCGTGATTCCTTGCAACGACTGGACCACCGGTCTCCCCAAGCGAGCCTCGGCGATGGCCCGCCCAAACTCACGGGCCGTGGGGTTGGGAGCTTCGGCAGCCACCGCCTCAACCGCCTGAAGCAAGGAATAACCGGCTCTCAGGGAGGTCGAGATCAATGTCAGTGTGTCCGGAAGCTGGTTTTCGAACTTCCTCTTCTCCCGGCCACCGAGAAAGTTGAGCGCTCCCACCACCAACAAAGCCAAAAAGACAAAGGCGACCGCTCCGTAGATTGCGTTGCGGGTGAAAAGTCCGGTCAGCAACCCGACTACTGCACTGAGACCAAACGCCCCTGCCACGGCTTCCCCGGCTGACAAGGGAATATTCGCCTGTTCGAGCGCGCTGTTGACACCCGACAGCAGGCCCCGCCGCCTGACCTCTTCCTCCGCTCTCTGGCTGAACAGCCTCAACAAAGGTATCCGCTCGAAAAGCGATCGCTTCTCCTCGGCGGCGCCCCGGCGACCGTAGGCCTGGAGACGCTGGCGGAAAGCCGAGGCCGTATCCTCGGTGTTGCGACCGAAGAGGATGAAGATGAAGGCCCCGATGGCTATGCCCATGCCGACGGCGGCAATGGCGATAAGAGCTGCCGGTGAAGTGGGCAGCGGCGACTCGACGACGAACGTCGATGCCGGGGCAAATGTCGTCGGCACCGTCGTTACGGGAACCGTGGTCGTGACGTAACCCTGCACCTGGTCAGTGACCACAGCAGAAAACGTGTCGTAATTGACAGCGAATTCGACGGTCCCCGCCTGGAACGCCGGACTCTGGAATCGGACCACGAGCAGGTTGTTGATCTCCCGCTGTATCTGCGAATAGAGGTTGGCGAGCTGGGCAGGGTCACTGGTCGACAGGAACTGACCATCACCGGCCTCGGCCACCTGCTGCACAGCCTCCGGCACGAAGTCGGGCGACTCCAGGGCGACGCCGAATACACGCACCGGGTTATTGGGGTCGTTGATGGCGGCGAGGACATGATCGAGAGTGGCGGTGCTGGCGGTGTCGGCACCGTCGGAGAGAACGATCACATTGCGTCGCAGCGCGGTGGCGCCGCTTTGCTGGAAGAGATCGACCGCCTGGATGACTCCGTCGTTGAAAGCTGTCTCCCCTGCCGCCACCAGGCCGTCGATCCGGGTGGTCAGGGCCGCCCCGTCGACCGTGAACCCGGAAACGGTCTGCACTGTGTCGGCGAAGGTGACAAGGGCGATGAAGTCGCCCAGCCGCTTTTGGGCGACAAAGGAGCGTGCGGCGGCCTTGGCGGCCTCAATCGGTGCGCCTTCCATGCTTCCCGAGACATCGATCGCCAGCACCACCCCCACCGGGACCGTCGACTGGCTCAGCGGCTCGACCACGACATCGAGGGCCGGGCTCCCGTTGACGGTCACACCAAGCAAGGAGGGGTCGAGCGAGGCCGTGAGGTTGCGGAACTCGACGAGAAGTGTCGTCTGACCGTTCTGGTCGTAGCGCGACGTGTCCACCCGTACGATTTCCACCTCGGTGGGCGCCTGGGCCAGCGCCGTGGCGGGCAGGAACAGGGCCGACAGCGCGGCCGCGAGCGAGAGAAGGCGCCTCACCTGACCGCGAAGTTGTCGGATCGGCGGGCGAACGGCTCGGGATCGAACAGGTCGGCGGGGAGACGAATGCCCATATCCTGGAGATGCTCGGAGAAGGTGGGGCGGATCCCGGTCGCCTTAAGGCGGCCCAGGTACTTACCTGTGCCTTCTTCGATTCCGGCGCCAAAGTCGAAGAGGAACAAGTCCTGGAGGGTGATGATGTCCCCCTCCATTCCTTCCACCTCGGTCACATGAGTTACACGTCTGGTGCCATCCTTGAGGCGGGAGACGTGGACGATGAGATCCACGGCTGATGCGATCTGCTCACGGATGGCCCGGACCGGCAGGTCGAAGCCTGCCATCAACACCATCGTCTCAATTCGGCTCAACGTGTCTCTCGGCGAGTTGGAGTGGACGGTTGTCAGCGATCCATCGTGGCCTGTGTTCATGGCCTGAAGCATGTCGAGGGACTCACCACCTCGCACCTCTCCTACGACGATGCGGTCGGGCCGCATCCGCAGACAGTTGCGGACCAGGTCGCGAATGGTCACCTGCCCCTTGCCTTCGATGTTGGCCGGGCGTGCTTCCAACGAGAGCACATGGTCCTGGTGAAGCTGAAGCTCGGCGGCGTCCTCGACGGTGACGATCCGCTCGTCCTCTGGAAGGTAGCTCGACATCACATTGAGCGTGGTGGTCTTACCAGAACCGGTTCCACCGGAAATGAGGATGTTGAGACGACCCCGGACGCAGGCCCGAACGAAGTCGGCGACCCGCTGGCTGAAAGTTCCGAAGCGGACCAGGTCCGCCTCTGTGTATGGGTCGACCGAGAACTTACGGATGGTCAGGAAGGGTCCGCCGATCGCGAGGGGATGGATCACCGCATTCACGCGGGAGCCGTCGGGAAGGCGAGCGTCAACCATGGGGGTGGACTCGTCTACCCGACGTCCTACCTGCCCCACGATCTTGTCGATGATCCTGCGAAGGTGGACGTCGTCAACAAACCGGACATCGGTCTTGATGATCTTGCCCCGCTGCTCCACATAAATGTCATACGGCCCGTTCACCATGACTTCAGTGACCTCGGGGTCGTTGAGCAGCGGATCGATCGGTCCATAGCCGAGCACGTCAGAGGCGATCTCGTTGAGGAGCTGGCGACGATCGGCAATGGTCAGCGGTACGCCTTGCTCCTGGTCGATGGCCCATTCCAGCATCTCCATGACCCGGAGACGCAGCTCGGCGTCGGACATCTGCCGGTCATAGAGCGTGGGACCGAGTTCTTCGACCACCTTGAAATGGAGCCGGCCCCGCAGCTCGGTCAGAGCTTCGTTGCGGCTGGAGGAAACCGAGGAAAGTTCATTACGTCGGGCGGCGGCCACCCGATCTGCCAGCGATGACATTTTGTTTTTACCCCTTTCGAGCCCTCTTGCGAGATTAAATCACTTTCGGCGTAGGAGACCCCGTCCTGAAGTGGGTTCCGGGATGGGGCCAGCGACCAATTCCGCCACTGACTCGAACCCCTTCGCCACTCGCGATCGGGGGGCCGACTCGACTACGGGTCGGCCTTCATTCATCGAGGCGGCGACTGCCCCATCGGATGGAATCGCCGCAGCGATCTCCATCTTCAGTGCGCCTTCGATCTCCTTGTCATCCAACCGGGCCCTGGCATTGGACCGGTTGAGAACCAGTTTCACCTTGTTGGTCTGGAACTTGAGAAGTCGCAAGGTCTCAAGAGCCAGCTTGGCGTTCTTCACCGAGGGAAGGTCCATGTCGACTACCTGCAAGATGATGTCTGCCTTCTCGAGCAGCGAGAGCAGCAGCTCGTCGAGTAGCGAGGCGGTGTCGACGACCACGTAGTCGTAGCTCTGTTTGAGAAGTTCGACCACCGTGATAAGGCTGGCCGTAGAGATGTCATCGGCGAAAGCGGGCTCCAGCGGAGCGGCCATCACCTTCAAGCCCGACGGGTGCTCGGTCAACAGCGAGTCGAGCAGGGCAGGATCGAGATGGTGCATCTCGTGGGCGGCGTTGACCAGAGTGAAGCGCGGCTCCAGTTGCAGGACCAGACAAACGTCCCCGAACTGAAGATCAGCGTCGACCAATGCCACCTTGCGATCTTCAAAGCGCGTCAGCAGCAGCGCCACGTTGGTGGCGGTGACCGTTTTGCCCGACCCTCCTTTGGCCGACATCACCACGATCACCTGACCTTCCTGGCGCGCTTTATCCGCCACCGGGGATGCGGCGGCAGGCCGGCGCTTCATGAAGTCGTTGGCGAATTGCTGAATCGCCTCTTCGATCTTCTCCTCGGTCAGAGGCGATTCGATCACCTCCTGTACCCCTGCTCGCATGGCCGCCCGAAGCAAAGCCGAGGTGATCTGCTCGGCGACCGCGATCAGGATGAGGGACGGATCCTCATTGCGAAGTGCCCTGACCGAGTCGATTACCGCCTCGTTGGCGAAAGAAGGACCGAGAAGGACCATCCGCAACTCTCCGCCATCGATAGCCGCCACCGCCTCATTGATAGACCGGGCGGTTGGCAGCCGGCCGTCGAAGAGACGCTTGGCCTCGTCGATGAACGACGCCTCCTCGTCGACTACCAGGAGATTGTTTTCGGAGATGGACAACGCTTTCCTTGCTTACTTCTCGTTCTCTTCGTTAGTTGCCGAAAATGTCGTCAACGAGATCGCCACCGAAGAGGTTCTCGATGGTGACGCCGTCGGTCTCGACTTCGACGAAGTCCTCCGGAACCAGGGTGAGCCAGATGGAGCCGTTCTCGAAGGCGAAAACGATCCGCTCCGCCTGCTCGGGGGTGACTTCAAGAGTGAACACTGTTGCCGGCACTTCCGGAGCGGCTTCACCTTCCCCGGCGGGGGCAGCCGTCGTGATCGTGGTCTCCTCGCCCTCCTCGGCCCGAACATCCCGCGCCACCGCGAGAACGGGGAGGCCCTGCATAACGTAGCGGGTGTACGTGACTGTGGCCGTGCCCTCTTCCTCGGTGGTAGTGCCATCGGGGGCAGTGGTGTCTGAAGGAATCCCAAAGATCGGCGACTCGACCGGGATCTGGCTGAACTCGATCTCGAGGGTGATGATCATGTTGATCAGATCACCTGGCCGGATGAAGCCGTTGA
>Ga0326597_10006050_pt1 | contig 16640 bp, 12 predicted proteins | sample RVTome_12_FD_203789 | JGI IMG/M metagenome (GOLD analysis project Ga0326597, IMG submission 203789) | Soil microbial communities from uranium-contaminated site in the Upper Colorado River Basin, Wyoming, United States - RVT100D185 | ecosystem: Environmental > Terrestrial > Soil > Contaminated >...
AACCAGATAACGCGACCCCGAGCAGGCAACCGGTGAGCACCAGCGGGCACGGCCCCTCAGGCAGGCACGCCGGCTGGCCCATCAGGACGGCTTCTCCCTCCACGCCGACACCATGATCCCCGCTCATGATCACTCCCGCCGGCAAGCGCTCGTGCGCTACCTCCTGCGGCCGCCGTTCGCGCCGTCCCAGATGTCCCTCGACGACGACGGGTACGTCCGCTTCCGGCTCGCCCATCCCTTCACCGACAGGACCACCCACTTCGTGTGGCGCCAGGGTGTCTGCTGCGCCGGACCGACTGAGCCGCCACGCGGTTCACTTCCAGTTTCCGGGAAACCACGGCCTGTAGTTCACGCCGTCCTCGCTGATTTCACAGCTGCCCGCGCGCAGTCGCAGCCAGACCGGGCGCACCTCGTCGCGCAGCTCCACCACGCCGGGCTTGGACCCGATCTGGCGAAAGTTCTGCTTGACCACGCCGTTGTCGAGTTCCTGCCAGCGGTCGCCGGGCAGCTTGCGGTACTCGATGTTCGAGAAGGCGTCGTAGACCCAGCGCTGACCGGATGCCGGCGGGTCCTGCGGCTTCAGCGAGAGCGTCAGGTTCACGTCCTGGTCGGCCAACGTGAAGTCGTGGGTCAGGATCTCGTAGCCCGGCAGAGTGCTGCGCACCTGGGCCCGGTAGCTCCCCCTGGCGAGGGTGGTCTCGATCCACGAGTCGGCCTTGGCGCTGCTCTGGTGGACGACCTGCTGGCCCTGCAGCACGCGCACCTCGATCGGCAAGGCCTCCTGGGTGGCAGCGTCTCGCAGGCGAATGCGCAGCTTGTGCTGAGCCAGGGGCGGCAGCAGCTTGATTGCGGGAAGCGTGGCGACGGACACTCCGGTGATGGCGTTCTGCTGGCGGCTCTCCAGCTTGCGCCGGCGAAAGTGCAGCACGTAATTGCTGCCGTCGCCCGTCATCCGCAGGGCGGTCGTCTCGGCGCCGGGGAGGCCGAACTGGCCCAGCCCCAGCAGTTCGTGCCCGCCCCGGGAGGCAGCCACGGCGCCCTCGAGCGCCGCGAACAGTTCCTGAACGACCACCTGCCGGGAAAAGACCTTCTGCCGGTAGGCGGCGGCGTACTTGGCCGCGGTCCGGCCGAGCGCCTCGCGCACCTTGGCGGTGGCCGCCACGTAGAACTGGTCGTCCACGATCACGTTACCGGTGTTGAACGAACCATCGAACTCGAGCAACGCCGCCAGCACGACACCATCGGCAGGGTTCTCGACCCAGTGATCGAAGGCGACACCCTTGCCCGGCGCCACCTTGCGGCCCGAACCACTGGTCACGTTGCGAAAGCAGCGCGTGGTCGTTTGCGCCTGGCCGCTTCGCAGATCGACTCCGACCATGACCACGTAGGGATCGTCACTGCCCGCTTCGTCTGATTCCTCCCCGCATTCCAGGAATTCCAGATCGACTCGAAAACGGTCTTGAGCATGGGCGCAGACGGTCAAGAGGCAAACGACGAGCAGCGACTGGCAGTGGAATTTGATCGACATGGGAGCACTCCGGCATCGGTGGAAGAACGGCAACAGCTCCTCCAGCGCGGCCAGGCGCGAAATCCCACGCGATTTCCATTTCTTGTTTTCGGCGTGGTGTTCGACGGCACAAATCGCTTTGAGGAGACGTCCAAACAGTTGCATCGCTCCACCAACCCTCGAGGGGATCGCCATGTTCCGGATCTTCCTGAGTTCGTTCTGCTTCGCCGTCTCGCTGTCCGCCCCGCTGCTCGCGCAGCTCCGCCCGCAGAAGGTGGCGCCCGTGTCCACGCGCTGGCAGGCCCGGGGGATCGGCGGGGGCGGCGCGCTCTTCTCGGTCAGCCTCAGCCCGCACGATCCCGACCGGGTCAGCATGGCCACGGACATGTCGAGCGTCTTCCAGAGCACCGATCTGGGTCGCAGCTGGAGCATGGTCCCATTCCAGGCTCTGACCGGCGGGATCGACACCCAGGTGCGCTACAGCGGGTCGCCGCAGGTACTCTACTCGATCACGGTGGGAGCGTTCGACGAGCGCATCGCGGTGCGCAGTGGAGATGGCGGCGCCTCGTTCCAGCCGCTGCCGGGCGACCCGGTCCCGGGCGAGACCTTCTACCTCCAGGCCGATCCGGGCGGCACGGATCGCGTGCTGCTTTCGAGCTGGGACCGGCTGTACTCCTCGGTCGACGGCGGCTCCAGCTTCACGCTCGCCCACGACGCCTCGTCGGACGGTGCGGGTTTCGTTCTGGCGGGCGCCTTCTTCGACGGATCCCGGATCTTCGTCGGCTCGAACCAGGGGCTCCTGGTGAGCCAGAACGGGGGCGTGAGCTGGTCGCTGGACGCCACCACGGGCATTCCCTCGGGCCAGGCCATGGTCGGTTTCTGCGGCGCGAAGGTGGGCGGTCAGGTGCGTCTGTTCGCGCTGGCCTTCGACCGCGGCGACGTCTGGGGCGGCGTGATTCCGTACGACCTGTTCTACGGGCGGGCGCGCCTCTACCGTCTGGACTGGGGCGGGGCGAGCTGGACCAAGGTCTTCGACGGCACCGGCTCCGAGCATCCGGTGTTCGTGGGCATGGCGCAGAACGACCTCGACACGGTCTATCTGGCGGGCGGCGACCAGTCGACCGGCGATCCCATGGTGCTGAAGTCGGCCGACGCGGGCGGATCCTGGCAGTCGGTCCTGGAGACCACCGGGAATCAGAACGTGACCACTGGATGGATGGGCTCCGGCGGTGACCTGGAGTGGTACTGGGCCGAGCTGGCGCTGGGGTTCGGCGTCTCGCCGATCGATTCCGACCGGGCCGTGGTAACCGATTTCGGCTTCGTGCACGCGACGCAGGACGGCGGGCAGAATTGGTCCCAGGCCTACGTGCGGCCGGAGCACGAGAATCCCGCCGGAGCCCCGACCCCGCAGGGTCGAAGCTACGCCACGGCGGGTGCCGACCCGACCAGCTCGTGGTGGATCGAGTGGGCCTCGCCCGACACGCAGCTGGTCGGCTTCTCCGACATTCGCGGCCTGCGCAGCACCGACGGCGGCCGGACCTACGCCGCGGGTGTCAGCCTGGGTCTGCCGCACAACAGCACGTACTGTGTCGTGGCGCATCAGAGTGGCGCCCTCTACGCGGCCACCTCCAGCGTGCACGACATCTACCAGTCGACCTATCTGAACGACGGCTCGCTGGACGGGGGGAACGGACGCGTGGTGGTCTCCCTGGACGGCGGAGCCAGCTGGTCCACGCTGCACGGCTTCGGACACCCGGTGGTCTGGCTGGCGCTCGATCCGAACGATCCGGACACGCTCTACGCCAGCGTGGTGCACAGCACCGAGGGGGGGATCTACGTGACCCACGATCTGACCGGGAGCGCGAGCTTCACCCGGCTGTCCTCCCCTTCGAGGACCGAGGGCCATCCCCTGAGCGTGCATGTGCTCGCGGACGGCACGCTGGTCACGAGCTGGTCAGCGCGGCGCCACGGCGGAGCCTTCACCACCAGCTCGGGCGTGTTCGTGAGCACCAACGGCGGGACGACCTGGAGCGACCGCAGCCACGCCGACATGCAGCGCTGGACCAAGGACCTGGTGGTCGATCCGGGCGACCCGGGCCAGAACACCTGGTACGCGGCGGTCTTCAGCCACTGGGGCGCGTATCCCAACGAGGTGGGCGGTCTGTTCCGCACGATCGACCGGGGGCTGAACTGGACGCGCATCAGCGACAGCTACCGGGTCGAGAGCCTGACGATCGATCCGCTGGACGGCAACCACGCCTGGTTCGGCACCGAGTCGGACGGACTCTGGGAGACCAGCAACCTGGGCGCCCCGAGCCCCACGTTCCATCGCGACGAGAGCTACCCCTTCAAGCATCCCCTGCGGGTCTTCGTGAACCCCTACGATCCGCGCGAGGTGTGGTGCACCGCGTTCGGCGGCGGACTGCGCGTGCTGAAGCGCTGACCCGGGCGGGCGCGACTGCTCAGGTCCCGCCTCGCCGCCGCCCGAACAGCGTGTCCAGCCGCCGCCGAAGCGACCAGCGCGGCACGAGTCGGCGGAGTCAGCCGTGCCCGGTGGAGTTGCTGAAGTGCTTTGAAATGAGTATCCTTCTGGTCTCGGTTTCCGAAGGATGTCCCGCGGTAGAGCATGCGCGATTCGAGCCACGTCACCCGGCTTCTCGCCCGGGCGCGCGAGGGCCAGAACGTCATCGACGAGCTGATGCCGTTGATCTATGACGATCTGCGGTCCCTGGCTGAGGTCTACATGCGCTCCGAGCGGCGTGGCCACACCCTCCAGCCGACCGCCCTCGTGAACGAAGCCTACGTGCGGCTGGTCAGCGGCGCGCGGACCTCCTGGAAGGATCGGGCGCATTTCTTCGCCGCGGCGGCGATGGCGATTCGCCGCATCCTCGCTGAACACGCCCGCGCCCGACAAAGCGTCAAGCGTGGCGGTGAATGGAAGCGCGCCGACGTCGAGCTCGCTGACGTCGGCATCGTGACCGCGGGACGCGACTTCATGGCGATCGATCAAGCTCTCGAGAGACTGGCCGGCTTCGACCCGCAGAAGGCGCGTATCGTCGAGCTCCGCTTCTTCGCAGGGCTCACGACGGAACAGGTTGCAGAGGCGCTCGGGAGCTCCGTACGCACGGTCGCGCGCGAGTGGAGCCTGGCGAAGGCCTGGTTGAGCCGGGAACTCCAAGAGCAAGAAGACGATGACGACGAGTGACCGTTGGCGACTCATTGAGGAACTGTTTCACGAGGCTCTCGACAAGACCGGCGAGGAAAGAGCGGACTTCCTCGAAGGGATCGGTGCTCGTGACGGCGAGTTGAAGCGCGAGCTCGCCTCCTTGCTCGCCCACCACGACCACCCGGTGGACATCCTGGAGACCCCCGCGCTGGGATCCGGTTTCTCGCTCGATGTCGGACCCCTTCCTGAACAAGGAAGAGACCCGCTCATCGGCAGCCGGGTGGGACCTTACCGGATCGAGAGCTTCATCGCTGCTGGAGGCATGGGATCGGTCTACCGCGCGGTGCGCGAGGATGACCTGTACTCGCGTACCGTGGCCGTCAAGTTCGTGCAACCATGGGGTCGGCCGGATCTGCTGCAGCGCCGGTTCGAGGTGGAACGACGGACACTCGCGCGCCTCGAGCACCCCTGTATCGGGCGTCTGCACGACGCCGGGATCACCCCCCAGGGGCTTGCCTACCTCATCATGGAGCTGGTCGAGGGGGAGCGGATCGACGAGTGGTGCGACCGGCGGGAGCTGGACATCCGCGCCCGTCTCGAGCTCTTCGAGACCGTCTGTCGCGCCGTCCACTACGCCCACCAGAACCTGATCGTCCACCGGGACCTGAAACCGAACAACATCCACGTGACCGCGGAGGGAACGCCCAAGCTGCTCGACTTCGGCATCGCCAAGGTGCTCGAGGAAGAGGAGGACGGCGGCCCTGCACGGACCGTCACCCGAGCAAGGATGATGACACCCGAATACGCCAGTCCGGAGCAGATCCGCGGCGAGAGCGTCACGATAGCGACCGACATCTACTCCTTGGGCGTGATCCTCTACCAACTGCTTGCCGGTGCGAGCCCGTACCGGTTGACGGACGGCCGTCCTCGAGAGGTCGAGGATGCGGTCCGCGAACAGAATCCCAAGAAGCCGAGCACGTCGGTCACCGACGCGCCGGTCACGAGCGGGCCGCACGTCTCGGACATCACCGGGATTCTGTCGGCAGAGGTGGGCCGAAAGAGGCGAACGACGGCGGCACGCCTGCGGCGCAGCCTCCGCGGCGATCTCGACAACATCGTCATGATGGCGTTGCGCAAGGAACCCGAGCGCCGCTACCCCTCGGCGCTCCAGTTCGCCGACGACGTCCGCCGCTATCTCGGCGGCCTCCCGGTGATCGCTTCCGCCGACACGTTCCTCTACAAGTCGAGCAAGTTCATCCGCCGTCACCGTGTGGCGGTCAGCGCCGCCAGTCTGGTCTTCGTCGTCTCGTGCGTCGCCGCGGTCGTGACGTCCTGGCAAGCTCACGTCGCCGCGGCGGAACGCGACGCGGCGCGCCTTGCGGAGCGCCGCGCCGAAGCCCTGGCCGAGCACGCGACGATCGAGGCCGATTCAGCCCACGAGTCGGCCGAGTTCCTGATCGACGCCTTCCTGTTCTCCACGGCGGGATCGTCGCCGCGAAATCTCGAGCGGGCGGCCGTGCTGATCGAACGCCGGCTCGATCGGGTGCGGCGCCAGTACGAGAACCATCCCCACCTGCGAGCGAACCTTCTCGATGCCCTCGGTCGCGTGTACCTGGGTCTGGGCCGACTCGACCAGGCCGAATCGGTGATCAAGGAGGCCAGGTCGATACGCGAGGAGGAGTTCGGTCGCGACAGCCTCGAGGTGGCCTTGAGCTTCGACAGCCTCGGTCAGCTCTCTTACGCTCGCAGCGACTTCGAGGGGGGGGCCGTATTGCTGGCGCGAGCTCTCGAGCTGCACCGCTCGCTGCCGCGGGAAGTCCACACGGACGTGGCCCGGGCCGCGAACAACCTTGCGGTCATGTTGCGCGGTGTCGGCCGACTGGACGAGGCCGAAGCCCTGCATCGTGAAGCGCTGGAGCTGAGGCGTCGCGAGTTCGGTGATCGACACCCACTCGTGGCCGAGAGTCTCAACAATCTCGCCGCCGTTCTGATCGATCGCGCCGCTTACGACGACGCGGAGGCCCGGCTTCGCGAGGCCCTCGCCATTCGCCGCGAGGTCCTCGGGCCGAGCGACCCGCTCGTGGCGCAGACGACGGCAAACATCGCCTCGGTCGTGTATGGGACAGGCGACCTGACTCGTGCCGTGAACCTCTACGAGCAGACGCTCGAGCTCTACGATCGACTCGCCGCGGGAGGGGAGGCGGAGCAGGCGCTTGCTCTGTCCGGTTACTCACAGGTGCTGATGAGGCTGGGTCGGATGACCGAGGCCCGTGAAGCTCTCGAGAAAGGTCTGTCTCTCCAACTCGAGATTCTCGGTCCTGAACATGCCGACGTTGCGTCGACACGAGTGTCCCTCGCCGAGCTCGCTCAAGCGCAAGGCGACGGAGAGGAGGCGCTACTCCAGTGGGAGCAGGGGCTCGAGATCCGGCGCCGCACTCTACCTCCGGACCATCCGCTCCTGGCCACGACGCTGGCGAACTACGGAGACTTCCTGTGCGACGCGGGTCAGGCCGAAGAGGGCGAACCGCTCCTTCGTGAAGCCCTCGACATCTACCGGGAGGTGCTTGGCTCCGAGCATTGGTTCACGGCGGTCGCGGAGATCTGTCTCGGCAAGGCGCTCGTGAAGCTCGGAGAAGACGACGAGGCGGAGGAGCTACTCCTTCACGGTCTGAAGATCTTGAAGAGCGAGCACGGCCGTGACTCCAGCGACGCCGGAGCGGCGCGTCACCTCCTCATCGGCCTCTACCGTTCCCAAGGGCGACTCGAGGCGGCCGAAGCCCTGCGCTCCGGAGGTCAGTGAGCCCTGGCGCGGCGTGGCCGTAACCGAACCTCACGGCCATCGAGAAGACTCAGGCGCCCGGTACTGTCCTCGTCGACGTCCGCGGACTCGCCGACTCATCATCCGTCCGCGCCGGCAACCCCCGAGGTCCACTGCCGGTCACGGCAGGCACCCGCCCGTGTCGTTTTTCGAAAAAAGTGGCATGGTTCGGCGGGTTCTTGCACTTACAGGAATGCCGGAGTGCGAGTGCCGCCAAGGAGAGTGAGGAACATGACCACCTCGCTCCGTGCGTGTCGGCCGAAGCTTCCAGATCCCAGCGCCCTGATCGCCCTGGGAGGTCGACTCGGCCCGGCGATGGACTTCAGGATTTCAACGACAGGAGGGTCGCCAGCATGTTGTACCGCTGCACCATGGTGTTTCTTGCTCTTGGACTCGTTCTCACGAGCGCCGCACCCGGCCATGCCGGGCAGCCGCCGGCGAAGCCTCCCCGGCCGGCCATGGGCCACCTCGACGGCGAAGACATCGGCAGGCTCGACGGGCTCGAGCGCATGTCCTTCTTCGTCCCGGATCCGGATGGCGAGCACGCTCGCTTCCTGTTGCGAACCGGTCCCTATCACGCCTTCCTCACGCCAGACGGCGTGACCCTCGCGCTCCGGGATGCGTCTGCTGCGGCCCCCCGGTTCCAGGCGGTCAGGTTCTCTTATCACCAGGGAGAGGCCGCCTCGCTGGAAGCGTCCGGGCCGATGAGCGGCTTCACGCACCGGCTGGTCGGGAACGACGCCAGCCGGTGGCAAAGAGACCTCCCGCACCTCTCTCGCATCGTGGCGCGTTCGATCTGGCCCGGGATCGACTTCCACTACTACGAGAGCGGAGGCGCGCTCGAGTACGACGTGACGCTCGCTCCGGGCACGGCCGTGGAGACGGTCGCCATCAACGTCGAGGGCGCCGACGCCCTGAGCATCGATGAGGCGGGGAGGCTGCACATCGCCTCACCTGCCGGAGACCTGGTGCAGGAGCTGCCGTCGATCCATCAGGTGCGGTGCGGTGAGAAGATCCCCGTCGAAGGCCGCTTCGTGCTTCAGGGTCCAAGCCGCTTCGGCTTCGAAGTTGCCGGAGCCGATCCGTTCCTGCCGCTGGTCATCGATCCCACCTTCTTGTTCGCCACCTACCTGGGTGGCAGCTCGGCGGATGAGGTGCACGGCGTCGCCACCGACTCAGCCGGCAACGTCTATGCCACGGGCTCCACGGTGTCGGTGGACTTTCCGCCCAACCCGGGCTCCCTCACGGGTTACTACGAGGTCTTCGTGAGCAAGCTGGATCCCACCGGCAGCTCGCTGCTCTTCACCGCCTTCGTGGGCGGCACCGGCGACTATTCCATCCAGGAGCGAGGCGCGGCCATCGCCGTCGGCCCCGACGGGTCGAGCTATGTGGTCGGTCGCACCGAGGCGAGCGACTTCCCCACCGTCAACGCCTTCCAGCCCACGTTCGGGGGCCAGGTCGATGCCTTCCTGTTTCGCCTGGACGCCGGCGGGTCGAACCTGGTCTTCTCGACCTTCCTTGGCGGCTCGGACTTCGAGATGGACCTGGACTCTGATTTCCTGTTGAGGCATCCCGGTAGTCTGGCGGTGAATGCTCAAGGGAAGGTCTGGGTGACGGGCGCCACCCGGTCCAGCGACTTTCCCCTGCTCCAGCCGTTGGATGCGACGTTCAACGGTTTCTTCGACGTCTTCGTCGCGGGCTTCGAGCCGAACGGTACGGCTGTCTTCTCGACCTTCCTCGGCGGCAACGGAGGCGACGTGGGCCAGAGCATCCGGTTGGCCCAGAACGGGGACCTCGTGCTGGCCGGCGACACCCAGAGCTCCGACTTCGCCACGACTCCTGGCGCCTACGACACGACGTCCGGGGGCCCGGGTTTCGTGGCTCGCATGACTCCGGACGGTCAAAACCTGGTGTGGTCCAGCTTCTTTCCCGGCGCGCCTCGAGCCATCGATCTGGATCCCTCCGACAACGTCTACGCGACCGGTTCGACCAGCGATTCCTGTCTTCCGACGACCTTTGGCGTGTACATGCCCAACCACGGCGGCTCGTCTGGCGGCCACCCCGAACAGCTCTTCCTGGGCAAGCTCGTCGCCGGCGGCTCGGAGATGGTCTACCTGACCTACTTCGGGGAGAACGACTCCAACGAGGCCGGCTCGTCCATCCTCGTCAACTCCTTCGGCGAGGCGCTCGTCGTCGGAGACAGCTCCTCCCACGTCATCGGTGTCGTCACGTACGGATTGATGGTGAAGTTCAACGCCGACGCCTCCGACGTGGCGTGGCAGATGCTCCTCCCCAACAGTACCGAGGTCCTCTCCGTGGTCGCCGGACCCGGCGGCGACGCGGTGGCGGGCGGCGTCACCTCGGCGTACAACCTTCCCGTCACCCCAGGAGCCTTTCAACCGACCTATGGCGGCAACTACGACGGCTTCCTGCTGCGCCTGGACGACACGGCGAGTTCGCTGGTGAGCGTCGAGGCCGAGACCCCGAAGGCTCAGCAGAGCGGCGTCATCGAAGGCGTGGTGACTCTGGACGGCTCGGCGCCGGCGGGAGGCGCCCTTGTCAGCCTGTCGAGCAGTGACCCGGCGGTGGCCAGCGTGCCCTCGGCCATCGCCGTCCCGGCCGGGGCGGCTTCGGCCCCCTTCCCGATCACCACCGGCCCGGTCTCCACCGAAACGCCGGTGACTCTCACGGCCAGCTGGAACGGCAGCTCGATCGACGGCACCTTCACCGTCTGGAAGGGGCCTTTCTTCCGCATCGAGGCCCTGTCTTCTCCTGCTGGCCTCGGAACCTTCGCCTCGGGAATCAATCAGGACGGCGACGTCGTGGGCGGCACGTCCTCACGAGTGCTCCGCTGGCGCAATGGCATCCTGGAGGATCTCGGTGATGGCGCCGGGGAGGACATCAACGACCTGGAACAACTCGCGGTCTCACGGACCGAGCTGTGGCGTTACACCGATTCCATCGGGTTCGAGCTTCTCGGCACTCTGCCGGGTGGGTCCCTGGGTGAGGCGAAAGGGATCAACAACCTCGGCCAGGTCGTGGGTTGGTCCGACGGCGCGGGAGTCTGGCAGCACGCCGTGCGCTACACCGACGGTATCGGGCTGGAGGACCTGGGGACCCTCGGTGGAAGCTATAGCACGGGCGTCGCAATCAACGGCTCCTCGGTGACCGTGGGAGAATCCTTGATTGCGGGGAATATCGCATGGCACGCCTTCCGACACACCGATGCCGCCGGCCTGGAAGATCTGGGCGCACTCTCGGCCAATCACGATAGCAGCGCCTATGCCGTCAACGAGCTGGGCGAGATCACCGGGGCGTCGTACTACTTCAGCATCGGGAGCGCCTTTCGCTGGAGTCCAGGGGCGGGCATGGTGGATCTGGGCAAGCCGCCGGGCGCCGTCTTTGCCAGCGGCCTGGGCATCAACAACTGCGGCACCGTGATCGGCGAGTTCCGCGACAGCGCCAACCGGAGCCACCCCTTCTGGTACACGGAGCGCCTCGGTATGCAGGATCTGAGGGAGCTGCTCGATCCAGAAGACCTGCACGCCTTTGGCCTGAACAGCGTCGAGGACGTCAACAGCGCCGAGCGCATCGTCGGTTACGGCACCAACCGGTTCGCCGGCTGCGGGGAGGGCGCCTTGCTCCTCACTCCCCGCCGCGCGTTCTCGAACACGTACGGTCCTGGTCATGCCGGCACGCTCGGCGTCCCGAGCCTGACGGTGGCCACGGATCCTGTTCTCTGTCAGACCCTGGACCTCGCCGTGACGAACTCCTCGGGTCAAACCGCGGCCGGCGCGCTCCTGCTCGGCCTCGAGGATCAGGTGGAGACGCTGCCCAGCGGCGCCACCCTGCTCGTCAATCCCCAGTACATCCTCCACATCCAGGTGCCACCTGGCGGCGCGACGATCAGTGTCAACGTGCCCTGCAACCCGTCCTTATATGGGGTGTCTCTGTTCCTCCAGGCAATCCAGCTCGATCCAGGCGCCACGGGAGGCAAGGCCTTCACGCCCGGTCTTCGGCTGCTCCTCGGGGACCCGTAGGCGGGTCAGGATCTGCCGCCTGGACTGCGGATGGCGAAGACCGTCGGCCGACGGTGCGCCACGGGATGTCGACCAGGCGGCGACGCACTGAAGAGCGGGAGACAGCACGGGCTCCTGCAGAAGAACGACAAGACGAAGGGGCGGCGCAGCCTCAAATCGACACGCCGTCCAGCACGTCCAGGGAGACCAGCAGTTGGGTCAGGCTGGCGTAGACCGCGAGCAGGGGGAACGACTTCTCGGAGAGGCGGAAGAAGTCGACCAGGGCGGCGACGGCGACCACGACGCAGAGCGCCGAGCGCAGGCTGGTGTTCGAGCCCAGCGGATTGCCGAGGATGCCTTCGAGCAGGAGCAGCAGGTAGACCTCGGCCGCAATCAGCACCACCGGGACGATCTTGTTCCCGCGGGCGCCCTGACTCGTGACGACCATGGCCAGCGCGCAGAAGATCACGCTGAAGGAGAGGAATGAAAACAGATCCACGATGATCTCCTGTAGTTGCCGCCTCCGGTGCGCGGGTAGTCTAGCCGGAGAATGCGCACTTCCCTTGGTTCTCCTGACGTCAAACGACTCCCGAGGACGATCGCGCAGGTGGCGTCCGATGGCCCTCGTGGGGCCGGCCTTCCGCGCCTACGGAATCGCCGCCGGTAGCCTGGCATCCACGAGGTGGATCAAGTGCTTCACGTTGGTCGTTGCGACAACGACGGGGTCTCCGGGCCTCCCAGCCAGATCTCGTGCCTGGGCGCAAAGGATCACGTCGCCATCGAGTGCGGCGTCAGCGGCCGTCACTTTGCCGGCGAGACGAAGATCCGCCCACATCTCCGCCGCCGCGTCGAGATGCTCCTGGGACACCGGAAGGAACTCCCAATCCCGCCGCGCTTCGTTCAGACGTCCCAGGCTCTTGCCGCTCTTCAGATGGCACAGTTTTCTCCGGACCTCGTAGTCGCAGATCCCGGGAATCCAAAACTCCTCTCCACGCTCCAACAGGCGGAGGCCCCAGGCCTGAATCTGCCTGGTGGATGCAGCCTTCGCCTTGGGATTGAGCAGGTCCGACAAGACCGAGCTGTCGAGGACGACTCGCATCACTCTGGGAACTGGCGCTGACCTTCGCGCTCTGCATTCAATCCACGCAGGAGGTTCGCTCGGTTCTCCGTGTCCTCATCTGCATCCCCCTCAGCGATCCACGAACGCAGGAGATCGTAGGCCACGCGCTGCCGCGTCCGCTTCGCGGTCCTACGCATTTCGAGCGCTGCCTGGTGGGTGAACCACTCCGAGTCGCCTCCAGTTGGTGGCCCCGCGCCCCACACAACCCAACGGCTTCCACCTGACTCGCGCTCGACCGCGCTCTGCCAGTCCCCCACCAAGTCCTCATGGAGAATCCCTGGCTCCGCTCCGGACGGAATTACCGTGACACCAGGCGCAGAAGAGCCTGCCGCCAGCGATGTGCCGCGCTGGTTGGTGACGAGCGTCATTCGACCACCTCCGGAACTTCCTCGAGGATTCCCAGGTACTCCTTGGTCAGCGCCTCGCGGAATACCTCCCACACATCCTCATGCAAGTCATCTGCAACCGCGAGCATCTTGTCCCCGTCGGGCGCGACAGTCTCGTCCCGGATGCGGTCGATATCGAAGATCAGCGCACCGGGCTCATCGAGGCTCTGCTGGTTGATGCCAATCGTCACGATCGTCGCGTTCTCGTCATCGTTCCTGCACTCGACCCGCGACAGGAAGCGACCCGCGCTCTTCAGAACGGCACCTGGAACGTAGTCCGTCTGCACCAACCACCGGCTGGGTGCCTCGGCCAATGCGCGACGCTCAACCCGGTTGACATACCGGAGGCCGACGCGCTCGACCTTCGACACACGTAATTCCTCGCGCAGTCGCGACCATGACTCGAGAACGTAGTCCCTGAACCAGGCCCAGTTCTGGTAGCGGCCCAGGCCCACGACGTGAATCGAGAACGTCCCCTCGGCCAATTTCAACTGGCGGGCATCGTCCTCGTGCTGGTAGGTCGCACGTTCGCGCGCCTGCCGGAGCTCCGCAGGGACGGGGCTGCCAGTGACCCGCACCTCGACGGCGCGCTCTACACTGGGATACTCGGCCCGAATACGCTTGTGGAAGTCACGGAGGATCTGCGGGCTCCAGGGCCTGTCCTTCGAGGAGGGGAACCGAAGCTCGCAGACAACTTCCGTGAGCGTCGGATTCGGATACGTGGGGTGTGAAGACACGGCGGTGATGGCACTCCCTTTACGAGGGTACGATTCGCGAGCCTAGCGCAAGTGCGGCCCGCCGCCACAGTATCACGCGCAATGCTTCGAGGCCCGAGAGGGCAGGATAGGCGGTCCAAGACACCGCATCAAGGGCCGGATCCACTGCCTGCTCGGATGCCGAGTGCCCCCATTCAGAGCGTGCGCTTGCGGGGGCGTTCTCCAGGTTCCACGGGGCGGTGCGGGCGGCCGGCGCCGCCGGGCGGGTGGCGCGCGCCGATGATGCGGAGCAGGCGGCGCGTTCGCTCGACCGGTGAGAGGTTCTTGGTCAGGCGTTGGAGGTGGGCCGGGTCGCGGCCCTGGGCCTCGAGCACGCGGGCGGCGTTCTTCCGCAGATAGCGTTCGATCAAGCGGGTGCGTTCCCGGCCCTCGAGCTTCGACGCGGCCTGGCGCTGCTCGGGGGCGAGCGCCTCGAAGATCGCCCTCTCCGGCACCGGCCTCGGGCTGCGCGGGCGGCCGAGCAGCGCATCCTCCATCAACGGCGGCAGCCGGTCCGGACGGCGTGGCGGCGCCCCCCGCAGATCGCGGAGCTTTCGCAGGAAGTCCTCCGCGGGGAGTTGGATCAGCTCGTCACGCTTCGCCTCGGGCAGCATCAGGAACTGCCGGGGCGGATTCTGCAGGAAGTGGCGCTTCTGGATCGCGGCCAGTTCGAGGCGCAGTTCCCAGGGAGAAAGCGCCATCAGCCGCTCGGCCTGCCCGGGCTCGAGATCGCCATCCTCCTCGAACTCCCGCAGCGTGGCCTCGGCCCGCGCCGCCACCGCCCGGCGAATGTCCCTGAAGTTCCGTTGGCCGCGCGCCGGCTCGGGCAGACCCGCGCTCGCGAGCACCGACTTCCTGGACTGTTCCAGGAACTCCGCGACGTACGGCCGCATGGCCCGCTCGCGCTCTTCCGTCGGCAGGCGCTCGAGGCGCTCGATCTGCTGGGCCGAGAGCGTGCCGAGCACTTCCTTGCGGGCCTTCTCCAGCGAATGATGCCGATCCCTGAGCGCGGCCCGCTCCTCGGCGCTCATCTGCTGGAAGCGCTGGAACCGCTTCCGCACGCGCTCTTGCTCCTCGGGCGGCAACGAACGCCAGCGGCTTTGCAGCTCGGGCGGCACGCGTGTTTCCGGTGACTCCGGCGACTGGCCGCGCGCGCTTGCGGCCGAGACCGAAAGCAGCAGCAATGACACCCACAACCTGGAAAAGCTCATCTCGGTTCACCCGCCGCTTCGCCGAATTCATCCAGCGCGACGGCCAACTCGTTGCTGGCCAAGAGGTCCAGTTCCACCTGATGCTCCTCGAGCGCCTCCCAGTCGAGCAGCAGGTCCAGACTCGCCAGCATCTCCGGGTCTATCGGATCGGCGCCGGTCTGTCGTTCCTCCGATCGGAAGTAGATCAAGGCGAAGGCGATCAACAACACCGCCGCGGCGGCGGCCACCGCCAGGCGGATCGGCGACGCACGCAGCCGGCGGAAGCGGCCCGCCGGGCGCGGGTCCGCGAGTTCGGCCGCCAGGGCCAGCTCGACCGTGCGCTCGACGAAATCCGGAGGCGGACAGATGGCCGGCGCGCGTTCGAGCAGCTCGTCGCAACGCACCCGCTCCTCGACCAGCTTCCGCAGCGCATGCGAACCGGCTGCGGCCTCGCGCAGTTCCGCCGGCAGCGAATCCAATCCGCTCACCACCGGAATCAGCGACAGTTCCTGTTGGAATCGTTCCGCGTTCATTTCAGTTCACTGTCCGCCTCTCTGGACATCGTGGGTTGCACCTCGTGGATCTCGTCCTGGAAGTACTGCGCCAGCTGCCGGCGCAAGTTCTCCCGCGCCCGGAACAGCAGCGACTTGATCGCCTCGACCGTGGTCTCGAGACTCTCGGCGATCTCCTGGTGCGGCAGCCCCTGATAGCGGCTCATGATCAGCGCCGCCCGTTGCTGCCCGGGCAGCCGCGCGATCGCCAGCCGCACCTGCTCGCGGAGCTCCTCGCGCTCCATCTGCTGAAGCGGCGTCTCCGCCGCGGGGTCGCTCACCACGATCGCGCTCGCGGTTCCATCCGTCCGGCTCTCCTGGTCCAGCGACAACGTGCGCCGGCGCTGGCCGTACTCGGCGGCGTTCACGCACAGGTTGAAGACGATCCGGTAGAGCCATGTGTCGAATTTCGCCTTGCGTTCATAGGTCTTCCGGGCGCCGTAGACCCGCACGAAGATGTCCTGCGTCAGTTCCTCCGCGGTCGCCCGGTTGCCGACGTATTTGTACACGGTGTTCAGAACCACCGTCTGATACCGCTCGACCAGCAGGGCGAAGGCGCCGCTGTCACCGGCCCGGACCCGGCACATGAGCGCCGCACCCGGATCCTCGCTGCTCGGGGAATTCAGACGTGCCGATCGGTTCACCCGGGACATCAACCGGCATTCCGGGGGCAGGTTGCGCGATTCGCGCGGGCCGGAGGGAGTTCCTGCCGCGCCATCAGAGCAACCGGAAGCGGTGGAACGGGCGCAGGATCAAGAACGGCCGGCCCCGGAACCGCTCCTCGGGCACCGACCCGAAATGCCTGCTGTCACGGCTGTTGACGCTGTTGTCGCCCAGCAGGAAATACTCCCCCTCGGGGACCTCGTACGGTTCGGAGACCGCGTATCGGCAGTCGCTCTCGGTGTAGAACACGTCCCGCAGGATTTCCACCCGGCGAAAGCGCGCCCGTCCCGCCGAAACGCCCAGGGCGGGGACGTTCTGTGGCATGCCGATGACCTGCGTGTTCTTGTCGTAACGGACTTCCAGCACCGCGGCCCCATCGACCAGCAGGACCAGACGATTGTCGACATTCAGGAACAGCACCGTGGCCTCGACTCCCGGCCTGAGAACGGGACCCGCGGAGCGGCC
>Ga0326597_10006051_pt1 | contig 16639 bp, 14 predicted proteins | sample RVTome_12_FD_203789 | JGI IMG/M metagenome (GOLD analysis project Ga0326597, IMG submission 203789) | Soil microbial communities from uranium-contaminated site in the Upper Colorado River Basin, Wyoming, United States - RVT100D185 | ecosystem: Environmental > Terrestrial > Soil > Contaminated >...
CTCTGCACCCAGTTGTTGTGCCCCGTCAGCGTGCGCAGTGGCGCGCCCGACGCCGCGTCCCACACGCGCACCGTGTGGTCGTCGCTCGCCGACGCCAGCCGCGCGCCGTCCGGCGACCACGCCACGCTCCACGCCCAGTCGGCGTGCCCCGTCAGCGTGCGCAGCAGCGCGCCCGACGCCGCGTCCCACACGCGCACCGTGTGGTCGCTGCCCGTCGACGCTAGCCGCGTGCCGTCCGGCGACCACGCCACGCTCCGCACCCAGTCGGTGTGCCCCGTCAGCGCGAGCAGCAGCATCCGGTGCAGCGCCGCGTCGCGCGTCTTGGCGCGCAGCAGTCGCTCGTGCACGTCGGGCGGCAGCCGATTGGCGCGCGCGCGGTGGCCGGTGCCGAAGCACGGCGCGTCTGTCAAACAAAACACGCAGGCCATGATGTCGAACCAGCGTTGTCCAAAATTCGGTTATCAATGAATGTCCACGCCGACTTGCTCGCCAACGGCATATCGCGCACGTTTAACTTTGACACGGCGACGCCCGATGTGCTGGCTTTTATCGCGGGGCACGGCAAATTGCGGTGGGACAAAGGCGCAAGCGTCCGTGCAGTGGCGCGCAATATGTGCCGCTTGGCGACAGATGCGATTGTGGCGAGCTCAATGGTGATGCATTGCGTGGCAGATGCACCGCACCTGGTGTTTCAGCGCGCGCACGAGCTCAAAAATGTGGACGTGGCGCGCATTGCCCTGTGTGAATACCGTCGTCGCGGGGGATTTCGCGGACACTGTCGCGACGACATGTGCCATTTCGTCAAGTGGCCGCTGCAGTGCCAGTGGTTTATTCGTCTGTGTGTGGACGAATATGGCGCTGAGCCGGAGGACGTGATCAACACCTGGTATGAGCCCGACTACGACACGCTGCGGAAATTTGTGCTGTCGTTTGACCGTGGCATCGAATGGTTCGACAAACGCCATCGCCAGGGTTTGCGCCCTGGTGTGCGGCCCTATACTGCGTTCGAGGACAACGTCCGCCACATTGCTTCGCTTCACTACTTGCCCGAGGCGCGCGAATCTTGCGCAAAGTAAAAACTGCGCACGCATCCGCGCAGCGTGTCGCTGGGCACGGCCTTGTCGTCGTCGTCGCTGTCCAGCGCGTGGCACACCACCACCAGCGCGTACGCCAGCGTCGCGTCGGCCTCGGGGTCGTAGCACGCGAACCGATAGTGCAGCAGCAGCATGCGCAGCCGCGGCGGCGCGGCAGCGTCGTCGCTAACGTGCGCGTGCGCGCCGCGCCGCACCGCGTCGGGCGCCGCGTCGGGCTGCAGCACGCGGCGCTCCAGGCGCGGCGCCGGCGCCGCCGTGCTGACGCCGGCGTCGTACAGCGCGCGCGTCAGCGTGCGCACGCGCACGTGCGCGTTGCAGCCGGCGCGCGCGCGCGCCGCCAGCGGCAGCAGCACGCGCAGCACGGCGCGCACCTCGACGCAGCGCAGAAAGGCGGGCAGCAGCGCGGCGGGCACGTGGCGCGCGTACGCGGCGTTGAACAGCGTTTCGTTGGCGCGCGCCGCGCGCAGCGCGCGCACCAGCTGCGCCGAGGCGCGCCGGTCCACGCGCGCCGCCTCGGCGCGCGCCTCGGCCGCGGCCGCCGCCGCGGCGCCCGCCGGCGTGACGGCGCGCCAGCGGTAGTTGGCGTGCAGCGCGCGGCGCAGCTCGTCGCTGCGCACGTCGCGCCGCAGCGCGCGCACCGCGTCCGCGTCCTCGGGCATGGGCGCGCCGCCCGTCTCGGCGTACGGGTCCTCGCTGTCGCGCTGCTCGATCGCCAGACGCCGCTCCACCGCGTCCGCCAGCTCGGCGCGTTCCGCCGCGCGGCCGTACAGCGTGTGGCGCGTGACGTGCCGCGGCTCGCCAAAGAATTCCACCGTGGCGCGCTCCACCGCCACGGTGGTGTGCGGCTGCGCGGCCGCCGCGCGCAGCCACGCCTCGTCCTCGTCCTCGGCGGCGGTGCCGCCGCCACCGCCGCCGCCGCCGCCGCGCCGCCGCCGCTTGGTGGCGGGCGGCGCGGGGCGCGACATGAAACGAAAATACTGCGGTCCGCGGGCGTTTACACGTGCCACACCCCCCGCAGCGTGCCGTCGGCACCGCGTGGCTGTGGCCCGCCGACGCCAGCTGCGCGCCGTCCGGCGACCACGTTACGCTTAACGCGGGGGTGCTTGCGCGTATGATCTTGTCGCGCGCGCCCAAGCCCTCGCGCACCACGTTCCACACAAAATCGGGCCTTGCTCCCGTGCTGGCGGCTTGCAGCACACCGTACCCTGCGCGCACCAGCGCCAGCAGCCAGCGCCGTTTGCTTGCCTCATCGGCGTAGCCCACGTACGTGACGTGCGCCACGGCGGCGCGCACGCGTTCCGCGTACGCGAGCGCCGGCTCGCCGGCGCGCGGCAGCGGAAACAGCGATTCGTACGCGGCGGCACGCAGGCCCAGCGGCACGTACTCGGACGGCGCAAAGACGCGAGCGCGCTCCATTGCATGCACGTGCACGCGCGCGCGTTTATACAAGCGCGTGCCGCTGCGTAGAGTGCGGTGAAAACGGCAAAATAACCGACGCAGTCGCCGCGACATGGCGGCGGTCGAACTGCACGTGGACGCGCGCGTGCCCGCCTTGGTGGGCGTCAACTATGTGGCCAATATTCTGGCGCACGCGGACGCGGGCGTGAACGAGTGCGACGACAACGACGCGGCGGCGCGCGCCGACGCGCGCGTGCGCGCGCACTTTCTGCGTGCGCGCATGACGGTACAGCAGTGGATGGAGTACGACAATGTGCGCGCCGCGTGCGACGCGTGCGCCGACACGGTGGACGCGCGGCGCCACGCCGAGTGCGGCTGGCTGGACGCCGTGCGATGCGTCGGCTGCGGCGCGCGCATGCACATGCACTGCGCGCTGCGGCGCTTTGTGCTGCGGCTCGACACGGCGTGCGCGCGCTGCGCCACCGACTGGTGTCCGGGGCCGCTGCGGCCCGACGCGGTGCGCGCCACGGCGCGCGCCGTGGAACCGGAGTGTGGCGGCCGGGTGCTCGTGCGCATGGACCTCGACTTGCAGCAGCCGCCCATGGACGCGGCTGCGCTGCTGAGCGAGGCGAGCGCCACGCTGGTGAACGGCGGCGGCGACGACGCCGCAAAGTAAATTCGATTCTACACCATGAGCGATGCACGCCGCTGTGCCGTGGTGCGTGCGCACGCAGCGGCACTGCCCGAGAGCACGGACAACGCAAGCGGCAGTGTACCGCAACGCCACCGCTGCGCGTGCCTGAAGGTGCTGCCGCCCGTGTGCGCCGACGCCACCGATGTGCGCGTGGTGCGCTGCCGCCAGTGTGCTCAATTCATGCACTCGGACTGTGTGTTGGTGCACTTTGCCGCGCGGAACAATTACCGGTGTCCCACGTGCGACGACGATTGGGACGTGCGCGTGCCGCGCACGGAGCCCGCTGCACCGCACGTGCCGTTTGCGTACGCTTACCCCGAGTGCGAAACGGCTGTGCGGAACTACGACACAATGTACCAACGTCGCGTCGAAGAAAAGATGCGACGCGTCTTTGCCTCGATAAACAATGCCAGATACGTGTAACGCATCAACTCGTCAATGCCGCCAGCGCCCGGTATCCGGTCGATGGAAAGCTCCACTCGAAAACGCACACGTTGTCGCGCCACGCTCGCCGCCGTAAGCGCAACACGCGCCGGTTGCAGAGCAATTGGACACCAATCGGCGCCACAGTGTGGGCACAGCGTGTTGTCTTGCATCACGCAACGGCACACCGCACAGTACAAGTGACAGTGCAATCCACAGTCACCGGGGCAGCGCGTTACGTCCAACCAGGCGTTATCGTGGCGGTATGCACGCACCGCGGTGCCGCATACGGCACACACGCTGCCGTCGCCGTCGTCGCACAAATGTTGTTGCGCCGCCACTATCGCCCGGGCTACGTGCGCGTACATATCGCCTGGCGGTAGCGCGCTGTGGACGTCGTTGCTCCACAACACCCGCGCCACTACGCGCACGTCAACCTCGGTGTCGGCGCACGCGCCCAGAATCATATTTACAACGGTTGCGTGCGAGCGCGTACGACGCGCTACAAATATTCAAAGTACGGATCGTGCTCCAGCAACCAATGCGCCAACCTTCTCCAATCGTAAACGGACATCGCCTCGTCTCGACCGCGCGCTAACAATGCCGACTGGAACATACCCGCCAGCGCCAGCATTCCGCCGCGTCTCTCGTGCTCCGCGCACAGCAGTTCCATGGCTCGTACCGTAGCCACGTCTCCTTTCAGCGTAAATCTATCCGCGCCGCGACGCGGCGACAACGTGTCGAGCAGCGCGCGCACGTGCGCACGCGCCACGTAAAACTGTCGGTACATCACGCGCGCGGCCACTCCAATTCGCAGCGTTTGCGCGTCTGCATGCCGCGCCGCGGCCATTTCGTCCACCACGGCGTGTCGTCTTTCGGGCGGCAGCTCGGCGACGTACAACTCGATTGTACGAATACAATCGCCGGGCGGCACACGCTGTTGGACGCGCTGCCACCAAAAGGCATTCACCGCCGCGTCCGCGTCGTCGTACAGCGCGGCGCGCCACGCGCGGCACACCGCGGACGCACGACACACGTCGCGCAGCCGCAGGCGCGCGCACACATGGCGCACGCACTCGGCATACATGTAAAAATACATATGGCGGACGAGCGTCGCGCGCCCGCGCGCAGCCGGCGCGCGGGTGCCGGCGCCGAGGCGCGCTACGAGTTCGTGGCCTACTACACGCGCGCCGACGTCGAGGCGCCGGGCGAGCGCGAGCGCCGCGCGCGCGACGACGCCGAGCTGGCGCGCCTGGCGGTGCGCCTTGACGCGCTGACCAGCGACGCGGCGCTGGCGCGGCTGGCCGAGCTCACCGCGGGTCGCGCGCACTACGCGCTGCACTACGAGCGCGCGTGGCCGCGCGCCGGCAACGAGCTGGAGTTTGCCTATCGCCGACCGATCGTGCGCCCGTCCGCCGAAGGCGGACAAGACGACGCCGACGATAATCCGTACGTGTTTCCGTGGCCGCTGGACGAGGAGGTGCGCGTGTTTGCGCGCGACACGCACCGGCTGCTGCTGGTGGGCATCGTGTCGGCGCGCGACGACGGCACGCTGTACGCGCGCGCGCGGCCGCCGGCGCGTGGCCGTTTACTGCTGCGCGACGCGCAACCCGCGGCGGCGGCCGCGGCGCTGCGCGCGCGCGACGCCGCTAGGAGTGTGCCGCCAGCGCCTCGCTGAGCGTCGGACAGCGCACCGCGGCGCGCGGCAGCAGCGCGCTGCTGACGGCGCCGTTGGTGGTGTCGCGCAGCGTCCAGCGCGTAAAGGCGGCTGCGTCGCACGGCCAGGCGTAGCTGGCGCCGCCGTAGTGGTAGCCGCGCGCAAACACGCTGGGCTGCGCCTGCGCCTCGGGCAGCGTGCGCGGCTGCACGCGGTTGTCCGCGCTGCCGGCTGCCACCAGGTCGACGCCGTCCGCGGCGCCGTCCGCGTGCGTGTTGCGGTACGAGAACACGGCCAGGCAGCTGCCGTCGTCGCGCACCACGTTGCACAGCGCGCTCAGCACAATGCCCGGCAGCGCCGTGGCGCCGGCCGCCGTCGCCGGCGCCGGCGTGGCGCCGGCCGGCACCACCGTGACGCCGCCACCCGCGGTGGTTGTCGTGGTGGTCTGGCGCGAGTGGTGGTGGCCTGAATTGGCCAACAGCACGCCAATGGCCACCAGGCCGCCCAGCACCAGCACCACCAACAGCGCGCAGCATGACCACCAGGCGCGGTCGCTGGCGTCGCTGCCGCCCGCGGCCGTCGCCGCCGAACCGTTCGCGGCCGACGGCCGCAGCTTGCCGCGCGACGCCAGGCTAAAGTTGGGCACGCTGGCGGCGGCGGACGCCGCCGCCGCCGCCGCCGCGTCCCGTGGTTCGCGGTAACGCTGCGTGTCGCCCGTGGTGGCGCTGTCCACCGTCACGACAACGCCACCGCCACCGCCGCGGCCAGCGGCGTCGTTCCGCCGCCGCCGCGCATCCGTTTTGCCAAGGTTAAAGTTGATCTGCTCCATGCGCGCGCGCGCCGCGAGCAACACTCGGCGACGCAGGTTCCGGCGCACGTTTTATATAATGGCGCGCGCACGCACGCAAAATACAACGTTGCGCGGCGCGCGGGCGCGAGCGCGCGCGCGCCATGCTGCCGCGCGACGTGCACGCGCTGCCGCGCGACGCGGCCACGCTACGCAGCGCGCCCAAGCCGCGCATTGTGAACGTGGTGGCCACCTGCGAGTTTGCCGGCACGCCGCTGGACGGCGAGTCGCTGACGCAGCAGCTGCCGGGCGTGTGCTACAACCCGGCGCGCTTCGCGGCCGTCAAGGTGCGCAGCGTGCACGCGGTGACGCTGGCATTTTGCGGCGGCAAGGCGGTGTGCCCGGGCAACTCGAGCGTGGCCGCGGCGCGAAACACGGCGCTCGACTACGTGCTCACGCTGCTGGAGCTGGGCTACACGTCGCACGACGTGGCGTACCGCAACTTCCGCGTGCAAAACATTGTGTGCCACTGCGCCACCGGCTTCGAGGTGGATCTGCAGGCGCTGGCCGACGCGTACACCGTGGCCGTGGACTACAACCCCAGCGCCTTTCCGGGCCTCACCTACCGCGTGCCGCGCCACCTGCACGCGTCGCGGCGCGCGCGCTCCGAGATTGTCTTCAACGTGTTTGTGTCCGGCAACGTCATCATCACCGGCGCGCGCACCTACGCGCTGTCGCGCGCGTGCTGGGCCTGGTTTTACCACGCCGTGCTGTGCCACTTTGCGCTGGACGCCGACGGCGCCGGCCACGGCGCCGTGGCCGGCACCTCGAGCGCCGTGTACCGCCGCCGCGCCGCCGCCGCCGCGTACGCGGCGCTCGACGAGGACTGCGACACGCTGGCGTCGGCGCGCTGGCGCGCCACCGCGCCACCCGCGCTCGTGTGGACCGCCGACGACGCGGCCGCCGCGCACGCGTGGCCGCGAGCGCGCGCCGAGAACGCCGCGCGGCTGCACGCGCTGCGCTGCGGCGGCGCGGCCGCCGCCGGACCGCGCTTTGTTGTGCCGCCCTTTGCCGAGCGCGGCGCCGTATAAAGCACGTGGCACGTGGCGCGTCGGCGTTTGGGTGCTTATGGAAGGCCGCGCCGCGTAGCGTGCGCATGCCCACGACGCCGGTGGCTCACGCGGGCGGGACCGACGCACGCGCGGCGGCGTCGGCGTTGGAGGCGGCCATAACGGTCAAACGACACGCGACGGACGCCGCCGCGGCGGCGGCGGCCGCGGTCGCCGCCGCGGCACCGGGCCCGCCCGCGCCGCCGGCGGCCGCGCACGAGTCGCTGCGGCTCGAGGTGCAGCACACGGTGCGCGACACGGTGCACCACATGGAGGGCTTTTTCACGCACTTTTTGGGCCACGTGGGCCTGTTTCTGCTGGTGGCGCTGCTGGTGTGCCTGGCCGGCTACGCGGCGCTGCGCTGCATCAAGGCGGGCGCGCGCGCGTGCGGCGCGCCCGACAATTGCAGCGTGCAGCTGCGCTACGTGGTGGGCGCGCTGGTGGTGTACGTGGCGCTGAGCGCCGGCTTTGCCACGCTGGGCCTGGACTTTCCGCACATCGTGCTGTCGCTCGGCTTCGCCACCATTGCGTTGGGCGCCGGCTTCGCCGCGTGCTTCGCCAACATGGTGGCCGGCTTCACGCTGCGCGACGACGCCGACTTTCGGCTCGGCACGCGCGCGCTCACCTGGTACGGCGGCGTGCAGTACAGCGGTGTGGTTACCGAGATGTCGCTGCGCCACGTGGTGTTGTACGACGCCGACACGGGCCGCCGCCACCGGCTGCCCAACGCGCTCTTTGAAACGTCGCCCACCACCATTCTTTACGACGGCGGCGGCGGCGGCGGCGGCGGCGGCGCTGCCGCCGCCACCGGGCTGCCGCCGACGCCGCTCAGCGGCGCCGGCGCCGCCGCTGCCGCCGCCGCCGGCGGCGGCGACGTGTGGTTTGGTCCGCCGCCAGGTGCCCCGTTTGCGTCCGCCGCGCCGCGCCCGCGCGCCGGCGGCGCCGCGGCCATTGTCGTCACGGACGCGGCGCGGCCAAACGCGCGCCCGCCGGGAACAATGACGATGGATGAGTTCCGGCGCCAGTTTCTGCCCAAGCAACAATGACAAGTAAACCAGCTACAGCGACATGTACACTGTCCAATTGGCCTTGCACTTACACGACGCCACTACCACGGCCGCGCCGCCGCCGGGTTCGATTAACGTGGCGTTATAGTGGTCGCACGCGTGATGCGCAGTGCATCGAGGCGGCGGCACAAACGTCAGCGAGGATACTCGGCGCGTGTCGACGCCATCGCGCCGCGGCAAAAATGAAAAATTCGTGGTAGCCGGCGGCGGCGGCAACGGTGCCGACACAGCATACTCCCTAATATCGTCGAGCAAGTGCGGCGCGGGCAAGGGCACGGGCACGACGCCGCCACTGGATTGCCGCCACGCACGACGGTACACTCGGCCGCGATCAAGAAACAGTGGCTCTTGTTGCGTATGCACGGCGCGCTTACACTCGTCCGACAGACATTCCATCCGCCAGTTCGCCTCGCCGCCGTCAAAATGTGCAATGAAAAAGGGGCACCGATTCAATATGCACAACACCTCATCACCGCCGCTGACGCAAAATGTGTGCGAAGGCATGTTCAGTACCCCCAGTATCACGGTGTCCCGTATGCAAAAGCTCGGCGCGCCAATGTCGCCACTCCAATGCACGTACGTTAGCATGCGCCAAGGCGTGCCGTCGCGGCGCAAATGTTGGGAGTGCACGCACGTGCACTGCGGCGGCGCGCCACATTCGGTCACAGGAACGCGCAAAATAACTGGGTGTGTAAACTTTGACCGGTAGCTGCGCGCAGCCGCAGTGTAGGCGTCCGGGTAATTGGCGTAAACGTTCTTGACGACGCAGTCATTACGCCCCAAGCTGTTGCAGTACGGCATCGCTTGGATGTTGCACCGTGTCCGGCACACAAAATACGACGCGATCCATCTCGTCGTGCACGCGGCGCACGCCCACGCAGTAGCGCATATTTGCAATAACGGATTATGAGCGCGTGTGGATTCTTGGCGCTGCCCAACGTGTGCGTAACGCGCGTGTGCGAGCACCTGGACGACATTCGCGACGTGCTGCGGCTGGCGGCGTGCTGCACGCGCACGTACGCCGTACTGGGCGCGCGGCCACCGGACGGCTCAGACTTTTGGCTGCAGCGGCTGGCCGCGCACCGCTGGCTCGACAGGTTTGACGATGCCAGCTTTACACCGGCGTGCCCGATTAGCTGCGTGTCGAAGACCACATTTGGCAACGGCGTGTACGGCGACGCGCATGCGCGCGCAATGGTGCTGTCTATGGAGTACGATATGATATGCGATATGACGCCCGACTCGGACGATGGATCAAACACCAGTACAAGTAGTAGCGACGAGTCGAGTACTAGTAGCAGCGAGACAATCGCCGACAGCAGCAGCAGCAGCAGCAGCAGCGGAGACTCGGACGACACAAGCAGTGAATCGTGAGCGGTGACCGCGACAAGTTTATTGCGGCGGCACATTGGTGGCGTCGGGTAGTTCTAGCAGGTAAATGGCCACGTACACGCTGTCGCCCGGCATCGTGCCCTCGTCGGCCTTGCGCGGAAAGAAGGTCGTTACCGTGTACGCGTTCTCCGGCGTCCATATCACGGCCCAACACTCGCGCTGCGTATGAGGCACGAGTCGGAGCATCTTGCGCGGCTCGGGCGCCGCAATGAAGCGCTCAAATGCCGGCTCCACGACGCCGACGTACAGTTCGCGTAGCATCCCCGACAGCGGCGCCGGCGGCGCTCGCGGTGGCGGCAGCGTGGCGTGCCGCGCCAGGCACCGGGCGTTGGTGTGACGGAACGTGTGTCCCACGTGTGCGTGATGTGTTCGGCCCGGTACTGCGACGGCGGCACAAACAACTGGCACACGTGACAGTCCAGCATCTTGCTGTTGCCAAACGATTGCTGGATCATGGCCTCCACGGCGTCCGTGCTCGGTATCGACGATGTATTGGTCATTTGCTGAAAGTGATTTTACGACAGGCGCGCCGCCGCGTGCGCGGCCGCGGGCACCGTGGCGCCGGCCAGCGCAAACTCAAAGTCGTGAAACACGTCGTTGGGCAGGTCGTCGCGCTCGGCGCGCCGCGTCGTGGTCAGCGTGTACGAAAACGCGCGCGCCACGCGGCCCGCCGCCGCATTGGCGCGCAGCGCCGCGGTCAGCGCGCGCGCCGCCTCGGGCCGCTTGCGCAGCTCGCGCTCGCGCACCGTGAATACCACGGTGGGCGGCGGCAGCGGCACCGCGTCGGCGCGCGCGTCGTGCGCCGCCGCGTCAAAGTCGTTGCCGCCGCCGCTCGCCGGCGGCGCGCGCACCAGCGTGTGCGCGTCCACGCGCACGCCCAGCGGCTCGTCAAACGCCTGCGCGCTCACGGCGGCGCGCACCGCCGCCGGCAGCGCGGGCGTGCGCACGTCGGCGGCGGCGCGGCGCACGGCCAGCGGCGGCTCCAGCTGGTGCAGCACGTCGCCCACCAGCGCGTCGTGCAGCGGGTCGCTGCGCGAGTAGGCCACCAGCCGCAGCGTGTCCCAGCGCGGCAGCACAAACTGCGTAAAGGACGCGGCGTGCGTCATTTGCTCGACGCTGCCCGCGGCGGCGGCGGCGGCGGCGGCGGGCGCCGCCGCCGTGGCAAAGGCCACGTCGCGGTAGCCCGAGTCGCCAAACGCGCTCAGGTACATGGCGCTGACGGCGTTGTAAAAGTCGCTGACGTTGGCGCGGTCGCTGCGCAGCGCCGCGTCAAAGGTGCGGCGCGGCGGCAGAATCTCGGTGGCGCACACGTCCATGGGCATGCCGGCGCGCGCCACGGCCATCTGCAGCGCGGCGCGCGCGTCGTGGCGCGCCAGCGCGGCGGCGCGCGCCGCGTCGCTGCGGTAGTACGCGTCCACGGGCAGCGCAAAGGCGGCGGCGCGCGCCGTGCCCTCGCCCACGTGCACGTGCGCGTGCGCGTGCCACGGCCGCGCGTGCCGCGCCTCGTACTCGAGCGCGTAGCGCGACGCGCGCAGCGCCGCGCTCGAGGCCACGTGCGCCGGCAGCGCGTCCAGGAAGCGGCGCGTGGGCAGCAGCGCAAAGTAGGTGTGCGCCATGATGTTGTCGGCGTCGGTGAAGCGCGCGCCCGCCTCCAGCTTCTTGTTGCTCACGCTGCCCAGCACCATGGCGGGCACGTACATGCGCGTGTGCACCAGCCGGCTCTGCAGCTCGTGCAGCAGCGTGCGCGTGTCGTCGTCGGGCGCCTCAAAGGCGCGCGCGCGCGCAAACTGCCAGTAGTTGGCGTACGCGGTGCGCGCCACGTCCTCGCAGTCGCCCGCGCCGTAGCGCGCCGCGTTCTTGTAGTCCTCGCTGATTTTAATGTGCTGCGCCGCCACCGCCGGCGACACCGCCGTGTCGCGCACCGCGCGCACCAGCCGCACGCGCGGCGCCGCCGCTGCAGCGCCGCCGCGGCCGGCGTCGGCGCTGCTCGCCACCGACACCGCCTTGAGCGTGTCGCCGTTCTCGTTGGTAAAGTCGTTGAGGTAGGGCAGCGAGGTGCTCTGCGTCGTGAGCATGTCCACGAGCACGCGCGTGGCCAGCAGCGTGCCGTCGCTCATGCGGTCGGGCGGCGCGGCGTCTTGCGAGCGCAGCGCGGCCAGCACGCGCGCCGCGCTCAGGTTGGCGCGCCGCAGCGTGACGCCCAGCGCCGTGGCAAAGTAGCCGGGCGAGTTGCGCGCGCGCGCCTGCAGCGTGGCGAAGCGGCTGCCCGGCACCACGCCCGGCGGCGTGTTGAAGTACGGACAGTGCACCATGCGCATGGCGGGCGGATCGCTGCGCGACAGCAGCGGCGGATCACTGGCGTCGGCGCTGCCGCCAAGGCCAAACACGTCCAGCGAGTGCGCCAGGTGCGCGTCCAGCACGGCGCGTGCCGCCACCGCGTGCGCGGCGGCGCCGGGCAGGCGCGCGTCCAGCGGAAAGACGGCGTGCGCGGCGCGCGACGCGTCCAGCCGCACGTAGTCGCCCAGCGGGCGCGGCGGCGTGCCGGGCGGCGCGTCGCTGGCCAGCACGCCGCACGCCAGTAGCGTGACGCCGCCCTTGACCAGCGGCTCGTCGCCCGTGTTTTGCACCAGCAGCTGCGCCAGCGGCGCGGCCGCGTGCGTGCCGGTGGCGTGCGTGCCGGCCGCGGACAGCGGCAGCGTGGCCAGGTCGGCCAGCGCCACCAGCGTCTCGCCGCCGCGCGCCGCCACCTCGAGGCCCTGCTCGGTGGCCGTGTGCACGTACGCGTTGATGCCCAGCGCCGCGCTGGGCGGCAGCAGCGCGCGGCCGTCGCCGTCGGCACCGCCGGCGTCGCCGAGCGGCTCGTCCGTGTGCCACACGTGCGCGTCGTGCGCGGCATTGTGCAGCGCGGCGCCCGGCTCAAAGGGCACGTCGACGCACAGCTCGAGCGCCGGGTCGCTGACGGCCGCGTGCACCACCTCGCTGGGCACCACGGTGCCGCCCACGCCGTTGTCGGCGCCGTGCGTGGCAAAGGCCACCAGCCACGGCCGGCCCTCGTGGCCGTACTGGCCGTCCGCGCCGCGCGCCAGCGTGGGCGTGTAGCGCAGCGCCACGCGCAGCACCAGCCGCGTGCGCGCGCGCGTCTCGTCGTCGCGCTCGTCGTCGTTGTTGTCGTCGGACGACGACGACTTGCTGCGGTCGTCGTCGTTGGGCGAGGCGACGCGCAGTGGTGACGGTGGTTTGTGTGGCATTGCGTGTGACCAGCGCGTGCGGCACCGCCGCTTTATAGCGGCGCATCGCGTGCGCAAAAAAATCTCGATTCACAAAATATGCACGCTCGCGCATACAACCTCGGCCCGCTGGGCACCCTGCTGCTGCTGGACGGCGGCAACGACGAGGACACGACGGCGCCGCCGCCGCCGGCGTTCATCTTCGTGGTGGACAGGAGCGGCAGCATGGGCTCGCTGGCACCGCTGGTGGTGAACCGCGTGCTGCCCGACCTCATGATGGCACAGCACGCCGCCACGGCCACCATCATCATGTTCGACAGCCAGACGGAGTGGGGACACGACGCGCGCGCCGACCACCTGCGCACGCTCGCGGCGCACGCGCGCGGCCGCACCACGATGGAGCCCGCGGTGTGCGCGCTGTCCGACGCGCTGCTGCGGGTGCCGAGGCGGCGCTCGGCGCACGTCGTGGTGGTGTCCGACGGGCTGGTGGACGACGCCGAGGACGTGGTGCGCCGCGCCACGAAGCTGGCGCCGCTGCACACCGGCGCCAACACTGCCGTGACGCTGGTGCGCTTCATGAGCGGCCGCGGCAGCACGCCGGACACGCGCGCGCTGGCATGTCTGGGCCTGTTCAACACGGCGCCCGGCCGCGTGGACGTGCTGGACGTGCACACGCACCTGAGTTGCGACGACATTCCGGCGTCGAACACGGGTCGCGTGCTGCTGGACGCGCTCAGCCACGCGCTGGCCGCGCGCGGCCTGCGCGACGGTGGTGTGCGGGAGCTGTGCGTCGCCGACGCGCGGTCGACGCGCTGCCTGCGCCGCGGTCCGGCCGACGCGCCCGAGCAGTGCCTGCGCGTGCCGCGCGGCCGCGCGTCCTTCGCGCTCGTGACGGCGACGGACACGGCCGCCGTGCTCCGGCAGCTGCTGTGCGACAATCAGCCGCTGCGCGTCACCGTGTGCGACGCGCCCGAGAGCGAGGCGGAGCTGGCAGACTTTCTGCGCTTTGTCGAGTCGCAAACGCGGCTGCACTGCGTGGCGGGCGGCGCCACGGCCGCGTCTCGGCTGCACGACACGTTGGCGTGGTGCCGCGGGCTGCAGCAGCTGCTGGAGCGTACGGCCACCGCGGCGCGCGAACGCCTGGCGCTGGCCGGCGCGGGCACCAACGCCGTCGCCATGGTGGAACGCGTGCGGCGCGCCGTGGCGCGGGCGCGCGTGCAGCACACGTCGGTGCTGCGGCGTCTGCTGCAGCTGGAGAACGCGGACCGCGTGCACGCGCTCAACGCGGCGCAGCAGGCCGATTTTCTGCGCGCCACCATCCGCAGCGCCGCCACGGCGCGGCGCGCGCTCAAGACGGACGCCACGCTCGACTACGACGCGCTGTGCCGCGCCGCGGTGCGGCGGCTTGCCGAGAGCATTGGGCCGCTGCGCGACGATGGCTGCGTCGAGGCCGAGCACGTGTCGTACGTGTCGCACGCCGACTGGCGCGACGCGCTGCGTGTCGCGGTCGACGAGCTGGCGCCGCACGCCGACGCGTTGACTAGCATGGGCGCGGCCGACATCATGCCGCTGCTGGGCGGCCTGGGCGTCGCCTTTCGCGGCACGCGCGGCGATCTGCCCGACCCGTGGCAATTTCGCGTGTACGACGTGTACGCCGACGCGATGTACCTGAGCGAGTGTGATTTGGCCAGTATGCTGGCCGTTGCGGCCGACAGGCAGCCCGTGTTTCCGGGCCGCGGCGCCAACGCGCATGTTACGGGCGTGATGCCGCTGCGCGCGCTGGACGCCGACGCGTACGACGAGTACGCGTGCGGCGCGTGCCGCGAGCTGGCCGAGTTGCACGCCTCACTGGCCATGCGCGGCGCGCTGGCGCGCGTGCCGTACGATTGCCTGGCCCGCGACTGCGCCGTGCTGCTGGCGCTGCACGAGCAGGTGGGCGACGGCGCGCGCGCGCCCACCACGTGCGAGGCGTGGCTGCTGGGCGTGCTCACGGACCAGCTGCGACGCGCCGTGAGCTCGTACACGTCGCTGGAAGCGCTCGGCGACACGCTCGCGGCCGCCGAGTACGGCACCGGCGATGTGCGGACGGCGCTGACGGGCGTGAACGGCGTCAGCGCCACGCTCAAGCCGTACGCGGTGCTGCTAACCTCGGACGCGTGCGAGCCGCTGCGTCAACGGGCGGCCGCCGGCGACGTGGCGGCGCGCAACGCGGTGCACACCATTTGCCACGCGCTGTATGGCTTCGAGTGCTACCTGGCCGCGCGCCGCCACTTCAAGACGGCGGACGACGGTGGCGCGGCGCGCCGCGCGCAACTGCACGCGCTGCTGCGCTACGACGCGGCGCGTGTGGCCAAGAACACGCCGGTAGGCGAGCCCTTTACCGAGGATCCGTCGCCGCTGCTGTGGGACGATCCGACGGTGTGCACCGACGAATCACTGCTGCCGACGTGGCTGCCCGCGCTCAGCGGTCGGCACGACGCAGTGTTGCGCGCGCTGGGCTGCAGCAACAACGACGAAGCGCACGCATTGTGGCGCCGCGTGATGCGCGTGTCGTGCGCCGCCGAGGCGCTGCAGTGCACCCACGAGACGGAGCGCTTCGAGGACGAGCTCCGCGTGGCGCATCTGGCTGATGTGTGGAGCGCACAGGCGTATCTGCTGTACACGATGAAACGCCTCGTACACGAGGACGTGACGCGGCGTTTGGACGAGAAGCGCGCGGCCGAGCGCCGCATTCGCCAGCAGCGCATCGTCGCGGCGATGTGCAAGTGCCAGGACTATGCGGTGTTCGTGGCACTGCTCAACGACGCGCTGGCCAATCGCGACGCGCCCGGCTATGTCGAGCTGGAGGCGGCGCTGCTGCAGCGCGCCAACGACTGGTCACCGACCGACACCGAGCTCGACGACGGCAGCGCGACGGCGCCGGCGCTGTTGCTGCTGCGGAAGCTGGCGGTGCTCGTGGTGGCGCGCGACCTGGAGACGGGCGAGCCGGCGTGGTGCGCGGGCAACGTGCTGCGCGGCAACGTGTCGCGCTTTGCGCGCGCCTTTGAGCGCGTCGAGCAATCGACGTTGGCTGGCGCGAGCTTCTGGCGCGAGTACGTGCGGCCGCTGCTGCGCGAGCACGGTGCCACGCACGTGTATCGCGCCAGCGGCAAGCCGAACCGCCACGGTCACTGCGCCTCCAAGCCGTCGTGGTACGCGCTGGGCTACGCGTCGCTGGACGCGTGCCGCGCGCAGTGCGGCGCGGACGAGTGGTGCCGCTACGCGGCGCTGCACGAGCATTGCTGCGGACTATGAAGCGCCGCCGTAAACGCACCACGTTTACAGCGCAGAATGGCGTGCAGCGAGCGCACGTCGCACCCGTGGGCCGTTAGCATGAGTGCGCCACACGCTGCTGGCGCTGTGCCACGCGTGCTCGCTCGACGAGCAGCTGGGCGCGGCGCTGGTGCGCGCCTTTCGCCACGCGGTGGCGTGGCACGGCAGCGTGGCGCGACCGACGGCGGCCGTGGCGCGAGGACCCACCTCGCTGTTTCTCAACGACCGCCTGTTGAACGAACAGCACGCGCTCCATGGTGCGCGCGCGCTTGTGCAAGCGCGCGCCGCTGCGCAGAGTGCGATAAACGCACCCGCTTTACACATGCCACACGCGCACCGCGTTGTCGTCGCCCGCCGACGCCAGCCGCGCGCCGTTCGGCGACCACGCCACGCTCCGCACCCAGTCGGTGTGCCCCGTCAGCGTGCGCAGTAGCGCGCCCGACGCCGCGTTCCACACACGCACCGCGCGGTCGCCGCCC
>Ga0326597_10006052_pt1 | contig 16637 bp, 17 predicted proteins | sample RVTome_12_FD_203789 | JGI IMG/M metagenome (GOLD analysis project Ga0326597, IMG submission 203789) | Soil microbial communities from uranium-contaminated site in the Upper Colorado River Basin, Wyoming, United States - RVT100D185 | ecosystem: Environmental > Terrestrial > Soil > Contaminated >...
CAGTGCGACGACTCCCACGCGCGCCGCGCGCGAACGCCGACTGGACGAGAAACGCCAGCGTTCGAGGTTGAAGCGCCAGCGGAAATCCGAGGAACTTTAACGCCAGTTCACGACCACCGCGACCGCGCCGGCAATCACGAACGCGACCACCGCGGCGAGCCACGGACTTGTCATACTCTCATTGGTGGCAGCAAATTGCGCCGGCACTTGCTTGCGTCCAGTGATCATCGCGACGATCAGATTTTCGCGCTTGACGATCAAGTAGAACAGCACCGCGGCGACATGTACCGCGATGAGCGCGAGCAGCACATTGAAGTTGTAGCGGTGAATGGTCGTCAGCAAGCTGGCGGCCGATGCAGACACTAGCCGGGAAAGCGGACCTTCGGCAGCGGCATCATCGTTGGCGAACAGCCCCGTCGTTGCCTGCAAGACAACGCTAATGAGCATGAGGATCACGCTCCAGCCGCCGAGCGGATTGTGGCCGGCATAGTAAGGCGGACTGAGCTGCAGCAGTTCCCGTGCATAGCCGAGTACCGATCGCGGGCCATAGGCGAATGCGGCAAAGCGGGCATGCCGGCTGCCGACGAATCCCCAGACCAAGCGAAACAATACGAGCGTCAGGATCGAGTAGCCGGACCACCTGTGGTAGGTCATGGCATCGTCGCCGATCTCGCTCGTCACCCACGATGTCATAATCAGCGCGACGAGCAGCCAGTGAAAGATGCGCACTGGCACATCCCAGACGCGCACGCTGCGGGTGGCGTCCCCCATGCCGGCGTCGGCCTGGCCGTTCATCGCTGGCGAATGATCGTTTTATCCAGACTCACCAGCTACCAGCAACGATCTTCTCGGCGAGCAACAAGCCAAGCACGGTCTTCGCCTCCTTGATGCGCCCGGAGCGCACCCAGTCGAGCGCTTCGGTGAGCCGGAGCGCAAAGACATCGAGAAATTCACCATCGTCCAACGCGTGGCCGACATACTCTAGGTCGCGGGCGAAATAAAGCTCGATGCGCTCATTGGAGTACCCGACCACGGGATAGGTCGTGAGCAAATGGCGCCATTCGCGCGCACGATATCCGGTCTCCTCGAGCAACTCGCGTTTCGCGGTATCTAATGGATCCTCCCCTGGATCAATCTTGCCTGCGGGAAGCTCATAGACATGCTCCCTTAACGGATAGCGATACTGCCGCTCCATGACGACGGAGTTCGCGTCCGGCATCGCGAGCATCACCGCCGCACCCGGGTGAACGATGTACTCGCGCCGAGCGGGCTTTCCGTCAGGCAGCCGAACCTCGTCTTCGCGCACGTCGAGTAGACGCCCGCAATAGACCGTCTTCGATTGCAGGGTGTGCTCGGTTAAGTCGCGCTCGCTCATGGACGCAAGAGAAGTGCCCGCAGGCTAGAGCGAGAAGCGGATGGAGATGACGCACAAGGCCAGAAGCGGTTGCGGCAGTATACCGAGCACCAGCAAGGCGACGCCATTCGCGCTCAGCATCAGGCGCATATCGGGCTGTGGCAGGATGGGCGTCATGTCTTCGGCCCCGTCGAAATACATCAGCTTGACCACACGCAGGTAGTAGAACGCGCCGATCAACGAGAACAGCACCGCGACCACCGCCAGCCATACGTGCCCGGTGGCGACGACTGCCTGCAGCACGGAGAGCTTTGCATAAAACCCCACCGTCGGCGGCACCCCGGCCAGGGAAAACATGGTGAGCAGCATCAAAAAGGCGTACCAGGGACTGCGCTGATTGAGTCCCTTGAAATCGTCCAGCTGATCGGCCTCAAACCCATCCCGCGAGAGCAGCAGGATCATGCCGAATGCCGCCAGGCTCGTCAGCACATAAACGACGACATAGAACATCGCAGCGCCATAGCCGTTCAAGTCTCCCGCCAGAACGCCTAACAGCAGGAAGCCCATGTGCGAGATGGCCGAATACGCGAGCATGCGCTTAATGTTCGTTTGCACGATCGCGGTGATATTGCCGATCGCAAGCGAGAGCACAGACAGGAACATGAGCATCTGCTGCCAATCGGTAACCATCGACTCGAGTCCGGAAACGAGCAGGCGCATGACGAGCGCGAATACTGCAAGCTTCGGCGCGGAACCGATAAACAGGGTCACTGCGGTCGGCGCGCCCTGATAGACATCGGGCACCCACATATGAAACGGCACCGCCCCGAGCTTGAAACCGACGCCCGCGACGACGAAGGCCAACCCCAGTCCCAGCACCCACACCTTGGGATTGGGTGTGCTCGAAATCGCGCCTGCGATCTGCCCGAGGTGCATGGACCCGGTCGCTCCGTAGATCATCGACATCCCGTAGAGCAATAAACCCGAGGCGAGCGCGCCCAGCACGAAATATTTCATCGCTGCCTCGGTCGCGCTGACCGAATCGCGTTGCAACGCGACCATGGAATACAGCGACAGCGACAGCAGTTCCAGGCCGAGGTAGAGCAGCAGCAGATGACTCGCCGAAATCATGATCATCATGCCCAGCGCTGCAAACAGCGCGAGCACAAAAAATTCGCCACGGAACATGCCGCGCGCACCCACATACGCACGCGAGTAGATCAGCATCCCTGCCACCGCGATGCAGACGAAGACTTTGAGCACATTCGCCATCGGATCACGCACGAACATCTGGTTAAATGTGTAGACCGTGTCCTCGCCACCGCCGCCGATTAGCAACGCGCAGCCGACCAGGCTCGCGAGCGTCAACAGATAGCTTATCCAGCGCGACTCATCGGTCAGGAACAAATCGAGCAGCAGCACCACACAGGCCGCCGTGAGCAGGAAAATCTCCGGGACTGCGGGAGCCAAATCGGGCAACGGGAATCCCGTCGGGTTCATGCACCTATTCCTTCAGGGAAGCTTGCTCTTGGCGACGTGGATCAGCAAATCGCTCACGCTCACGTGCAAGACCTCGGTAAACGGCGCCGGATAGATACCCATCACCAAAACGCAAATCGCCAGCACCGTCATAAAGGCCACCTCGCGCGCGGACAAGTCGTTGAGTGCGGCGACGCGATCGTTCGCCACGGCCCCGAACACCACACGCTTGTACATCCAGAGCGTATAGGCCGCGCCTAGGATCAAAGTCATGCCAGCCAGTGCGGCGTACCAGAAATTCACCCTGACTGCGCTCATAACGACCATGAACTCGCCGACGAACCCGCTGGTACCCGGCAATCCCGCGTTAGCCATCGCGAACAGCATGAAGAAGCTGGCGAATACCGGCATACGGTTGACGACACCGCCGTAATCCGCGATTTCGCGCGAATGCATTCGGTCATAGAGCACGCCGACACACAGGAAGAGCGCACCGGAGACGAAACCGTGCGAGACCATTTGAATGACCGCGCCTTCCATCCCGAAGGTGTTGAACATGAAAATACCAAGCGTTACGAAGCCCATGTGCGAGATCGATGAATACGCGATCAGCTTCTTCATGTCGGTTTGCACCAAAGCCACCAGCCCGATGTAGACCACGGCGACCAGCGAGAGCACGATCACGAATCCCGCCAGCGCGTGACTCGCATCCGGCACGATCGGCAGCGACAGACGCAGGAAACCATAACCGCCGAGCTTCAGCATGATCGCTGCCAGCACGACCGAACCGCCCGTCGGCGCTTCGACGTGCGCATCAGGCAGCCAGGTGTGCACCGGCACCATCGGCACCTTGACCGCAAACGCGACGAACATGGCGAGAAACACCAAAATCTGCGCCGCTAAGGGAATGGGCAGTGCATACCAATCCTGCAGCGAGAAGCTGCCCGCCGACGCGTTATAGAGATAAATCAACGCGACCAGGGCGAGCAAGGAGCCAAACAGCGTGAAAAGAAAAAACTTGAGCGCCGCGTAAATTCGGTTCGGGCCGCCCCATACGCCAATGACGATGAACATCGGGATCAGCGTGGCCTCGAAGAACACGTAAAACAGCAGCCCGTCGAGCGCGCAAAATACCCCGTTCATCAAACCCGAGAGAATGAGAAACGCGGCCATGTACTGCGCGACACGCGTATCGATCACCTTCCAGCCGGCGATCACGACCAAGACCGTCGTAAGACAATTCAGCAAGATGAGCAGCAGCGAGATGCCGTCGATGCCAAGGTGATAATAGACGTTGAAGCTCTCGATCCAGAGCTGACGCTCGGTGAACTGGAACCCGCTTGCCTGCGGGTCGAACCCGCCCCATAGCGGCAGCGCCACCAGGAATCCGGCGATTGCACCCACCAACGCCAGTAGCCGCGCCAATCCGGCGTTTCGGTCCGACCCGGTGAACAGCACCGCAATGCCGGCGAGGATCGGCAGCCAGATCACAGTGCTCAGACTCGGAAGCGCGCTCATGCCGTCAGTTTCCCCTCAACCCTCATTGCATGAACAGCAAAGTGACGAGCAACAGCACGCCAATGATCATGGTGAACGCGTAGTGATAGATGAAACCGGACTGAAATTGCCGAATCACGCCGGCAAACCAGCCGACAAGACGCGCCGAACCGTTCACCATCAGGCCATCGATCAGACGTACGTCACCGAGTTGCCATAGACCCCGACCCAAGCCGCGGGCGCCGCGGGCGAACAGCCATTCATTGAACTCATCGAAACCGTATTTCTTGTCGAGGATGCGATAGATGAGTGCGAAGCGTGTCGCGATCGATGCGGGCAAATCGGTGCGCTTGATGTAGAGGTACCAGGCGGTAACGATGCCCGCGACCGAAAGCCAGAACGGCGCGGTAAACACAGCATGCCACATCATGCCGAACACACCGTGAAATTCCTGACCCATCTTGACCAGCCCTTGGTGCTCTTGAGCAATAACGATGGAATTGCCGAAGAAATCACCGAACAGCACCGGCCCGATCAGCCAGCCGAGACAGACCGCCGGAATCGATAAGGCGATCAGCGGCCAGGTCACGACAGCGGGAGATTCATGCGGTGCGCCAGCATGTGCATGATGTTCATCGGCGTGCCCAGCGTGCGCCCCCGCGTGATCCTCGCGTGCATGTCCCGCGTGAAAGCGCTCCGTGCCATGGAAGGTCATGAAAACCAGCCGGAAGGTGTACAGCGCGGTGACGAAAACACAGGCCGTCAAAGAAAAATATGCGAAACCCGCACCGGGTGTCGTTGATAACTTGGTCGCCTCGATGATCGCGTCCTTGGAGAAGAATCCAGACAGGCCGGGCACCCCGGCGCTGGCCAGCGCAGCGATGAGCATCGTCCAATAGGTAATAGGCATATAGCGCCGCAGCCCACCCATGCGCCGCATATCCTGCTCGTGATGCAAGGCGATGATCACCGATCCCGCACCGAGGAACAGCACCGCCTTGAAGAACGCGTGCGTTGCGAGATGGAATATCGCTGCCGAGTACGCGGACGCGCCGAGCGCAACGGTCATGTAGCCAAGCTGCGACAGGGTCGAGTAAGCGACCACTCGCTTGATGTCGTTTTGCACGATCGCGACCAGGGCCATGAAGAGCGCAGTGATCGCACCGATCACGATGACAAACGCCAGCGCCGATTCCGAAAGCTCGAACAGCGGCGACATCCTGGCCACCATGAAAATTCCGGCGGTCACCATGGTCGCCGCGTGAATCAGCGCGGAGATCGGCGTCGGGCCTTCCATCGAATCGGGCAGCCACACGTGCAACGGAAACTGCGCGCTCTTGCCCATGGCGCCGATGAACAGCAGGATGCAGATCACGCTCATGACGTTCCACGCGTAACCGCCGAAGATCTCGATATTCATCGTCGCCACACGCTCAGCCGCGGAAAACACCGTGGCGTAGTCGAGGCTGCCGGCATACAAAAGCACCAACGCAATCCCCAGCAGGAAGCCGAAATCGCCGACGCGGTTGACGAGAAAAGCCTTCAGGTTGGCGTAAATCGCGCTCGGGCGCGTGTACCAAAAGCCGATGAGCAGATACGACACCAGCCCGACCGCTTCCCAGCCGAAAAACAGTTGCACGAAGTTGTTCGCCATCACCAGTATCAACATCGAGAAGGTGAACAGCGAGATGTAGCTGAAAAAACGCTGGTATCCCGGATCGTCCGCCATGTAACCGATGGTGTAGACGTGCACTGCGAGCGATACGAACGTGACTACGACCATCATGGTGGCCGAGAGCCGGTCGATCAGAAAGCCGATGTCGAAGCGGACGCCGTCGGACACAAGCCAGTTGTAAACCGGGCCGTTGAACTCGTTGCCTTCGAGCACGTCGCCGAAAATGGCGAGCGCCGCACCGAAGGAAATCACCATCAACGCAATGGTGACCGAATGCGCCGCGCGACGCCCGATTAGCGGCCCAAGAAGGCCTGCGGCCAGCGCACCGAGCAGCGGCGCCAGCGGCACAACAAGATAAAGAGTCTGCATCTATCCCTTGAGACTATCCAGTTCGTCGACGTCGATCGTATTCAGATTGCGAAACAGCACGACGAGTATGGCAAGCCCTATGGCCGATTCCGCCGCTGCGACGGTCAGAATAAAGAACACGAAAATCTGCCCGGCCACGTCGTCCAGGTAATGCGAGAAGGCGACGAAGTTCATATTTACCGCGAGCAACATCAGCTCGATCGCCATCAGCAGGATGATGACGTTACGGCGGTTCAAGAAAATGCCGACCACGGCAATCGCAAACAGGATGGCACCGAGCACGAGGTAATGAGAGAGCGTGATCATCGCGCGCCTCGCTGCACCAGCACTGGATCGAGTACGTTCACGACTTGTTTTCCTCTGAATGCGCCTGGCTGCCCTCACTAGGCATCGACACCACTCGCACGCGGTCCTCGCGTCGCACGCTCACCTGCTGCGCGGGATCCTGATACTTGGTCGTCTTGCGCCGACGCAGCGTGAGCGCGATGGCGGCGACGATCGCCACCAGCAAAATCACGGCCGCGATCTCGAACGGGTAGACGTAATCGGTGTAGAGCAGCCGGCCAATCTCCTTGGTATTGCTGTAATCCGCACCCAGGGGTGGCGGCGCCGGAATGTCGCGCAACTGGGAATGACGCGCCCACAGCACCAACCCCATTTCCAGGACCATGAGCAGAGCCACGGTCAGTCCCAGCGGTAGGTAATTGAACATCCCCTCACGCAGGCGCTGCACATTGATATCGAGCATCATGACCACGAACAGGAACAGCACCATGACCGCCCCGACGTAAACCAGCACGAGCACGATCGCGAGAAATTCAGCTTCAAGCAGCAGCCACAACCCGGAGCACGAGACGAAGGCGAGCACCAGGAAGAGCACTGCATGCACGGGGTTACGCGCCGTGATCACGCGCAGCGCCGAAAACAGCATAAGCGCCGCTAGCACATAGAACACAATGACCTGGAAGCTCATCGGTAGCTCGCGTCCTCTTGTCGATCGCGCGCGATCTGCTCTTCGTACCTATCCCCGATCGCCAGCAGCATCGGTTTCGTGTAGATCAGATCGCCGCGTTTCTCACCGTGATATTCCATGATGCGGGTTTCCACGATCGAGTCGACCGGGCACGACTCCTCGCATAGCCCGCAGAATATGCACTTGGTGAGATCGATGTCATAGCGTGTGGTGCGTCTTGTGCCGTCGTCGCGCTGCTCGGACTCGATCGTAATGGCCAACGCCGGACACACCGCCTCGCATAGCTTGCAGGCGATGCAACGCTCCTCCCCATTCGGATAGCGGCGCAACGCGTGCAAGCCCCGGAAGCGAGGCCCCATAGGGGTCTTCTCCTCCGGATACTGAACGGTGATCTTGCGTGCGAACAGGTGCCGGCCGGTCAACATCATCCCGCGCACCAGTTCGAACAGCATGAAGGATCTGAAGAAATCACGGATCACGCCGATCATGCTCATCCCCTTACCATATCCACAGCGGAGTCATCATCCACACGGCCAGGACGAAGATCCACACCAGCGTCACGGGGATGAACACCTTCCAACCTAGCCGCATGATCTGGTCGTAGCGATAGCGTGGAAACGTCGCCCGGAACCAGAGGAAGAGAAACAGTACGCAGAACACTTTGGCAGCGAGCCAGTGAAATCCGGGTGCGGCGGCGAATCGCAGCACAGGCACATCGTTGATCGCGCTAAACGCAAACGGCGAAAGCCACCCGCCCAGGAACATAACCGAGCACAGCGTCGCAACCAGGATCATGTTCGTGTATTCGGCGAGAAAAAATACCGCGAAGGTCATTCCGGAGTATTCGACGTGAAATCCGGCGACGATTTCCGATTCACCTTCAGCGACGTCGAACGGCGCGCGATTGGTCTCGGCCACCCCGGCGATCAGGTAAACGAGAAACAACGGAAACAGCGGAATGAAGAACCAGCTGAAAAATCCGTAATGGCCGACTTGGCGCACCACGATCTCGCCTAAATTCAAACTTTGGGAAGCCATCAGCACACCGACCAGCGCGAAGCCCATGGCGATCTCGTAGGACACGATCTGCGCTGCGGAGCGCAGGCTGCCGATAAACGCATACTTCGAATTCGACGCCCAGCCTGCGATGATCACACCGTAAACGCCCATGGACGTGATGGCCATGATGTAGAGCAGGCCGGCGTCGATATCCGCCAGCACCAGCTGCGGAGCAAACGGGATCACGGCCCAAGCCGCGAGCGCCGGCGTAATCGCCATCACTGGCGCCATCACGAACAGGAACCGATTCGCGCCGGTCGGAATGATGATCTCCTTGAACATCAGCTTCAGCCCGTCCGCGATCGGCTGGGCGAGACCGCCGAGCCAGCGAATGCCGAAGAACGTGACACGGTTCGGGCCGATTCGAACTTGCATCCAGCCGATCACCTTGCGCTCCCACAGCGTCAAGTAGGCGACGCAGCCGAGCAACGGCACGACGATGGCGATGATCTTGACCACGGTCCATACGGCGGGCCAGGCCGGGCCGAGCATCTGCTCGAAATACGCGAGGTTCATCGCTTAGCCCACCTTGCGCTCAGCCGCGACTACGGCGCTTGCGGTAATTGCACCGAACATGGGGCCAAGTGCGGCTGTCATGGGATGTCCGGCGGCTACGCGCACACAGCCCGCAGGCAAAGCATCGTCCAATTCCGCCGTGAGCTCCACGGCGCCTTCGCCTTGGGTCAACCGAACGGGCGCTCCTGCGCGCAGGCCTAAGCGCGTCAGCGTCGTGGCGTTCATCGACGCAACCGGGGGGCGTGCATCACGCGTCTTGGCAAGAGACGGTGCGCGCCGCACAATAGCGTCGGCCTGATAGATTGGCACCTCGCCGATGCGTTCCAGCTCGGGAGCTTGCGCTCGCGGATCTTCCAGACGGGGATCGCGCAGAAGGTTGTCGAGCCGGGCGCCGATGTCGGCGCCGCTCAACACTTCGTTACGCACCTGCTCACTAGAGTCGTAGCCGAATCCGTCCAGCCCGAAGGAGTTCCCCAGCACCCGCAAGACCTTCCATCCCGGTCTTGCATCGCCCAACGGATTGACCACGCCACGGAAGCTTTGCGCACATCCCTCGGTGTTTACGAACGTTCCGGAACATTCACTGAACGGCGTGATCGGCAACAGCACGTGTGCGTACTCGGTCGCCGCGTGCTGATAAGCGCTCATTGCGACGACGAATTCCGCTGCGCGCATGGCAGCCGTCGCAGTATGCGCGTCCGCGCAGTCGAGTTCGGGTTCGGTGTTGAGCAACAGATAACCCTTGCGCGGATGCTCCAGCATGGCACGCACATTCATACCCGTGACGGAACCGGCAAAGGGCACCGCACCGGCAAGGTATCCGCCCACACTATTGGCAGCCTCACCGAGAAAACCGAAGCGTGCGCCGAGCACGGTTGCCAGCTGCTGGGCGATCGCGCGCAACAGCCCGTAACGCGGATGGTGTTCGGCGAGATTGCCGAGGAAGATTGCAACGTTTTCGCCTGAGACCAAGCACTGCGCGATGCGCTGCGCGGGCTCCGAAACGGCGAGAGACGCTAGTTCGGCTGGTACGGGTACGCTCCTCGCCGCACATACGGCGCTCAGCACCTCGGCGAAACCGAGGGTTAGTGCGCTCGGCGCTGCGATCAGCCGGTTCGCAACCCGCATGAGTAGATCGTCATGCACGGGATTGATGACGTTTACTTGCAGCGCCCGCTTGGCCGCCAGACGCAGTCGGCTCGCAATCAACGGATGGTCCTTGCGCAGGGTCGAGCCGACGACCAGCACGCGATCGAAGCCGGCGAGATCCGCGATCTTCGCGCCCAGCCAGGGTGCGCCGAGTGCGGCGCCGTCGCAGCTGAAATCGCTCTGGCGCAGGCGAAAATCGACGTTGCCGCTACCCATGGCACGCACGAGTTTCTGCAGCAAGTAGAGCTCTTCCAAGGTCGAGTGGGGCGTGCCCAATGCGCCAATCGCATCGGCGCCATGGACCTCGCGAACACCCTTCAACCCTGCGACGGCGAATTCCAGAGCCGTCTCCCAATCCACCTCGCGCCAGGCGCCGTCGCGCCGAATCATCGGTCGCACTAGCCGGTTTTCCGAGTTCAGGCCTTCGTAGGAGAAACGATCCTTATCCGCAAGCCAGCACTCGTTGATCGCCTCGTTCTCCCGTGGCAGCACACGCATCACGCGATTCTGCTTGACCTGCAAGGTAAGATTCGATCCCAGTCCACAGTGCGGGCTGACGCTCGGACGGCGTACTAACTCCCAGGTGCGCGCCGAATAGCGAAACGGCTTCGAGGTGAGCGCCCCGACCGGACACAGGTCGATGACGTTGCCCGAGAGCTCGGAATCCACGCTGCGCCCGACGAAGGTGATGATCTCGGCGTGCTCGCCACGGCCGATCATGCCCAGCTCCATGAGCCCGGCGATCTCCTGACCGAAACGAACGCAGCGCGTGCAGTGAATACAGCGCGTCATGTCGGTCGAAATTAAGGGGCCAAGATCCTTGTTCGCCACGACGCGCTTCGGCTCGTCATAGCGCGAGCTGCTGGCGCCATAACCCACGGCGAGATCCTGCAGCTGGCACTCGCCGCCTTGATCGCAGATCGGGCAATCAAGCGGGTGATTGATGAGCAGAAATTCCATCACCCCTTTTTGCGCGTTCACCGCGGCATCGGAATGCGTCCAGACCTTCATGCCTTTCGTGACCGGCGTCGCGCATGCGGGCAGCGGCTTGGGCGCCTTCTCGACTTGCACCAGACACATCCGGCAATTGGCGGCGATCGAGAGTTTGTGGTGATAACAGAAATGCGGGATGTAGAGACCCTCCTGATTGGCGGCATCCATGATGGTGCTGCCTTCGGCAACCTCCAGGGTCTTACCGTTTAGCTCGATCTCTACCATGGTCGCTCTTGAAAGCGCGTTTGCTCAGACGTAATCGGGCACGGTGCACCTGCCGTGCTCGATGTGGTGCTCGAATTCCGCGCGGTAATGTTTGATGAAGGCTCGCACCGGCATCGCCGCAGCATCGCCGAGCGCGCAGATCGTGCGCCCCTGGATGTTATCGGCCATGCTATTCAGCGCATCGAGATCCTCCGCGCGTCCCCGACCATGCTCGATCCGGTCGACGACGCGATAGACCCAGCCGGTACCTTCGCGGCACGGCGTGCATTGACCGCACGACTCTTCGTAATAGAAGTACGCGAGCCGAAGCAGACAACGCACCATGCAGCGCGTTTCGTTCATGACGATCACCGCACCCGATCCGAGCATCGACCCGGCCTTGGCGACCGAGTCGTAATCCATGTCGGTGTTGAGCATGATCTCCGCGGGCAGCACCGGCATCGATGAGCCGCCGGGAATACACGCCTTCAGCGACGCCCCGCCTCGCATCCCACCGGCCATCTCGAGCAGCTTCACGAACGGTGTGCCGAGCTTGACTTCGTAGTTGCCGGGCCGCTCGACATCGCCTGAAACGGAGAAGATCTTGGTGCCCCCATTGTTCGGGCGCCCTAAGGCGAGAAACGCTTCGCCGCCGTGGTTGATGATCCAGGGGACCGCGGCAAACGTTTCCGTGTTGTTGATCGTGGTGGGCTTGCCGTATAAACCAAAGCTCGCCGGAAACGGCGGTTTGAACCGTGGCAACCCCTTCTTCCCCTCCAACGATTCGAGCAATCCGGTTTCTTCGCCGCAGATGTAGGCGCCAAAACCATGGTGAGCATGCAACTCGAATTCGAACTCGCTGCCGAGGACATCTTTGCCAAGATAGCCAGCGGCGCGCGCTTCAAGCAACGCCTCTTCGAAGCGCTCGTACACGTCCCAGATCTCGCCGTGGATATAGTTATAGCCCACCTTAATACCCATCGCATAAGCAGCGATCGCCATACCCTCGATCACGATATGCGGGTTGTAGCGCAAGATGTCGCGGTCCTTGAAGGTGCCGGGCTCACCTTCGTCCGAATTGCAGATCAGATACTTCTGTCCGGAAAACTGCCGCGGCATAAAGCTCCATTTGAGCCCCGTCGGAAATCCTGCGCCGCCGCGCCCTCGCAACGCAGACTTCTTCACTTCGTCGACAACCTGAGCTGGCGGGATCTTCTCACGCAGAATCTTCTTCAGCGCCTCGTATCCGCCGCGTGATTCGTAGTCTTTCAGACCCCAGTTAAGGCCCGTAAGACCCGACAAGATCACCGCGTCGGGCCCATAAATTCCTGGCGAAAACGGCGGCAGCGGCGCGTTCATTTGACCTTGCGCCGCGCATCGATCAGCGCGTCGATCTTGTCCGGCGCCATCCACGACAGCATGGTCTTGTTGTTTATGAGCATCACTGGCGCATCTCCGCACGCTCCCATGCACTCACCTTCCCTGAGCGTGAACTCGCCATCCGCCGTGGTTTCGCCGAACCCGATGCCGAGCTTTTTTTTCAGGTGCTCGGCCGCGACATTCGCGCCTTGCAAAGCGCATGGCAGATTCGTGCAAATGGTGAGCTTGCAGCGGCCAGGCGGACGCACGTCGTACATGGTGTAAAAGGTCGCAACCTCGTAGACCGCGATCGGCGGCATACCGAGGTACTGGGCCACGAAATTCATCGTCTCCGTGGAGAGCCAGCCCTTCTCGTCCTGCGCGATCGTGAGGGCGGCCATCACCGCGGACTGCTTTTCGCTCTGCGGGTACTTCGCGATTTCCCGGTCGATGCGGGCAAGCGAATCCGGAGACAGCAGCATCGGCGCGTTCACCGGTCAACCTCCCCAAATACGATGTCCATCGTGCCGATAATCGCGACTACGTCGGCAAGCATGTGGCCGCGGCTGATTTCATCCATCGCCGCGAGATGCGCGAATCCGGGCGCCCGGATTTTGAGCCGGAATGGTTTGTTGGCGCCATCCGAAACCAGATAAATACCGAACTCTCCTTTCGGAGCTTCGACCGCCGCGTAAGTCTCCCCCGCCGGAACATGCATACCCTCGGTGAAGAGCTTGAAATGATGGATCAGTTCTTCCATGTTGGTCTTCATTGCCAGGCGTGATGGCGGCGCAACCTTATAGTTGTCCGTCATCACCGGGCCGGGGTTTTTACGCAGCCAACGGATGCACTGGCGGATGATCCGGTTCGACTGGCGCATCTCTTCGATACGCACCAGATAACGGTCGTAACAGTCGCCGTTTACGCCTAAGGGAATGTCGAAATCGACCCGGTCATAAGCGGCGTAAGGTTGCTTCTTGCGCAAATCCCAGGCCACCCCCGAGCCGCGCAGCATCGGGCCCGTGAATCCAAGCGCCTTGGCTCGCTCGGGGGTCACGACGCCTATGCCCACGGTGCGCTGCTTCCAGATCCGGTTGTCGGTGAGCAGCGTCTCGTATTCGTCGACGTAGCGCGGAAAGCGTTCGGCGAAATCCTCGATAAAGTCGAGCAAAGAGCCCTTGCGATTCTTGTTGAGGTCGTCTACCGCCGCCGGGTTGTGAATCCGCGAGGGCGCGTACTGCGGCATGCGCTCGGGCAGGTCGCGATAGACACCGCCCGGACGATAGTACGCCGCGTGCAGTCGAGCACCCGATACCGCCTCATAGCAATCCATGAGGTCTTCACGCTCACGAAAGCAATACAGGAACACGGTCATCGCGCCGATGTCGAGCGCGTGCGCTCCAAGCCAGAGCAGGTGATTCAGGATCCGGGTGATCTCGTCGAACAGCACGCGGATGTATTGTGCACGCTGCGGCGCTTCGATACCGAGCAAATGCTCGATCGCCCGCACATAGGCGTGCTCGTTGCACATCATGGACACATAATCGAGGCGGTCCATGTAGGGCAGCGCTTGTAGATAGGTTTTGCTCTCGGCGAGCTTTTCGGTCGCTCGATGCAGCAAGCCGATATGCGGATCAGCGCGCTCGATAACTTCGCCGTCTAGCTCCAACACGAGCCGTAACACGCCATGCGCCGCCGGATGCTGCGGTCCAAAGTTCATCGTGTAATTGCGGATCTCAGCCATGGCGCAGCTTCGGCGACCGAGCAATGAAACGATCAACTTCTTTGCAGGCTAACTTGCGCTCGGCGCAAGTTAAGCGCGTCGCAGCAGCGCGGCCGTAACTAAAGTTCATCGTGTAATTGCGGATCTCAGCCATGGCGCAGCTCCGGCGACCGAGCAATGAAACGATCAACTTCTGTGCAGGCTAACTTGCGCTCGGCGCAAGTTAAGCGCGTCGCAGCAGCGCGGCCGTAACTAAAATTCATCGTGCAATTGCGGATCTCAGCCACCCTCAGAGTCCCCGTAGGTCTCTTCGCGGACGATTCGCGGCACGTTGGTGCGCGGCTCGATCGTGACCGGCTGATAAATCACCCGCCGTTGCTCCGGATCGTAGCGCATCTCGACGTTCCCCGATAATGGGAAGTCCTTGCGCAACGGATGCCCGATGAATCCGTAATCGGTCAGAATGCGACGCAGGTCCGGGTGTCCCTGAAAGACGATACCGAACAGATCGAACGCCTCACGTTCGTACCAGTTGGCCGACGGCCAAACCTCGATAACCGAGTCGATCCGCGGCAGCGCTTCGTCGCCGCAGAAGACGCGCACGCGCAAACGCTGGTTCAACTCAACCGAGAGCAAATGGTAAACGACGGCGTAGCGCACTCCATCGTAGTGACCATCGCCAAACCCGAAATAGTCCAGTCCACAGATATCGATAAGGGTATCGAACTTCAGTCCCGGCGCATCACGCAGCGTCTCTGCGCTCTGCAGCCAGTCTTGCGCACTAATGACGATCGTTGCCTCGCTGCCGACGATCTTCGAATCGGCGAGCCGGTCGCCTAATGCTGCACGCACGACACTAGCAAGATGATCGATATTGGCGGTCATTTACCGGTAGCACTCAATTTATCGCGCGATTGTGTTGGTGCGCTTGATCTTGTTTTGCAACTGAATGATTCCGTACAGCAGCGCCTCCGCAGTCGGAGGGCATCCGGGAACATAAACGTCGACTGGGACGATGCGATCACACCCCCGCACGACCGAGTAGGAATAATGGTAATAGCCGCCGCCATTCGCGCACGAGCCCATGGAGATCACCCAGCGCGGCTCGGCCATTTGGTCGTAAACCTTACGCAGCGCCGGGGCCATCTTGTTGCACAGAGTTCCAGCGACGATCATCACATCGGACTGCCGTGGGCTCGGACGAAAGACGATCCCGAACCGGTCGAGGTCGTACCGCGAAGCACCTGCGTGCATCATCTCGACCGCGCAGCATGCAAGCCCGAAGGTCATCGGCCACATAGAACCGGTCCGGGTCCAGTTGACGAGCTTATCAGCGGTCGTCGTGACGAAACCTTTCTCGAGCACATCGTCCATGGTCAACTCCGCACGGTCATCGTGTTACGCACGTTGTCCCCGCTTGCCCAGCGCACTCAGATTCACTATTCCCACTCAAGCGCACCCTTCATCCATTCATAGACGAATCCCACCACCAGGATGAGAAGAAACACGCCCATCGAGATCACACCAAACCATCCGAGCTCGCTTAACACGATCGCCCAGGGAAACAGGAATGCGATCTCGAGATCGAACAAAATAAACAGGATTGCGACGAGGTAATAACGCACGTCGAATTTCATACGGGCATCTTCGAAAGCCTCGAACCCGCACTCATACGGGGAAAGCTTTTCAGAATCGGGCCGATTGACGCCGAGAAACGTGCTTGCAATCCAGCCGACCGCTACCGGCGCGACGCCTACGCCCAGGCCGACCAGAAGAAACATCAGGATCGGAAAGTAGTTGTCGGGCATCGATCAATTTTGTTCTAAATCGTGGTGCGACGATGAGACTTGCAAATGTCCTGGTAAACCGCGCCAATGCTCGATATGCAGATTCGCGCTTCTGAGAATATTCCCGAAACCATCCGACCACGTCGACGCTGGAAACCGAATTATTCGATCGTTGGGAATTGTACCATTGCAACCGACCAGCGCGCGCTGCGAAACTCGATTCGCTGCACAGGTGTGCTCAGCTCTGTAACGAGCTGGTCAAGCGCTGGAACTCATGCGCCAGATCCGTGCCGCTGGCGAGAAATTGTGCGCCGATTACGCCGAACTGACCGTTGCAATCGCTGACGTCATTTTCGGAGAGATTCTGCAGGCCAGCATCGTTGACTCGTACTAAGTCCTTTCCAATTCAGGTATGAGCCTGGAGCTGTGGTAGGACGGCGGTGTTGAGAGTGTCGATCGGTTGTTGAAGCTGACAGTGTACGGGTGTTTGGTTGTGGGGT
>Ga0326597_10006053_pt1 | contig 16636 bp, 12 predicted proteins | sample RVTome_12_FD_203789 | JGI IMG/M metagenome (GOLD analysis project Ga0326597, IMG submission 203789) | Soil microbial communities from uranium-contaminated site in the Upper Colorado River Basin, Wyoming, United States - RVT100D185 | ecosystem: Environmental > Terrestrial > Soil > Contaminated >...
ATTCCTGCGTCAGGTTTTTGAGCGCGACGGGAAGTTCGGGCGCGAGTTCGTGAGCCCGGGCGAAACACCGCAATGCCGCCTCGTGCTGGTTACTGCTCTGATAAATCAGGCCCAGATTCGAGTGCACCGAGGCGTTTTGCGGTTCCAGCCGAATCGCCTCCAGGTAGCTGGCGGCGGCCGCTTGCTTGTTCTCCTGCAGCAAATAGACATTTCCCAGCGCGGCATGCGCATCGGCAAAATCAGGCTTGGCCGCAACGGCCCGTTGCAGCAGCACCGCTGCTTGCTGCAATTGTCCGCGCTGGCCGAGCAGCGCTCCCAGTAGGTATTGTGCATCGACGTTCGCCGGGTCGATCTCGAGCGCGCGCCGATAAAGCCTCTCGGCATTCGCCTCATCGCCCGCGTTCTGACTGCGAAAACCCTGTTGCAGTATCGCGTCGAATGCCTGCCGATCGACAGCGCGGGCCGGCCGCGCACTGCGGCTGAATATGCGGGACAATAAATTGGTAAGCATCACTGGTGCAGCAGGCGCGAAAAAACGCGGCGGTTATTGTATGGACAATGCTATTGACGCCGGAAATACTTAAAGTTGATAATATAACCGATTATTTTTTAAGGCAAACCCAGCAACTGCGCGGAATGACCATGAACAATATTACCGGAGACCAGTGATGGCGTTATTCGGATCGCTTTCAGGCAAACAAGTCGACGAGTTCGCCAAGACCCTCGCGCAAGAACTCGCCAAGCGCTATCCGCCGGCGCTCGACAAAGGCGGCGAACGGCGAATTTCGCAGAAGCGCATGACGACAATACTAGAGGACACGTTCAACCGTGCGGCGCAATTCAAAAAACAGCACCGGCTGGGCGTCTACAAGAAAGCCCGTTTGGGTAACACTTTTCGCTGGGAGCTGCAGGAAATGGGCTACAGCGAGAAGTTCGTCGAACTCGCAACCGAAGGCCTGATCGTCTACGTCACACGGGAATAAGGTATTCTCTAAGAATTCGTCATGCCGGACTTGATCCGGCACCCAGCTGTTTGGTTTAACTGGATTCCGGCCTTCGCCGGAATGACGAAATCGGAATTTTTAGAAGTTCCCATATGCTGACGCAAGCCGCCCGGCAGCGGCGGCTATTGCTCGGGCGGCGGCGTGTAGCCGGGAATCTTCGCCAGATCGACTTCATCGATCTGATGCGGTTCCAAACACTGCTCGGCGTATTTCAGGTAGACCTTCTCCCACATGAACACGTCGAACAAATCCGGGTCGATGTGCCCGGCGAGCTTGAACTTGCCGAGTATGGTCAGAGATTCCGACAGCGTCTTGCCCTTCTTGTAGGGCCGGTCCCGGGCGGTCAGCGCCTCGAAGATATCGGCAATCCCCATCACCCGCGCCTGCACCGACATCTGATCCCGGGTGAGGCCCCGCGGATAGCCCTTGCCGTCCATGCGCTCGTGGTGGCCGCCTGCATATTCCGGCACATTCGTGAGGTGCTTCGGCCACGGCAGGGACTCGAGCATCTGGATGGTGACCTCGATGTGATGGTTGATGATCTGGCGCTCGGCGGGGGTCAGCGTGCCGGCGCGTATCGACAGGTTATCGAGTTCGTCTGCGCTCAGAAAGTCGGCCGGTTTTCCCTCCACGTCACGCCAGCGATACTTGGTCGAGATCTGTTGCACCCGCGCCTGGTCCTCGGGCCGCATCGCCTCTCCCCCGACGTTGCAAAACCGCAGGAACTCGCGATCCTCGTTGATCTCGCGCAGCCTCAGCTCAAATTCGTGTTCGAGCCCGCGCAGCGCCTGGGGGTCGCCTTTCTCCAGCGCCGCGAGCTTCGCGTTGAGCATTGCGACCTCGGCGTCGCGCTTGATGACCTCGAAGCGCGTATCGACAATGCTGATGCGGTCGAATATGGTCTGAAGCTTGGTCGACTTGTCGACCACGTGCACCGGCGTGGTGACCTTGCCGCAGTCGTGCAGCAGCCCGGCGATCTTGAGCTCGTAGCGATCCTTGTCGGTCAGCGTAAAGTCCTTGAGCGGGCCGACCTTGACGTTGTTGACCCCCTCCGCCAGCAGCATGGTCAAAAGCGGCACGCGCTCGCAATGGCCGCTGGTATAGGGCGACTTGTCATCGATCGCGGCGTTGATCAGATTGATCAGGGACTCGAACAGATTCTGCAGGTGAATGATCAACAGCCGGTTGGTGAGCGCAATCGCGGCCTGTGACGCAAGCGATTCGGCAAGATGCTGGTCGGCAATCGAAAACGGGACCACGGCGCCCGTGACGGTATCCTTGGCGTTGATCAGCTGCAGCACGCCGATGATCTCGTTTTCGTGGTTCTTCATCGGCACCGTCAGGAACGACTGCGAGCGGTAGCCGGTTTTCTTGTCGAAGTTCTTGGTGCCCGAAAAATCGAACCCCTCCTGAGTGTAGGCGTCGGCAATATTGACCGACTCGTCATGGTGCACGGCGTAGCACGCGACCATGGTGTTTACCGGCTTGCCGTCCTTGAACAGGCTGATGGGATAAAACGGGATCTCGACGCCGGTTGTGCCGCCCATCGCTAGGTTGAGCGTGTCGTTGCGCATGATCTCGAATTTGAGCGCACGCCCGTCGGTCACTCGATACAGCGTCCCGCCATCGGCGTTGGTAATGTCCTTGGCTGCAATCAGGATCGCTTCCAGCAACCGGTTGATGTCGGTTTCTTTGGAAAGCGCAATTCCGATCTGGTGCAGCTGCTCCAGGCGCTCGAACTCGCCGCGGGGGTCCGGCGAAGGTCGGGTTTGGTCCGTTGCAACGCGGTTCATTTGATACAGACTGCGCGCACCTGATGGATATCGGTGATGCCCGACAACACTTTCTCGATGCCGTCCTGCTTCAGCGTGCGCATTCCCATATCGAGCGCGGTGGCGAGCATTTCCGCAACGCGCGCGTGCTCCTGGATGTTCTGCTTGATCTGGTCGGTGCCCATCAGCAGCTCGTGCAGGCCGACGCGGCCTTTATAGCCGGTGCCGCCGCAAACGTCACAGCCGGCGTGCGTGTAAAGCGTGATCTCTCCTTGTTCGTTGCCGAACTCCCTGATCCACGCCTGAAGCTGGGCTTGCTTCGAGCCCTCGGGGTCTTTTTTCCATGATTCGGTGTACGCGAGTTCGAGCACATACTCATCCAGCAGCGCGTGCAATTCCGCTTCGGTCGCCATGTGAGGCTGCTTGCATTTGGCGCACAGCCGCCTGGCGAGACGCTGCGCCAGGATGCCGAGCAGCGCGTCCGAGAAGTTGAACGGATCCATTCCCATATCGAGGAGCCGGGTGATCGATTCCGGCGCTGAGTTGGTATGCAGTGTCGCGAACACCAGGTGGCCGGTGAGCGAGGCTTCGATGCCCATCCCCACGGTTTCCTTGTCGCGCATCTCGCCGACCATGATGATGTCCGGGTCAGCGCGCAGGAAGGCTCTCATCGCCACCGCGAACGTCAGTCCCGCCTTCGGGTTCACCTGCACCTGGCGCAGCCCGCGCTGGGTAATCTCGACCGGGTCCTCGGCGGTCCAGATCTTCGTGTCCGGCCGGTTCAGGTAACCGAGCACCGAGTGCAGCGTCGTGGTCTTGCCGGAACCGGTCGGCCCGCACACGAAGAACAGTCCGTACGGCTTCTCGATCGCCTCCTTGCACAGCTCCAGGTTGTGCTTCGACAGCCCGAGCTTGTCGAGCGGAATCGGCTCGCCGCCGGAAAGTATGCGCATCACGATATCCTCGACCCCGCCCTGCGACGGCAGCGTCGCCACCCGCAGCTCGATGTCGAGCGGGCCGAAGCGCTTGAATTTGATCTTGCCGTCCTGCGGCTTGCGGCGCTCCGAGATGTCGAGGTCGCACATGATCTTCAGGCGCGCCGCGATCGCGCTGCGGTAGGCATGAGGCACCGAAATATACGGCTGCAATGCGCCGTCCTTGCGGAAGCGGACCTCGGTCTTGCCTCTGCCGGGATAAGGCTCGATGTGAATATCGGATGCGCCTTGCTGGTACGCATCGACGATGATCTTGTTGACGAGCTTGACGACCTCGTTGTCCGAGGCTGCGGACGCGACGTCTTCCATCGTTTCCTCGAAGCCCTCGTCCTGCATGTCCGAGATCAAATCACCGATTGAGGTGTTATCGGTGATGCCACCCGCCCCGAACATCTGGTCGAGCGTAGCCTTGAATTCTCGGCCGCCGCAGACTTTGTAGACGATCTTGCTTTTCGGATAGACGTTGTTGACCACCCTCGAGCCCGAAATTTTTTCCGGATCCGGAGTGAGCACGACGATACCCTCTTTGGTGTCGTCGATCGGCACCCAGTCGCTCGCTTCGGCAAACCCGCGGCTCATGTTTTTGAGCAGATCGAAGGGCTTGACGCGATCGGCTTTGAACGGCTCGTAGGACACGCCGAAACAGGCAGCAAGCGCCTCGCCAATCGCGCTCGCCTTGACCTGGAACTCATCCATCAGCACGATTTCAACATCAAGGTTCTTGCGCCGCGCCGAGCGCATCGCGAGCTCGAGCTCCTCCGCCGAGATCACGGCATTGGAAACCAAGTGGTCGTACTTGCCTCTGAGCGCCAGCGCCGGCCTCGGGCGTCGCCGGAACGCGGCCGCCAGCGCCTCGCACAGACGCACCACCCCCTCTTCCATCAGCGGCGGGAACGGCTGACCGGCCCTGGAGTTGATGACCTCCACCACGCCGGTGAGTTCCTTGGTTTCGGCATCGATTACTGGCGAAGCCAGCATCTGCTTGGTGCGGTAGCCGGTCTTCGCATCAACCTGCTTCAGAAACGTGAGCTTCGGACTGTAGGATTTCAGTTCCTTCTCGTCGTAGACGTCGCGGATATTGAACGTCTTCTTATGCACCGCGACGAAGCCGGCGATACTCTGTTCGGAGATTGGAAGCTTCAGGTCCTTGAACGAGGTGAGACCGGTTTTTACTTTCGAAATGATCGAGGTCTTGTCCTCGCTGACGAGATATATCGTGAGCCGATCGGCGTTGAACAGGTTGCAGATCTCCTGGCTCGATTCCAGTATGATTTCGTCGACATTGCTCGCCGTGTGGAACTTGTTGGTGATCGACTGCAGGCTGTTCGAGAAATTCAGCTTCTCGGCGAGATCATTCTGCGACGCCGGTCTATTTCCGAGTACGGTGCTCATGGCGGTTCAATCCCTCATTTGGCACTAACAATCTGTGCTGACAAATCCCGAATCAATCTGTTGCTGCCTACAGATCAAAAATCTGGTTGTTCTCCAGCATGCGGGGCTTCCAGGCGCCCGCGCATTCCTGGATTTCCCGCATTGTCACTTCGATCTCGCCCGGCTTCAAGTGTGTAATATAAACCTCGGTCTTGAGCTTGAATTTCGCGAGCTCTTCCGCCAGCATGCTCGGGCACAAGTGCTTCGATGCGACGGCAAGGTCCTTTTCCCGGTTGCAAAACGCGGTTTCTATGATCAGATAGCGCAAATTGTCGATCTGATTGACCTCGTGCCACAACGGGTCGTTGGTCGTGGTGTCGCCGGTGAACGCGAGGCTCGCGCGGCCCGAGTCGATGCGATAGCCGACCGCCGGCACCACGTGGTTGGCGGGCAGCGGCGTCAGCTTGCGGCCATTGAGTTCGATGGTCTTGCCGAGTTGAACCGCCTCGTAACGCATGAAAGGATACTCCGCGTGGGGTATCTGGGTGAAGTCAGGCCACAGTTTCCAGTTAAACAGATGCTGGCGCAGGATCTCCAGCGTCGGTTCGATCGCGTGCACGGTGATGGACTTGCGGCGTATCCAGCCCACGGTGTCGACCAGCATCGGGATCGAAGTCACGTGATCGAGGTGCGAATGTGTCACGAACACGTGATCGATGCGGCAGAGCTCATCGATGCCCAGGTCCCCCACGCCGGTGCCTGCATCGATCAGGATGTCGTGGTCGAGCAGCATCGACGTGGTGCGCAGACCGCGACCGATGCCACCGCTGCAGCCGAGTATTCTGAGCTTCATCGTCTATTTGGTGTCGAAAGTCCAGGCGCCGTCCCAGTCCATGCCGGGCGGGTTCTGGCGCTTGTACTCGGTGCGCTTGATATACATTTCATACAGGTAGGTATGGTAGTTCCCCAGCGCCATTTTCTGCAGGTTCGAAAGCGCCCGCCCGGCCTGGTCCCAGGCTTGCGCGCGATACAGCCTCAAAAACTCGGCGTACCGCTCGGCTTCGTCGAGTTTGGCCTGCTCGACCTGCCCCTGCAATCCGAGCGGCTCGAAAATCCTGACTGCCTGGTCCTTGCCTTTGACCCGCACCATGTCAAGTTCGCAGAATACGCCATCCGGCACCGCGTTCCGGGTTTCTTCGCCGACTATCATATCAGCGCCGTACTGCTTCGTGATGCTTTCCAGCCGCGATGCAAGATTCACGGCATCCCCCATCACAGTATAGGCCAGCCGGATGCGGGATCCCATGTTCCCGACGCTCATGCGGCCGGTATTAACGCCGACCCCGATGCGGATCTCAGGCCAGCCGCGAGCCTTGAATACAGGGTTCATTCTAGCCAGCGCTGCGTGCATTTCGAGGCCTGCCAGGATGCCGTTCCTCGCATGGCTGGGATCGGGCAGCGGCGCACCCCAGAATGCCATGATGCAGTCGCCCATGTATTTGTCGATGGTACCGCGGTGCTGGTAGATGACTTCGGTAAGCGGCGTCAAGAACTCGTTCATCAACTGCGACAGCTGCTTCGGGTCGAGACCCTCGGAAATGGTGGTAAATCCGCGCACGTCACTGAACAGCACGCTCATTTCGCGCGATTCGGCTTCCATCGAGAAGTTCGCGGGGTTCTTCGCCATCTCGTCAACGAGTTCCGGCGGCACATACTGGCCGAACAGGCCGGTGATCTGGCGCTTGCCGCGGGTCTCGACGAAAAAACCGTACGTCATGTTGAGCGCGAACAGCAGAGCGATCATGATCAGCATAGAGGCCAGCGGCAGGACCAGATTACCCAGCTGGAACACCATTGAGTTGATCACGAACGCACCGATCAGCACCGTCGCCGCCAACAACAAGGACTTAAGCGGGCTCAGCAGCGGCAGCAGCAGCGCCATTATGAGACCGGCGAGCAACAGCGCCAAGAACTCGAACGCGACCACATACGTCGGACTTTGCTTGATCTTGCCGTCGAGGATGCCCGCGATCATGTTGGCGTGAACTTCGACGCCCGGGTAGATGCTGCCGACCGGCGTCGCGCGCAGATCGAGCAGGCCCGGCGCAGTGGTGCCGACCAGCACGATCTTGCCTTTCAAATCGGCAACATCGACGCGCGCATTGATCACGTCGACCGCCGGCACGTACTTGAAGCTGCGCTCGCCGCCGCGATAAGGAATCAACGACGTCACCCCGCTGCCGTCGACCGGGATGCGCAGCGGGCCGATCTTAAGCCACTCGAGACTGGAATCTTCCGTTGCCGCGTATTCACCTTCCCCGTAACCGGGAACGATAGCAGGGTTGCCGATTAACTTGCGCGTCATTGCCAGCGACAACGATTCGTAATAAGCCCCGTTCGATTCGATCAACATCGGCACGCGGCGCAAAATGCCGTCGCGGTCCGGTTCGATGGAGAAATGCCCGCCGCTCGCCGCCGCCTGTTGCAGCTCGGGAAGATTGGCGGTATGGCCGGCGAAACGGTAGAAACTGACGCTTTTCCCGGTAAATGTTCCGGCCGGGAATACCGGCGCCGGCAGCTGGCCCTTGGTAGTCTGCGCGTCTTGCGTAAACGCATATCCGAGCACGACGGCGCGATTGCGCATGCTGTTCGCGAACGCCGCGTCGTAATCGAGCTTCGGCTGCAGCTGCCTCAGGGCGGACCGGAACTGGCTGTCGCCGCGCAACTCGTTCTGCGCGAGCCGCTCCAACACCTTGATGCCGGAGCTTTCGTCGCGCTCTGCAAACACCACGTCGAAGCCTACAATCGCGATCTGGTAGTGGTCGAATAGCTTGTCGAGCAACAATGCGAGGCGATCCCGCGGCCACGGCCATCGGCCTTCGCCGCCCTTTTCCCGTTCCGCCAGACTTTTTTCGTCGAGGTCGACCACCACGACGCGGGGATCGACGCCGCGCGGCATCGTAAGGACCGTCTGCATATCGTAGAAAATGTTGTCGAGGCGCCGCATCAAGGGCAGCTCAACTATCTTGGCCGCCTGCAGCAGGAAAACCAGCGCCACCGCAAGGCTCAAAGTAATGCGAACAATATGTTTTTTCAAACCGCCCCCTCGGGCGCAGCACACCATGCACGCTGGCTGCGACTGCTGCCCATCGCGCGGCGCGCTTCACCAGCGTGAGGCTGCCCCGTGACAACGGCCATAGGATAGTTTCCAATCACCGCGTGGCTGTGCTTGCAGAGAAGCTCCATCGTCACACCCCCACCAGGATCACCGAAATGTTGTCGCGTCCGCCGCTGTCGTTGGCCAACTGCACCAGTTGCCGCGCCGCCAATGGCAGGTTCGATTGTAGCGCGCCCAGCGTGTCGCGGATGTCCTGATCCGGAATCATATCGCTCAAACCGTCGGAACACAGCAGGTAAATGTCGCCCGGCTCCACTTCATAGGTGTGGATTTCAGTCTCCACCTCCGGGTCGATGCCGACCGCGCGCGTAACCAGATTCCTGTTTTGCGAATAACGCGCCTGCTCCCGAGTTATCAGGCCGCCGTCGATTTGCTCCTGCAACAGCGAATGATCGCGCGTAATCTGCTCGAACCGCCCCGCGCGCAGGCGATACAGCCGCGAATCGCCGACATGGCCAACGGTCATGCGCTGGTCGTAAAACAGCGCCATCACCAAAGTCGTGCCCATGCCTGCGTATTGGGGCTGGCTCCTGGCGGCCGCATAAATCGCGGCATTGGCCTTCGCCGAATTCTCCCGGATCAGCTCGACCGCCAGCGGCTCGCCCGCGGCATCGATCCCGTACGGCGCGTGCGCCTCGAGTGCGCGCTTCATTTCCGCAGTCAGCATCGCCACCGCGATGCCGCTCGCAACCTCGCCCGCATTGTAGCCGCCCAAGCCGTCGGCGAGCACCGCCAGGCCGATCTCGGCATCGGCAGCGATGCTGTCCTCGTTATGCGGGCGCACCCTGCCGGCATCGGTCGCAGTGGCAATCTCAAGCACGGCGGCAGGGTTGGCGGTCACGATGATTACCGTAAGGTGTCGATTACGTCACGCCCATTGCACCCGCGCATGCCTCGATCGCCTGCGCCATTTCGTCGCCGGTCCGATAGCGCGCGGCAGGATGCTTCGCCAACGCCTTGTTGATGATGCCGACCACGCACGGCGGCAGTTTCGGGTTGTAAGTCAGGAGGTCGGTGTGCGGCTCGTTGGCGATCTTGAACACCAGCTGCGGCAACGAGTCGCCCCGGTGCGGCAAATGGCCTGAAACCAGCTGGTAGAACGTTACACCGAGCGAAAACAGATCCGAGCGTCCGTCGATCGTTTTGCCGGCGAGCTGCTCGGGCGGCATGTAGCTTGGAGTTCCGAGCACCCTGCCGGTCTTCGTCACGGACAAATCGGTGAGTTGTGCGATGCCAAAATCGGTGACCTTGACGGTGTCGCTCGCGGGCTCGTACATGATGTTGGAAGGCTTGATATCGCGATGCACGACGCGGTTCGCATGAGCATAGTGCAACGCTGCGGCGACGCGCGCCACGATGCGCATCACCTGCGGCAGCGGCAGCAGGTTGTCGGGCTTGATGTGCGACGTCAGGTCCGGGCCTTTCAGGAACTCCATCGCGATGTAGGCAAGGTCGTGCTCGTCACCAGCGCCGAAAATCGTCACGACGTGCGGATGGTTGAGGCGGCCGGCGGTTTCCGCCTCGCGCACGAAGCGCTCCCTGGCCTCCTGCCGCTCGCCGGTTTCCAGCTCCTGCGGCAACGCCATGGTCTTGATCGCGACTACGCGGCCGGTCCGCGGCTGCCTGGCGAGATACACGATGCCCGCTGCGCCCTTACCGATTTCCTTCTCGACCTCGTAGCCGCCGAGCATGCGTTTCATCCCTCCACCGGATTTCTTCTATTTTTCCATTGGGTCAATGTCGAAGACCGATTTATCTTACGATATTTGACGGCCACCGTGTTCCCGGCAAAGCAAAAAGGCTACGCACTGCGTGGCCTTTTTTCCCGGGTTCGTGCTTAAAACTCAACTGCCGAGCATGCTGCCCGCCTTGATGCCGCCTGCTTGCGCCAGTTCTCCGCCGCTCACCTTCTTGCCATCCTCGAACTTGGCCTTCAGCACTTCGATCGAGCCGCCTTGGGCCGTGATTTTGAAGCTTTGAGCGGTAACGTCAGTGACTTCGCCCATCTTCCCGGGCACGTCAGCAAAACGCCGGAAAATGACCTTGCGGGCGTCAAAAATCTGTAACTTCTTGCCGTTGAGCGTCGTCCATGCGCCCGGCGCCGGATTGCACCCCCGGATCAGGTTGTAGACATGATCGATGGGCTTGGCCCAGTCTATCCTCGCCTCTCCGGCGCGGCACCAGCCCTCGTAGCTCGCCTGCGACTCATCCTGTACCGTCTCCCGATATTTTCCCTTCACCACGAGATCGGCGGCCTCAAGCATGGCCTGGACGCCCAGCGGGAACAGGCGATCGAAGTAGACTGTGCCCAGCGTGTCGTCGGGGCCGATCGGCGTCTTTTTCTGCAGGATCACCGCGCCTTCGTCCAGCCCGTCCGAGGGACGGAAAATGGTCAGGCCGGTCTCCGTATCGCCTTTGATGATCGGCCAGTTGATCGAACTCGGGCCGCGGTACTTCGGCAGCAGCGACGGGTGATACTGAATGGTACCGTGCCTGGGTATGTTGACGAATTCCTGCGGCGCGAACTGCAGCACGAAAGCCATGATGCCGAGGTCGGCGTTGGCGTCTTGCATGGCCTGCGCAGCTTCCGGCGCCCGTAACGACTTGAACTGGTGAACCTTCAGCCCCCTTTCCTGCGCCGCGAGACGTAACGCATCCGGCCGCGCGCCTTCTTTCTCAGGCGCGCAGAACACGGCGGCAACTTCGTCGCCGCGCGCGAGAAAGGCTTCCAGCACCGCTTTTCCGAAGTCCTGCTGACCGATGATTGCGATTTTCATGAGTCTATCCTTATGGTCCCCTTCTTCAGCAGCGATCTGAACGCGCCGCCTCTATCCAACTTGTCGATTTGCTCGTCGCTATAGCCAAGCACTTCCCCCAAGATCTCCTCGGTATGCTCGCCGAGCAGCGGCGAGCGCCTGATCTCGGCCGGCGAATCCGAAAGCTTGATCGGCATGCCGACGTTCCACCATTTGCCGCGCTGCGGGTGGTCGAGTTCGACATACATCTCGCGCAGCCTGACGTGCTCGTCGTTGGCAAGATCTTCCGTGGACATGATGGGGCCGCAGGGCACGTTGATCTCATTGAGTATGCCCATGAGATCGTGCTTAACATGCTTCAGCGCGAATTCGCCGATGATCTCCCACATGTCATTCTGGTTCCTGCGACGGTCTTCGATGGTGGCGAACTTGGGATCGGTAGCCAGGTCGGGCATGCCGACCTCGGGCCCGATCCGCTTGGCAAGCGCATCCCATACGGCCTCCTGGACAACGATGTAGATAAAGTCGTTGGTTCCCCCCGGGTTGCAGCGGATCGCATTGCCCAACTGGCCGCCACCGGAGTCATTGCCGGCGCGCGGCACCGCCCCCATGCCCTTGTGCGTAGCCACGGAGTACTCCGGCAACTTGCCGCGAGTCAGGCGCTGGTGATCGCGCCACTTGACCCGGCACAGGTTCATGATGCCGTCCATCATGGCGACCTCGACGTATTGCCCCTGTCCGGTGCGATCGCGCTGGCGCAGCGCGGCGAGTAGCCCGATCGCCAGGTGCAGACCTGTTCCGGAATCCCCGATCTGCGCGCCGGTCACGAAGGGCCGGCCATTGGGAACACCGGTGGTGCTCATCGAGCCGCCCATCGCCTGCGCCACGTTTTCATAGGCCTTGAAGTCGGCATAAGGTCCCGAAGACCCGAAGCCTTTGATGGAACCCATCACGACGCGCGGGTTGATTTCGTGCACTTTCTCCCAGGTAAATCCGAAACGGTCGAGCACCCCGGGACCGAAGTTCTCCATCAGGATGTCGCATTTCCTCAGCAGATCGACGAACACCGTTTTGCCGTCGGGCGATTTCATATTGACCGTAATCGAGCGCTTGTTGCAGTTGAGCATCGTAAAATAAAGGCTGTCCGCATTCGGCACATCCCGCAGCTGGCCCCGCGTCGCATCGCCGTTCGGCGGCTCCAGCTTGATCACGTCCGCTCCCATCCACGCCAGCAGCTGCGAACACGTTGGCCCCGCCTGCACATGCGTCATGTCGAGAATCCGTACGCCCTTCAGTGCTTCCATGGTCTTTCCCTCGATGCAGTTTCCCGGCGGACCGTGAACGGCGCTTGCGTCCGTTCGTCGGGACGCCCGATTGAGCGGCGCGCCCCGAAGTCCATTCTAATTCCCTGCCCTCTTCGCGTCCGCTCGAATCGCTATTTCTTTTTTGCGCTTTGCGGATTCAGGCTCGTGATGCGACCGCTTTCGGTGCCGGCGGTTTCATCGATGACGGCATTGATGAGCGTGGGCTTGCGCGAGCGGATGGCTTCTTCCATGCTCTTCCGCAATTCGGCCGGGGTCGTGGCGTGCACACCCACGCCACCGAAGGCCTCCATCAGCTTGTCATAGCGTGCACCCTTGACGAACACGGTGGGTGCAACATCGGGGCCGCCGGTCGGATTCACGTCGGTGCCGCGGTAGACGCCATTGTTGTTGAAGATCACCACGCAGACCGGCAGGTTGTAGCGGCAGATGGTCTCGACTTCCATGCCGGAGAAGCCGAAGGCGCTGTCGCCCTCAATCGCGATCACCGGCTGGCCGCTGACCACGGCGGCCGCGACGGAAAATCCCATCCCGATGCCCATCACGCCCCACGTGCCGACGTCCAGGCGCTTGCGCGGCTTGTACATGTCGACGATGCTGCGGGTGAAGTCCAGCGCGTTGGCGCCTTCGTTGACGAGGCACGCGTCCGGGTTGGCCTTGATGATGTCGCGCACCACGGCGAGCGCGCTGTGGAAGTTCATCGGCGTCGGATCTTTGGCCAGGGTCTCTGCCATCTTCGCGAGGTTCTTGTTCTTGCGCTCGGCGATGGCGGCGAGCCAGTCGGCCGGCGGCTTGGCCCAGTTGGCGCCGATGCCGGTGAGCAGCGCCGATACGCAGGAACCGATGTCGCCGACCAGCGGGGCGTCGATACGGACGTTGCTGTCCGCCTCCTGCGGCGAGATGTCGATCTGGATGAACTTCTGGCCGCCCCAGTCCTTGGGGTTCCTGCCGCCCCAGGTCTTGCCCTTGCCGTGCGAGAGCAGCCAGTTCAGGCGGGCGCCGACCAGCATCACCACGTCAGCCTCAGGCAGCACGTAGGAGCGGGCGGCAGAAGCGGACTGTTCGTGCGTGTCGGGCAGCAGGCCCTTGGCCATGGACATCGGCAGATACGGGACTCCGGTCTTCTCGACCAGGGCGCGGATGTCCGCGTCGGCCCGGGCATAGGCGGCACCCTTGCCCAGCAGGATGAGCGGACGCCTGGCGCTCTTGAGCAGCTCCAGCGCACGCTGCACGGCGTCGGGGGCAGGGATCTGGCGCGGCGCCGGATCGACCACCTTGATCAGCGATTTTCTGCCGGCTTCCGCGTCCACGGACTGCGGGAACAGCCTGGCCGGGAGGTCGAGGTAGACGCCGCCAGGGCGGCCGGAGACGGCGGCGCGAATGGCGCGCGCTATGCCCACACCGATGTCCTCGGCGTGCAGCACGCGGAAGGCGGCCTTGCACAGCGGCTTGGCGATCGCCAGCTGGTCCATCTCCTCGTAGTCGCCCTGCTGCAGGTCGACGACCTCGCGCTCGCTGGAGCCGCTGATGAGGATCATCGGGAAGCAATTGGTGGTGGCGTTGGCCAGCGCCACCAGGCCATTGAGGAAACCGGGGGCGGACACGGTCAGGCAGATGCCGGGCATTTGCGTCATGAAGCCGGCGATGGCGGCGGCGTTGCCGGCGTTCTGCTCATGACGGAACGAAATCACCCGCATGCCTGCGGCCTGTGCCTTGCGGGCGAGGTCGCTGATCGGGATACCGGGCAGACCGAAGATCGTATCGATGCCGTTGAGCTTGAGGGCATCGATGACCAGGTGAAAGCCGTCGGTTACTTCTTGCGATTGTGCGTCGGTTGTCATGCTGAGATGCCTCGCGTTCTCGCCGTCAACTGAACCTATCGCGAAACCCGCGCCGCCGCGGCAGGCGTTCGCCCCAGTGGATTCAAGGCGGTTAAGTCTAGGAAGCCCCCCCGGATAAGGCCTTGACTGAGGTCAATAATTCGAGCTAACTATGCACTCCCGTCATGGCTACCATCAGTACTCACCCGCAGCGCAATACTATCCGGCTTCAGCTCAAGCAGAATCTGATTCTGCGCGAAATGCCGGCCAGCGCGTTCGAAGAACTCGAGCGCGAACTCGAGGTCGCCGAATACAAGAAGGGCGAGTCCCTGGTCCGGCAGGGTGCCACAGGGATGGAGCAGTTCTTTATCCTCGAGGGAATCCTGAAGCGCCTGGTAAGCAACCCCCAGGGCAAGGAGATGATATTGCGGTTCGCGGCGGAGACCGACATGGACACCTCCTATGCGGCCTGGCGCATGAAGACGCCGATCCCCTACAGCATCGTCGCCGTCACCCATGTGCGCGTTGCCAAGCTCTCGATGCCGCACTGGGTGGAGTTCCTAGACCGACACGGCCCGGTCAAACTGCGGTTCGAATACGAGGTGATGCGGCTGATGTCCGAAGTGATGGCCCATACCATCACCCTGCACCTGCTCGACGCGCAGGGAAGGCTCGCGCGATTCATGCGCAAACACCAGGACCTGTTCGGCCGCATTCCGAAAAAGGAGCTTGCCGCGTACCTGAACCTGACCCCGGAGACGCTATCCCGCCTCAAGAAGAAGCTCGCTGAGGCGCCCTAGAGCCTGCTCCTCAGCCAGGCGATTGCGAGGGACAGAACGGGCCAGAAGAGCAGAAACAGGGCGAGCCCGGTCATGAACCCCACCAGCGCGTTCGAGAAAAAGATGGTCATATCCCCCTGCGATACCAGCATTGCCTGCCGGAACGAAGACTCGGCGCGGTCGCCGAGCACGATCGCGAGCACCATGGGCGCAAGCGGGTAGGAGAGCTTCTTGAACACGTATCCGGCGACGCCGAACACGACCATCATCCAGACGTCGAAGATCGCATTGTGCACGGTATAGGCGCCGATCGCGCAGATCACCATGATGATGGGAGCGATCACCGAGAACGGGATCCGCAGGATCGCGGCGAACAGCGGCACGCAGGTCAACACCACGATCAGACCCGCGATGTTGCCCAGATACATGCTCGCGATCAGGCCCCATACGAAGTCCTTCTGCTCGACGAACAGCAGCGGTCCGGGCTGCAGGCCCCAAATCAGCAGCCCCCCGAGCAGCACCGCGGCGGTCGGCGAGCCGGGCACGCCCAGCGTCAGCATCGGCAACAGCGCCGCGGTGCCGGCGGCGTGGGCCGCGGTTTCGGGAGCCACCACGCCCTCCACCTGACCGGTGCCGAACTTTTCGCCGTCCTTTGAGAAACGCACCGCCACGCCGTAGCTCATGAACGAAGCAGGCGTTGCGCCGCCCGGAACGATGCCCATGAAGCATCCGACCGCAGCAGAGCGCATCGAGGTCCGCCAGTATTTCGGCAATTCCTTCCATGTTTCAAGAACCACCCCGAGGTTGATCTTCGCGGACGCGCCCTTGAAGGCGAGCCCCTCCTCCAAAGTGAGCAGGATTTCGCCGATCCCGAACAGCCCGATTACCGCGATGAGGAAGTCGAACCCGGCGAGCATGTGCGTCGAGCCGAAGGTCAGCCGCAGCGTCCCGGTCACGGGGTCGGAGCCAACCGCTGCCAGCGCGAAGCCCAACATCATCGATGCGAGGGTCTTGAACGCGTGCTGTTTGCTCATGCCGACGAAGGCGCAGAACGTGAGCAGGTACACGGCGAAAAACTCGGGTGGCCCGAACTCGAGCGCAAACCGGGCCACGATCGGCGACAGGAAGGTGATGACGATCACCGCGATCAGCGCACCGACGAACGACGAGGTGAATGCGGCGGTGAGCGCCTCGCCCGCACGCCCCTTCTGCGCCAGCGGATAGCCGTCAAAGGTGGTTGCCACCGACCACGGCTCGCCCGGGATGTTGAACAGAATGCTCGTGATGGCGCCGCCGAAAAGCGCTCCCCAGTAGATGCATGAGAGCAGGATGATCGCCGAAGTGGTGCCGCCCGGGGTCTGCGCCATGGCGAAGGTGAGCGGCAAGAGGATCGCCACGCCGTTGGCTCCGCCCAGGCCCGGCAGCACGCCGATGATCACGCCGAGGATCACCCCGACGAACATCAGGGCGAGGTTCTTGAAACTCAGGGCGACCATGAAGCCCTGCATCAGCGCCTGGATCTCTTCCATCTTACTAGTTCAATCCGAGCAAGGCTTCAATCGGGCCCTTGGGCAGCGGGATACTGAACCAGATCTCGAAGATCATGAAGAAAACCACGCTGTTGCCGACCGACACCGCA
>Ga0326597_10006055_pt1 | contig 16634 bp, 11 predicted proteins | sample RVTome_12_FD_203789 | JGI IMG/M metagenome (GOLD analysis project Ga0326597, IMG submission 203789) | Soil microbial communities from uranium-contaminated site in the Upper Colorado River Basin, Wyoming, United States - RVT100D185 | ecosystem: Environmental > Terrestrial > Soil > Contaminated >...
ACTCGCTCGAGGAGTATACGAAACGTCTGTATCTCGCGGTCTCGGCCCGCAAGAGCCGGAGGTCGGGAGCCGGCACCGGGCGTGTAGGGGTTCTGGATCGGATCCATGAAGCGTTTATAGCGAAAGGCGAGTCGTTTATCAAGAGCAGGTAATCTTCATAATATCCCTATAAACGCGTGATCCTCCCCGCACGGGTTGCGCTGAGGACGACCCCGCGGGGATTCCAATCGTGCTCCGGTCCCGCGTTACGAACCTGGCACTAGGTTCGAATCGCTGCGGGCACGGCGTCGGCGCGGGCCGAACTCGGGCTCTGCCGCCGAGGGAGGCCTACGCCACCACGGCGAAGCGGGGCGAATCAATCGCATTTAGCCAGCCCCAAACGCGATTGAAAGCCGGCGCCGCTGGGGACGCCATGCGTTCGCTCCGGCCCTTCTCGGCGCGGCCGCCGCACGTCACGCGCCGCTACTCCAGCTTCACCACCCGCGCCGCCGCCGACTCTCTGCCACGGAGCCTCGCGAAGTACACACCGCCAGGCAGCGACCGCCCATCTCCATCGCGGCCGTCCCACGCGACGCTCGAGCCGCCCCGGAGCGCCAGGCTGCGGACGAGGCGGCCTCCGACGTCCACGATGTCGATCGAGGCGGCCGGTTCCGCGCCCCACGCCTCGAGGATCGTCGATGACCGGAAGGGCGTTGGGCTCGCGCGGAGCCCCGTGGCCGCGACGGGCGGTGACGTGCCGACTCCCACCGCGCCGTTCGGGATCCTCGACATGTACACATCCTGGTATCCCTCGCGCGAGTCCTGGTAGAACGGGAACGCGTAGGCTGCATTTGCGGCGATGCCGTTGTAGTCCCCCATGAAGTTCGGCGCGTTCTCCCACGGCGCGACGTACGTGAAGCCGCGCGCCGTCACGCGCACGTTCACCTCGAAGCTTGCGCCACCGTCCACGGACCGGGCGTAGAACACGTCGATGCTCGTGCCGTCGATGCGGCGGTCGTACCAGACGGCGTGGAGCACGCCGGCCAGATCGAACGCGATCCACGGGAACCACTGTGCGGCGGCGCCCGCGTCGTCGTTGACACGGACGGGCGCGCTCCACGTGTCGCCGCCGTCGGTCGATCGGATCGCGAGAATGTCTGGGTTCCCGAAGAGCTGGTCGTTCCAGACGACGACGAGATCGCCGGTGACCGGATCGGCGTCCGCGGATGGTGCGTTGATGATCCGGAAGCCCCCGGGGAGCGTCGAAGGAAGCGGGTGCATGGCGACGATGCCGCGGTCGGGTGACCAATGCGCACCCTGATCGAGCGACGTCGAGATCCACAAGCTCTCCTGCCAGCTGTCGCGCCAGAACATGTGGTAGTCACCGGAGGCGTCGATCACGGGGCAGGCGAGGTTGCCCACGATCGAGTTCACCGAGAGGATCGTGTTGGCGCCGAACGAAAGCCCTCCGTCGAGCGAGCGCGCGACGCGGAGCTTCGAGGGGCTGAACGCGAAGTCCGCGTACCCGACGAGGACTTCGTTCCCGGCTGCGTCCATGAAGGGCTTGTCGTCGAACGTGCCGTTGCTCGTCACCGGCACCGGGCTCTGCCACGAGGCACCTGCGTTCGTCGAGCGCCGGACGAAGACGTCGAAGTCGCTTCCCCACGGTGCGCCGCGTGCGATGTAGGCGTAGTACCACGTCCCGTTCCCACCGGCCTTGACGACCGGATCGCTCATCGCGTCATGCCCCGCGATGAGGCCGGAGGTCCACGTGGCGCCCCCGTCGGTCGAGCGCGAGACGCCCATGACGAGGGACGTCTCCGTGTAGTTGTTCCACCCGGCGATGAGCGTGTCGCCGTCCACGTCGACGACCGTCTCGTTCTGCGTGTGGCCGTCGGCGGCGCTCAGACGTTGCTCCTCGAACTCCGAGACCGAAGCGTGCCGCGAGGACAATGGGGCGATGGGTCGCGGCGGGCGTGGCGTCTCGGGTCGCGGCCGCCGGACGTCCAGCGGGAGCACGTATCCCAGCGAATCGAGCGTGCCGCGCGGGACGCGCCGGCCCGATGGCGAGACGCTCGGCTCCCGCGGCTCGGTGAACGTCGCGCCGGTGTCCAGGAGGCCCGAGGCACCGCCGACGGCCCGCGGCGAGGGGAGCGATCCGAGGAGGAAGCCTGCGGCGACGGTAAAACCGCCGAGGAATGTCGCGATGACGATGCGCTCGAGGCGCACGGCAGAGGCCCTCGCAATGACGCTTCACGACCGAGGCGGGCGGGGTGAACTCGTGACCATCAAGGATACCACGGGCGCGAGGAGTGAACCCTCGCCGGAACGCTGCCGCGATCGCGCCTTCCGGCGCGAGTGCCTGAATCAGTCCGGCGACGGTACCGTCTCTTTCGTCCGCTTCGCGTCGTCCTCCGCCAGCTTCCGCTCGAGACGCAGGAGTTCCGCCTCGAGCCGCTGGATCCGCGCCTCCAACGCATCGCCCGCCGCCTCGGCGCGGCGTGCGGCGGCTTCGAGCGCTTCGAGTTGCTTCTCGATGTTCCGATCGATGATGGCGAAGATCCTGGCGAGGTCGGTGCCGCCGAGGACTTTTATCTCGATCTCGAGCCGGTTCTTCGCGCGCTGGAGATCGTCGAGCGATTCGTTGAGCCGCTCCAGCGCCCCGTCTTGTCGGAACTCGAACGCGAGGTCGGCCCCCGGGCCGGCATCCTCTTCCACTTCGCGGCGCCGGGTGGCGATCGCCTGCTCGCGAAGCCGGATGTTCCGTCCGTTCCGCTCCAGGTCGAGCCGCACCCTTTGGAGTTTCTCGTCTCGAAGCTCCTCGAGGTGGGACGTGCCGAGCCGCGCGGCGAACATGCCGGCGGCGAGCGTGGACGTCTCCACGAACAAGGAGCCGCGGGCGCTTTCGAGGAGTCTCTCGATCGTCTGCATCTCGAGACCGGGGATGGATGCGAGGTCGGTGATCGTCAGGAAGGCGCCGAGCCTCTCGCGCACGTGCAGGATGCCGTGCGCGAGCTTCTCGGCGGCGCCCGGAGAGAGGTGCGCCGCGACGGCGCGGAAATCCGCCGGCGTCCGGAACGCGTTGAGGAAGTCGAGCAGATGCCGCTCGCAAGAGGGCGGGGCGGGTTTGACCTGCGAGGCGCGCCGCGGCGCCGGGCCGTCCGCGCGCGCGCGGCGGACGCCGCTTCTTCGTTCTTGCCGCTTGAGAGTCATCTCGTCTCCTCTCGTCCCGGCTGGAGGTCGCGCTGCCAGGCCGGTGGCGCGCACGAGGCGCGCCTCGCCCGCGCACGGCCGGGGCGTCAATCCTCTTCGCTCGCTCCGCCGCGCTCTTCGAGCAAGGTGATACGGCGCGCCGCGTGCACTTCCCGCAGGTAGGCCACTTCGCCCGCGCTCAGCTCCGTGCCCAGCTTCGGGAACAGCGACTCGACGGCATGCTTCGCCAGCTCGTCGATGAGCAGGAGGATCGTCTCGAGCCACCTCGGCAGCTTGCCGAAGAACAACTCCCAGAGAACCCGGATGAGCTTCTTGATCTCCTGCAGCAACTTGATCCACATCTTCCCGGCCGCCTCGGAGATCTCGTTGATGAATCTCGCAAACGTCTCGAGCAGCTTCTCGGGGTCGAGGATCCTCATGATCGCGTCGAACTCCCGCTGTATGTCTTCGCCGGCCGCGGCCGCCGCCGCTTCGAGTTCCTCGAACAAGAGGCCGATCTGCGCGGCCACGCGCTCCGCCAGATCCGCGGCGGCCGGGGCCCCTTGAGCGGAGGCGCTGCCTCCTGCGGCCGCCGCCTGAAAGCGGTTCAGTGTGGATACGGCGGAAGACTTGAGGCCGTTCATTCGCTTCGCCGCCCGGTTGCGGCCCGCCGGTTGTCTCGGTGCCTTCGGCATACGTTCGCCCTCCTGTCCACAAACTCGGCTCGAGCCCGACGGCGAGTCGCCGGCTCCGCGCGAACAGATGAGCGCCGCGCGTTCACGCCGTGCCGGGCACCGTAGCATCGGCACGACACTCGGTCAAAGCATTCGGACCGCGCTGCGCGGCCTTTGCGATAACGCGCGGCGTCCCGGCGCGCGGTCTTGCCGCACTTCGTTCGCATCAGACGCCGAGCTCTCAACAAACCGGATCAGAATCTCTGCTAGAATTCGCGCATGCGCCCGCCCGCACGAGGAGGTTTCTCATGCATCGGACCGACGCGTTTCGCCTTCCCGCCCTCGTGCTGCTTGCTGCGCTCCTGGTCTCCTGTTCCGGAGGCGGCGACGACATCGCCGGTAACGGCGACGACTCCCACCCCCCATCGGACGTCGCCGACCTCACGATTGCGGCCGTGACGCCGCTGACCTTGACGCTCCACTGGTCCGCACCGCACGGAGGCGATCCGAGCACTCTCGCGCACGCATACGACATCCGCACGTCGCCGGCGCCCATCACGAACGCGACCTGGACTTCGGCGGCTTCGCTCGCCGGCGCGCCGGCGCCCCTGCCGCCGGGCGCGACGCAGTCGATGATGATCCAGGGACTCACACCGGGCGGGACCTACTCGTTCGCGCTCAAGGCGCGAAACGCCGCGGGCCTGTGGTCCCATCTCTCGAACTGCGTCACGACGACTCTGCCGGCCGATCAAGTCGTCGCATTTCCGGACACGACGCTCGAGGCTCTCATCCGGCAGACGATCGCGAGGCCCTCGGGCGAGATCCGCGCTTCAGACCTCGCGGGGATCACCGAGCTGGAGGGGAACGACCTCGGCATCGTCGTCTTGAGCGGCCTCGAGGCGTGCACCGCTCTTCGCTTCCTTCACCTCGGGGGGAACGACATCAGCGATCTCACGCCCATCGCGGGCCTCGTCGAGCTCTTCTCGCTCGGGCTCTGGGGGAACGAGATCACGGACATCACACCGCTCGCGGGTCTCGTGAACCTCGTCCAGCTCGGAGCGGGCGGCAATCACATCGCGGACGTCGGGCCGCTCCAACATCTGACGAAGCTGGAGTACCTGACCCTCGGCAGCAATCAGATCGATCACATCCTGCCGCTCGGCCAGCTGGAGAACATCACGACGCTCGACCTGAATTCGAACCGCATCAGCAATGTCATTGCGATCGCCGGAATGCCCAGCCTCCAGACGCTTCGCCTCGACTACAACTCGATCATGGGCATCGCCCCGCTCCTGGAAAACGAGGATCTCGGGGATGGCGACGAGGTCTTCCTGGCCGGGAATCCGCTCTCGGATGAGGCGATCAACGTGGAGATTCCCGCGCTCGAGGCGCGCGGCGTGATCGTGCACCGGTGACGGGGGGGAGCCGGCGCGCCGCGGGGCCGCATCGAGTGCCACGCCGGCGCGCGCAGCGCCTGCGCGGCACCCACGCGCCCGCGCGCGCCCCATGCTGCTCTCAGGATGCGGGCGCGACCTCCTTCACCGCCTCGACGACGTGTCCCTCCGAGTCGTAGCGCAGCTCGAATCCGCGGTTCTTGAAGAGCGCGAGCATCCGGTAGTTCCCCGGATCGGTCTCGGCAACGATGCGCCGGAGTCCCCAGTGCTTCGCGATCTCCACGCAGTAATCGGTGAGCGGGAATGCGATCGAGACGATGGACGTCCACCGCAGCCACCTCCCCGCACGAGGACACGTCCGAATATCACGCGGCGCCTCCGGCCGGCGTCGCCGCCCCCGCGAGGGGATGCCGGATCGTCCGTTCGCCCCCTGCGGCGCCGCCTTCCGCCAGCCGCCGATGCGATTCTCGCCTCGCGGGCCCGCATCACAATCTTGCGAAACGTTACAAATGACTCACCAAAACTTCTTCTTGCGCAACAGGAGAACAGCCTCCATAGTTCGACACCGTTGCTGGCGCGGCATTTCGGCCACCCGATCGTTCACCCCACATGCTCTCTCGGCCCGTCTGCTGCATCGTCGAGACACACGGCGCTTGCTCGATCATCGACCGCTACGACACCAAGCCACGAGCAGGAGCATTGGATCACACATCGCGTGATGGGCTTACACCGCACGCTCTCCCGATTCCGCCAACGGTGGTCGATTCGGGGAGGTGAAGGGGAGGATGGCGGAATGCAGCGCAGCCTGCGTGCGTCTTTCCACATCAGGAACGGTCTCTTTTCACTTGGCATCATCGTTCTTCTCACGCTCGTGGCGGCTACCGCACCGCGGCCGGTAGCGGCGGGGAACTATCCGAAAGTTCTCGGCGTCAATCTGGACCCGAACCCCGGAGCGGTGACGGATCTGGCTCGCTACGACCATGTCGCCTACAACTACCGCACGCTTCGGACTCTCCGCCAGAGCGTCCGGGCGCTGAACCCCAGCTCGATCGACTTCGTGTGGATCTCCTCGATGAGCGTCTCCACCGGCGACTCGTACGGGCTCAACCGCGCGATCCGCGACAGCGCGAACGCGTACAACTGGTGGCTCTACAAGGAGGACGGGTCCCACGCGATCTCGTGGTGCGCGAGCGGCGGCAGCGACATCGAATGGGTCCTCGACCTCAGCGACACCTGCCCGCGCTCGCCGCGCGGCGAGCGGTTTCGCGACTGGTTCGCGCGCACGCTCGTGGACAGCCTCGTCACGAGCCGCCAGTTCCACGGGATCTGCCTCGACCAGTGCCACTCCTCGATCGCCTGGCTCAGGAGCATGTCGTGCAACCCGCAGGGCATCCGGCTCGACTTCAACCGTGACGGCATCGGCGACGCCGACTCCACGGTCACGCGCCTCTGGGCGAACGGCGTGTACGACTTCCTGAGGCAGCTCCGCCAGCGAGTCGGCACGAACTACCCGGTCATCCTGAACGGCGCCGTCAACCTGGTCTATGACAACGACGGGAAGCTCCTGACCGACTTCGCGAACGGCGTGATGATGGAGTGCTTCCTCTTCATGCCGCCGACCGGGCAGGACTGGATGAAGAACCTCTGGAACATCAACCGCGGCTACTTCCCGACGCAGAATCGCATCGTGCCGTACAACGGCGAGAAGATGATGATCATCGGCGACTCGGGGCCGTGCCTCCAGATGACGGGGCCCGAGGCCGAGCGGCAGAAGCGGCTCACCCTGGGCGGATGCCTGCTCGGGGATGCGTACTACACGAGGCCGCCCTGGAGCACGAACGAGTGGCAGCCCGAGTACGACCTCTGCCTCGGTCAGCCGCTCGCGCCGTGCGATTCGGTGATGAGCGGGGGCGTCCCGATCTGGACGCGCGAGTTCACGAACGGTTACGTCGCCGTGAACCCGAACTGGTGGGTGTCCGCAGTGGTGCCCGGGCGCGGAGTGACGCTGCCGCCGAGGGACGCCATCATCTATCAGTACCCGATGCCGCGCGTGACCGACCTCGTCTCCACGCTGAGCCTTCCGAACGCCGTGCAAGTCCGGTTCACCGTTCCCGGCGCGCCCTCCGGCTGCGGCGGGCCGGCCACGTACAGACTCCGCTCGCGCGACCTGCTGAACCAGACACGGGAGTGGACCGGGCCGATCATCGGCCAGCCCGGCTCGGCGCAGTACGTGAACGCGGTGTTCCTCACCGCCGGCATGCCGTATCGCTTCACGGTCACGGTCGAGAAGCCCGGGCTTTCGCCCTCCGCCGCATCCGACACGCTTCGCGTGACCACGCCGGGCGGGAACGACACGCAGCCGCCGACGCAGGTGCAGGGGTTCTCGACGACCAGCGTGACGACGAACAGCGTCACCCTCCGCTGGATCGCGCCCTCCGATCCGCCGCTTGGCGGTCAGGCCGCCGCCTACGAGATGCGGCGCTGGCTCGACGGCGGTTCGTGGGCGACCGGAGCGGTCGTGGCCGGACTTCCATCTCCGGCCGCTCCCGGTACAGAGCAGTCGGTGATGATCCGGTCGCTCGCGACAGGGGTCCGCTATCACTTCCAGATCCGGAGCCGCGACTACAACTCCAACTGGTCGCCGCTCTCGTACGAGGTCACCGCGGTCACGCGGCGGTCGCCGATCGGTCAGGCGCCCGTGCGCCCGGATCTCTCGCTCGCGGTCCCGAATCCGTTCCGGAACACGACGAGGCTCACGCTCGCTCTCCCGTCGGAAGGTGTCGTCGATGTGAGCGTGTTCAGTCCCGATGGGCGGCGCGTGAAGGTGCTCGAGCACGGAGCGCGGCAGGCCGGAACGTTCTCCGTGACGTGGGACGGGACGGATGAGTCGGGCCGGCGCGTGCCGAACGGCGTCTACGTCTGCCGTTTCACGGCGCCGAGCGTCGAGCTGACGCGAAAGCTCGTTCTGGTGCGGGACCGCTAGGCAGGTCGCGAAGACGCCCGCCGTCGGGGAAGCCGACTCCGGCCCTGTCGGCGGGCGTCATCGTTCTTCATTCCCCTTCGTCCGCCAGAGCCTCCACCGCTTCGCGCACCGCTTCGAGGTTCTCCGCGGGCGTGGTCGGCGGGATCGAGCATCCCGGCGCGACCATCCACCGCTGGCCCTCCGTTTGCTTCCAGCCGTCGAGCACCTGCTGGAGCACCGCCTCCGGACCCGCCGCCTGAAGGGCATCGTCCTGGCCGACGCCGCCGATGGCTGCCCCGCGGATGAATCCGAGCGCCTCCGCGAGGCTCGGGTTCCCCGGCTCCGTGGCCGCCCAGGAGAAGGCGTGAACCGGATAGTTCGCGAGATCGGCGAGAAGATTGTTCCGGCGGCAGACGTGAAGGATGTTGAATTCTCCCGACTGGACCGCTGACAGGACGTCAAGATCGTCCTCGCGCGCGAGCCGCCCGTACTCGAGGGCCGAGAGCCGGTCGCGGGTCGCCCAATCGACCGTCGCGAAGTAGATCCCGTCGGCGCCCGCGCGAAGCAGTTCCCGCGCATACGGACGGATCGTGTCGCGAATCGCTCCGAGGGCCGTCCGCACGCGCCGCTCGTCCTCGCGCAGATGCGCGCGGACCGCGTCGGCGGATCCCGCCAGGTACGATGCGACGGCGAGCGGCGTGAAGACCGTCTCCACGAGCGGCACGTCCGGCCCGATCGCCCGCCGCACGAGCCGGACCGCCTCGATCTGCTCGGCCAGCGGTGGCGACTCCGGACCCTGCACGGCGATCGAGTCCCAGTCCTCGATCCGGCGCACCGGGAACGTGACGCGTTGCGGCTTGACGTGCCGATCGGCCGCGTAGCGGTACTTGAGGCCCCAGACCTCACCGTGGTAGGAAGCGCGAGGATTGAGCTTGATGAAGTCCCAGCGATAGCGCTCCCAGGCCGCGACGGTCACCGCCGCCAAGTCCTCGGCGGTCGATTCCTTGTCATACGCGTGCCCCCAGAAGGAGACCGGCGGCCTATCGACCGGACGCGATTGGATCGCCGCGAAAACCCGCTCCCTCGGGCTCATCTCTGTCATGTGTACCTCCGAATCCGATTGTCTGAGCGACTTGCGATCCTACTGCCGAACGCGCCGTCGAGAGGCTCGCGAAACTCGCCCGGAGCCTACAAATGGATTGATCTCCGGTCCACTCCACGATAGAATGCGCGCACTGTCGAGCCGGGACTACTTCTTCCTCACCGATGACTGCCCGCCCCGGCCACGGGAGACCGAGCGTCCCCCGCGCACTGTCTCATTGGGAACCACTGCCGAAGACAACGTGAAGTGTCTCATCAGCACCCAGGGAGGAAGGCCCATGAAGCGAGGCTCCGGTCGGTGGTTGTTCGCAGCACTTGCCATCGCCCTCTGCGCCGGAATGGCGCCGCGCGCCGATGCTGTCTGTGAGGTTTCGGACAGCGTGACGTCCGACGTCACGGTCATTTGGAGCGAGGCCCAGTGGACGCTCGGCGGAGTTCCCGTCGCCGGCTGCGTCACGTTCCCGGGTGGAGTGACGACTCCGCCTCCAGCCAGTACCACGATCAACTGCCCATCCCCGTGTCCCGATGACTGGCACTGGACGGCCACGCTTCCCGACGGCCGTGTCATTCGCGCAGACATCTCGGGGATTCCTGCGGACGTGACGGTGTGCGTGCAGCTGTTCTTCAGCGCGCAGTACGGCAACCTCGACTTCGACATCAACATTCCTGAGGACTACCTGCACGTCTTCGACGCATCGACGGGCCAGATGATCTACAACGGTTACTGGAGCACGTTCAACGCGGAGAACTACGGATTCACGTACGCCGCGGCGCAGCGCTGCGGTCTGGTGCACGAGCTGGCCACGGCAACCGAATCGTCCACGTGGGGTCGCCTGAAGTCGCTGTACGAAGACTAAGATCCCCGGGCTCTTTCGGCGCATCGTCCGATCCCGCCTCCGTGAGGAGGCGGGATCGGTGTTTAACGCCATGATCGTTGACATCGTCCCGCCCGCTCCGGTTTGCTTCCCCGGGCGCCGCCGACGGCGCCGGCACAACGGAGGAAGTCGATGCGCCGGATTCTGCCCTGGTTGCTCGTCCTCGTCTTCGTCCTCGCGGCCCCGGCCGCGGCGGACTGGCGCGAGGACGTCGATCGCGCGCTCGCGCAGGTGGCCGCCTCGCGCGCGGACCTCGCCGTGCCCTCGTGGTTCAGCGAGCCCGATACGTTCCGCCTCGCGTTCGTCTCGCGGTGGATCGAAGATCCGCTCGCGGCGCCGGGCGCGCTGGGGCGACTCGCGCGATCGCTCTCGGACGGCGGCTCCGCGCGCGCGGGGCTCGGCGCGCTTACGGGCGTCCACGGTCCCGCGCCGATGGACTACGGGGCGATGCAGACCCCGGCATCCGAGGCGGAAGGCGAAAGCGATGCGCCGTCGAGGAAGGCGGGGAAGTGGGAGGAGCTTCCCGAGAGCGTGCGGACCGCACTCGGGCTCACGCTCCGCTCGATGAAGGAGTCCGCAGCCGCGCGCAAGCGCGCGCTCGCGGCGTTGAGCGGCGATGAGCGCGAGTTCCTCGAGGCGCGCGCGTGCTCGCTCCTCATCGAAGAGCCGGATCTGGAGAAGCTTGGCCTCTTCGAGCTTCATGCGCGCGAGACGCGGCACACCGCGCTCGCCGACTCGCTCTTCCGTCTCGCGGCGCGCGTCGACCGCGCCGCCCTCGGCACGATGATCCAGCTCGGCGGGTTCGGCCGCGACGAGGTCCTCGAGGCGCTCGGCAACCCGGGCCTCGATCGCGTCGAGCTCGATCGCCCGAAGCACGGCGCGCCGCGCGAGGGACCGGGCGGCGTCGTCGAGGGCGCGGTGGCGTTCTGGGGAAAGAGCGACGCGGGCGCCGTCGTCGTCGGCGGTCCGGAACGGAACGTCTACCGCGGCTCGTTCGCAATCATCCTCGATCCGGGCGGCGACGACCTCTACGAGATGGACGGCGCGGCCTCCGGCGGCCCGGCCTTCCAGTGGATCTTCGACGCCGGCGGGAACGACGTGTATCGCGGCCGGGGCGACGGCGCGCTCGGCTCGGGATACTTCGGCACGGGCGTCCTCGTGGACGCCTCCGGGGACGATCTCTACGAGGCCGCGCGCTTCTCGATCGGCTCTGCGTGGTTCGGGTACGGCGCGCTCGTCGATCGCGCGGGGGACGACCGCTACTTCGCCGATCTCGCCTCGGAAGGATCTGCCGGATTCGGCGTGGGCATCCTCTCCGACGCCGCCGGCGACGACCTCTACCAGTGCCGGCTCATGAGCCAGGGCTTCGGGTACGTGCAGGGGCTCGGCATCATCGACGAGGCCGCCGGCGACGACGTGTATCTCGCGCGGCAGGCGTACACCGACGTTCTCCGCTACGACGAAGAGTCGCTCACGCTGTGCCAGGGATTCGGGTTCGGCGAGAGGCCGTACGCCTCGGGCGGAATCGGGATCCTGCACGATGTCTCCGGGAACGACTCCTACTCGGCCGACGTGTACGGGCAGGGGAGCGCGTACTGGTGGGGTGCGGGTGCGCTCGTGGACGATGCCGGGAACGATCACTACGACGCGCACCAGTACGTCCAGGGCGCCGGCATCCATCTCGCGCTCGGCTACCTGCTCGAGAGCGAAGGGGACGACCGCTACACGGCGTGGTCCTGCGCCCAGGGGTGCGGCCACGATCTCGGCACCGGGCTCCTCCTGGACCTCGAGGGGATCGATCTCTACGCATCGTCCGATCTCAGCCAGGGTGCGGGGAACGCGAACGGCAACGGGCTCGTCGTCGATCTGAGCGGCGCCGACGGATACCTCGCCTTGAACGGCCGCTCGTCGCAGGCGTACGGGAACCCGCGCCGCGAGACGCAGAGCCTCGGCGTGCAGGTGGACCTCGCGGGGCGCGACGTGCGCGCGCCGCACGGCACGGACGCCGGCGTCTGGACCGGCACGGCGCGCGGCGTCGGGCTCGACGCGCCTGCCGAAGGGCCCGCGGGCGGCGAGCCCTCGCGCAGCGTCAACGTGCCGCTCGAGGAGCGCGCGTTCTCGGTCGAGGAACTCTTCACGATGGCCTCGGCCGGGGAGCCTCGGTTCCGCGAGTGGCAGGCGCGCGGCGTGAAGGAGTTGGCCGAAGAGCCGGAGCGCTCGGTGCCGTACCTCCTCACAAAGCTCGCGAGCCCGATCGCGCGCGAGCGCCACACGGTGAAAGACATCTTCCGGTTGATCGGCGCGGGCGGCGTCGAGCCTCTCGCTGCCGCGCTCCCGGAGGCGGACGACGAGACGCAGGCCTCGGGGGCCTGGGTGCTCGGCGAGATGGGCCGGCCCGAAGCCGCGGCCGCGCTCGCGGCGCTCGCCGAAGACGCGTCGTGGCGTGTGCGTGCGACGGCGATGAACGCGCTCGGGAAGCTCGGGCCCCTGGACCGCGCGCTCGTCGAGGCGATCCGGCCCGTGCTGGAGCAGGCGCTCGCCGACACGCTCGGGCCGGAGTTCGTGTCGAAGGACGCGGCGTTCACGGCGGGCGCGCTCGGTGTCACGGCGGCCGCGCCGGGACTTTGCGTCGCGCTCGGCCACGCGTCGCTCCGCGTGCGGCACGCGGCCGAGGCGGCCCTCGTCACGATCGGGCCGAAGGCGGCGCCGGCCGTCGAGGCGTCCGCGCGCCGGACGGCGGCCGGTGACGGCGCCGCCGGGAGGCGCCGTGTGCCGCACCTGCTCGCGGTCGCGGGGGCCTGGGGTGGGAAGCCGGGCGAGACGATCGTCCAGACGATCGTGGCGTCGCGGCTCTGGAGTGGCGAGGCGGTGCGGGCGGCCGGCCGTGGGGCGCTCGAGAATTGGAAGGCGCGCGAAGGGAACCTTCCGGCGTCGCTCGAGCCGGTGCTCGCGTCGCTTCGCGGCGACTCCGACTGGGTCATTCGCGAACGCGAGGTGCGGAAATGATACGATCGCTTCGTCCCACGATGAGAGCCTCATGAGCGGACAGATCTCCAGGGGTTTGCTCCACGAGCTGAAGCGGGTCGTCGGCGCCGAGGGCATCCGCCTCCGTCCGGAAGAGCGCGTCGTGTACGAGAGCGACGCGATCATGACGACGAAGGCGCTCCCTTCGGCCGTTGTCTTCCCGCGCACGGCCGCCGAAGTGTCCGCCGTCGTGCGGGCGCTCGCGCGTGCCGACATGCCGTTCGTGGCGCGCGGCGCGGGGACCGGGCTCTCCGGCGGCGCCGTCGCCTGCCAGGGCGCCGTCCTCATCGAGCTTGCCCGCTTGAACCGCATCCGCTTGATCGACGCTCCGAACCGGCGCGCCATCGTCGAGTCCGGCGTCGTCAACCTCGACCTCACGCACGCCGTGGAGCCGTACGGACTCCACTACGCGCCCGATCCCTCCAGCCAGGCCGCGTGCACGATCGGCGGGAACATCGCGGAGAATGCGGGCGGCCCGCACTGCCTGAAGCACGGCATGACGGCGCAGCACGTCCTGGCACTCGAGGTCGTCCTCCCCGACGGCGAGTTGATCGCGCTCGAGCGCGACGGGCGCGGGTACGACCTCGCGGGGCTCTTCATCGGCTCGGAGGGGACGTTCGGCATTGCGACGGCGGCGACCGTGCTCCTGACGCCGCTCGCGGAGGCGACCGAGACGCTGCTCGCGGACTTCACGGAAGTCGAGGCGGCCTGCCGCGCCGTGAGCGCGATCATCGCGGCGGGAATCCTCCCCGCGGCGCTCGAGATGATGGACGGCGCCGCGGTGCGTGCGGTGGAAGCGTCGGTGAATGCGGCCGGATATCCGGCCGACGCGGCGGCCGTGCTCCTCATCGAGATCGACGGGCCGGAGGCGGGGCTCGGGGAAGAAGCGGACCGCGCCGAGCGGCTCTGCATCGAACGGGGCGCCCGCACCGTGCGGCGCGCGAACGATCCCGAGCGGAGGCGGCGTCTCTGGGCCGGTCGGAAGGGAGCGTTCGGCGCGATGGGGCGGATCAGCCCCGACCTCCTCGTGCAGGACGCCGTCGTGCCGCGGACGAAGCTCCCCGCGGTGCTCGCGGAGATCTACCGGATCGCGGAGCGGCACCGGCTCCGCCTCTGCAACGTGTTCCACGCGGGCGACGGGAATCTGCACCCGAACATCTCGTTCGACCGGCGCGACGCGGACGAAGTCGCGCGGGTCCAGCAAGGCTCGAAGGAGATCATGCACTTCTGCGTCGCGGCCGGCGGCTCGATCACCGGCGAGCACGGCGTCGGGCTCGACAAGGTCGATTACATGCCGCTCCTCTTCTCGGAAGACGATCTCGCGCTCATGCGCCGCGTGCGCGACGCATGGAACCCGCGCGGCCTCGCGAACCCCGCGAAGGTGCTCCCGAGCGGGCGCGCGTGCGTCGAGTCGCGCGGCATCGCGCTGGACGGCGCGCGATGATCGGCGAGGGCGGCGCGCGTCCGGAGGCGCCGAGCGCGGCGTCGCGCCGGCGGAGTGCGCGATGATCGGCGAAGGCGGTGCGCGCAAGCTTCAGGATCTCCTGCCGGGCGAGGCGGTACGCACGCTCGATCACGCGCCTGCCTTCCGCATCCCGGGCGCCTCTCCGGCCGCGGTCGTCTTCCCTTCGAACGAGAAGGTGACCGCCGACATCCTCCGGCTCGCGTCCGAGGAACGATGGGGTGTGGTGCCGGCCGGACACGGCGGCGGGCTCTACCTCGGGAACGCGCCCGAGCGCGCGCAGCTCGTGCTCTCGACGGCGCGGATGACGGGGCTCGTGGACTACGAACCGGCCGACCTCACGCTGACCGCGCGTGCGGGGACGCGGCTCGGGACGCTGCAGACCGAACTCGCCGCGCACGGCCAGTTCCTGCCGCTCGATCCGCCCGGCGCGGCCGACGCGACGCTCGGCGGGATCGCGGCCGTCGGATGGGGCGGCTCGCTGGCGGGCGCGTTCGGCGGCCCGCGCGATCACGTGCTCGGCGTGCGCGCGGTTCTGGCCGACGGCACCGCGATCCGCTCCGGAGGGCGCGTCGTGAAGAACGTGGCCGGCTACGATCTGCACCGCCTCTTCGTCGGATCGTTCGGCACGCTCGCCGTCGTCTCGGAGATCTCGCTCAAGGTCCGGCCGAAGCCGGCCGCCGATCGGACCGCCATCTTTACGGCGCCGGCGTGGCTTCCGCTCCAGACGCTCGCGCTCAGGCTCCTCTCGAACCCGTGGCCGTTCGCGGCATGCGATCTCCTCTCGCCCTCGCTCGCCGTCTCGACCGGCGCGACGGAAACGCCCGCGGCGGCGCTCGCCGTACGCGCGATGGGACCCGACGCGGCGGCACGCGATCTTCTCGACCGCGCGGCAGCACTCGCGTCGGGCGAGGGAATCCGCGAGACGCACCGCTTCGAGGGCGCCGAGAGCGAGGCGTTCTGGAAGGGGCTCACGCAGACGGAGGTGCTCGCCGATGACGCGCTCACCGTGCGCGTCGCGACGGCGCCCGGGCTCTCGAGTGGCGTCCTCGGTGAGGCGCACCGCGCGCTGGCGCCCGGCGCGTCGCTCGAGTTCCATGCGCACGCATCGGCCGGTGTCGTGCGCCTCTACGTGCGCGGCGACGCGGGCGGATTCGCGGCGTGGACCGAGGCGGTGCGGCGGCGCGCCGAGAGCGCGGGCGGACACGCGTTCGTGGAGCGGGCTCCCGCCGGCGTCCGGGATCGTCTGGACGCGTGGTCCGGCACGGGTTCCGCGGCGGCAGTGGCGCGCCGCGTGAAGGCCGCACACGATCCGATGATGATCCTCTCGCCCGGACGGTTCGCCGATGGGATCTGAGAAACCCGCCCTCGCCACCGCGCTCGCCGCCGAGGAGGAGAAGCTCCTCGCGTGCATCCACTGCGGCCTCTGCCTTCCAGCTTGCCCGACCTACGACGTCCTGCGTGACGAGCTCGACTCGCCGCGCGGACGGCTGCACCTCATGCGTGCCGCGGCCGAAGGGCGGATCGCGCTCGAGACGGTCGTCGAGCGGCATCTCTCGCGCTGCCTCGGCTGCCGTGCGTGCGAGACCGTCTGTCCGTCGGGTGTCCACTACGGGCATCTCTACGAGATCGCGCGCGCCGAAGGCGTGGCGCAACACGGCGCGGCCTCCGCGCTCGGGCGCGCGGCGCTCGGCGCGGCGTTCGGCGGCCCGCACCGGATGGATGCCGCGTTCGGCGCGCTCCGCCTCGCGCGCGATGCGGGCGTGTTCCGGCTCCTCGCGGGGCGGGCGCGCCGCGCAGGCGCCGAGCGGGCCGCGGGCGCTACGGGCGCCGGAGCCGCCGCGCACGCACGCGCGGACGCCGCCGGCGCCCCGACCGCCGCGAGTGCCGGTGAGATCGCCCATCGCCCGCCCGCCGCGCCGCGCTTCGCGGCGGTGCTCGTCGAGGCGACGCGCGGCCGGCTCGAGCCTT